>Ga0210397_10000885_pt1 | contig 19552 bp, 23 predicted proteins | sample IncBWH2OmetaG_FD_160126 | JGI IMG/M metagenome (GOLD analysis project Ga0210397, IMG submission 160126) | Forest soil microbial communities from Barre Woods Harvard Forest LTER site, Petersham, Massachusetts, United States - Inc-BW-H-2-O ...
GTGCTGTCTGAAATCATGAATAGTCGGTAGGATGGATGGAACGGCTTGTCCGCCGAGTCTCGCACGACGCATGTCCAGAAAAAGCAAGAGCTACCTCCCCGGCCTTCGCCTCAGGCGACGGGCGCGATGGGCGCGGCGGACGCTCGCACGAGCGCCGCGTGCGATTCGGATCGTGGTCGTCGTGGCGATCCTGTTCGCGGCATTCGCGCTGACGAACCTCGTCTATCACGTGGTCCGCAAGCCGACAGAGCTGTTCGTGTTCGCCGGCCACGCGCTCGACAAGGAGCCGGCCGAGACCTGGCGCAGTTACGGTGCGCTGTTCCGCGCCGATGCGACCGGCACGATCACGCCGGAACTGTTGGCCGCGCTGGCGCAGGTCGAGAGCAGCGGCAATCCAGTCGCGCGCACCTACTGGCGCTGGCGGCTCAGCCTCAATCCGCTCGCGGTCTACCAGCCCGCCTCCAGCGCGGTCGGCCTTTTTCAGATGACCGATGCCGCCTATGCCGAGGCCGCGCGGTCGTGCGTCCGCGACAACGCCGTCGTCGATGCCGATTGCGGCTTCACCGGCCTCCATATCCGCGTGATCCCGAGCCATGCCATCGAGCTCGCTTCCGTGTATCTGGACCGCAATGTCGCCGCCGTTCTCGCCCGCGCGGGCGACGTGACGGCAAGTGCGCAGCAGACGCAGGATCTCGCCGCCTTCATCCATCTCTGCGGCGCAGGTCCGGCGACAGCCTTCGCACGCCGCGGTTTTCAGCTCATGGCCGGCGAGCGCTGCGGCGATCACCTCGTCGCCGCCTATCTGACGAAAGTCAATGCGATGAAGCGGCAGTTCGCGCGCCTTGCCGCCGACGGCCGCAATTAGCGTCATGCTGTTGCCGCTTGCGCGGCTGTCTTTCGCGGTGGAATATGACGGGACAACCGGCTCCCTCTCCGCATCCGCGGCGCGCAGGCGGGCGACCTGCCGCAGTGTTCGAAAGCCGTCATGACGGAACCCAGGATACCGCCGACGCTGATCCTCTTGTCAGGGCTGCCGGGCTCGGGAAAGACCGTGCTGGCTGAAAGCCTCTCCCGCGCGCTGTCGATCCCGATTTTCTCGATCGACCCGATCGAGGCGGCAATGTGGCGCGCCGGCCTCCCCAAAACCCAGACCGGCGTCGCGGCCTATGAGGTGGCGCAAGCGTTGGCAGACGAACATCTCGGTCTTCGGCATTCCGTCATCGTCGATGCCGTCAATCCGGTCGAGGCGCCGCGGACCGTCTGGCGCAACCTTGCAGCGAAACATCGCGTCAACCTGAAAATCATCGAATGCGTCTGCTCCGATGAAACGATGCACCGCCAGCGGATCGAAGGGCGGGTGCGCAGCGTCGCCGGCACGCACGAGATCACCTGGGCGAGCCTGCTGAAGCGGCGCGCCGAATACGAACCATGGACCGACCCCCGGCTGGTGCTGGATACGTCGCGCACGTCGCCCGCACAGTTGCTCACGCAAGCGCTGAACTACACGCGATAGAACATTCGGGCGGGGCTTTTGCAGAATCTTTCAGGCGTTGTCGGCATCGGCGCCCATCATGCGTCTTCGTGGCATAGACAAAATGTCAAAGCCGGGAGCCCACGGCGTCCCAAGCAGCAGAGAGAAACCACATGTCCAAAAATGCGCAAGCGGAGCCCGTCGCCGCGACCAACACCGTTCGCCTGCACCGCGTGATGGCCACCAAGCCCGAGAAGGTCTATCGGGCCTTCCTCGACGCCGACGCGCTGGCGAAATGGCTGCCGCCCAACGGCTTCACGGCCAAGATCCACCACATGGACGCCAAGGTGGGCGGCACGTTCAAGATGTCGTTCACGAACTTCACCAACGGAAACAGCCATCATTTCGGCGGCGAGTACCTCGAGCTGGTCCCGCATCAGCGCATCCGCTACACGGATCGTTTCGATGATCCCGGTCTTCCCGGCCTCATCCATGTAACCGTGACGCTGCGGCAGGTTTCCGTCGGCACCGAGATCGACATCGTGCAGGAGGGCTTGCCGACCGTCATCCCGCTGGAGGCCTGCTATCTCGGCTGGCAGCAGTCACTGAACAACCTGGCCGCCCTCACCGAGCCCGAGATCAACAACTAGCACGAAAAGCGTGCCACCGATGATCGCATCGGCGGAGAGACGGTGGGCACGGCGCTTGCGCGCCTTGGCCCACCCTGCGCTTGCTGCCCGTCGCGGGGCGGACATCGATCGACTGATATCAGAGGGAGGCCCGCGCAAGCCGGCGGGCGGCGGACCTTGGCATCAACCCGCGGACCATCCGCGGGCCTGCCTCATAGGACGCCTGTCCCGCGTTGATGAGGCCGGATGTCGAGGCGGAGCTCGGATCCACGATCGCATAACCGGCGATCGATATCGCGTGTTCGCGCGTGACGTGGCCGCCAGCGTTGCCGTCATGCACATACCAGACGTTACCGTCGAGGTGCTGCTGCAGGATCATGACATGGCCGGACCGAACCGCCGCCATTCCCGCAGCAGGCACGGCACGGGGAAACCGGCGCCAATTGGCCGCGAGGTTCAGTTGCGGAATGATGCGGCCAAACCGATACAGCGATGCCTCGCATCCGCAGAACGCGTGCGGACATCCCGAAGGGCGACCGTTGAGGACCTTGTCGTTACTGGCGAGCGAGGCCATGGCCCCTGAAATATAGACTGTGCGATAATGATGGTGATGGGGATGAGCCAAGGCTAGAACGGGAAGAAACAGCAAGGACGCAACAGCAACAGCTTTCCACATTGAGGACTCCTGATGAATCCCCTGCCGCCGCGAAACAAGCCAGCAAAAGTGTCGGCATGTTGGCGTGGTGTGGCCAACAATCCCGCGCGGCCTTAACTCATGTTATTGCGCATACGAGCATGTCCGCCTTCTGCCGCGTTCGATCCGAAGTCCCTGAGTTCGTTTTTGCCGCGCGTTAAGTCAGGGACTTCAGATCGGCGGCACTAGGCCGCCTTGGCGACCTTTTCCGGCGCCTCCGCGTCCATGGCTCTCATATAGAGATCGAGCAGGCTTTCGCGCTCGTCGCGCTCGTCCTTGTCCTCTTTCCTCAGCTTGATGATCTCCTTGAGGATTTTTACATCGAACCCCTCGGCCTTGGCCTCGGAAAACACTTCCTTTTTCTGCTCGCTCAACTCCTGCAATTCGGTGTCCAGATTCTCGATCCGCTCAACGAAGGAACGGATCCGCCCGCCGGGAATGCTGATGTCAGACATGGTGCCTCATTGTTGAAGAGAAACTTGAAAATGACCGCAAACAGATGACCAATGTGTTAACCCAGGACGGACTCAAGACGATGCCCACATCGGGAACCCGAGTCCACCAGGCGCACGGCATGAGCGTGATTTCAATCCAGTCGCAGGTGGCTTACGGCCATGTCGGCAACAGCGCCGCCGTTTTTCCCATGCAGATGCACGGCATCGATGTGATCGCGGTGCCCACCACCTTGCTGAGCAACCGGCCGGGCTATGCGACCCTGCGCGGCCGCGTGCTTGACGCTGAGCTGGTGGCCGATCTCCTGCGCGGGGTCGAGGAGCGCGGCGCGGTCGACCATGCCTGCATGATCCTGTCGGGCTATCTCGGCTCGCCCGAGATCGCGACCGTCGTCGCAGACTTCGTCGCCCGCGCGAGGCTGCGCAATCCCGCGCTGCGCTATGCCTGCGATCCCGTGCTCGGGGATCGCGACCGCGGCCTGTTCGTGCAAGTCGACATCCCGCCGCTGGTGCGCGACCGGCTGTGCCCGTTGGCCGAAATCATCACACCCAATCACTTCGAGTTCGAATGGCTCAGCGGCGCAAAGGCCGCGACAACTGATCAGGTCATCACCCAGGCGCAAGTGCTTCTCGGTCGCGGGCCAACGACCGTCATCGTCACCTCCGCCGAGCTCGCCGACACGCCTGACGGCCGGATCGACACCCTTGCCGTTGAACGATCCCGAGCGTTTCGGGTGCGCACGCCAAGACTGCCGATCAGCCCGAACGGGACTGGCGACCTGTTCGCCGCGCTCTACACGGCGGCCTGCGTTCTGGACAAGGATACGCCGGATGCGCTGGCGCATGCCGCGTCAGCCATTTTCGCCGTGCTGGAGCGCACCGCGGCACGCCGCACTGAGGAAATGCGCATCGTCGAAAGCGCCGAGCAGCTCGCCCATCCGCCGCGCAGTTTCGATCTCACCCGGCTCTAGTGCACGGGGTTTCGAAGTTCGCCTCATATCGCAGCAACCTCGTTTGCGAACTTCGGAAATCAAAGGTGCACTGGCGGGCTGTTGATTCTGGTATGGCTTCGAGTTTGAAGTTCCGACGACGCGCGTGCGACACAAACTGACCGGAACTTCAAATTCGCGGCACTAGCTTAGCTAATGACCTTGACCTCGGCTGCCTTGCGTGTGGGAGCGCTCCATGGCGACATCGCCAGCGACGCCTCCAATATGATCAAGGGCAAATAGAACATCAACATGGCATCCTCCTGTATTGCCATGACAACGCGCGGTTCGGAGGAGCCGTTCCAGCAATTACTAACAGGTCACTAATTTAGACGACAACTCTCTTGCGACAAGTTGTCGATTTCGATATGATTCGTTCATGAAGCGGGACGGACGAAAATTAGATCACAAGACCTTGGAAGAAATTCGTCGGATGGCTGTTCAGCGCGTTTGGGACGGCGAGAAACCGAGCGTCGTGATTGCCTCCTATGGGTTCAGCCGCCAGATCATATACAAATGGTTGCGCGAGGCGCGAGGGAAAGGGCGCGGCCTGCGTGCGCTAATTTCACGAAAGGGAACGGGGCGCCCCCGCACGCTCACGCCCAAGCAGGAGCAGCAACTTTTTCGGTGGATCAACGGAAAGGATCCTCGTCAGCACGGCTTTGATTTCGGCATGTGGACGAGGTTGATCGTGCGCAAGCTGATCGCTGACAAATTCGAAGCTAATTTGGGTGTGACCGCTGTCGGAAAGTTACTTGCAAAATTGGGATTGACGCCACAGAAGCCGCTGAAGCGAGCTTACGAACGAGATCCCGTTGCGATCGAAGCGTGGAAAACCGACGTCTATCCAGCCATTGCGAAACGGGCAAAAAAGCAAGGTGCCGAGATTTTCTTCTGGGATGAGTCCGGCTTCCGTTCCGAAGCCGTGCAAGGAAAGACTTGGGGTGTGAAAGGGCAAACGCCAATTGTTTTTGTGCCCGGCACACGACAGTCCGTCTCGGCGGCCTCAGCTGTAAATGCCAAAGGCGGTTTCTGGTGCGCGACCTACAAGGGTGGAATGAACGCGGAGCTATTTATTGCGCTGCTCAAGGCAATGATGTTTCGTCGCAAGAAGCCTGTGTTCCTAATTCTTGATAGTCTGCCTGCCCACAAAGCTAAGGTTGTCCAAGACTATGTTGCGTCGACCGAAGGGAAGCTTGAATTTCACTTTCTGCCCGGCTACGCCCCCGAACTCAATCCGGATGAGATGGTGTGGAATTACATGAAGAGGACCGGGACGGCACGGAAGCCGCTTGCAAAAGGGGAATCGTTGCACGATCGGATCGACGTCGAGCTGCAACAAATTCGAGAGAACCGCGGTCTCGTTCGGTCTTTCTTTCGAGCGGAATCTGTCTCCTATATTAGTGACTGATTAGTAAGTCAGTAAATGGCGCGCCAAGATCGTCGACTTTACGCTACGACCTACTTCCTGCCGCTTCCACGGCGCTCCCATGAGCGAAGTTTCCGGATACGATGAGGGCAGTAAAAAGACCTCGAAAACGATGCGTCTCAAGGGCCTGAAGCTTGGTTGGGGGATAGGATTTGAGCCTATGACCTTCAGGTTATGAGCCTGACCGCAGGTAGATTGCGATTCGTCCTATTTGTACGCCACAGCTACCCAGCAGCCATACCTGCGCATTTGATTTCTTTCTTGCTGGAGAAGCCTACGATCTTATTGCCGCTGACCATCATGGTTCGGGCGCAGGCATGGGCGGCAAGGACGAAAAGACTCGAATCGAAGCAATAGGGTCGCCAGATCGTCGGAAAATGCCGCACGTCGTGACGGCTCTCGCAAGAAGTGGCATGCCGTCGCCCGCGACGTTCAATATCCTCTGGGTGGCTCGCACCATTGTTGTTGGATGCGCACCTTGGCGTTTCGTCGGGACGTTGAAAGTAATTTTTCGATGATCGTCATTGATCCGGCGAATTTCTTGTCTGAAGTCGAGGTGCTCAAGCGGTGGCCGATGCTTACGAAAGCGGAGCTACGGCGCGCCCGCCGAGCGCGCCCGCCGAAGATCGAGTTCTACGCTTTCCGAAAGAACAGCGGCGGGCCTCGCTACACGGCGGAGCAGGTGCAGGCTTACATCGACCGTTCATATCTCAGGGTATTGAAATGCCAACAAAACCCCGGAGTGCCGCAACAGGCCCCGAGCAAGAGCCTAGATTCGAACTTGGGGGATACTATCTCGAGCGCCCCCATCCAGAGCATCTCGGCTTCTGGTACGCTTGCAGATATGACCCCGGAACTCGCCAAGTCCGCCGCAGAAGTCTTAAGACAACAGATTTCGAAGAGGCCAAAGTCAGGCTCGCGGCGCTCGTCGCGTCAGCTCCCAGCAGTGCGAACCGGGTAGGACCGCCCGGTCCCGACCAGATCCTCAGCGTGGCTGCGCTCAAGGCGTATCTCGACGAACGCGGCTCACACATTGCATCAGAGGATGCGGCCACGCGGGCAGTAGAGCTGTTTACGGAATATCTCACCAGCATAAGCAAGATCGATGCACCTGTCGCATTTTGGACGCCAGCCCGACAGCTCGAGTTGGCGAAATGGTGCGTCGAAAAACACGGGCATTCCGCGGGCTACATCGAACGGTTGTTCAATGTGATGAGATCTGCATTCAACGACGCCTGCGTCACAAAAATAAGATTGGATGCTGTCGGAAATCAAGTCGAGACGGCGCTCATGAGTCATGCGCCGAAAATAGTGTGGAAGCGGGAAGCGATCGCTAGCGAACTCAAAATCCCAGCACGTCGGCCACGACCGGTGACTCTCTCCGTCGAGCAGATGGCCGCGGTGCTGGATTCGCTCAAAACACCCCATCTCTTCCGCTTCGCGATCATGAGTCTGTGCACATGGGCTCGGCCACAAGCCATCATCGATTTCGATCTGGCAACTCAGGTTGATTGGAACGGGGGCGTGATTGATCTCGCGCCGATCGATTGGGTACCGACGAAGAAGCGCCGGGCCCGCCAGTCGCTGACAGGGTGCTCGCGGGCTGGCTACCGGCCTGGAACAAAGAAGATGAGGCTCGGCGAGCAGCCGCCCTTGCCGAGAATCGGATCCCACCTGAGCTCGGACTTATCGTGTACAAGGGCAAGCGTGTCGCTACCGTGAAGCGCGCCTTTCGACGTATCGGCACAGAGCTCGGACTGATGGGCTTCTCGCAGTACAGCTTGCGCCATTTCATGGCCGACCAGATAAAGAAGCTGTTCCGGAATGTGCCGCGCGAGCAGCGCTAATTGTGGATGGGGCACGTCGTACGTGACGGCTCGCGCACAACGGCAAACTACGAGTCAGACGATCCGGGCATGCTCGCGGATGTCGCGCTGGCTACCGATTGCGTAATCGCACTGATCCAGCAGCACTGCGCCAAGCCGCTATTTGCTGTTGACGTACTGTTGACGAAGAAGGATTTGCAGGCGATCGGGGCGAGGGTGATTCCGGATATGCTGAGAAAACAGAGAGTTGGTGGTGGGCACGACAGGGATCGAACCTGTGACCCCTACCATGTCAAAGTCATCAACTAGAGCTGTATGCCCAATAGCGGCGATTAGTGCCTTGCCCCTTGCCGGGTCCCGTTCGGCCACGAAGCGACTGACCGAATCGCGGAGCCGCCGTCCAACGGTTCAGTTGTTACCAGGACAACCGGCCATTTGTCATACGCTCATATACCATCGCCGCAGTGCCGTTTCCACGATCGCGTGGACCGCGCCTGCAAACCCCGCGGTGCGGCAACGCTCAGACGCGCGCGGGCACGAACCGCCATGGTATTGCATCGGCTCGGCGCAGCACCAAATGATCAACCGAGGGAGGCACCGTCGCGCCAGGAGAACGAGAACTTGGCCAGTCAGAAAATGCCAACCCAAGGGCTCCCGGTGATCGCCCGCTTCGAGGTGCACCGCCGCAATTGCCTCGCGCCAGACGGCTCGATGAACCGCCCGCTCCCTGCCTTTGCGTCGGACACCGATCTGCTCGTCGCGCTTTATCGATCCATGCTGCTCCTACGCCTCTTTGATCGAAAGGCCGTTGCATTGCAGCGCACCGGCCGGCTCGGGACGTATGCAGTTTCGCTGGGCCAAGAGGCGGTGTCGGTTGGAGTTGCCAGCGCAATGCGACAAGAGGACGTTCTGTTGCCCTCCTATCGCGACAATGGCGCCCTGCTCTGGCGCGGCGTCAAACCGGAGGAGATATTGCTGTTCTGGGGCGGCGATGAACGGGGCAATCAATTCTCAGGGCCGGCCCACGATTTCCCGTTCTGCGTTCCCGTCGGATCACAGGCGCCGCATGCCGCCGGCGTTGCCTATGCCTTCAAGCTGCGCAAGGAGCGGCGCGTCGCCGTATGCCTGTTCGGGGACGGCGCCACCTCGAAAGGCGATGTCTACGAAGCGATGAATTTCGCCGGAGTTCACAAATTGCCGGTCGTGTTCGTGGCCACAACAATCAATGGGCCATATCGGTACCGTTGCGGCTGCAGACTGGCTGCGAAACACTGGCGCAGAAGGCGATCGCCGCCGGCTTCACCGGCGAGCAGGTAGACGGGAGCGACGTGGTGGCCATGCGCGCAGCGGCCGAAGAGGCCATTGCCGCAGCCCGCGACGGCAAAGGCCCTCGCCTCATCGAGGCGGTCACCTATCGGCTCGGCGACCATACCACCTCCGATGATGCATCACGCTACCGATCTGCAGAAGAGGTCCAGGCTCATTGGAAGGAAGAGCCGATTGCGCGCTTGAGGGCTTATCTTGCTCACCAGCAAATGTGGACCAAGGCGGACGAGGATGGACTTGCCGCCGAGTGCCATGAGCGCATCGAGGCGGCGGTCGAACGCTATCTGGCAACACCGCCACGCCGAGCGGAAACCATATTCGACAACCTCTATGCCGATCTGCCCGAGGCGTACGCCGCGCAACGCCGTGAACTCGCGGGAGAGGATGATGCCTGAGCTGACGTTGGTCGAAGGCATCAATCTGGCGCTTGGCCGCGCGATGGAGGATGATCCAAGCGTGGTCGTACTTGGCGAAGATGTCGGCATCAATGGCGGCGTCTTCCGCGCGACCGTTGGCCTGCAAAAGCGCTTCGGGTCAGAGCGCGTCCTTGATACGCCTCTTGCGGAACTCCTGATCAGCGGACTCTGCGTCGGCATGGCGGCGCAAGGGCTAAAACCCGTCGGCGAAATCCAGTTCATGGGATTCCTTTACCCCTGCCTTGATCAACTGGTGAATCATGCATCGCGGATGCGCAACCGCACCCAAGGACGGCTCACCTGCCCGATGGTTCTGCGCGCGCCGCATGGCGCCGGCATTCGTGCGCCCGAGCATCATTCCGAAAGCACCGAGGCGATGCTCGCCCATATTCCCGGCTTGCGTGTCGTCATGCCTTCGTCGCCGGAGCGCGCATATGGACTTCTCCTCGCCGCGATCCGCGATCCCGATCCCGTTGTATTTCTAGAGCCGACACGGCTGTACCGCGCAGCAAAAGGCGAGGTAGAGGACAATGGTGAAGGCTTGCCGCTGGATATCGCTTTTGTCGTAAGGGAAGGTCGCGACGTTACGCTGATCAGCTGGGGCGCGATGCTGAGGGAGACAATGGCCGCGGCCGATGTACTCGCTGCCGAGGGCATCGCGGCCGAGGTCATCGATCTCGCCACGCTCAAGCCCTATGATGAACACACCGTGCTCGGTTCGGTCGCCAAGACCGGACGCTGCGTCATCGTGCACGAAGCGGCGCACACCGGCGGATTCGGCGGCGAGATCGCCGCCTTGATAGCCGAACGCGGCCTGTCGTCGCTGCTTGCGCCCGTGACCCGCGTCACCGGCTATGACGCGATCGTCCCCATGGCACGCCTTGAGCAACACTACATGCCTTCGGTCGGACGCATCGTGACCGCGGCCCGAAAGGCGTGCCAATACAGCTGAACTCCAACGGACCTTGCCCCATGCGCCAGTTCACGTTGCCGGACCTTGGCGAAGGCCTTGAAGAGGCGGAGATCGTCACCTGGTACGTCAACGAAGGCGACCACGTCGTCACCGATCAGCCGCTCGTTTCCGTCGAGACCGACAAGGCGGTGGTCGAAATACCGTCGCCGTCGAGCGGATGCATTGCGCAACTGTTTGGCGTCAAGGGCGATATCGTGAAGGTCGGCGCGCCGCTCGTCGAGTTTGCCGAGGGTGCCGGGCAGGACACCGGCACGATTGTCGGCGAGCTCAGCCCGGGCGAACATCCAGCGGCAGGAATCTCGTCCGCGCCACCGACAAGGCAGGTGCCTCAGGCTTATCCGGCGGTGCGTGCGCTTGCACGCAAGCTTGACGTCGCGCTTGATCTTGTCGAGGCGACGGGACCCGACGGCACCATCACCCGAGCGGATGTGGAACGGGCCGCCAGGAGTTTGTCCCCAACCGGACCAGCTGAACCCTTGCGCGGTATGCGGCGTGCGATGGCGCAACGCATGGCAGTGTCGCATGCCGAAATCGTCCCCGCCTCCGTAACTGATGAGGCCGACATCAACGATTGGCAGCAGGGCGCGGACGTAACGGTCCGCCTGGTGCGCGCCATCGCTGCCGCCTGCAAGGCTGAGCCCGCACTCAATGCCTGGTATCATTCCGGTATGGGCGAACGGCGTCTGATGGAGCACGTCGACCTCGGTATCGCTGTCGATACCGAGGGCGGCCTAATCGTCCCCGTGTTGCGCAACGTCGCAAGCCGCAATGTATCGGACTTGCGGGCCGGGCTCGACCGCCTGCGGGCTGACGCAATCGCGCGCTCAATCCCGCCGGAAGAGCTGCGCGGTGCCACGATCACGTTGTCGAATTTCGGAATGATCGGAGGCCGGTTTGCTAATCTCGTCATTGTGCCGCCGCAAGCGGCAATCATAGGCGCCGGCCGGATTTCCCAACGGGTGATCGCGCATCGTGGCCAGCCTGCAGTAAGGCGCCTGCTGCCGTTGTCGCTCACTTTTGACCATCGGGTTGTGACGGGCGGCGAGGCCGCCCGCTTCCTGATCGCACTCAAGTTGGATCTTGAGCGGCCCTCTTGAACCACCGCTTCGCAACGCGTGTGAATAGCCCACTCTATGCCGGCTCAAATCATCGCACTGCACAACCGCATGTGCAAACATGGTCCCTGATGTGGATCCACGGGCATTGAGGTTGCGGAGCGCAATCCCATATCTTCGGCAAGGGAGTCCTTGCCGTGCTGATCGTAAAGGCGGTCCTCGCTGTGGCGACTGTCGTCGTCGCTCTGGTTGTCTCCCTCCTAACTGGCTTGACGGAGGAGAACAGCAGTCTTGCACTGACTATTTCGATCGACGGAGCGATCGGACCGGCGTCGGCCAGTTATGTGAAGGACGCTTTGGTCAGGGCGAGCGAACGAGACGCCGAGGTTGTTGTTCTGCGTTTGAACACACCGGGCGGTCTCAACACCAGCATGCGCGAGATCATCGCAGATGTGCTTGCTTCGCCCATTCCGGTGATCGGTTACGTCGCCCCCTCCGGAGCCCATGCGGCCAGCGCCGGGACCTATATTCTTTATGCGACCCATATCGCGGCCATGGCGCCCGGCACCAACATCGGTGCCGCGACGCCGGTGCAGATCAGCGGGCCGGTACCGGGTCTACCGAGCATCACTCCGGACAAGGACGGCAAAGACAAGAAGGCTGACGACCGCCAGCCTGAATCGAAGGATGCCATGACGGCAAAGGTGACGAATGACGCCGTCGCCTTCATCCGCAGCCTCGCCGAGCTGCGCGGGCACAACGCGGATTGGGCTGAAAAGGCCGTCCGCGAAGCCGCCACCCTCTCCGCCAACGGTGCGTTGCAGGCAAACGTCATCGACCTCATCGCACGCGATCCGGCCGAATTGCTCAGGCAGGTCGATGGTCGTGTGGTGGAAGTTGCCGGTGGCAAGACGCGACATTTGGCGACGAAGGATGCCGTCCTCCAAGCCATCGATCCCGGATGGATCTCGCAATTCCTTGCGGTCATCACCGATCCCAACATCGCGTTTATTCTCCTGATGGTCGGCATCTACGGCCTGATCTTCGAATTCTGGTCCCCCGGTGCCATCGCCCCAGGGGTTGTCGGGACGATCTGCCTGTTGGTGGGCCTCTACGCCCTCAATCTACTGCCGATCAACTACGCCGGCCTCGCCTTGATGCTGGTCGGGATCGCACTTCTCACCATCGAGGCCTTCAACCCGACCGTGGTTATCGGCATCGGAGGCGTCATCGCGTTTGTGCTCGGAGCCTTGATGCTCTTTAGGGTCGAAACGCCCGGCTACCGGCTGTCATGGTGGATCATCGGCATCGTAGCCGCGGCGTTCGTCGGCTTTGTTCTTGTCGTGCTCGGCTCGCTTCGCCGCGCCCGCAAGGGTCCGGTACGGGTCGGCGCGCAAGCCATGCGAGGCCTGTCTGCCGAGGTCCTCGACTGGTCCGAGAATGACGGTCACGTCTTCGCCCACGGTGAACGCTGGCGGGCGCGCGGCACCGAAACCTTCAGGCCGGGAGAGGTGGTCGTGGTGGCCAACATCATCGATTTGACGCTCGTGGTACGGCGCCGGCCAGCGCTAGCCGGCGAAGGAGGTACGTCATGATGCTTGATTATTTGACCTATGCAGCGATTGCGTTGCTCATCGTTATATTTCTATCCCAGGCCATTCGCATCCTGCGGGAATACGAGCGCGGCGTCATCTTCACGCTCGGCCGCTTCACCGGCGTGAAGGGCCCTGGCCTCATCATTCTGATCCCGGTCGTGCAACAGATGGTGAAGGTCGATCTCAGGGTGATGGTGCAGGTCGTGCCGCCTCAGGACGTGATTTCACGCGACAACGTCTCGGTCAAGGTCAACGCCGTCCTCTACTTCCGCATCGTCGAGCCCGAGCGCGCGATCATCAAGGTCGGCGATTACATGGCCGCGACCAGCCAACTCGCGCAGACCACGCTGCGCTCGGTGCTCGGCAAGCACGAACTGGACGAGATGCTCGCTGAGCGGGACAGACTTAATGCCGATATCCAGGAGATCCTCGACAAGCAAACTGACGTCTGGGGCATCAAGGTCACCACGATCGAGATCAAGGATATAGATCTCAACGAAACCATGGTGCGCGCGATCGCCAAGCAAGCCGAGGCGGAGCGACTGCGGCGCGCCAAAGTGATCAACGCGATGGGCGAGCAGCAGGCCGCCGAGAAGCTCGTCGAGGCCGGCCGGGCCCTTGCGCAAGAGCCGCAGGCCATGCAGCTACGCTATTTCGCGGCGCTCCATGACATCGCTGGCGAGCGGTCCTCGACCGTGGTCTTTCCGCTGCCGATGAACCTGCTCGACCACCTGACGCGGCGGAGCGAAGCAACGTGAAACGCACGGCCCGGAGTTTTCTGCATTCGATAAGAAGAGTTTCTGACTATCGCGCTTGTAGGCTTCATCGACAAGGGTGGTAACACCGTTGATCCCGACAATACGGATGCCGAGCCTCCTGGTGCGTAGATGTGGCTTAAGCGACGACCGGGCAATCTGCGCGGCCAGCGTGTAGCCTCGCGCCTTTGCAACGCCCGCTGCGCAAGACATCGAGGCCGTTTTTTGTTTTTGCGTCCCACGTGAACGGCACGAGCTCGCCGTTGGCTTGGAAGGGATTTCCTTGCCAGAAAATCAACTTGAATGGCGGCGACGTCGGATACTTGTTCTTCTCGACCGAGGACGAGGGTACGAAGAAGTTGCCAAGCCCCTCATCAAACTCGGGCTGCTCGAATATGATCTTCGAGGTCTGCGATCACCTTTCGCCACTTCGCTTATGACTGCATCAGACCCCCGGTTCTGACACGGTGCAGCGGGAGATCAATGGTTTCGCCTAAGCCTACGGTCGACGCGGCTCAATGGGACCGCGACCAATTTCGATGCGGCTCGAGCCGCATTCGAGAGCGCTGGGTTAGCGTTTCTTTCGAAGCATCGAAGCCGATTTTCTGGAGTATCGACGACACCGCGCGTCTCGCCGCTGGATAGGGCCAAGTGGGACGCCGGCTGCAAGCTACCGACCCAGGTTGGTGCTTTTGTGACGCGGAGATCGGGCTCGCAGATATGGACGATCACATCTACGCCGCGCATATGGAGCCCAAAGCCGCGACCGCCCGCAATGAACAAGCCGTGTTAGACTGATGCAAAGCGTCCGCCATTGGTTTGAAACTGCCGCAAACCTTTGGCTCATAGCTTTTGCTGTCTATTACGCTTTTGGCCTGATTCTCGGATTCATCAGCGCATTTATTGACCGCCGCTTTGACCGCGGCTCTGAGCGCCAACTCGGCGTAATTGAGCTGGGCGTATTTCTGCCGATCGTCCTTCCGGCTTTGGCGGTTGGCTGGGTTTTGGAGAAAGCGCTTTTGGTGCTAGTGGGTTACCCAATTTTGGGCCCGATCTGGCTGTGGCATAAAATCCTCAAATCTGAGCGTTAGCTCACCAATGAAATTCGTTGGGCCCCGCCCCTGTGGCGATCCGGAAGCCGCCGCCCGCAAATTGATGGACATCGCCAATTCCGTCGAGCCGGTGCAGGACGGGCGTCCCTACATCGAGAAGATAACTGGCCGTTCCTCTCCGAACACCATGGGCAGCCCAGCGGAGTAAAGTGCCGGCCTCATGCGCCGGCGCGACTGCAAGCGTGGCCGCGTTTGCAGATGATCACACCCGTCTGCGCGGAACCTACGCGTTCACGACTACGGTTTCCTGCATCCAGACTTCGGCCTCGATCGGATTGCGAACTTCACGCCAAACGGCCCGTCCGGTTTCTTCAACACCGCCGTTTCGCCTCCATGGCACCGGCACTTTGAGCGCCCGATCCGTCTCGGTCGGCGCGCCGCCGGAGCGGCCTCCGGCGACTACACGTTCCAGTACACCTACACGATCGGCGAGGATGGCAAACTGTCGATCACGATGGTACCGGGCACGTTCAAGGGTACGTTTCTGACCGGCCCGCGCACCGGGCGGACGGAAGTGCACGATGTTCCAGTCGAGACCGGATTCATCGGCGAGGGCGGGCGGACGATCGTGCTGGGGCAGGACGCGCCGGTCGTCGATCACGTCCTTATCTCCACTGGCGAACAGTTCGTCCGGGTCCGCAATCGCTCGCGCACCCTGACCCGCATTAGCGATGACGACCGCTGATCGTTCTTCGTCGACATCGGCGCTCCGCGGCTGGGGCGCCGTTCCGCCCCGACGCTCGTTTCTCTTGCGGCGGTCGAACCGGGGTATTTGACGGCTGCATCTGCATCGTGCTGATCAATGGCCCGCAAAATAGCCCCGCCGCTGAGAAGATGGCATGGCTACACTTGGTCAACTGTAGAACAGATACACACAAACGAGTCGCCCACGCTGGTGCGTTCATTCACGAACAACCAAGCGATCGCCTGGCGGCCTCTTCAGGCCGCCAGATTTCGCGCTCTGCAATTAGCGGTTACGACTGCAATGACTTGAAACTCTCAGCCCAGCCTCAAATTCTCGGCTGAGACCTTCCCAGAGCGACTAGGCACCAGTTCGTAGCTGACGCGCACGCCTTCTGCGAGGCCGGTGTATCCGGCTTTCTCGACAGAGGAGATATGGACAAACACGTCCGGGCCGCCGGCTTCCGGCTTGATAAAGCCATAGCCCTTAGTTGGATTGAACCACTTCACCGTCCCCATCGCCACTTGAATAATCTCCCCAAAAGTACAGCTGATCGAACAAGACAGAAACAAGGCTGATTCGAACGGCAACTTCGTGGCAACGAAGGGAGCGCCTCATGTCGCGCAGGCGGGAACCGCCGAAGAGCAGGCTTGTTGAAGCACGCGAGGGACATGAGGAGCGCCTTCTCGATGAGAGCTCATCCTGCCTTGATGGCGCTACTGTTTGCGCTCGGAGTCTCTTGGCCGTTCGCCGCTGCTGGAGAAACCTCTGTCCTGACCTACCATGGAGACAACAGTCGAAGCGGGAATTTTGTTGTTCCGGCCCTCACCTGGCATAGGGCCAGATTGGTGCACCTCGACCCCATGTTCAGGGCCCGTGTTGATGGCCAGCTCTATGCCCAGCCGCTCTATTGGCGCTCGTCGGGCTCGAACGCCGGGATGCTGTTTGTGGCGACGGAGAATGACGTCGTTCAGGCCTTCGATGCGGTATCCGGCAACGAAATATGGAGGCGCGTGGTCGGGCCTCCGGTTCCGAGCTCGTCATTGCCATGTGGGAATATCAGTCCGCTTGGCATCACCGGTACTCCGGTCATCGACCCCGCCACCGAGGCGATCTATTTCGACGCAGCCGTCGAGCGGTCGAACGGACCTCGCCACGAGGTGTTCGGGCTTTCTTTGAAGGACGGCACCGTCCTTCCGGGCTGGCCGATCGATGTTGCCGATGCCTTGCAAAGGTCGGGACGGCATTTCGATCCGAAGGTCCAGAATCAGCGTTCAGCGCTCACACTCCTCAGCGATACCCTCTACGTGGCGTTCGGCGGTCATTTCGGCGACTGCGGAAATTACCACGGCTGGGTGATCGGAATTTCACTGCACGACCTGGGCGCGCTCGTCAGCTTCGAAACACGCGCGCGGGGCGGTGGTATCTGGTCACCGGGCGGATTGAGTGTTGTTGGAAACGAGCTCTTCTTTGCGACCGGAAACACGTTCGGCGCCGCCAACTGGAGCGATGGAGAAGCCGTGTTTCGCGCTGGAGGCGACTTGCGGAGCAGTGAGGACAAGCGCGACTATTTTGCGCCGTCGGATTGGAAGACGCTCGACGCTCGTGATGCCGATCTCGGAGGCAGCAATCCGCTTCCTTTCGACGTTGCCGGCGCTGGCGGCGGGCAGGCCTTGATATTGGCGTTGGGGAAGGATCGCAAAGCCTACCTGCTCGATCGAAAGAATCTTGGGGGCATCGGCGGCCAATTGGCCGCCGAAATCGTATCCGAGTCTCAGGTCATCACTTCGCCGGTCGCTTATCCCGTCGGCGATGACATCTTTGTTGCTTTTCAAGCGCCGGGCGCACATTGCCCGCAGCCGGGCGAGCGCTATCAATTGACCGTCTTAAAGATAACCATGGGCTCTCCGCCGACGATAGTGACCCCGTGGTGCGGCGCGCCCCGCGGCCGTGGCTCCCCTATCGTCACGACCACGGACGGACATTCCAATCCGATTGTGTGGATGCTTGGTGCCGAAGGAGACAATCGACTGCACGCGTTCCGCGGCGATACTGGCGAACCGCTATTTGCCAGCGAGCCCTTGAGCGGTCTGCGACATCTGCAGACGCTCATCGCCACGCAAGACCACCTCTATGTCGCCGCCGACGGGCGCATCTATGCGTTTAGTTTCTGAGTTTCAGCAGGACGCGATGACTATTTGGAACGGGCGAAGCGCTCCGGTTCCGAATTCCTGTTCGAATTCATCAGGTATGTAAGCAATTCAGCCGCTGCGCATGACCTTCTTCGAGCCGCATGCGCGCGGCCCGCCGTGTCGTCTCTACACAATGTCGTCCCGGGCTTCTGTTGTTGTGGGTGTCATGAAAGGGCACCCGGCGCGACGACGCCGTCGATCAGGTTGAGGCTGAACAGGGCGATGAAGCCGATCGCGGCCGAAATGCTGAAGGGCATGCCGCGCAGCGCAAGAGCGAAGATTCCGCCCACGGCCGCAAACGGCACGTTGAAAAAGATCAACGTCGCGAGCCGCGAGCTGCCGAGCCGATCGAGATCGTCATCGATCGCAACGGGCAGATCCGCCTGCTCAACGGCGGTGCTGTCATTCCATCGGAGACGCTTGAAACTCTGAAGAAGCCCTTCGTCCGTCGGTGCACGGTCGGCGCGGATGGCGGCCTTGGGCTCGCTATTGTCGACAGCGTCATGAAGCAGATCGGCGGCAGCCTGACGCTTAGTTCCCCTGTCATGGGCCGCGTCAGCGGCTTCGAGGCTCGCCTCGTTTTCCCGGAACCAACTTGAAGTCTCTCCAGGCCTCGTACGGTCCGTTCCGGACACATGAGTTACCCCTCTCTCAGGAAGGGCATTTTCCTACGCCGGGCTACGATTTTCTGCGATCCCGTATACTCAAGAGTAGCTGAGCGGCCCGACGGTCACCTTAGAGATGCTCGAACGCATGGTGTCCGATCGCCTCAAAGCGGCTGTTTTCTGGCAACCACAATGGACGCCCTCGGCGAGACCTGGGTTCTTCGTCTGCGGCAACGGTTACCCCGAGAGGCGGGTCGCGGCGAGCAAATGGAAGAGCGCGGGCTGCGCCGAAGTTCGCCGTTGGCACGCCGGAAGATGGTCGCGTTTCGTCAAGGCCGCTGGATAGGCCGGTTGCAATTGCTTCGCCATCGGCCACACGAACAGTAACTCTCTCAATGACGCCCGGCTGCCTCCGGCAATGGACCCAGCGCTGCCGCCGCGGTATTGGCGATGTCCACGTCTGTCTCCTTGCTCAAGCCGGCTATGCCTACCGCGCCCACGACTTCGCCCGCTACCCGTATCGGCACGCCGCCGCGCAGCGCCGCGATGTCGGCCGTGACGAACGCCGTTCGACCCTGGTTGATGTTGTCCTCGATCTCCGCCGTCGGTCGTTCTAGCCGCGCGGCCGTTCGTGCCTTCCCGATCGCGAGGTCCGCGCTTGCCGGCCGAACACCGTCCATCCGCTCAAAAGCAAGCAGATCTCCGGCCGGATCAACCACCGCGATTGCCGAGGGCGCATGGCGCTGCTGCGCATTTGCCGTCGCCGCTTGCAGAACCATCTGGGCTCCGGCTTGATCGAGGGTCGTTACATTGATGGTCTGTGCCCCGACAGACAGGCAGGAGACTGTTGCCAACACCCCAACGCCAATTCCAAGTTTGGTCATAGCGAGCTGACTCAAGCCGCCCTAGGCAGTTGTCGGTGCGGATCCATGACGAACTTGTTCGCGACGCCGGCGTCGAAGTTCTTGTAACCTTCCGGCGCCTGCTCAAGATCGATCACCTTGACATTTACGATCTTGGCGATGGGCAGTCTGTCCCAGAGTATCGCCTGCATGAGCTGCCGATTGTATTTGAGCACCGGAGTCTGCCCGGTATGGAGCGCGTGCGATTTTGCCCAGCCGAGACCAAGGCGAAGACTGAGGTTGCCGTGTTTGGCAGCCTGCTCCTTCGCGCCCGGATCGTCGGTCACATACAGGCCGGGAACGCCGATAGCGCCGGCTGCCCGGGTGATTTCCATCAGACTGTTGAGCACGACGGCAGGCGCTTCGATGACTTTGCCGTCTGTTCCTTGCGCCTTCGCTTCAAAGCCGACGCAGTCGATCGCGGAATCGACTTCCGGAACGCCGAGGAC
>Ga0210397_10000886_pt1 | contig 19551 bp, 16 predicted proteins | sample IncBWH2OmetaG_FD_160126 | JGI IMG/M metagenome (GOLD analysis project Ga0210397, IMG submission 160126) | Forest soil microbial communities from Barre Woods Harvard Forest LTER site, Petersham, Massachusetts, United States - Inc-BW-H-2-O ...
CGTCGGTCGGCGCAGAAAGCTATGGCGAGACGGTGCTGTCCTTCGGCACCGTGCGAGGTCGCGTCGGCTACGCGCCCGGGGATTGGCTCGTCTATGCGACCGGCGGATTGGCCTGGACCTACGACCGGGCCGTGCTCACCCAATTGGGCAATGGTGCGACCGATAGGCGCTTCCTGTGGCGATTCGGTTGGGCGGCCGGAGCCGGCGTCGAGGTCCCTATCGCTCCGCACTGGACGGCGACGCTCGAATATCTGTTCACCGACTACGGCAGCAGCAGTATCAGCTTTCCAAGCGTCGGGCAGCGGTTCGACGCCGATTTGTTCCTGCACCAGTTACGCGCGGGGGTGAACTATCGGTTCGGCACCGATGCAGCTCCGGCGAGTTCAAGCTTGATGGCGGCCGCCGCACCGGCTGCGGATCTGGTCAATTTTCACGGGCAGGCGACGTTCGTCTGGCAAGGCTATCCGCCGATTCGATCTCCTTATACGGGTGTCAACAGCCTGCCCGGCAGCGGCTTGGGCCGCGAGACAATCGATGCCACGCTCTATGCCGGCGTGCGGCTGTGGCGCGGCGCCGAAGTGTGGATCGATCCGGAAATCGACCAAGGTTTTGGCTTGGCCAACACGCATGGCGCGGCCGGATTTCCAAGCGGAGAGGCCTACAAGATCGGTCTGTCGCATCCGTACGCCCGCCCGCAGCGTTATTTCCTGCGCCAGACCGTCGATCTCGGCGGCGCATCGGAGAAAGTGGAAGCGGACATCCATCAGTTCGCCGGCTTACAGGCGGCGAACCGCCTGGTGCTTACGGTCGGCCGCTTCGCGATCGTCGATATCTTCGACACCAACAGATACGCGAACAATCCGAAAAGCGATTTCCTCAACTGGTCGCTGATCAATGCCGGAACGTTCGACTATGCCGGCGACGGCTGGGGATACTCCTACGGCGCGGCCGCTGAATGGTATCAGGGACGCTGGACGCTGCGCGGCGGCGTGTTTGACCTGTCGGTGACCCCGGCTGGCGGAATAAGCCCCAGCGGCGGCAATCTCGATCCGACCTTCAGGCAGTTCCAGCTGGTCGGCGAGATCGAAGAGCGCCACGACCTGTGGGGAGAGCCGGGCAAGATCAAGCTCACCGGCTTTCTCAGCCGCGGCGCCGCCGGGCATTTCGCGGATGCCGTCGCGCTCGCCGCCCTCACCGGGCAGCCGGCCGACATCAACGCGGTGCGCGCCTACACCAGCCGGCCGGGAGCGAGCCTCAATCTGGAGCAGCAGGTCACCGAGACCATGGGCGTGTTCGCCCGCGCCGGCTGGGCCGACGGCAATGTCGAGCCGTGGGATTTCACCGACATTGACCGCACCCTATCGGGGGGCGTCTCGCTGTCCGGCAAGCAATGGGGCCGGCCGGACGACACGGTGGGCATTGCCGGCGTCATCAACAACGTCTCCGGCGTCCACCAGCAGTTCCTCAACGCCGCAGGTTTAGGCATCCTCATCGGCGACGGGCAGCTTCCGCATCCCGGGTTCGAAGAGATCATCGAGGCCTATTACAGCTACGCGCTCTCCGCTTCGACGCGCATCGGCGTCGACTATCAGTTCATCGCCAACCCGGCCTACAACACCGACCGCGGGCCGGTGAATGTCTTTTCCGGCCGCTTCCACTGGCAGTTTTAGAGAGCGGCATCCGCTCGTCCGGCAACGGGCTTTGCCGCGCCGGCCTGTTCTTGATAAGAGGGGGCGCCGCAGTTTGTTTGATCGAAGCCCGCGCGGGCGCTGTACCAAACAATTTCACGCCGAGGCATCGCGGAGATCGGCATCAGGGAGATCGACATGGCAGCCTCGCCCAACCTGCGCTTCATCAATCCATCGACCATGTCGAAGCCGCCCGGCTATACCCATGTGGTCGAAGCGACCGGTCCCGGCCGCATCGTCTACATCGCCGGACAGCTCGGACTTACCCTCGACGGCAAGCTCGCCGGCCCGCCCGGCGATTTTCGCGCGCAAGCCACGCAGGCGTTCGAGAACCTGAAGAATGCCCTCGCCGCCGTCGGCGCCGGCTTCGAGCACGTGGTGAAGCTCAACAATTATCTCACCGACATCCGCGCCCAGCTGCCGCTCTGCCGCGACGTGCGCGACGGCTATGTCAGGACCGCCAATCCGCCGGCCTCGACCACGGTGGAGGTCAGCAAGCTCGCCATTGAGGGCGCCCTCTACGAGGTCGAAGCCATCGCCATGCTGCCGCCGCGGTAGCGGCGCGCCCACCGTCGCGCAAGTGGCGCAGGCGCGATACTTAGATACGCCGGCGCCAGGTCGACCACGCCGGGTCGTATCCCCTTGATCCCGCAATCGACTCCCGGCCGGTCGGGCGCCGCCTTCGATTCCGCGTCGCCAAGCCGCGTGCCGCCGACTAGACTGGCGGCTCGGGCGAGGGTTGCCTGGGACGTAGTTGCCTGGGAAGCAAGCGGGGAGAGCCATGTCCACGTCCCTGATGACCACGCGACGTTTCGCGCCCTTGTTCTGGTGCCAATTCTTCGCGGCATTCGGCGACAACTTCCTCAAGACCTCGCTGGTCTTCGTCATCCTGTTCCAGGTGGCGGGAGCCGATTCCGAAGCCTTGATCACGCTGGCCGGCGCGACCCTGATTGCGCCGTTCTTTTTCCTCTCCGGGCTCGGTGGCGAGCTCGCCGACCGCTACGACAAGGCCCTGGTGGCGCAGCGGCTCAAGCTCGCCGAGATCGCCGTCGCCGCGATCGCTGTCGCCGGCTTCGCTTTCCATTCGTTGACTCTTCTGTTCTTCGCCGTGTTCCTGTTCGGGACCATCGCCTCGCTGTTCGGCCCGATCAAATACGGCATCCTCCCCGACCATCTCGCGCGCTCGGAGCTGACGACCGGCAACGCGCTGGTCGAGGGCGGCACCTTCCTTGCCATCCTGCTCGGTACCATCGTCGCCGGGATCGCCGCCAAGGGCGGCGGCGATCCGATCCACTTCGCCTGGCTGATGATGGTGACGGCGCTGGCGTCGTGGGGCGCGAGCCTGCTGATCCCGAGCACCGGGGAGGGTGCGCCGCAGCTTACGGTCAATCGCAACATCGCCGCCTCGACGATCGGTCTCGTCAAGTATGTGTGGGCGGAGCCGCGGCTGTGGTGGGGCGCGATGGTGGTGAGCTGGTTCTGGCTCGTCGGCGCCATCGTGCTGTCGCTGCTGCCGCCGCTCGTGACTTTCCGGATCGGCGGCAGCGAGGGTGTCGTCACCCTGTTCCTCACCATCTTCTCGGTCGCGGTGGCGGTCGGCTCCGGACTTGCCGCCTGGCTCGCCGCCGGGCGCATCGTGCTGCTGCCGACGTTGTGCGGCGCCGTGCTGCTCGGCCTGTTTTCCCTCGATCTCGGCTGGACGGCGTCGAAGATCGCCAGCGCCGCGCATCCGATCGGGATCGGCGAGTATTTTGCCTCGCCCTACAGCATTCACCTCGCCATCGATCTCGCCGGCCTCGCCATCGCCGGCGGGCTGTTCATCGTGCCGACCTTCGCCGCGGTGCAGGCCTGGGCCGGCGCCGACCACCGCGCCCGCGTCATCGCCGCCGTCAACGTGCTCAACGCCGCCTTCATGGTCGTCGGCGCGCTGCTGATCGCGCTCCTGCAGAAGCTCGGCTGGAGCGTGCCGACGCTGTTCGCGCTCATTGGCCTCGCCAATCTCGTCGTCGCCGTCGTCATCGGCTTCACCATGCCGACGAGCTGGATGAACGATCTTCTCTCCATCGTCTTCCGCGCCTTCTTCCGCCTCGAGGTCACGGGGCTGGAGAACGTCGCCAAGGCGGGCGACAATGCCATCATCGCCCTCAACCATGTGAGCTTCCTCGATCCGCCGCTTGCGATGGCGCTCCTTCCCAAGCGGCCGGTCTTCGCCATCGACGTCGCGATGTCGAAGCAATGGTGGATCCAGCCGTTCCTTAAGTTCGTGCGCACGATGGCGCTCGATCCGCTCAAGCCGATGGCGCTGCGCACCATCATCAACGCCGTGCGCGACGGCAACATGTTGGTGATTTTCCCGGAAGGCCGTATCACCATCACCGGCAGCCTGATGAAGATCTACGACGGCGCCGCGATGATCGCCGACAAGTCGGACGCCATGGTGGTGCCGGTGCGCATTGACGGACCGGAGGTGACGATCTTCAGCCGGCTCAAGAATACGCAGGTGCGCCGCCGCCTGTTTCCGAAGATCACGGTGACGCTGCTCGAACCGGTGAAGCTTTCCGTCGATCCGGAGTTCAAGGGACGCAAGCGTCGTCTGGCCGCGGGCGCCGCGCTCTACGACGTGATGTCGAACCTCATGTATCGCACCACGCCGACCGACCGCACCGTCGTCGAAGCGATCATCAAGGCGGCGGCGATCCACGGCGGCAAATGGCGCATCATCGAGGATCCGCTCAGCGGCAGCCTGAACTACAAGCGGCTGTTGCAGGCAACCGCGATCCTCGGCGCCAAGCTGATGCCGCTTGCGCTCGAGGGCCGCGCGGTGGGCGTCATGCTGCCGACCTCGAACGGCGCCGTGGTCACGCTGCTGGCGCTGATGTCCGGCGGCCGCGTTCCGGCGATGCTCAACTTCACCTCGGGAGCCGCCAACATCCTCGGCGCCTGCCGTGCCGCGGAGATCGACACCGTCGTCACCGCGCGCGCCTTCGTCGAGAAGGCGCGGCTGGAGAAACTCATCGCCCAGATCGAGCAGCACGTGCACATCGTCTACCTGGAAGATGTGCGCAAGACGGTGAGCTTTGGCGACAAGCTGCGCGGGGCGCTGCGGGCGAAAAAGCCGCTGGTCGCGCGCAAGCCCGATGACTGGGCGGTGATCCTGTTCACCTCCGGCACCGAAGGCGTGCCCAAGGGCGTTGTTCTCTCGCACCGCAACGTGCTCACGAACGTGGCGCAGGCTGAGGCGCGGATCGATTTCGGGCGCGAGGACAAGCTGTTCATGGCGCTGCCCGCGTTCCATTCCTTCGGCTTCACCGGCGGCATCGTGCTGCCGCTGATTTCCGGCGTGCCCACCTACTTCTATCCCTCGCCGCTGCATTACCGCACCGTGCCGGAACTGGTCTACGGCATCTGCGCGACCTACCTCTTCGGCACCGACACGTTCCTCGCCGGCTATGCCCGCATGGCGAACCCGTACGACTTCCGCTCGCTGCGCTACATTGTCGCCGGCGCCGAGCCGATCAAGGAATCGACCCGCCGCACCTATCTGGAAAAATTCGGCTTGCGCATCCTCGAAGGCTACGGCGTCACCGAGGCCGCGCCGACGCTCGCCGTCAACACGCCGATGTTCAACAAGTTCGGCACCGTCGGCCGCCTGCTGCCCGGCATCGAGGCGCGGCTGGAGAAGGTCGAGGGCGTGGAGGAGGGCGGGCGGCTCTACGTCCGCGGCCCCAACATCATGCTCGGCTATCTGCGCGCGGACAAACCCGGCGTGCTCGAGAGGCCGCCGGAGGGCTGGTATGATACCGGCGACATCGTCGCCATCGACGAGCAGGGCTACGTCGCCATCAAGGGGCGCGCCAAGCGTTTCGCCAAGATCGGCGGCGAGATGATCTCGCTCGCCGCCGTCGAGATGCTCGCCGCGGAGCTGTGGCCGAGCTACAACTCGGCGGTGGTCGCGCTACCCGACGCCCGCAAGGGCGAGCGCCTGGTCCTGGTCACCGACAAGCACAGCGCGACGCGGGGCGACTTCCAGGCCTATGCGCGCAGCAAGCACGCCTCCGAGCTGATGTTTCCGTCCGAGGTCCTCGTGCTCGACAAGCTGCCGCTCCTCGGCTCCGGCAAGCCCGATCTGCAGACCCTGCAGAAACTCGTGCGCGAGCAGGCGGCGGCGAAGGTGGCCGCGGCGGAGTAGCCGCTTCTCTGTTTGCCTCCGCCTACGATTCTCTTTCGCCAAGGACCTTCCGAGAATGCAGGGCGACAGCGCCATCCTCGACCATGTTGTGGTCAACGTTCAGACAAGGCTCGATGCCGCCGCTGCCGCCTACGGGAATCTCGGCTTCAGCTTAACGGAACGGGGACACCACACGCTGGGTACGAGCAATCATCTGGCGCTGTTTCAGCAGGACTATGTGGAATTGCTCGGGGTCGAAGCCGGCAGGCCCAACCCCGGCTGGGACATTGTCGCGAACGCCGTCGGCATTCAGGGGCTGGCTTTCAAGACGGGCGATGCCGATGCGCTCTACCGGCGCCTGACCGAAGACCGGCTGCCGGCGCTGCCGCCCGAGGAATTTTCGCGGCCGGTCACGCTTCGCGAAGGAACGTTTGACGCCAGGTTCAGGGTCGTCGGCGTCAATCCGTCTCCGCTCCAGGATGTCCGCGTCTTCTTTTGCCAGCATCTGACGCCGCACCTCGTGTGGCGTCGCGAATGGCAGAGTCATGCCAATGGCGCGCTGGGCATCGCGCATCTCTTGGTGGCGGTGTCCGACCCGGTGCGCGCCGGCGAGGTTTTCGCGCGGCTCCTCGGCATCGCGGCGCGGCGGCCGGTCGCGGGAGGATTGGAGATCGAGGCGGGCGGCGTGAGCCTGCGGTTTCTGGCGCACGAGGCAGTGCGCCGGTCTTTGGCGCCGGCACCACTGGCCGAACCGAAGATCGGCGTCGTCGGCATGGGCGTGCGTACCCGGTCGCTCAAGGCCGCGGCCGACGCGCTGGCGCGTGGCGGCGTTCGCCCGGCTGTGACGAGCGCTGATCGCATCGCCGTGGCCACTGCCGACGCCATGGGCGTCGTGCTTGACTTCGTGTCCTGACTGCAGCCGCGCCGCGCCTCAGAATTTTTTCGATATGCCGCCAAAGTAGCCGCGACGCGGTCCGTATTGCGGCGCGAACACGCCGATGCCGCTGCCGTCCCGGATCAGATAGATCGAGTCGAAGAGATTGACGACGTCGAAGCGCACGGTCATCGGCTTCGGATCATCGGGAAGCAAGAACTCGCGGGCGATGCCGGCATTGAACTGGGCGTACGGCGCCACGGCGCTGATATTGGCGTCGCCGTCGCGCAGCCCGCTGCCGGCGATCATGTCGCTGGAAACTCGGATACCGCACCACGAGCCCCAGGGCGCCGTCACGGCAGCCGTAGACCATGCGAAGATCTCGTCCGTACGTGCCGGCCGGCCGCAGAACTGGTAGGAAAAGCCGGCCGAGCCGGTCCAGAACTGTGAATGGTCGGTAAAGACCCAGTGGGTCTGCAGGTACTGGAATTCGGTCAAGCCGCCTAGGTCGGCGAGCGGCGTGGAATTATCGAACAGGAACTGGTTGGAGACGGGATTGATCGCTTTCTGCCGCGCCAAAGCGAGATTGGCGTAGGCCTGAAAGCTGTCTTGCTTGTACTTGGCGGAAAGCTCGACGCCCACATTCTCCCCTTGGGCATAGTTGAACGCGGTCACGACGTAGGCTGCGCCGAACTGGCCGTCGTCGATCAGGTTGGTGGCCTTCTTGTAGTAGGCGTCGACGCCGACCTCCAATCCCGGCAGCACCTTCTGCACCACGCCGACATCGTAGACATCGGCGCGCTCCGCCCGCACGGGACTGCCAAACGGTACGCTCGGTTGCTGCGTGGTGCCTTGCACCAGCGCGAGATTGGTCGGCGCCGCCAGCACCTGTTCGGGCGGGGTGAAGGTGCGGGCATAGCCGGCATGGAAAGTGGTGGTGGCGAAAGGCTTCCAGGTGAGGCTGAAGCGGGGACTGAATTGGTTCTCGCTCATGTAGGCCCAATACTGATCGTAGCGCAGGCCGCTGCTGAGAATGAGCCAATTGGTGATTCGCCACTCGTCCTGGACATAGAAGCTGGCGGTGTAGCCGAGCTTCTTGCTGGCATCGAGGACCGTGAACGGGGCATCGACCGGAGCGCCGGCGACGACCGGCAGCAGCGTATTGGTGTTGGCGACGTCGGTCAGATCGGTGCGCACCAGGAACCCGCCGCGCAATGTGTGCGCCTCGTTGAGGCGATAGGCGACGTCGGTGGTGACGCCGTTGGCTATATCGGAGCGAAAGACGTCCGAGGCCACGCCATTAAAGACGATATCGCCGATCGCGTCGGGGACGAAGTGAACGCTGCTGTAGCGCGTGAAATAGGAGAACTGCACGTCGGCGCCATTGATCGAGCGTTGCAGCGCGGCGACCCCAAAATAGCTCTGCTCGAACTGGTTCTCGTTGAGAGCCGCGGAATCGAAGGTGGAGATGCCGTAGGCGGTGAAATTCGGCATCTGGCCGGGGGTGTTGGGTATCTGGTAGCGGCCGTATGCGGCGCCGGTGATGAAAGTGAACCGCGTGTAGGGATCGAGCAGGGTCGAGACATAGCCGAAGCCGCGCTCCTGCGCGGTATGATCGTGAATCGCGTTCCAGTTCGGCGTCGTATTTTCCAGCCCGATATTGCTCTCGAAGAAACGTCCGCTGATGGAGTATTGCGTCTGTCCGATGGTGCCGCCGTATTCGATGCTCGGCGTGAACGTACCCCGGCTGCCGCCGTAGATGCCGGCGTTTCCGGTATTGTTGAAGGCGTCGCTGCGCGTCCAGATGTCGAGGACGCCGGACGTGCGCAGGCCGAATTGCGGCGGCAAGGCTCCGGTAATCAGCGATATGTTGCCGATCAACGCGGTATCGAGGAAGGTGCCGAAGCCGCTGACGCCGTCAGGGAGCATGATGCCGTTAAAGCGGGTCTGCACATTGGCATGCTCGTTGCGGACGTGGAAATTGCTGCCAGGGGCCGAATCCTGGGTAACTCCAGGAAACCGGAGCACGGTCTTCTCGACCGTGGCGTTCGCGCCTTGCGGCAGCGCCTCGATCGCGTTTGTGGCTGATCGTTGTCGGCGCCGTGCCCGTCGGCGCGTAGATGGTGTTGAGGCCCTGGTTGAGCGCGGCGGTCTGGGTGGCGAGCAGGTTCACCGGGGCAGGCCGCACCGCGGCGGCAGGAGTGGCGCGAGCGCGCGCTGCCGCGGCTGGTTTGGGTTTCGGCTTCGCGCCGCGCACCAGAACTTCGGGAAGCTGCACCTGCGCGCCGGCGAGGCCGATGCAGCAGATAAGCGCCAGCGCCGCCGACCCGCGAAGCAGCCATGGGCGAAGCATGCGGCCGAGGGCCGTGCGGTAAATACGAACACACATTGACGCCCGCCTAAGCGTTGGGTGCAGGGAATGGCCGGAACGGCCGGTGCACAGCGGTCGTGCTGTCGGGCGCATGGCCAAAGGGCAAAGCAAACCGCGCTTCAATCCTGCACCCATCGCCGCGGTCGAAGCGCTGCGGTGGTCAAGATCAGCAACGACCGAAGGTCAGGCGAGAGGCGGAGCGCGCGACTGGAATGGCGCGCGTCGCGTGGAGAAAAAGGTGATCGCTACACAATTCGAGTGCTCGACCCGGCGAACCGCAAACGGCACGAGCAGCTGCGGCGTCTGCGGCAGCAACGAAGTCGCGGCAAGATGGATCGTGGCGCAGATCGCGCAGTAATCGTCGGCGTCGCTGACCGGTTGCTGCGTCGGGGCCGAAGGGGCGGACGGCCCTCCGGCAGCGAGACCGCCGGCGGTATGCCTGAAGTCGCCCAGATGGACGTGGCCGAACGAGAGCGCGATATGCAGCGTCAGCGCGAACAGCGCGAGCCGCGAGCCAGCCCCCAACCTTGCCCTCACCCACCGCATCACTGACAACTCACGATGATGCGCTTACCTATGTGAGACAGCCTACGATACCGCCGCCAGGATGAAAAGAAGGATTCCGATGCCGGGCGTGCTCCGCGTTGGCGTGTTTCGGCAACAAATTGGCAGCGGCATCCTTGCGAAGCACGGACGGTGCTGCACGAAAAACGCGAGCCGATCACGGCTCGCGCGTCGCCAGCACCCGATCGACCATCGCGCCGGCCTCGCCGAGATAGTTGGCCGGATCGCACAGCCGGGCGAGTGCCGCGCGGTCGAGATGCCTGGCGACTTCCGCGTTTTCGGCGAGGAGGTCGGCGAGCGGCCGGCCGCTGGCGATGACCTCGCGGCAAATATCGTAGACGAGGTCATGCGCGTATTGGCGGCCGAGGTGCCGGCCGAGCTCCATCATCACCGCCTCGGAGACGATGAGCCCGCGCGTGATGTCGAGATTGGCGCGCATTCTCTTCTCGTCGACCTGCAGGCCGGCCACGACGGAGCGGGTCTGCGCCAAGACGCCGGCGGTAAGGCAGAAGATTTCCGGCAGCACGATCCATTCGATCTCCCACGGGCCGGTGGCGCGCTCGTGGTCCTCGACCATGGCGTCGAGCAGAGCGGCGACGTGCTGGCGCACCACGGAATTGAGCGCGGTGATGTAGACCGACCCGATCGGGTTGCGTTTCTGCGGCATGGTCGACGACGAGCCGCGACCTTGGTGGAAAGGCTCGAACACCTCTTCCACCTCGGTCTGCATCAACAGCTTCACATCGAAGGCGATCTTGGCGCAGGTGCCGGCGAGGAGGCCGAGAAAGCAGCCGGCCTCGGCGATGGTATCGCGCACCGTGTGCCAGGCGATCGCCGGCACGCCGAGCCCGAGTTCGCGCATCAATTCGGCCTGCACTTCGAGGCCGCGGCCGCCGAGCGACGCGAGGGTGCCGGCGGCGCCGCCGAATTCACCGACCAGCACCCTCGCGCGCAGCTCCTTGAGGCGCTGCTTGTGGCGCCCGAACGCGGCGAGGACGGTCGCCATCTTGTAGCCGAAGGTGATCGGCACGGCCTGCTGCAGATTGCTGCGCCCGGCCATTGGCGTATCGCGATATCGGCGCGCGAGGCTGCCGAGTGCGTCGGCGATCGCGTCGATATCCGCTTCGACCAGGGCGAGCGCCTCGCGGATCTGCAGCACCGTGGCGCTGTCGGTCACGTCCTGGGTGGTGGTGCCCCAATGGCACCACTCGCCGTGCCCGCCGCGGCAGAGCGCGACCAATTGCTGAACTACCGGCAGCACCGGATAGCCGATGCGCTCGGTGTCCTGCTTTAGCTTGACAAAATCGACTTCGCCGGCACGGCAATGGCGGACGATTTCCTCCGCGGCCGCCCGCGGGATGATGCCGAGTCGCGCTTGCGCCCGCGCCAGCGCCGCCTCGAAGTCGAGATATTTCTGTACCCGGTTCGCGTCTGAGAACACGCTGCGCATCGGCGCAGTCGAGAAGATGTCGCCGAACACGGCGGAATCGATGACGGTTGCCGGCGTCGTGGACATGACTCGTGGCTCTCGCGCTGGTGCGGCTTGGTGAGACTATCGGCTGACTTCGAGCCAAGCGATACACGCGCGTGAAAATACCGCTTCAAATGACGTTCTTGGGAGGTGAAGCTTGCGTTTCGCCGATTCGATGCGTTCTCGGCGGCGGACGAGCCGGCCGGACCGGGGACCGCAGCTAGACACCTAGCCTTCCTTGCCGGCGTGATAGAGCTGCCAATCGTGCAGCACCACCTTCCGCTGCTCCTCGAACTCCGCGTCGCGGTCGAGCAAAGGCTGCGGCTCACGCGCGTCGCCGGTATTTTCAGGTGCCGAGCCGGCAGCATCCGTTGCCGTGGCCCCAACCAAGGCAGGCTCGACGCAGCTGTTCTGGTCCGAATGAATCTGCAGCGTGTAGCGCAGCCCGCCGCGGGCGTAGGAGAGTCGACGTTCTGGCAAAAGCTCTTGGCGAAGGCTCCGAGGATCCGGCTGCCGAAGCCTGAGCCCTCCGGCGGCAATACCGAAGGGCCGCCGCGTTCCTGCCAGACGAAGGTCAATACCCACGACGTCCAATCCAGCCGCACGTTGACCCGGCCTTGCGGAACCGACAGCGCGCCGTATTTGAGCGCATTGGTAAGCAGCTCATGCAGGATCAGGGAGAGGTTCTGCGTCATCTGCGGACCGAGCACCAGGCGTGGATTCCCGCTGATCTCGAATCGCGATTCGAAGCCGCGGATTTCGCTGCTGATGAGATCGTTGAGGCGAACGCCGTCCCCCATCGAATCGGTAATCGCACGGTTGGTGGCGGACATGGACTGCAGCCGATCCATCAGGCGCTGCTTGACCGCCGACTCCCGGACCATGCCTTCGCCGGGCAGGCTGAAGCGGATGACCGCCTGGATCACGGTAAACAGATTCTGAATGCGATGATGCAGCTCCTTGGCCAGAAGGTACTGGTGCTGCTTTGCCTGCTTCTCCCGATCGATGTTGATCAGCAGGATGTCCAACGTCCTGTTGATGAAATCGATGAGCATGACGCACACGGTTGCGTCAAACGCATAGGAGAGGAACGCAATCCAGTGGAACGTCGGGATGAAAAAGCCCCATTGTGACCCGCCGGCCAATGCTGCGGCGAGAAATCCGGCTCCGGTTCCGCCGACGAGCGCGGTCACGATCACCGCTGGATAGATCGTCAGGAACGGGGAACCGGCATATTGGTCCTGTGCCAGCCATTGCAGGCCGGAGGCGACGCCCACGCTGATGAAGGCGGTGGCGTAGCCGAGGCCCGGGTTCTCGCGCAACTGCTTCGAGATTTGCAGAATGCGGATGGCCGCCGAAACACCGGGCCTGCCGAAAAGAGAGGGGCGCATCTGCCGTCTGTCCATGACGCCGGTGCGCGGTTCCACCCTGCGCGGTTTGCCCGCAACCAGATTATACAATGCCGTACGTCGCCGATAGGTGAACCGCCCGGCGGCCGCCCTCGTTCCGTCTGCAACCGGCGTAAACTGAGTGTAACCGGCGTGCCGGTTCCGCGCCTGGGACGCCGCGGTGGTCCGGGGCGGCAGCGTTCACATCGGCGGGGTGAGGCCGTCTTTACCGTAATTGATGCGCGGCGCCAGCAAGGTTCCGTCGGCCTGCTTTTTCGCAGCGCCAATGAAGATTTGTGCTCCCGGCTTGAGCTCGGTCTTGTCGCTCGGGTTGTAGGTGACGATCACGGTCTGCGGCGTGACGATGACCTTCTTCTCCCCGGTCTTGTATTTCAGCATCAGCGTCTGTCCGTCGACGCCGGCGACGGTCTCTTCGACATTGGCATTGGTCATCGTAGTGTCGGCGCGCAGATCCCACGGATAATGTCCTTCGCCGGTGCCACGCATCGCCTCCGGGAAGATGTGGACCTCGATCGCCTTCTGGCTGCCGTCCGGCTGCGGCATTCCGGTTGCGCCCACGAACGAGCCCGGCTTGATGTCGGACAGCGAGGCCTTCACCAGAGCGACCACGAGCCCGTTGTCGGCGAGCGCGACTTTCAGTTCCGTGCCGTCGCGCGACTTGACCACGTAGACGGGTCCTTCCAGCCGATCGATGGTGCCGCGGACACGGACCGTGTCCTGGGCAACGGCGCCGGAAGCAAATGCGACCAGCGTCAATGCCGCCACGCAAAGTCCACGTCCTATCGCTTTTCGCATTTGTTCCTCCCGGTCTTCAGCTCATTGTGTTGAATGCTCTCGCGCAGCGAACTGCTACAAGGTCTGCCGCGGACAAGCGCAGGCGTCGATCGCTGACTCGGGACGTCGTTGACGAACCCGGAAATTGGTGCCGATGTTAGGCGTTTTCCGTTGCCGCTGGAAGGATCAAATGCGCGCTGCGCCGATGCGCTCTGCGCCCGCGGCTACTTCCGTGCTTGCGTCCGCCAGCTGCCGGGAATCGCCGCACGATCTATTTGCGCATTTGCTTCGGTCGCTGTTGCGCGCTCGCTGACGAGAGCTTCGCCGGCGGGGCGGCTGAAACTTTCGTCGAGGAGCTTCTTGTATTTCACCAACACCTCCGGTACGACGGCGAGCATCGCTTCCGCCATGGCGCGGGCCGCGTCGAGCAACTCGTCCGGCGGCACCACGCGATTGACCAGGCCCCAAGCCTCCGCTTCAGTCGCGGACAGGAACCGGGCGGTGAAGGCAAGCTCCTTGGCGCGGTGGAGACCGATGCGGCGGGGCAGGCGGACGGAAAGGCCCCAGCCGGGCAGCAGGCCGACCTTGGCGTGCGTGTCGGCAAACTGCGCTTGGGTGGAGGCGAGGAGAACGTCGCAGGTCATGGCGAGCTCGAAGCCACCGGTCGCGGCGACGCCGTTGATCGCGCCGATCACCGGTCCTTCGAATTGCAGCAGCGCCGCTACCGGGTCGAGCTCGAAGGCGCGGGCAGAATTGGCGGAGGTTTGGCTGAGCTCGTTGAGATCGAGCCCGGCGCAGAAGGCGCGCCCCGCGCCGGTGAGGACGAGCACGCGCACCGCCGGGTCCCGCTGCAACTCTTCGAGCGCCGCCACCAGCTCGCGGCGCAATTCCATCGACAGCGCGTTGAGCTTCTCCGGCCGGTTGAGCGTCACCACCGCGTAGCCCGCGGGATGGCGCTCCAGGAGAACCGTTCGATAGGAATGCGGCATGCGCTTCGATCCGGTGATGCCAGCAACGCCTGCGAGCCTAGCCGGGATTCTCCCGCTGCGAAATCCGTCACGCCTCGAACGGCAGACCGACATATTGCTCCGCCAGCGACGCCTGGGCATGCTCGGATGCGCGCAGATAGTCGAACTGGTCGAATCGCATCCGTTCCTCGAACGGCGTCTCGTCTGGGAAGCGGTGCAGCAGCGTCGTCAGCCACCAGGATATGCGGGCGGACGCCCACACGCGGCGCAGCGCCATGTCCGAATAGCGCTCGAGGTAGTGGGTCTTTCCGCTCCGGCATGACTCGATCAGCGCGCGCGACAGATAGAAGACATCCGAGACCGCGAGGTTGAGCCCCTTGGCCCCGGTCGGCGGCACGATGTGGGCGGCGTCGCCGGCGAGGAACAGCGTTCCGTATTGCATCGGCTCGGCGACGAAGCTGCGCAACGGCGCGATCGACTTTTCGATCGATGGGCCGGTGACGATGCGCTCGGCCATCTCCGGCGGACATCGCGCCTTGAATTCCTGCCAGAAGCGCTCGTCCGGCCAATCCTCAAGCCTCGCGTCGAGTTCGCACTGGATGTAGTAGCGGCTGAGCAGCGGAGTGCGCATCGAGGCGAGCGCGAAGCCCCGGCTGTGGTAGCAGTAGCACAGGTCCGGATAGGGCGGCGTCTCCGAGAGAACGCCGAGCCAGCCGAACGGATAGCTCTTCTCGTAGGTTTTCAGCACCGATGCCGGGATCGAGGCGCGGCTGACGCCGTGAAAGCCGTCACACCCGGCGACGTAGTCGCAGTCGATCCGCCGGCTCGCGCCTTCCTTCGCGTAGGTCACGTGCGGTCGCCGCGACATGAGTGCGTGCAAGTGGACCTCGTCGGCTGCGTCGATCACCTCTCCGCCCGCGGCGTCGCGCGCCGCGTAGAGATCCTCGGTGATCGCGGTCTGGCCGTAGGCCATCATGCGCTTGCCGGTGAATTTTTTGGTGTCGATGAAGAACCGCGGCCGGTCTTCCCAGGCGATGGCCGAACCGTCATGCGGATGGCCTTCGCGGTCCATGCGCGCGCCGAGCCCGACCTCGCGCAACAGCGCGACGGTGCCGGCCTCGAGCACCCCGGCGCGGATGCGCCCGAGCACGTGGGCACGGCTCTGCCGTTCGAGGACGATGCTGTCGACGCCGTTGCGATGGAGGATGTGCGACAGGAGCAAGCCGGCCGGGCCGCCGCCGATGATCGCCACCTGGGTTCGTGCCGCCGTCGCCACGTGCGCTTGAGCCGGAGTGCGAGCCTGGCCGCAAGCAAACGGCCGGGCGGACGAATAGGCAAGCGAATTTTCGCTTTAAGCTTGGGGCGGCGGGCTTGACCCCCACGCTTTACGTCGCGATATCAGGCGTGCGAATGAAGTCCCGTGCCCGCGGGAAAGCTTGATGTTCGAATCCTTCAGGAACTTCGTCGCCGAATTCATCGAAGGCGACAGACATCCGAGCCAATTTGCCGACAACGACTACCGCCTCGCGGCGGTGGCGCTGCTGGTGCACGCCGGCGCCATCGACGGCGAGGTGTCGCCGAGCGAACGCGACAAGCTCCATAGCGTGGTGAAGCGGCGTTTCGAGCTCGACGTCGCGGCAGCCGACGAGCTGATCGACAAGGCGACAACGGCCGAGCACGAGGCCGTCGACCTTTACCACTTCACCAGCCTGCTCAACCGCACGCTCGATGAGCCGGGCCGGGCCCGCGTGATCGAGATGATGTGGGAGATCGTCTACGCCGACGGCCGGCGCGGCGAGCTTGAGGACAATCTGTTGTGGCGTGCCGCGGATCTGCTCGGCGTGTCGTCGCGCGAGCGCATCGAGCTGCGCCGGCGCGTCGGCAACCGGGACGAAGCCGACGGTGACGAATGAGACCGGTCACGCTGATCACCGGCGCCTCCTCCGGCATCGGCGCCGAGCTGGCACGCGTTTTCGCCGAGCACGGACATGAGCTCGTTCTGGTGGCGCGGCGCGAGCACCGGCTGGCCGAGCTGGCCGACGAAATCGCCGCGGCCGGCCGGCCGCGTCCCAACGTGCTGAGCGTCGATCTCGAGCGCCCGGGTGCCGTTTCCCTTCTCGCCGCCGAACTCGGCGCGCGCGATCTCGAGCCGGCGAACGTGGTCAACAACGCCGGCTTCGGGCTGGTCGGGCCGGCTTTGCAACTCGATCGCAACGCGCAGCTCGCCATGATCGATCTCAACGTACGCGCGCTCACCGAGCTGTCGCTGGCGTTCACCGACAGCCTGGCTCGCCACGGCGGCGGCATTCTCAACGTCGCCTCGCTCGCGGCTTTCCTGCCCGGCCCGGGAATGGCGGTGTACTACGCCAGCAAGGCGTACGTGCTCTCGTTCAGCGAGGCGCTGCATCACGAGCTGGCGGGGCTCGGCGTGCGGGTCACCGCGCTGTGCCCGGGACCGGTGGCGACCGGGTTCCAGGCGCGCGCCGGGCTGCAACGCCACAATCCGCGCATGCTCGCGCTATCCGCAAGGCGGGTGGCGCGCATCGGCTATCGCGGCTTCGTGCGCGGCGAGCGCGTGGTGGTCGCCGGCATCCCCAACCGGATCGTAGCGTCGCTGCTGCGGTTCATGCCCCATGGGCTGCTGCTGTCGTTTGCCGATCAGCGCCCGCGGAGCGTGCCCCGCAGGTCCTAGCCGAGCCTGAATAGTCCCGACGCCTGCGCCCTCTTATTCCTGCGCCGGCAGGATGCAGAACCCCTCGGTCCCACGGAGTTGGGCCCGCTTGCGCAGGGTCGAGCGGATGAGATGGGAGCCGCGCTGCGCCTTGAATTCGCCGGCGAACGGGATAGGAATTGCGCGAGGTCCGCTCGATTCCTGCAATGATGCGACACCCAATCCTGATCGTTCTCCACCAGGAGCATTCCACCTCGGGTCGCGTCGGCTACGCCCTCAAGAAGCTCGGATACGAGCTTGATGTGCGGCGGCCGCGCTTCGGTGACGCGTTGCCCGCCACGATGCACGAGCACGCCGCCGCCGTCATCTTCGGCGGCCCGATGAGCGCCAACGACGCAGACGATTTCATCCGGCGCGAGATCGACTGGATCGCGGTTCCGCTGCGCGACGACAAGCCGTTCCTCGGCATCTGTCTCGGCGCGCAGATGTGTGCACGCTCGCTCGGCGGCCGCGTCTTTCTCCATCCCGCCGGCCACGCCGAGATCGGCTATTACCCGATCCGGCCGACGGCGGCGGGCCTCGCCCTCGTCGATAGCTGGCCGGAGCAGGTCTACCAATGGCACCGCGAAGGGTTCGATCTCCCGGGCGACGCCGAGTTGCTGGCGGAAGGCGAAACCTTCGAGGTGCAGGCGTTCCGCTACAAGCGCGCCTACGCGCTGCAATTTCATCCGGACGTGACGCACGCCATGATGCACCGCTGGACGACGCGCGGCCACGTGCGCCTGGAAATGCCGGGGGCAAAGCCGCGCGCGGCGCACTTTGCCGACCGCGAGGTCTATGACTACAGCGTGCGGGCGTGGCTCAGCCTTTTTCTGGAACGCTGGATCGGGAGCTGAGACGGCCGACCGCCAGCCCGCGCAGGCGAGCGAGGGCGCCCCGGTTATGAACGGCTTGTTGCTGCGCCCGCCGTCCCGTGCCACCAGTAGCGAACTTCGCAGGGAATTGCTTTGCAATTCCGTCGGTCAGCATGTCTGAAAAAGCGCGAGGAGGAGGTTGGTCCATGGCCGCAGATGGAAACTGGAATCTCGTCATTGAGACGCCGATGGGGGAGCGTCAGGCTACGTTATCGGTCAAAACCGAGGACAGCCTGCTCAAGGGCAGCCAATCGGCCGAAGGCCGTTCAATGGACATCTTTGACGGCGCTGCAAATGGGAACGAAGTATCCTGGAAGGTCTCCATTACCGACCCGATGGACATGACACTGGAATTTGCCGGCGCCATCGAAGGCGATCGGATCAGCGGCAGCGTAAAACTGGGACCCTTCGGCGACGCCCAGTTCTCCGGCTCCCGCGCCTAGCGCGGCTCCGGCGCGATCAGGGCAAGCCGGATCGGGCCCGCGAACTTCTTGCTCCGGTCTACGGCTGGTTCACCGAAGGCTTCGATACGCTCGACCTCAAAGCGGCCAATGCGCTCGCTGCTGTTCCGGCTTCGCTCTATGACCGCAATGAAGGCATGATCCAGCCTCCAATGGGTAATATTTAATTAAAATCTTCCCGCTCCAATGGACCAAGCGAGAGTGGGGAGATCATCTGATGTACCGTCCTTTCAAAACGACCGTGAAATTCAAAAGCGATGATGGAAGAGATGTGAGGCTTCAGTACCTTGTATCGGCCGATAACAGCATTGAGGCAAAATGCGAGCTTGAGCGTCGATTTCTGAATCAAGAAGTGTTTGGCTATAAGATCGAGACAATCGTCGCCGCAACCTCCGAGGAGGCGGCAATATTCAAGCTTCCGGCTGGCTGCGTTCAGCTGTTGGGATAGACAGCGTAACGCATTCACGTTTGCCGCTCGCCGTCGGCAATCATCCGCGAATGTCTGGCATTTCGATCATCTTCCCTTCGCCGGGAGGACCCGCGGTAGCGGTGCGCGCTCCTCTCGTATGCCGCCCGTTCGCGGGTATGATCTCCCTCCGCTGGATTGCTTTCCATCGGTCAGTAGCGAGGCATTCAAGGGGACCGTTGCAGCGCTTGACCAAAGCTGCGCGTTATCGGCTCTGCGCTTGAGGTTGCGATCCTTTGCGCCAGCGCCGTCAGTTCCTTGGACTGCTCGGTCAGCGTCTCGAATTGCTTCTGAGCATGCGACGACCAAAGCGCCGCAGCGTCGGCTGGCCCCTTCGCGGTTGACATCTCGCGGGCAAAATCCAGAGCCGCGACGGTATTGAGCTGAGCCATTTCCATCAGTCTGACGTTGAAGTCGCGAATACCTTCGGCCACCGCAGAAAAGCTCTCCTGGGCGCCTCTGGCGGATTGCTGCGTAGCCGCGCTGCCTTTCTCGAAGGTTTCGCGGGCGGCCCTCGCGGTCTTATCCGCGAAGTTCTTGTTCTCATTCATTGGTTCTTCTCCGGATGTCTCGGTTGACCCGAACAGCGGCGCGCCCATGTCTCGGACGGACTATGCCAAGGAAATGATGCTTTGGACCTGTGCGAGCTCGGCGCTGGTCGGTGGCACTAGACGATCGATTCCATGAAAGTTGTCAGTTGTCATAAGGGGGGATTCATCTTGGTTTTCGGATTCCCACATATGTCGCGCGTG
>Ga0210397_10000888_pt1 | contig 19502 bp, 20 predicted proteins | sample IncBWH2OmetaG_FD_160126 | JGI IMG/M metagenome (GOLD analysis project Ga0210397, IMG submission 160126) | Forest soil microbial communities from Barre Woods Harvard Forest LTER site, Petersham, Massachusetts, United States - Inc-BW-H-2-O ...
GCCTTGAGGAGGGTATCGTCGACGAACAGCGCTCCGACATAGGGCGCGTCCAGCAGATGCGCATAGATCGCCCTGGCGGTCTTCGCGCCGTCCATGCCCGGCGTGTAGATGAAGTCCGAGCCGCCATTGGCCGCGACGATGGCGAGCGGCGCCGCGGCGGACGGCCCGATCAGCGCATCGCCGCGCGAAGGATGCATGCCGTTGTCGGTCAGGATCTCGCCATTGTCGGCGTCGGGATCGAACAGTTTCTGGCCGCCGAGCCAGCCGGCGATGTCGACGGCGACGAAACCCTGCGGCAGGGAGGCGGGCGCGATGCCGCCGTCGGCGGTGGGCAGGCTGTGCGAAATGGTCGAGAAGCCGTGGTCGGCGGTGACGAAGACGTCCGTCGTCTTGTCGAGGCCGAGGGCCTTCAGCGCATCGAGCAGACGCTTCAGCTGCGCATCGGCGTCGGCGATGCCGGCATGGGCGGTGGGACCGTTGATGCCGGGCGTCAGCGCGCCGACGCCGTCTTCCTGATTGTGCTGCGTCGCGTCGGGATCGCGGCACCAATAGACGAGGGCGAAACCGTGGCCGCGATCCTTGAGCAGCGGCAGCAGCGCCTTGACGGCGACATCGGTCATATAGGTTTGCTGCTCGGTGTTCGGCTTGCCGGGCAGGGCGGCAAACGGCGCCTTGGCCGGCAGGCCGGCAGCGGCGATGCGCGCGGCGAGATCGCTGCCGATCGCAACGAAGCCAGTGGGCCGGCCGTCGAGGCCGATGGGGATATTGGCGCCGTCGTCGACGACGATGCCGGCGGTTGTCGATGCATCGGGCGCCATCGCCATGATGTCCTGGATCGCGGCGGGGCCGATCTTGCCGATGACGGCGGTGGCCATGCCGGCGGCGCGCGCGGCGGCGAGCAGCGAGGTCTCGCCCATATAGCCGTCGCCGAAATGCGCCTTGACGTCGCGCAGCACGCCGTCGTGCTCGAGGAAGGTCAGCGTTGTGCCGCCTTGCGCCTTGACCGGATAGCCGAACCACAACGTGTTGCCGTAGTCGCCGGTGTCGCCGAGATAGTGGCCGGTGGCGATGGCCGAGGCGTTGGCGGTGGTGACCGTCGGGTAGAGCGCATGGCTGTTGGCGAAGTCGACGCCATCGCGGCGCAAGGCGGCGAAGGTCGGCGCGAGCTGTGGCGTGACGCTGGCATAGCGCAGGCCGTCGGCGACGAAGATGACGACGTTGCGCGGCGGCGGGGCGGCGGCGGCCGGACCGGCGAGGAGCAGCAGGGCGAGGGCGGCGAGCGGCAGGGCTTTCATGGCGGCGATTCCCACAGGGCTTTCGCAGCTTAGGCCGTGGTTTACGACAGTTTCGCTATGCCCGGACGGGCCTTGACCGGCCCGCCGATAACCGTCAAACACCCCATGTTTTCAAAGGTTTTTACGCCATGCACGCCTATCGCAGCCATACCTGCGGCCAGCTTCGCAAGGAGCATGTGGGTGAGACCGTCCGGCTGTCCGGCTGGGTCAACCGCCGGCGCGACCATGGCGGGCTGATGTTCATCGACCTGCGCGACCATTACGGCGTCACCCAATGCGTGATCGAGCCGGATGCCGCCGCCTTCGCCGAATGCGACAAGGTGCGCTCGGAATGGGTGGTGACGCTGACCGGCAAGGTGGTCGCGCGCTTCGCCGAAGCGGTGAACAAGGACCTGCCGACCGGCGAGGTGGAGCTGCGCATCGAAGACATCGTGGTCCAGAGCCAGGCGCCCGAGCTGCCGCTGCCGGTGTTCGGCGACCTCGAATATCCCGAAGAGACGCGGCTCAAATACCGCTTCCTCGACCTGCGCCGCGAGCGGCTGCACAGGAACATCGTGCTGCGGTCCAAGATCATCCAGTCGCTGCGCACGCGAATGCTGGGGCAGGGCTTCACCGAATTCCAGACGCCAATCCTGACCGCGTCGTCGCCCGAAGGCGCGCGCGACTTCCTGGTGCCGAGCCGGCGCTATCCGGGGCATTTCTACGCCCTGCCGCAGGCGCCGCAGCAGTTCAAGCAGCTCATCATGGTGGCGGGCTTCGACCGCTATTTCCAGATCGCGCCGTGCTTCCGCGACGAGGACGGCCGCGCAGACCGCTCGCCGGGCGAGTTTTACCAGCTCGACGTCGAGATGAGCTTCGTGACGCAGCAGGACGTGTTCGACGCGATCCAGCCCGTGCTGCTGGAGACCTTCGCGGAATTCGCCGCGGGGCGGACGGTGTCCGCTGAGGTGCCGCATATCACGTACGAGGATGCGGCGCTGAAATACGGCACCGACAAGCCGGACCTGCGCAACCCGATCGTGATCTGCGACGTATCGGACGTCTTCGCGCGCGACGACGTGGCGTTCAAGGCGTTCAAGGGCAAGACCGTGCGCGCCATTCCGGCGCCGGGCGCTGGAGGCCAGCCACGTTCTTTCTTCGACAAGCTGAACGATTGGGCACGCTCAGAAGGTGCGGCCGGGTTGGGTTATGTAGGCATTGCCGATGTCCACGATCAAGGCACCGTCTTCACTGGGCCGATAGCGAAATTTATCTCCGAGGGAGCGCGTGCCGAGTTGTTGGCGAGAACCGGCGCTAAGGCAGGAGATGCAATTTTCTTCTCAGCCGACAAGACTGAACGCGCGGCGAAGCTCGCAGGGCTGGCGCGCACGCGCATCGGCAGCGAGCTCAAGCTGATCGAGGAGGGCGTGTTCAAGTTCTGCTGGATCGTCGACATGCCGATGTATGAGTGGAACGAGGAGGAGAAGCGCATCGACTTCGGGCACAACCCGTTCTCGCTGCCGCAATTCGACACCGCCGAGTTCATGAATCTGAAAGCGGATTCGAGCGCGAACCAGGACGACCGCGAGAAGATTCTGGGCATCAAGGTGTTCCAGTACGACATCGTGTGCAACGGCTATGAGATGCTATCGGGCGCGGTGCGCAACCGCGATCCCGAAGTGATGCTGAAGGCGTTCGAGCTCGCCGGTCACGGCCGCGACTTCACCGAGGCCAAGTTCGGCGGCATGCTGAACGCGTTCCGCCACGGGGCGCCGCCGCATGGTGGCTGTGCGGTGGGGCTCGAGCGCGTCGTGATGCTGCTCGCCGGCGAGGAGAACATCCGCGAAGTCACGATGTTCCCGATGAACCAGCAGGGCCAGGACCTCTTGATGAACGCGCCGACCGAAGTGCTGCCCAAGCAGCTCAAGGAGCTGCATATCCGCGTGGTGCAGCCGGAGAAGGCGTGAGCCGATCTTGGCTTAAGTAACCTCGGTGTCATGGCCCGCGAAAGCGGGCCATGACATTCAAGGATAGGCCCGCAGGGATGGCGTGGCGCGTCAGTTCAGCTTCGCGGCCAGGCCCTTGATGCTGCCCTCAATCATCGCGGCGGCCTTCGTCTCGTCCATGCGGGCGGCGATCAGGCGTTCGGCGGCGGCGGCGGCGGCGTCGGCGGCGAGCTTGCGGATCTCGGCCGTGGCGGCGGCCTCGGCCTGGGCGATTTTGTCCTGCGCCACCTGGGCGCGGCGCTCGATCTGCCGGCTCAGCGCGGCGCGGGCGTCGGCGGCGAAGCGTTCGGCTTCGGCGCGCGCCTCGCTGACGATGGCCTCGGCCTCGCGCTCGGCGCTGGCGGCCTTGTCCTGGTAGCCCCTGAGAACCGCCGCGGCTTCCTCGCGCAGGCGGCGGGCCTCGTCGAGCTCGGCCTTGATGGTCGCGGCGCGGGTGTCGAGCAGGCCGGCCACCATTTTCGGCACGCCGACATAGAGCAGCAGCGCGATCACCATGACGAAGCCGACGGCAACCCAGAATTCCGGTTCGCGAAGCAGTTCCATGTCAGCCCCCGGTGGCGGCGCGCAAGGCGGCGGCCGCCTCGGCGTCCGAAACCGTCTCGCCGGTGAGATGCGCCACGATCTGGATCGCCGCGTCCTGCGCCGCCTGGAAGACGTGGCTGCGGGCCTCGCCGCGCGCGGCAGCGATGCGGGCCTCGGCCTTGGCGACGTCGCCCGAGGCGCGGGAGTCGGCGGCGGCCTTGGCGCCGTCGATCTCGGCCGTCATCAGCTTGCGGTTCTCGTCGGCGAGGGCTTGGGCGCGAGACCGGGCGCCGGCCAGCGCCGCCCGGTAGGCGGCGGAGGCGGCCTCGGCATCGCCGCGATGCTTCTGGGCGTCGGCCAGGTCGGTGTTGATCTGATTGCGGCGCGTGGTGATGGTGCCGGCGATGCGCGGGCCGGCGACGCGCCACAGGACGGCGAACAGGAACGCGAACGTCAGCACCAGCCAGAATATCTGGCTGGGGAACGTCTCCGTCTTGAACGGCGGAAAGCCGGCGGCCTTGTGGCCGCCGGGCGCCTCCGTCGTCGCGGTCGTGTGCGCCGCGGCCATGCTCAGAACGCGAACAGGATCAGGAGCGCGATGACGAGGCCGAACAGGCCCGTCGCCTCGCACAGCGCGAAGCCGAGGAGCAGGTTGGTCGACTGCGAGGCCGCGGCGCCCGGATTGCGCAGCGCGCCCGAGAGATAGCTGCCGAACACGTTGCCGATGCCGATGCCGGCGCCGACGAGGGCGATGCAGGCGAGGCCCGCGCCGATCATTTTTGCTGCTGCGAGATCCATGGTCGTAAGTCCTTTTCCGTCAGTGATGGTCGTGGAGGTGGAGCGCTTCGTTGAGATAGATGCAGGTCAGGATGGCGAAGACATAGGCCTGCAGGAAGGCGACGAGAAGTTCGAGCAGCATGATCGCGACGATCAGCGCCATCGGCGCAATGGAGAGCGCGGAAAGCACGCCGCCGGCGCCGCCGAGCAGCACGACGAAGCCGCCGAACACCGCCAGCATGGTGTGGCCGGCCAGCATGTTGGCGAACAGACGCACCGAGAGGCTGATCGGGCGGGTGAGGAACGAGATCAACTCGATCGGAATCAGCAGGATCAGGAGGTACCAAGGCGCCTGCGGCACGAACAGCTTGAGGAAGCCGAAGCCGTGCTTGGCGAAACCGACGACGAGCACGGTCAGGATGACGAGCGAGGCCAGCGCGAAGGTCACCGCGATCTGGCTGGTCACCGTGAACGAGCCCGGGATCATGCCGAGGAAATTGCTGAACAGCACGAAGATGAACAGCGTGAAGACGAAGGGGAAGAATTTCAGCCCGTCCTCGCCGGCGGCGCTGTGCAGCATGCCGGCGACGAACTCGTAGGACATCTCCGCCATCGACTGGGTGCGGCTGGGCACCAGTGCGCGGCGCGACATGGCGAGGGTGAGGAACAGCGAGGCGGCGACGGCGACGACGACCATCAGCAGCGCCTGGTTGGTGAAGAAGATCGGGTGCCCGGCGATGTGCAGCAGCGGCCGCGCGATCAGCGGCTTGACCTCGAACTGCTCCATCGGGTTGAGGGCCATGGCCACGGGTTCAACGCTCCTCGTCATTCTGGACCGGCGGCGCGGGGTGGCGCGCCATCTCGGCATTCAATTCACTGGCGGCACGCATCACATTGCGGATACCCGCAGCGGCGCCCAACACAAACAGCACGATCAGGAAGACCGGCTTGGTGTGGATGCCGAAGCGCCCGAACAGCCAATCCACTCCCCATCCCAAGGCCCCGCCGACCAGCAGCGCCGCCATCAGCTCCGTCGCGAAACGGCCGGCGATGCCCATCTGCGTCGGGGCCGGGCGCGTCGGACGCACGGCGCTTTTGGCCTGGGCATCGTCGAGCCGCTTGCCCAGCTCGCGCAGGTTCTGAGGGTCCTGAGCAGACAGGCTCAACGCTCCCCGTTTGTGCCGTAAACCCGCGCAAAAGCTGGCCTTCGCGGCGGTTCGAAGGCGCGCGGAACATAGGGTTGGGTCTTGAGGGTGTCAATAACGCAAGAATGCGATTAAATGGCTGTTTTAATTACTAAAAACATGGGCGCGGCGAAATGCGCGCGGGTGTTCTACCAGTTCAATTCCACCAGACGACTGCCGGTATCGAAGCGATCCAGAATCATCGCGAGATCTCTTTCGATACGACGAAGCAACTGCTGGTTAGAGCAATTTCCCAAGCAAACGCGCAAAACACGGGGGCCAGGCTTTGCAGCGGCCAAAACGATGAAATCAGTGTCTTTGGTGATGACGACCGCTTCGTGATCGCAGGCATAACGCCAGATGTCGCTGTCCTCCGACTGACCAAGCCCGAGATCGAGGACATGGACTCCGTCATGGCCTTTGGTTCGGAGGTAGGTAAGCAACTGTCGCGGAATATGAACGTCGCAGACGAAGAAAACGCCCATTTTTCAGGGCTATTCCGCTGCTTTGACGACGGGATGGTCGAGTGCATCCGCGGCGTAGGCCAGCGCCGCCCGAATATCGTCTGCCTCAAGGAAGTCGAAATCAGTCAGAATTTCTTCGGGCGTCATCCCGCCTGCGAGCATCTGGAGAATGTCAATAACGCGCATACGGTATCCCCGGATACAGGGACGACCGCTCATTTTGCCCGGCTCAATCGTGATGCGCTTCAGCAGGTCTTCCGACATCTCGCCAGTATAACGCAGGTTGCTCTAAAGGACCACTAAACCTACTCCGCCGCCACCTTCTCCGCTTCAGCCAAGGTCACCGAAACCAGCTGCGAGACGCCACGTTCGGCCATCGTCACGCCGAACAGGCGGTGCATGCGGCTCATGGTCAGCGCGTGGTGGGTGATCACCAGGAAGCGCGTGTCGGTGAGGCGCGTCATCTCGTCGAGCATGTTGCAGAAGCGTTCAACGTTCGCATCGTCAAGGGGCGCGTCGACTTCGTCGAGCACGCAGACGGGCGCCGGGTTGACCAGGAACACGGCGAAGATCAGCGCCATCGCCGTCAGCGCCTGCTCGCCGCCCGAGAGCAGGGCGAGCGACTGCAGCCGCTTGCCGGGCGGGCGGGCGAAGATCTCTAGGCCGGCTTCCAGCGGATCTTCGGATTCGGTCAGCGTCAGGCGGGCTTCGCCGCCCTCGAACAGCTTGCCGAACAGTTCCTGGAAATTCCTGTTCACCTTCTCGAAGGAGGCGAGCAGACGCTCGCGACCTTCCTTGTTGAGGCTGGTGATGCCGCGGCGCAGGCGCTCGATAGCGCCGACCAGGTCGTCGCGGTCGGTGGTGAGCGTCAAGAGGCGCGCTTCGTGTTCGGCGGCCTCTTCCTCGGCGCGCAGGTTGACGCCGCCGAGCTGCTCGCGCTCCTGCTTGAGCTTTTCGACGCGCTTGTCGGCCTGTTCCAGCGCCGGCAATTCCTCGCCGTCCTTGATCTCGGCGCGCTCGGGCAGTTCTTCCGGCGTCGCTTCCAACTCGTCACGGATGCGGTCGCGCAGTTCGCCGATGCGGGCGGTGGCGGCCTCGAACAGGGCTTGGGCGCGGGCACGTTCCTCGCGCGCCGCGGAGAGCGCGGCGTCGGCGGACTTCGCGGCCTTGTCGGCATCGGCGAGCAGCGTCTCGGCAGCGGCGCGGGCGTCGGCGGCCTGGCTGCGCGCCACCTCGGCGATGCCGATGGCGTCGAGCAGCGCGCCGCGCTTGGCGGCAATGCGTTCGGGCAGCGCCTCGGCGTCGGTCAGCTCGAGGCTCAGCGCCTCGCGGCGGCGTTCGAGTTCCTCGATATGCGCGGCGGCGGCGGCGCGGCGCTCCTCCCAGCGGCCGCGCTCGTCGGCGATGGCGACCAGGCGGCGGGCGCGGCTCTCGCCCTCGCGCCGGAGGCCGTCGAGCGTGGCGCGGGCTTCGGAATAGGCAGTGCGCGCCTCGGCGGTGCGGCCGCGGGCGGTGGCGCCGTTGCGGGCAAGCTCGACGCCGTCGCCGAGCTGTTCCAGTTCGGCCTCGGCGCCGCGGCGCGAGTCCATTGCGGCGTCATGGCTCTGCGTCAGGCGGCGAATCTCGGATTCCAGCGAAGCGAGCTGCGAGGCGCGCTCGGCGGCGGCGCGCGCCGCCTTGGTCGAGAAATCCTGGGCGGCGATCAGCGACTGGTCGGTGCCGCGCTCGTCGCGCTCGGCGCTACGCTCGGCTTCGCGCGCGGCGTTGGCGGCGTCGCGGGCGGCAGACCAGGCGGCGTGGACGACGGCCCGGTTGTCGCGGGCGCGTTCGATTTCGCCGTCGAGGGCGGCGAGACGGTTGCGCTGCGACAGGCGGATGGCGGCGGCGGAGGGCGCGTCGGCGGACGCGGCATAGCCGTCCCAGCGCCACAGATCGCCGCGCGGCGAGACCAGGCGCTGGCCGGGACGCAGCGACGCCTGGAGCGTCTTGCCCTGGTCGGGAAAAACGAGGCCGGTCAGCGCGAGGCGGCGGGCGAGCGCGGCCGGCGCCTGGACGAAATCGCCGAGGGCGCGGGCGCCGTCGGGCAGGGGCGCGTTCTCATCGAAGGCGCCGAGGTCGCGCCAGTGATGCGGCGAGGCTTCGTCGAGCGGGGCCTGGAGATCGTCGCCGAGCGCCGCGGCGAGCGCGGCTTCGTAGCCGGGCTGCACCGTGACGGCGTCGACCAGCGGCGGGAACAGGTCCTGGCCTTCGGGGCGCAGGAGATCGCCAAGCGCCTTGGCTTCGGCACAGAGGCGCTGCCATTCGCGTTCGGCGGCTTCCAGCGGCGCGCGGGTTTCGGTCTCGGCCAGCTCGGCGGCGGCGAGCGCTTCGCGCGCCTGTTCGGCCGCGGCGTGCGCGGCTTCGGCGAGAGCGCGGGCGGCGTCGCCGGCAGTCTCGGCGGCGCGCACGTCCGGCGTCGCCTGGGCGTCGCGCATCGCGGCATCGAGACGGCCCTGCGCTTCGGCAAGCTGCGCTGCGCTGGTTTCGGCCAAGGCGCCGGCCAGTTCGCGCGAGCGTTCGGCGCTGGCCATGCGGGCGTTCCAGTCGGCGAGCTCGGCGGTCAGGCGCTCAAGCGTCTGCTCGGCTTCGGCCAGCGCTTGGTTGAGGCTCGCGGCAGCGCTGTCGGCTTCGGCGAGTTCGTCGGCGGAGCGGGCGATGGCGGTTTCGAGCGTTTCGCTTTCGGCGGCGAGGGTCGCGAGCGCGGCGCCGGCGTCGCCATCGAGCACGCGTTCGCGCTCGATGTCCCGTTCGGTCTGGCCGATGCGCTGGCTCAGACGCTGTGCGTTCTCGCGGGCGCGCGCTTCCTCGGCGTCGAGCGCCTCGCGCTCCACGATCAGACGATGCAGGGCCGCGGCGCGCTCGGCCTCGGTCTGGCGCAGCGGCGGCAACTCGCTCGCGGCATGGGCCTGGCGGGTCGAGGCTTCGGCGGCGCGGCCGGTGCAGCTTTCGACCGTCGCGGCGGCGGCGGCAAGCTCCTCCTCGGCGGCGCGCAGGCGCAATTCCGCGGCGGTCCAGCGCAGGTGATGCGCCAGCGCCTCGGCCTTGCGGATATGGCCTGAGAGATTGCGATAGCGCGAGGCCTGCCGCGCCTGGCGCTTGAGGCTGGCGAGCTGGCCTTCGACTTCGCGGATGACGTCGTCGAGCCGGCCCATATTGGTTTCGGCGGCGCGCAGGCGCAGCTCCGCCTCGTGGCGGCGCTGGTGCAGGCCGGCGATACCGGCGGCTTCTTCCAGGATCGCCCGCCGGGCGAGAGGCTTCTGGCTGATCAGAAGGCCGATCTGACCCTGGCGCACGAAGGCGGTCGAGCCGGAGCCGGACGCGGCGTCGGCGAAGAACAGCTGCACGTCCTTTTGGCGTACGTCGCGGCCGTTGATGCGATAGATCGAACCGGCCTCGCGCTCGATGCGGCGCGAAACCTCGATCGAGTCATACTCGTTCCAGGCGCCGGTGGCGGTGCGGTCGGTGTTGTCGACGAACAGCGTGACCTCGGCCATGTTGCGGGCCGGGCGGCCGCCGGAGCCGGCGAAGATGACGTCGTCCATCTCGCCGCCGCGCAGCGAGGTCGGGCGGGTCTCGCCCATCACCCAGCGCAGCGCGTCGAACAGGTTGGACTTGCCGCAGCCATTGGGGCCGACCACGGCGGTCATGCCGGGTTCGACATAAAGCTCGGTCGGCTCCACGAAAGACTTGAAACCGGACAGTCTGAGCCTGGTGAACTTCAAAGAAATGCGCCGTCCTACGCTGATGGCTGGCGCTTATTTTTTTGCCAGCAATGAATCCAACTTCGTCTTGATATCGTCCCAGGGCGCGCCCGGGGTCTGCACTTCGCCGTTGATGACGAACGTCGGCGTGCCGTTGATGCCGTACCGCGTCGCCGCGTCCTGCGCCACCGCCATGACGCGCGCCTGCTTGGCCTTGTCCGCGATGCAGGCCAGCACCTGGTCTCCGCTCAGGCCGGCAATCCTGCCCTGGGCGACAAGGCCGCCCTGAACATCGGTGATTCCATACTCCGGATCCCACTTGGCCTGATTCCGATAGAGCTGGTCAATGAACGCGAAATAGTTATCCGCAGGCAAACAGCGCGCGATGGATTCGGCGGCGATGTCGGGCTGGCCGATGGGGAAAACGCGGAAAATGTAAAACACCTTACCGGTGTCGATGTACTTCGCCTTCAGGATCGGAATGCCCTCGGCGTTGAAATGCGCGCAGTGCGGGCACATCGGCGCGGCATATTCGATGGCGACGACGGGGGCCTTGGGATTGCCGAGCGTGCGGTCGTCGGCGGTGGCGACGTTGGCGGGGGCGCCACCTGCCGTCGTGGCCGCCAGCACGTCGGTCTGGGCCGGACGCATGACGTACCACGCCGCGCCGCCGAGGATGAGAAGCGCGGCGACGACGATGCCGAGAAGGATCTGGTTGCGACTCACCTGTGTTCTCCGCGTCTGGTCCATGCCGGTTTTGGCAGACCGGGCGGCAACCTTCAATCCTCAGCCGAAACGGCGGGATTTGGCCCGTTCCGCGAGGCGCGGCGGTTCAATCGGCGGCGCGGCCGCGCAGGCGTGCGAGTTTGAGCAGGGCTTCGCCGAGCGGGGGCGGTCCGTGCCAGCGCCGCGCCGGATCGGCGGCTGGTGGCTCGACCGGTAAGGGGCGCCGCGTGGGGGGCGGCGCCGGCATCGCCAGCGGGCCCTGCACGAAGCGCAGGCGCACCACGGCGACGCGGCCGAGATAAGAATTGATGCGGGCGCAAAGGGCGCGGGCATCGTGCTGCAGGAACAGGGCGGCGGCAGGCTCGGCCTTGAGCGTCAGCACGCCGCCCGCGGCGCCTTCGCCGAGGCGAATGGGGCGCGCGAGGCGCGCGGTCTCGGCGCCGGCGATCTCGCTCCAGCGCAGCACCAGCGTCGGATCGGCGAAGCCGGCGCGTGCGAAGGCGGTGCGGGCGGCGAGCGTCGCGTCGCCGCTGACCGTGCCGGCCCAATTGCGACGCTGCGGCGGCGGTTCGGGTTGTTTGTCCTTGGGCGGTTGCGGCATGGTGCGAGTATGCCAGCGACAGGTGCGAAGAAGCAAAAAACGGGCAAGGCTGGCGCGCGGCAATTGCTGGACTGGTACGACGCCCATCGCCGTACGCTGCCGTGGCGGGCGCGCGCCGGAAGGCGGGCCGATCCCTATCACGTCTGGCTCAGCGAGATCATGCTGCAACAGACGACGGTGCAGGCGGTCGGCGCCTATTACGTGAAGTTCCTCAAAAGCTGGCCGAGCGTGGCGGCGCTGGCGGCGGCGGCGCAGGACGAGGTGCTGACGGCGTGGGCGGGGCTCGGCTATTACGCGCGGGCGCGCAACCTGCATGCCGCCGCGAAGGTCGTGGCGCAGGAGATGGGCGGACGGTTTCCGCAGACCTATGAAGGCCTGCGCGCGCTGCCCGGCGTCGGCGACTACACGGCGGGCGCCATCGCGGCGATCGCCTTCGATCTGCCGCATGCGGCGATGGACGCCAATGCCGAGCGCGTGATCGCGCGGGTCTTCGCCATCACGCAGGCGCTGCCGAAAGCCAAGCCCGCGATGCGCGAAGCCCTGCAGTCCTTGGTGCCGCAAGAGCGCGCCGGCGATTTCGCGCAGGCGCTGATGGACCTCGGCTCGCTGATCTGCACGCCGAAGCGGCCGGCGTGTCCGCGCTGTCCGTGGGAGGCGGGCTGCGAGGCCCGCAAGCGCGGCATCCAGGAAACCTTGCCGGTGAAAGCGCCGAAGACGGTGCGTCCCTTGAAGCGCGGCGCCGCCTTCGTGGCGCGAGACGCGACGGGCGCGATACTCTTGGTCAAACGCCCCGAGAAGGGGCTGCTCGGCAACATGATGCAGCCGCCGCTGGGGCCGTGGGGCGAAGATTTTCCGTCAAAGGCAGAAGCGCTGAAGCAGGCTCCGTTCAAGGCGGATTGGAAGAAGCGTGCCGGCATCGTGGAGCATGGCTTCACGCATTTTCAGCTGGAGATCGAAGTCTATGCCGCCGAACTCGCCAAGCGGCCGCCGTTCGTGGGACGCTGGGTCGGCGATCTTTCGACCGCGGCCCTGCCGACGGTCATGAAGAAGGTCGTTCATCACGCCTTCGCGGACGACGGTCCGCTGTTTCGTCAGGCCAGATCCGCCCGCAAACGCTGACGCAGGACGTCGATCGGGATCAGAGCGCCTTTGTGCTCGTATTGCCAGAAGGTCCAGCCATTGCAGGCGTCGAGGCCCTGGACGTGGGCGCCCATCTGGTGGATCGAGCCGGTGGCGTCGGCGGTCACCAGCGTGCCGTCGGCGCGGACCTTGGCGCGGTGGCGCTTCTGCGTGCCGTGCAGGACGGTGCCGGGCGGCAGCAGGCCGCGCTCGACCACCCAGCCGAACGGGATGCGCGGCTCGGAGCGCTTGGAGCGCGTCACTTCGATGGCATCGTCGGGCGCGGGCGCGATCGCGGCGATGCGGCTGCGGGCGACGCGGGCGTATTCGGCGTCGCGCTCCAGGCCGATGTAATGGCGACCGAGTCGTTTTGCCACGGCGCCGGTCGTCCCCGAACCGAAGAACGGGTCGAGCACCACGTCGCCGGCCTTTGTGGACGACACGATCACCCGGTGCAGCAGCGATTCCGGCTTTTGCGTCGAATGCGCCTTCTGGCCGTCGGCGCCCTTGATGCGCTCATGACCGGCGCAGATCGGCAGCGTCCAGTCCGAGCGCATCTGCAGCTCGTCGTTCAGCGCCTTCATGGCCTCATAGTTGAAGGTGTATTGCTGCTTGGGGTTCTTGGTCGCCCAGATCAGCGTCTCGTGCGCGTTGGTGAAGCGGCGGCCGCGGAAATTCGGCATCGGATTGGTCTTGCGCCAGACCACGTCGTTGAGGATCCAGAAGCCGAGGTCCTGCAGGATGGCGCCGACGCGGAAGATGTTGTGGTAGGAGCCGATCACCCACAGCGCGCCGGTGTCCTTCAGGACCCGGCGGCTCTCGCTCAGCCAGGCGTGGGTGAAGCGGTCGTATTCGGCGAAGCTGGAAAACTGGTCCCAGTCGTCGTCCACGGCGTCGACCTTGGACTGGTCGGGGCGGCGCAACTCGTTCTTGAGCTGCAGATTATAGGGCGGATCGGCGAAGACGAGGTCGGCGCAGCCCTCGGGCAGCGCGCGCATACTCTCGACGCAGTCGCCCTCGATCACCTGATCCAGCTTGAAACCCGCCATCCGCCCCACCGTTTTTATCAACAGAAGGGCGCACACTGATTCTTTGTGATTCGCGCGTCAAGAGTCTTGTGAATCAAGACGTTATTCGAGAATCCTCAAGAGCCGCACCGTACAAGATGTTGTGCACAGGGGCGAAGCTGCGGCGGTGGTGGTGGGTCGGGCCGTGGCGGCTGAGGGCGGACAGGTGCTCCGGCGTGCCGTAGCCCTTGTTCGTGATCCAGCCATAGTCGGGATGGACGTCGTGCAGCGCGGCCATCATGCGGTCGCGGGTGACCTTGGCGACGATCGAGGCGGCGGCGATGGAGACCGACTTGCCGTCGCCCTCGATGATGGTGTCGCAGGGGCAGGGTAGTGCCGGCGCGTCGTTGCCGTCGACCAGCGCGAAGGCCGGCGGGAAGGCGAGGGCGCGCACGGCGCGGGCCATGGCCATATGGGTCGCCTGGCGGATGTTGATGAGGTCGATCTCGTCGACGCTGGCCTCGCCGACGCCGACCGCGATGGCGCTGAACAAGATGTGGGCATAAAGCTCGTCGCGGCGCTCGGCCGAAAGCTGTTTGGAATCGTTGAGGCCCTTGGGGATGCGGGCGCGGTTGAGGATGACGGCGGCGGCGACCACAGGGCCGGCAAGCGGGCCGCGCCCGGCCTCGTCGATGCCGGCGACGGGACCTGGACGAATTTTCAGCACGCGCGCTTCGTAGATGTAGTGCGGCATCGGCGCCAGACTAGCAGGCCGCTCAGGGCCGAACAGCGAACGCGGCCGGGCCGCGGCGACTTATGCACACGCGGCGACGGCTCAGGCGGGGCTTTGCGGGAACCACAGCGGCACGCCGTAGTCGATGGTCAACTCCTCGCCGGCGGCGATGTCGCGCAGGGCCTGGACGGCGATTTCGTTGTCGGCATAGCGATGGTCGAAGGTGACGTTGGGCGCGGCGGCGTGATTGTAGAGGCTGAGATAGCCCAGCCCGACGGCGCATTCCTTGCCGGGCTCGAAGCCGGGGACATCTTCGCCCCAGGCGAGGCTGTAATCGTTGAGGCCGGGGCATTCGGAATCCTTGAGGGCGAGCGGCAGGACCGGCGAGGTCTCGACGATCTCGCCGGCCGCGATGGCCGCGGTCGCGACGACGCCGCGGCCCTTGCCCGCAAGGCGCACCAGTTTGAGCTTTTGCAAATCGATTCTCGCGGCAGAGGATTTCGGGCGAGTCCTATAGGCTATTCCCGCGCCGACTGCAGCACCGCGAAGGACAGCAGCAGCGTCAGCAGGGTCAGCGCGGCGGGGACGACGAGGGATTGCGGCCCGAAGGCGCCGTGGCTGGCGGCCAGCGCGCCGAACACGCTCGCCGCGGCGACGACGACGAACAGAACGGCGACCATCAGCCAGGAGAGGATGCGCGCCGGCCGCGCCTGGTGGCGGGCGACGGCTTCCATCAGCGCGACCGAGAATTCGCCGGCGTCGCGCTCGGGCAGGGGCTGGCACAGCAGGGTGTCGAGTTCGCTGTCGTTCATGACGGATCTCCCAGGATCGCTTTGAGCTTGTCGCGGCCGCGCAGCACGTGAGATTTGAGGGTGCCGAGGGGCATGTTCAAGGCCAGGGCGGCCTCGGTGTTGGAAAGGCCGAGCGCGTAGCACAGCGTCAGCGCGGCGCTTTCGGGTGCCGACAATTTCGCCATGGCGCGCTCAAGGTCGATGCGCGCCAGCGTGGCGCTTTCGCCGCTCGCTGCTTCGCCCTGCCAGTCGCCGAGCGGCTCGTCGGGTTTGCGCTTGCGCGCGCCCATCAGGAAACGCGAATAGGCGATGCGGTAGAGCCAGGTCGAAAACGACGACTCGCCGCGGAAACCGGCGATGCCGCGCCAAGCCTCAAGGAAGGTCTCCTGCGCCAGGTCGTCGGCGGCGGCGTGGTTGCCGCGCGTCAGGCGCAGCAGCAGGCCGCGCACCCTGGACTGGTGCTGCCGCGCGAGCGCGCTGAAGGCGGCCACGTCGCGTGACACCGCCTGGGCAACCAGCGTGCTGTCGTCCATGACGCTTCGCCGTTCCGTCTCCTCTATTGTGGGCGGTTGCGCTCGAGCCGCGCCATCAGCAGCAGCGCGACGCCGATCATGATCGGGAACAGCGCCAGCGTCGGCAGCCAGGCGACGTTCTCGATCGGGCCGTGGAAGACCGACTGCGCCGTCATCGACCAGAAGAAGAAGCCGAGCGCCCCGCCGATGCAGAGCAGGACGATAGCGCCGCGCATCATGCCGACCGGGGCGGCGCGCCGCGGCCCGTTGAACAGCTCGAGCGGCACCGGCTGGCCCTTGTCGGCCAGGGTCTGCATCACGCGGTAGCGCGCCATGCGGACCTGGTAGACGAAATAGCCATTGGCCACGATGACGATGCCGATGACGGCCCAGAACATGATGGCTACCGCGATAACGCCTTCGATCATGGCAAATTCCTTCTGTTCGGCCTGCGCGCAGCAGACTCACCGACGTTGGATGCGGCGGAGGATGCACCTGGATGCAGCGCAGGTGCGGGTAATTTCGCCAGGAAGGCCGCGATGGCGGCAGCGGTCGCGGCGGCGGGCCTTCCCATCACCAGCGAGGCGTGGGTGGAACCGGGGATGGTGATGGGACCTTCGCCGTGGCTGGAGCCCGCGGCCAGGCTCGCGAACCAGGCCAGCTGGCGCCTGCGCCAAGCCGCCATCGAGGCCGGCGTGTCGCCGTCGTCGGGCGGCGGGGCGATGGCACTGGCGAAGACCAGCACCGGCAGCGGCCCGGGCCGGCCGGCGTCTTCAACCTGCACCATGATCTTGGGCAGGGCCGCGTAATAGGCGGCGCTGGCGCCCGCCATGGCGGTGCGCGCCGCGTCGGCGCGATAGCGCGCTATCGCCGCCTGATCGCCGTCGAACGACGCGGTGCCGGTGTGGACGTGGTTGACGACGAAGCGGGTGACGCCGAGCGCGCCGGCGATCCAGCCGGCGATGCAAAGTCCGCCGCAGGTCGCGGGCAGCGCCAGCGCGTCGGCGCGGCTGCCGTGAAAATCCTCGAGCACGTCGGCGGGAACGCCAGGCTCGATGAGAACCAGCGCCGCAAGATCGTGCGGATAGCGCGACGCGTAGATCTGGGCGAAGTTCGCGCCCAGCGAATGGCCGACATAGACGAACGGCGCGGCGATGCCGGCCGGCGCGAGCAGGGCGTGCAGCTCGTCCGCCGCGGTGACGCCGTCATAGGCGTGGGCGACGGCGTCGCTCGCGCCCTGGCCCGGCCGGTCGAAGGCGCAGACGCGGGCCGCTTTGGCCAGCGCCGGCTGCAGCCGGTACCATTCGAAGCTCGCGGCGCCGAGACCGGCATCGAGGACCAGCGTCCGGGCGCCTGCGCCCATGCAGGTGACATGCACGCCGTGGCCGGCGACCTCGACCATCCGTCCGGCCTGCGGCACGGTGCGTTCGTCGATCAGCGCGCCGATCTGCTGATAAAGCAGGCCTGCCGAAACAAGCGCCAGCACGGCCAGTCCGGCCCATTTCAGAAGCCGCAGAACGATCCGCATTGCATGCACCAAAGGCCCAGTTGCGAGGACTTAGATGCAGGCGATGGCGGCTCCGGATGCAGGCGGGCCTGCCGCTAAGCCCTTGAAAAGGTTCGATCGGTGTACATTCGAACCGGGGTTCGCGGATGGGGGGTGGGGGGTCATGAGGCGGCACAGGCGGGTTCGGCCGCGAACAGCGAGAGCTGGTCGCCGGTCTGGGGCGGCTTCTTGAACCGGGCGGTGGTCAGCTTGCGGCTGTCCTGGTTGAGGCCCAGCCGCTTGACCGCCATGTGGAAGCGCCGCGCCATCATCTCGGCATAGGGCCCGGTGCCCTTCATGCGGGTGTTCCAGTTGGCGTCGTAATCCTTGCCGCCGCGCATCGAGCGCACCAGCGACATGACGTGCCTGGCGCGGCCCGGCTCGTTGGCTTCCAGCCATTCGCGGAACAGGTCCTTGATCTCCAGCGGCAGGCGCAACAGGACATAGCCCGCCGAGCGCGCGCCGCATGCGGCGGCGGCGGCGAGCACCGCCTCCATCTCGCCGTCGTTGAGCGCCGGGATCGCGGGCGCGAACATCACGCCGGTCGGGATGCCGGCCTCGCTGAGGCCCTTGATGGCGGCGAGGCGGCGCTCCGGCGTGCCGGCGCGCGGCTCCATGCTGCGCGCCAGGCGCCGGTCGAGCGTGGTGACCGAGAGCGCCACCTTGGCGAGGCCGTCGCGCGCCATGTCGGACAGGATGTCGATGTCGCGCAGCACCAGCGGCGACTTGGTGACGATGCCGACGGGATGGCGGAAATCGCGCAGCACTTCGAGGATCGCGCGCATAATGCGCATCTTCTTCTCGATCGGCTGGTAGGGATCGGTGTTGGTGCCGATGGCGATGACCTTGGGCACATAGCCCGGCGCCGACAGTTCCTTGGCCAGCAGCTCGGCGGCGTTCGGCTTGGCGAACAAGCGCGATTCGAAATCGGCGCCCGGCGACATGCCGAGCCAGGCGTGGCTCGGCCGCGCGAAGCAGTAGATGCAGCCATGCTCGCAGCCGCGATAGGGATTGATCGACTGGTCGAAGGAGATGTCCGGCGATTTGTTGCGCGCGATGATGGTGCGGGTGGCGTCGCGGATGACCTCGGTGCGCAGCGGCGGCGGGGTGCCGTCCGCATCGCGCCAGCCATCGTCCCAGCCGTCATCGACCAGTACGCGTTTCTGGCTCTCATAGCGCCCGACGGCGTTGGAAAGCGCCCCGCGGCCTCTGAGGAGCCGCCTGTCGGTGGTGATGTCTAGGACGGTGGTCATGGCACAAGGAATATAGAAGGCGAATGAGAACAAATCAAGTACTAAATGTCGATAAACCAACCGAACCAATGGCGGCGCGGGCCGCCAGAAGCATTTTGGCGTTGCGGCAGGCGGTGTGTTCGCCGCTGGTCGCAGCCTGTGGTAGAGGTAGCGGGCGGGCCGATGCAACCCGCGCCGGAGGGACGCATGGCCAAGCGCGTTGCGACAGTCGTTCTGGGAGCCTTTCTCGCCGTCGCCGGCAGCCAGGCGCTGGCCGCGGGCGGACCGCCGGGCTGGACGCCGCCGCCGCTCGATCCTTGCGGCCACAAGCTTTGTCCCAAGCCGGAAGACAAACCGAAATTGTGTCGGACCGTGACGACGCATGACTGCGTCGAGCCGCAAGGCTCGCACTGCAAGCGCTATCAGAACCATACGCAGACGGTGTGTTCGTAGAGCGAATTTGGTTTGAATTCATTAATCCAACACCGTCATTGCCCGGCCTGTCCGGGCAACCCATTTTTGCTTGGCCAGAAACAAATTGGGTCGCCCGCATAAAGCGGGCGATGACGGCGTGATTTGATAATTTCAAAAACAAATCAACTCTATGCTGTCGACGCGCTGGTGAGCGGAGCGTGTTGCCGGACGACGCCTGTGTTTCGCGGTGGCGTCAGGCCCCTGCTTTCGCCGCGGCGCGCCGGGCGGCGAGGGGGTGCATCACGCCGGCGCCGGCGGGCCACACGCCCGGCTCGGTCTTGATGTGGCGGCAGATTTTCCGCGCGTGCGGGCCGAGCGCGGCCCAGATGTCGTGCGGCATCGATTTCCAATAGGCGGCGGGATCGACCCAGGGCGCGTGGTATTCGACATTCGGCATGGCGCGGATTTCGCGGCCGAGATTGGGCGTCGCGCCGTGCCAGGCGCGGTTGTCGCGGAAGACGCCGGCGCCCGCCCTGGCGCCGACCAGGGTCGAGAGCCGCATCCATTCGGGCTCGTCGGCGAGCAGCGGCGGCTTGGGGACGCGGCCCTGGGTGCCGGGGATCTGGCGGATGGGGCCGTTCTCCCAGGTGAGGTCGGTCATCAGGAAATTGATCGTGACATGCGGCGGCGTGCGCTCGACGATCAGGCCGGTGGTGGCGGCGTCGAGTTCGTCCGTACCCGGAATATTCGTCAGCCTTATGCCCATGCGCTCGCCTTGGGCGCGGCGCGCGGCGTCGATCTTGAACGTGTCGCGGGTATCGGCGTGCAGGCCCTGGTATTCGACCGCGCCGGGC
>Ga0210397_10000895_pt1 | contig 19413 bp, 18 predicted proteins | sample IncBWH2OmetaG_FD_160126 | JGI IMG/M metagenome (GOLD analysis project Ga0210397, IMG submission 160126) | Forest soil microbial communities from Barre Woods Harvard Forest LTER site, Petersham, Massachusetts, United States - Inc-BW-H-2-O ...
CAACATCTCGCTCGGGGTCGGCGAGTTCGCGAAAACCGGCTGGGTCGCCTATCCACCGCTGAGCGAGCTGCAATTCTCGCCCGGTGTCGGCGTCGACTACTATCTCTGGGCGTTGCAGATCTCCGGTGTCGGCACGCTGATGACGGGAATAAACTTCGTCGCGACGATCCTGAAAACGCGGGCACCTGGGATGAGCTATATGCGCATGCCCGTCTTTTGCTGGACGTCGCTCGCCGCGAATCTTCTCATTGTGGCGGCCTTCCCGGTTCTTACTGCGACCTTGTCGATGCTGCTGCTCGATCGCTACCTCGGCTTTCATTTCTTCACGATCGACGGCCAGGGCAACGCCATGATGTACGTCAACCTGTTCTGGGTCTGGGGTCACCCAGAGGTCTACATCCTGGTGCTGCCGGCGTTCGGCATCTTTTCCGAGGTCGTCTCGACCTTTTCCGGCAAGCCGCTGTTTGGCTATCGCTCCATGGTTGCCGCGACGATGGCGATTTGCGTGCTGTCATTCATTGTCTGGCTGCACCACTTCTTCACCATGGGCGCCAGCGCGAACGTCAACGGCTTCTTCGGGGTCATGACGATGATCATCGCGGTGCCGACGGGCGTCAAAGTCTTCAACTGGCTGTTCACCATGTACGGCGGCCGCATCCGGTTCACCGTTCCGATCCTGTGGTCGATCGGTTTCATGGTGACGTTCGTGATCGGTGGCATGACCGGCGTGTTGATGGCCGTGCCTCCCGCCGATTTCCAGCTGCACAACAGCGTGTTCCTGATTGCACATTTCCATAATGTCATCATCGGCGGCACGGTGTTCGGCTTGATGGCAGGCTACAACTACTGGTTCCCCAAGGCATTCGGCTTCCAGCTCGACGAACGCTGGGGCAGAGCTTCGTTCTGGTGCTGGCTGATCGGCTTCTACATCGCTTTCATGCCGCTTTACGCGCTCGGTCTCATGGGCATGACCCGCCGCATGCAGCATTACGACGTTGCCAGCTGGCAGCCGTGGTTGGTGGTCGCGGCGGTCGGCGTCGTCGTCATCCTCGCGGGGATCGTCAGCCAGGTCATCCAGCTCGTGGTGTCGATCCGCGACCGCGAACAACTGAGAGTGACCGCGGACCCATGGAACGGCCGCACGCTGGAGTGGGCCGCTGCCTCGCCGCCGCCAGCCTGGAATTTCGGTGAGCTTCCGCAGGTCACAGACGTCGACGGTTTTTGGAAGAAGAAGCAGCGCGAACGCACGCAACAGGCCCAGCCGACGAAAGAGCGCAAATTCGAGCCGATCGAGATGCCTAAGAACAGCGCGACCGGCATCATCACGGCGTTCTTTGCCGTCATTACCGGCTTTGCCTTGATCTGGCACATCTGGTGGATGGCCGGCGTCGGAGCCATCGGAATCTTTCTGACCGTGCTTGGCTTCGCTTTTCGCAATGAAGAGGAAATCAAAGTCCCGGCCGAGCAGATTGCCCGGTTCGAGCAGGCGAACCGGGCGGAGATCGCAGTATGAACATCATAGTTGCAGTTGATGATGAGGTGCGCCACGAGGCGCGACCGAGTGCAGTCGAGGCCGGCCCCGCGACAAAGCGGATCGTGGTTGGCTACGGCTTCTGGATCTTCCTCTTGAGCGACATCGTGATGTTTGCGGCGATCTTTGCTGCCTACGCGGTGCTCATCCATGCGACCGCAGGCGGCCCCGGTGGGTTACAGTTGTTCAACCAACGGAGCGTTGCGATCGAAACCGGCTGCCTTCTCGCGTCGAGCTACACCTGCGGATTGATGTCTCTGGCGATTAGCTCGCGGCGCTATGCCGTCACCTATTTGGCGGCCCTCATCATCTTCGTGCTGGGAGCCGCGTTCCTGGCACTGGAGGTGCGGGAGTTCGCCGGCATGATCGCCGTCGGGGCTGGTCCGCAACGCAGCGCGTTCCTCTCCGCCTTCTTTATGCTGGTCGGCTGTCACGGGCTGCATGTCACCGCCGGCCTGGTCTGGCTGGCAGTGATGATGGCGCAGGTCGCCATCAAGGGCTTTCGCGCGACCGTCGAGCGGCGGCTGCTCTGCTTTTCGCTGTTCTGGCATGCCCTCGATATTGTCTGGGTGTGGCTGTTCACGGTGGTCTATCTGATGGGAGTCCTTTCATGACCGACACGCATTACGATCGCGCGCCGGGAGACGCGTCAGCACTTCCCGACGTGGAACAGGGGACATCCTCCGGTGTGCTTGTCTACACAATCGGATTGGCTCTCGCGGTAACGCTCACGGCCATGTCGTTCTGGGTCGCCAACACATCATTGCTCTGGGCCGGCGGTGTTTCTCTCGGCCTGACCGTCCTCGCCATCGCGCAAATGGGTGTCCACCTGGTGTTTTTCCTGCACGTCACCACGGGGCCTGACAACACCAACAACGTGATGGGGCTCGCCTTTGGTGTGCTGATCGTCGCCCTAGTCGTCGTCGGGTCGCTTCTGATCATGGCAGATTTGAACGACAACATGATGCCAGCGGCCGATTTGATGAATCTGCAAATGCAGCACTGAAAAGGTGGCAGCAGCAACGAGTCTCAATGAGGACATCGAGAATAGCGATGGGAGATATCTTTCCCAAGCGCCATGGAGCCTCAGGAGGGAACTCGTTGCGACAACCTTGCTTGCTGTGCTTCGCGGTCGAGAACCCGTGTTTGCTCAGGCGGCAATATCTCCGATGCGAGTAGCGTTTGCATGACCGAATACCTAATCGCCGCGCGCGCCATGATCATCCTCTGGACCAATCTTGCAGTGATGCCAGCCGAGATTGTCTTTGAGGCGATTGAAGCCGAGTTGGAGCGCCGCGGCGTCGATCATAAACGCTCCTGACCGAGGCCATTCGTTGCGCGTGGTGCATGGAACGGCATGGCTGTCCGAGCGGAACCGTGGCGCCAGCTCTGCCGCGTGGGGAGTTCGTCGGCACCGGCATGGGCCTGTTCGAGTTGCTCGTATTCCCCGCGCAGGGCTTCGGCGCTGGCCTCAATGCGCGTGAAGTTATTTGAACTTCACACGGTCAGGCCGGCAAGCCAGCCGACCCTGCGAAGTCCGTGACCTCGGCCTCGATCGCCTGCGCCAGCAGGGCTCGGGCCCCGTTGCGCAAGATTTCGCTGAGTTGGTCGTCGAACACTCCTGGCTGAATCAACTTGGTGACGTTATCCTTGGACACGGCATATCGCTCCATCGGTGGAGAAGTGGAGGCGTCAAGCACCCCCACGATATGCCGCCTTTCCGATTCCGGCCGTCACCAACTTTCGGCGATAGCTCACCCCTCGGAGCCCGGAGGTATAAAACGGATTTGGTAGCACCCCCTCAGTTTGTAAGACTTGACCATGATTGTCCGTCTGTTTCCGCTCCAATCCGCCCGCCCCGAGCTGCACAACATGCGTGGTCCCGGCCCGAAATGGCGCGCCAAGCCTCGGCCCTGGCTAAAATTCGAATCTGAAGCCGTACAGCCCGTCAGGCAGCACCAGCTGTCGCCGCTGCATGCACGCCATCGCAGCGCGGCTGGCCGCACCCGATAGCGCCAGGCCGAGGTTAACGGTGCGGCACGTCATTTGGTTGGCACGTTTCTTGCTAATCGAAGCCTGCGACAATGTTGAGGGCCGAATCCTTGTGCGCCTGCATCTCCGATCTAACATCTGCTCGCGCTCGTTTAGCGGCCATCCGAGGTTGGATGCTGCTCATTGGCCCCGCCCTTTGTATCGCATTGGTGGTTATATTGAGCAGTTCGGCGCATGCCGGTGTCGGCCTCGAACAACGCAAATTGCCGATGAAGTTCAGCTGGGTCGCTTGCCAGCCGGATTGCAGGGGCTGGGTCAGCGCGGTCGGCATCGTGACCGCCGATACTCCAAGGGACTTCGATGAATTCGCGCGCGGCCGACAGCTCGGCGGCGCGACCATCGTGCTGGATTCCAGCGGCGGTTCGGTCAACGACTCGATCTTGCTTGGTCGGCGCTGGCGCAATCTCGGGGTGCTAACTACCGTCGGCATCAGTGTCCAGACCAGTACCGCGCAGCAGGCTTCTGCCAACATGGCGCCCGTGGCGTATTGCGAATCCATGTGCGTGTTCCTACTCCTGTCGGGAAAGACGCGTTACGTGTCCGAGACTGCCCATGTTCGGGTGCATCAGATCTGGATGGGCGACCGCGCCAATGATGCCAAGGCCGCGACCTACAGCGCAGAGGATCTGATGATTGTGGAACGCGATATCGGGCGTCTCGCCAAATACACCTTTGACATGGGCGGCGCGGGTGATCTGTTGTCGCTGTCGTTGAATGTGCCGCCGTGGGAAGATTTGCATGAACTGTCTCGGGAAGAATTGCGACTGACCAATCTCGTCACCACCGATACGATTGCTCAGCCAGGCACCCCGAACCCAGCAGCGGTCGAACAAACGCCCAGACCGGTGCACGATCGCTTCGTAAGCAGTGCGGTTGCGACCGATACAAATCCGGAGCCGGCGAAGTCGACCGAGTCGGCTGAAGCTATAGGGCGGACGGGCGGCGTAAGCGCGGTCGGCCCGCTTGGGCGAGAGTAGCGAGTAGTCCCTCTGAGAGGAACTATTGAGGGCTGCCTAGAAAGGCCCTCGCCGGCGGCGGGCGAGGGCAGGCTATCGTCGGAGCGATTTTCGTCAGCCATGCCGAGCCGACGTGCCCGTATTGTGCCCCAGATCGGACCTTGGATCTCCCTTGTGAAAGATTTACCGTCTCCTCGGGCGAGCGACGGATGCCGAGATAAGTCGAACCCCCGGACGCGTTAATCCCGAGTTGGCGATCACCTGAGGCGCGGCAACTTCCGGAGAAGCTGGCAACCAAGCTCAACCCTTGGATGGGGCGGGCGCTGCTGGAAATTCCCGTTTGCGATCAAGGCGCCTGAATAGCAGGTGAGCATAAGTCATTGATCTTGTTCCTGACTTTCGCCCCTGTCGTGCGCGTTTCGACTCGGCCGACCGCTCGAGCTCCTCGAGATCCCACCACAGCCAGCGAGCTTGCATGCGTTCATCTGTCGATTTTCGAAGATGCCGAGATGGATCGCCGCACAGAGCAAAGTGTCCGATGCGTTGGCGCAGAGCCCTTCAACGTGTGGAGCGCAGGGAAATAGACCTTGGGCCCGCGCTGGCGCTGCTGTTGCTCGCGCATCCGCCGCGCCAGCATGAGCAGCTGTGCGAACGCCGCTTCGAGCCTGCCGTCGCCGTCGATCTTGCGGGTAATGTCGCGGATCACGCGGCCGAGATAGGTCCGCAGCTTCTTCAGCATCCGGTTGGCGCGCTTGAACTGCTTGGCGTGGGCATAACGCTGGTGCTGGATCAGGGCGAACTTGCCCAGCCGTGCATAGGACTGGCGCAAAGCCACCCCGCAGCGCTTCGCAAGCCGCACCAGTTTCTCGCGCGCCCGGTTCATCAGCCTGGCGTCGGTCGGGAACATCACGTTCTTGGGCTGCACCGTGGTATCGACGATCACCCGTGACAGTTCGCTCGGCTTGATCGCCTCGGTCTTGGTGGCGATCGACAGGCTTTCTTGGAGCAGCGCCTGCAACCGCTCCTCGCCCATGCGGTTGCGCCAGCGCGTCATCGACGAGCGATCGAACACCAGCCGGTGTTGGAAGAACTCCTCGCCGCAGAAGTACTGGTAATAGGGGTTCTCGATCCAACGCTCGCACAGCACCTCATCGGACAGGTCATAGGTGTGCTTGAGGATGGCCAGCCCTGCCATCAGTCGCGTCGGCAGCGGCGGATGGCGCATGATTCATGTCGATGATCTGATCGAGCCGGGAGCGAAACAGATCCTGCTCGCCCGTCTCCCGCCGTTCCCGTGGCCGCATCTCGTCCTCCCGTTGGAGCCGCGATACGACAGTGAATCACGAATCAGATTCGCAAGGAAACCCCATTCCAACGCAAAGTTTCCGGCAAATGCGATTTGCAAAGCCGGTCGGTTTGCGATTCCAAATCAAGCCCTTGGGAGGTTCTTCACGGACGACTATCTATACCTACTCGCACATGTTCGGACGGCCACCCGCCGAAACCGAAATGCAGCGCCACTTCGCTGTCAGCCCGCTCTCAGTCCATCAGATGATCGTCACGCTCGAACGTAACGGCCTCATTCACCGTCAAGCCGGCGCCCCCAGAAGCATCGAAATCCTCGTGCCGCCAGAAAACCTACCGATCCTAAGCTGGCTCGGTATCAAACCGTCAAAATCACTGTGACGAGCCACTAGTGCGCGAGCTTGCTCTGCCGCCATTCCCGCGGCGAGGCGCCGTAGTGCTCCCGGAATACCCGTCCAAAATGGGAGAGGTCGTTGAAGCCCCACGCAAACGCGATCTCGCCGACCTGGCGATGCGCCAGCATAGGCGAGGCGAGATCGCGCGCGCATTGTGCAAGCCGCTCCTTCAGCACGTGGCGCTGGAACGAGGCATCCTCGTCCGAGAGAAGATCGTTGACATAGCGCGGCGAGATGCCGAGCGCCGCGGCGGTGTCTGCAAGGGACAGTTCAGGATCGGCAAGATGCGCGCGGATATGGGCCTTGAGCCGGTAGAGTAGCGCTGCGCGATGGGTCGAGGCGGAAGGCTGCGCGGGCAGGCGCTCGGCGAGCGCCATCGCGACCAGGTCCACCGCGTGTTCGGACAGGCGGATCGCCTGCTCGGGTGCGATGCGGCCTGCGCTTTCGCAAAGCTGATAGACAAAATCATACGCGAGCTTTGACAGCGGACGGCCAGGGCCGAAGCTGATGGCGGTCAGGGCCTCGGTGCCGCAGATGCACCGGTGAATCATGTCGCGCGGCACCTGCAGGATATTTTGCGTGAAGGCGTCCTCGAAGCGCAGCTCGTAAGGACGGGTGGTGTCATAGATCGCGAATTCGCCAGGGTGGATCACCGTTTCCCGGCCATCCTGTGAGACGCTGCCGCTCCCATGCTTGCCGAGCGCAATCAGGACGAACTCTTCATGCGCACGCCCGATCCGCGCCGGCGTGCGGTAGACCCTCTGTTCGCCGGATGACACCTCCGAGCAGGCGGCCCGCCCCAGCGGAGTACGGCTCACTGCGCCGCGGAAGTCGCTGCCGAGCGAAGAGGTGCAGTCGAGCCCGACATAGACATCGCAGACGATGTCCTGCCAGAGCGCCAGGCGGCGGTATCCAGGCGCGGCATCGGTGGTGAAATGGATCGGCATCGCGCCTCCTTTCCCATCGGCCAAAGGCAATATCCGTACCGCGCCTCTCGCGCCTGCGCGGTGCCAGTGCCGCCGCGGTCGAATTCTTGTTCCTAGCCAGACGAGCATCACGGCCCGCGCTCCGGCAAAACAGACTGCAACGGACGCCGGCTCCGATCAACGGGAAACCGCCCGACGCACCGGACCGGCAAGCATGGAGGATAGCCGATGGGCATTTCGCATCCCAAATACAAGGTGGCCGTGGTGCAGGCATCGCCGGCCTTTCTCGATCTCGACGGCTCCATCAAGAAGGCCATCGCGCTGATCGCAGAGGCGGCTGACAAGGGTGCCAAGCTGATCGCCTTTCCGGAAGTGTTCATCCCCGGCTATCCCTGGCACATCTGGCTGGACTCGCCCGCCTGGGCGATTGGCCGCGGCTTTGTGCAGCGCTATTTCGATAATTCGCTCGCCTATGACAGCCCGCAGGCCGAGCAGCTGCGTTTGGCGGTGAAGAAGGCCAAGCTGACGGCCGTGATCGGTTTGTCCGAGCGCGACGGCGGCAGCCTCTATATCGCGCAATGGCTGATCGGGCCTGACGGCGAGACTATCGGCAGGCGGCGCAAGCTGCGCCCGACCCATGCCGAGCGCACGGTCTATGGCGAGGGCGACGGCAGTGATCTCGCCGTGCATGACCGGCCCGACATCGGTCGGCTCGGGGCCTTGTGCTGTTGGGAGCATCTGCAGCCGCTCTCCAAATACGCCATGTATGCCCAGAACGAGCAGGTTCATGTGGCCTCATGGCCGAGCTTTTCGCTCTACGATCCCTTTGCGCCGGCGCTCGGCGCGGAGGTGAACAACGCGGCCTCCCGCGTCTATGCCGTGGAGGGCTCCTGCTTCGTGCTGGCGCCTTGTGCCACGGTCTCCCAGGCCATGATCGACGAGCTGTGCGACCGGCCAGACAAGCATGCGCTGTTGCATGCCGGCGGCGGACATGCCGCGATTTATGGACCGGACGGCAGCTCGCTCGCGGAGAAGCTGGCGCCGGACGCGGAGGGCCTGCTGATGGCCGAGATCGATCTCGGTGCCATCGGCGTTGCCAAGAATGCGGCTGACCCGGCCGGGCATTATTCAAGGCCCGACGTGACGCGGCTGCTCCTCAACAAGACACGGCTGAAGCGGGTCGAGCCGTTCGCGCTGCCTCTCGATGCGGTTACGCCGGACGAGGCTGAACCGTCGCAAGCGAAGTCCACCCAGGCAGCGTGAGGAGCACGCCATGGAATCCGCTATTCCAGAGCATCTGAAGGCCACCCGCTCGCGCCATCGCCGGGTTCCCGATGACTACGCCCCGCCATATCCGTCCTTCGTAGCGCGGTACAAGCCGAAGGTCGCCCGCGTCGTGATGGCCTATTTCGGCCTGCAATATCAGGGCGAGGGGTCGCCCGCTGCGGCAAGCGCGCTCGGCGACATCGCCGCGCGATTTGCGGATGGGCAGGGGCCGGCGCATTGGGACCGTGCGCAGTATCTCGACCAGGCCGGCTATTCGAACGTGGTCTCGGTCGCCTATTGGGACGATGTGGGCAAATTCGATGCCTGGTTCGATGCCGCACATGAGGCCTGGACGGGTGGCCGCGCGGACGGTAACGGGCGCTACATCGAGGTACTGCGACCGGCTGTGGCACGTTATGAGACCCTGTTCTCCTCGCCGGACCGCGCCGAAGGTGTCGCTATCATTGCGGAAGGCTTGAGCGGCGAGGTGCAGGAGCACGCTTATTGGGGCGGCATGCGAGATCGCATCCCGCTGTCGCAGACCGACGAGATGGCGCCGGGCGGCAAGCCGGCGCTCAAGCGCGACGGCTCGCGTTTGCGCATCGTCCCGCATGACAATCTCTGTCTGATCCGCTCCGGACAGGATTGGAGTGATACCGACGCGGCGGAACGAAGACTCTATCTTGAGGAGGTCGAACCGGTGCTCCGCGAAGGCATGGACTTCCTGCGCGACGATGGTCTTGGGATCGGCTGCTATGCCAACCGCTACATGCGCGTGCTCGGCGCCGACGGGAATCCGACCGAAAAATCGTACGGTCAGAGCTGGTGGCACAGCCTCGCCGCACTTGAGCGCTGGGCGGAATCGCACCCGACCCATGTCAGGATATTCGGGGCGGCGATGAAATACCTGTCGACGCTCGGGCCTGCGGCCAAGCTCAGGCTCTATCACGAGGTGACAGTGGCGGCTGCGGCTGAACAGTTCTTTGAATACCGCGACTGTCACCCGAGAACGGGAATGCTAACGGCCGTTGCCGTCGATTGATCAACGTCTGGCGCGATCTCTGGCGGCGACTGCGGGCCTCTCGAAGTCGCGCCGCACGACGGCCGTTCGAGCCGGCGCAGCTTCACCGAGCAAAAGCGCGCGATCGTGCTCAACTGCGACGCGCCCCGGCGCCGCGGTGCGACGGTGCGCACCGAGATGGTGCCAAGGCTGAGCATGTCGCGCATGACGACGTTCATGCGGCCGGTGTCGCCCTCGCGGATGAAGGCGCCGCCCTTGACGCCCTTTCTGAGCCGCAACACGCCGGCCATCTCGAGGCTTCGCAGCGCCTCGCGCAGGACGTTGCGGCTGACGCCGAGCTGCTGGGCGAGATCGCGCACCGGCGGTTCGATCCGCATTCCAGCGAGCCTTTGCGGCCTTGTCGGGCTGAAGCCGACGTTCGGCCGCGTCAGTCGCACAGGAATCGTACCCCACAGCTGGTCGCTTGATCATGCCGGACCGATCACGCGCACCGTTGCGGACGCAGCAGCAATCATGTCCGTGCTCGCCGGTTATGATCCGAGCGACCCGTCGTGCCGCGACGAGGTCGTGCCCGATTACGCGAGTGCGATCGGTCGATCAATAGCCGGCTTGAAGGTTGGGGTATGCCGCAATCATTTTTTTGGGCGCAATCAAGCATGCCTGGAGGCGGCGGTAGAAAGCGCAATCGCGGACCTGGCTAAGGCCGGTGCCGCGATCGTAGAGTTTCAGCTTCCCAATCTGGAGTACGGCCTTGCGGCGATCTACGCAATCGAGCTCGCTTCATCGACGGCCTATCACGACAGCGCTCTTCGTGCGGGACGTACCGTCCACTACGCGAAAGACGTGCGGACCATGGTCGAGATCGGACGCTTCGTCTCGGCTACCGATTACGTGAAGGCGAAACAAATACGTCGGATTCTTATGACGGATGTCGCGCGCGCGTTCGAGACGGTTGATGTGATTCTCGGCCCGACGCTGCCTTTGACGGCCTGGTCACCGGACCTGGAGAACGTGGAAATTGCAGGCGTCGCCGAAAGTCCGCTCGCCGCATCCTGGCGCCTATCTTATCTATACAATCTGACCGGATTGCCAGCCCTCTCGCTGCCTTGCGGTTTCGATGCCGACGGCATGCCCATCGGACTTCAGATTGCCGCCAAGCCCTTCGATGAAATGACTGTCCTCAGAGTGGCTCACGCCTACGAACGAGATCAACCTTGGCGCGATGCCCGCCCAGATGATGGTTGCGATCGCATTCGTACTCGCAAAGATCCTCGCATTTTGAGATAGGAAGGGACCTGACGCGGGCCTGTGTGCATCGAAAACCTTACCTGGTTGATGACTTAATGGAATCGTCTAAGCTGGCGGCATGATCGGTCTGTTCTGTTTCGTTGTGGCCGCCCTGGGCTAGCCGTTCAAGTCGAGGTTGCGGCTTCAAGCTGAGAACGCTGTACTTCGACATCAGTTGAATGTCTTGCGGCGCAGGCTGCACGGTCGCGTCCGGCTGACGAACCAGGATCGGTGGTTTTTGGTCCAACTGTATCGCTGGTTTCCATCAATCCTGGAGGTTCTTGCGATCCTCCAGCCCGAGACCCTCGTTCGTTGGCATCGAGCCGGCTTTCGCTGCTACTGGCGTTGGAAGTCGCGGCCACTGGAAGGGCATCCGTTCATGCTCCGAATTGACTTCTACCGGCCTTTTCGTTCTGATTTCACACGAGAATTGGTGTCTCGGACTACCTTGACATGGTAGGGGGTAGAGGTTCGATCCCTGTCGTGCCCCTTCGCTCTATTCGGCCGACCCGTTCGAGCTCCTCGAGATCCACGGTCGAGCGTGGCACCCCGACATAGTCAGCGAGCTTGCTCGCGTTCATCTGTCGATTTTCGAACATGCCGAGATAGACGGCCGCACAGAGCAAAGTGTCTGATGCGTCGGCGCCAAGCGCCGTTCAACGTGTGGCGCGTGGATGCGGCTCATCTTCCGGGTGAGCTCGATTGCAGGCCTTTGTTCAGGCCTCTCACGTCGGAGGTCGCGGGTTCGAGCCCGTTTTTCGCGCGTCCATCTGGCTCAGAAATGGGCGCCAGGGAGAACGGCCTCAGGCGGCTTTCTTTCCCTCCAGATGACGATGAAGAGTTCGGAGGGGGGAGGGGGAAACGCGTGAATCGCCCCCCCGCTACCACATGGTTCGATTTTCTACGCCACTCTACGATCAGCTACGATTTTGCACTCCTGATGGTAGCGGGCGGAGGCCGCTGATGAATTGGCGTGACCGCGAATGCGACGAAGTACGGCAGCTTCTGGCGCGAACCGGACGTTCGCCAAACAACTGACTGCTGCAACGTGCCAACGCACGAAGTCGCTGCGCTCCAGCCAGCTGCGCGGGAGCAAGAGCCGAGAGGCCGCTAGCGCTGGCCGGTTGAGAGGACGGCAATAGCGGGTGGCAAAAGGTCAACACGATCAACAAGCGTTTTGTCGGCGTGCAACACACGATCGCGCGCGGCTCGTATCCCCCAAGCGGCCAGCCACATCATCGGCCGCACCGATAGGGCGATGACAAGAATTGCCTTGACGAAAGCGCCAACCAGTTTGCTTGAATGTGCCGTCTATATTCTGCTCGCAAGAAATTGATTCACGCCATGTCGCTGGACATCGATCGACCGATTAGTCGCGCAGTGGTTGTCGGATGTGCTATCTGTGCCACGCGCAACTATTTGAAGTTACACGTCTCGCGAACATTAAAAGTACTGTTGTGCAACACTCATGCCAAAACGCTGAAGTTGTGGAAGCGTTCTGTCGGGCTGCCGCCTCTCGAAGCAACATCTGTCGATCAATTCACCCAGCCGTCGCTTGCTGCACTTCACGTGCCCGCCGAGATTGTTCCTCCCGAAAATTAAATCCGTATGTACTGATGATGCAATCCGCCCAGCACTGGTGTGGCGACAATGGCTCCGCATCGGTGGATGGCGCGTCGCAGCGGTGCGTCCTTGCTCAACCCCAGGTGTGTGCGCGTCTCATTGTAGTAGAGAGAATACGAGGTCAGGATCCGTCGCAAATGCCGCTCGCCGAAGATCAGGACGTGATCCAGGCACTCGCGGCGGAGTGTTCCGATCAAGCGTTCAACAGGGATTCCGCCAGGGCGACCGCGGTGAGATCGGACGATCCCGAATCCCCATCGCCCGCACCCGCCTGGTGAAGGCCAGCCCATATGCGCCATCATTGTCGCGCACCAAATAGGTCGGCGCCGCGTCCCATGGGAATGCTTCCACGATCTGCTGCGCCAGCCACTCCGCCGTCGGGTGCCTTGTCACCGCAAACCAGAGGAGCTGTCGTCGACCATGCCCCGCGACCAGAAACACAAACAGGCATTCGAACGTGAGCGTGGGGACCAGGCAAAGGTCGATGCCCGCGATGGCGTCTGCATGATTGCGCAGGAAGGTCTGCCAGCTCTGCGATGGCGGCCTACGGCGCCGGCTGATGTATTTGGACACCGTCGACTCGGCGACCCAGAAGCCGAGCTTCAGCAACTCGCTATGGATGCGGGGAGCGCCCCACAAGGGATTCTCGTTGCTCATTCGTCGGATGAGCTCGCGTAGCTCACGGTGGACTCTAGGCCGTCCTGGCCGACCGCGCGATCTCCTGCGCCAATAGGCCCGAAACCCCGCCCGATGCCACCGCAGGATCGTGTCAGGCCGAACGATGCGGGACAGACCGAGCAGGCTGGGTCAGAGCCAAGTCATCAGCGCGATCAAGGCCCTGTCACTTCGACGCAGCCGCGGACGATGCGGCGCACGTCTAACGGCAATATTCAGCCGATGCCGAAGAAAGAGATTCTCGACTTCAAGCCGGTGTGGCGGCTTGCGCAGAGCGGCGATGAACGTCGCAAGAGATGGAGGATGGCAAGCATCGCGCCGCATAATGCTATGATTCTCCTTCATCACGCGAATCTGCTTGGATGAAGTTTTCGGAAGCGACAGCCCGGTCAAGACCCGACGATGTATCGTGTCGGCCAGCGGGGATATGCGCTAGGCATTCTCGAAGTCTTCCGGCTTGCTGACGCGTCGCAGAAACTCGCGGGCCCGGTCGCTCGCCGGGCTGGCGAAGAATGTCTCCGGCACCGTGTCCTCCACGATGCGGCCGCCATCCATGAAGACGAGCCGCGTCCCAACCTCGCGGGCGAACTGCATCTCATGCGTCACGACGAGCATCGTCATGCCGTCGCGCGCGAGGGCGCGGATCACCGCCAGCACTTCGCCGACAAGCTCGGGGTCGAGCGCGGAGGTCGGCTCATCGAACAGCATGAGCACCGGATTCATCGCGAGCGCGCGCGCGATCGCCACGCGTTGCTGCTGGCCGCCGGAGAGCTGGGCGGGACGCTTGCCGGCGTGCTGCTTGAGCTTGACGCGGTCGAGCAGCGCCATCGCCCTGTCGCGCGCCTCTTCGAGCGGCACGCCGAGCACGCGGTAAGGCCCGATCGCCACATTGTCGATTGCGCTGAGATGCGAGAAAAGATTGAAGCGCTGGAAGACCATGCCGATCTTCTGCCGCTTGCGCGCGGTCTCGGCGGTCGAATCCGCGACAAGCTTGCCGCCGCGCAGCTCTCCCGCCATGTTGACGCCGTCGACGACCACCTCGCCCGCGTAAGGGTCTTCGATTCGGTTGATGCAGCGCAGCAGGGTCGACTTTCCGGCGCCGCTGGGCCCAACGATCATGACGATCTCGCCGCGCTCGACGACAAGGTCCACCCGATCGACCACCGGCGTTGCGCCGTATACCTTGGTGAGACCGACGACCTTCAGCAGCGGCGCTTCATCGGTCACGCCAGGCGCCTCTCGATATATTCAGACAGCTGCGCGAGCGCCGAAACGATGACGAGATAGAACACGGCGAGCAGCGCATAAAGCTCGAACGGCGTGAACTTGGCCGAGATGATCAACTGGGTTGCGCGCGTCAACTCGTAGATCGAGATCGCCGAGAGCAGCGATGAGCTTTTGACCAGCGTGATCAGCTCATTGGTCAGCGGAGGTGTGATCACGCGCAACGACTGCGGGAACAGGATGTAATAAAGAGTCTGCCGGTGCGTCATGCCGATGGCCTTGGCCGCCTCGGTCTGGCCGGCGTCGATGGATTGCAGGCCGGCACGAACGATTTCGGCAATGAAGCCGCCGGCGTTGAAACCGAGCGCGACCACGGCTCCCCAGAACGGAGCAATCTCGATGCCGACGACCGGGAGCGCGAAATAGACGAGGAAGATCTGCACGAGCGCCGGCGTGCCGCGTACGAAGTACACATAGCACCGCACGAACCCCTTGAGCGGCGCAATCTCCGACAGCAGAAGGAACCCGCAGACGATCCCGACAAGGCACCCAAGCAGCATTGACAGCGAAGAGATTTCCAGAGTGACCAGCGCTCCCTTCAACATGTAGGGAATCGCGTAGATCATGACTCCCCAATCGACCGATCCCACGCGACCCCCCTTTCCTGTCCGCTATCCCGGTGTCTGCTGCCAGAACAGCCGGAGCCATGCGCGGCTCCGGCTCCGGCGCTTGTCAGGGTAGCTCCGCCGGCACCGCGTCGGGCGTTTCCATGGTCAGTCCGAACCACTTCGTCTGCAGTTCCGCGAGCTCGCCCTTCTTCTTCATTTCGGCGAACTGCTCGTTCGCGAACTTGAGGAAGTCGGCGTCCTCCTTGCGGAACGCCATTCCGAAGTACGCCTTCAGGCTCTGAATGCCGGCCACGAATTTGAACTTGCCCGGCTGTTCTTTCATCACGACCGCGAGCGTCGAGAGCGAGTTCACCACCGCGTCGATGCGCCCGTTGTTGAGGTCGAGGTAGGCCTCGGGATAGTGGTCGTAGAGCTTGTAGTCGGTGTAGCCCGGCTTGCCCTTCTGCTTCAGCAGCTCCTGGAACTCCTTGGCGACCTTGTCGCCCGCGCTCGAGATCTGCGCGCCGACGCGCTTGCCGGCAATGTCCTCGGCGGTCTTGATCGAATCGTCCTTTGCCCGAATCAGCACGACATTGGTCGCCTCGGCATAGGGCATGGAGAAGTTGAGCTTCTCTGCCCGCTCCTTGGTGATCGTCATTCCGGAAAGGATCGCGTCGAACTTCCGTGCCAGCAGGGCCGGGATGATGCCGTTCCACTCGGTATCGACCAGCTTGACTGTCACGCCGAGCTTCTTGGCGAACTTGTTGAGAATATCGACATCGTAGCCGATGATCTCGCCGTCCTTGAAGAACTCGTAGGGCGTGTATTGCGCCTCGAGGCCGATCACCAGCTCACCGCGCTTCTTGATGTCTTCCAGGCTCGCACCTGATGCGGCTGTCGCCGCGACGACAAGGCCGGCGACGACCACGAGATTTATCGAGAGCCTTCCAATCATGATGCTATACTCCCTTGTTTTCATTCGAACGAGGCGTCGGGACGATTGTGGACATGTACAGCAAGAACGCCCGACGCGCTCCCGCGCCACAGCTTTTCATCGGGAAGCGGAGCCGCGACGGCGACGATCAGATCCATCACCACGCGGAACGTGACGCTCGACTTCGCGCTGGAAACGACACCTTTCGGCGTGAGAGAGCCGTCTGTCCCGACCGCAACATCGAGAAAGAGATTGATCGGATCGGGCACGCGCACGACGTCGACGTGTTGCCTGGCGAGAGCCGCACGCACCTTGTCCTTGAAGCGCTCGCTCGCTCCTTCGCAATCGGCTCGGTCGCCGACCTCCGTGACGGGCATGAGCAGATCGTGGGCGCCAACCGTGTCGCGGCCGAGCACCATGGCGGGGCGACGGCGATTCGTGACGACGCGCATGCCGAGCCGCAGAATGAACGAGTTGGAGAACACGCGCGTGTGATGCGGCGTGACGAAATGCCGGCTGTCTGTGGCATCGACGCCGAACAATGCGGCCGGCTGGCCGCCACGCTCGTCCACGATGGTCAGGAGTTGACCCTGCCGCACCGGAAAGGCCATGATGGCGCCGGTCTCGATCCGAAGACTATGCTCCGCGGGCAAACACAATGTCGGATGCTTCAACAGCAGCATTGACCTAGTCCCTCTCCACCCGGATCAGCATGTCGCTCGGCGCCAGCCCATTGCCCGGAATGATGTCTTGCGGACACGGCGAGAGCGCGCAGATGCAGTTCTGCAGCGCTTCGAGCACAATGCGGTCTCCGGCGCGGCTCGGCGGATCGACCACGCCGGTCCGGCCGTCGGCCGTCACCGGGCTGTTCTGGAACATGTTGAATGGCTCCGGCACGTCCAGGCTATCGAGGCCATGGCGCTTCAGCGCCTCGTGCATGTTCTCAAGACAATTGCGATGGCCGCACACCCCGAAATCGACCTCGTAGCGGGACGGATCGCAGGCCGGCACGGTGTAATCGTGCACGCCGATCGTGTCCTCGATCACGCGGAACATCGGCCGGCCACGGCTCGAGAACAGCAGGTCGCCGATCTTGATATAGAGTGAGAGCAGCGCGCGCCGCGTTTCGACGCCGGAGAGTCCTTCGCTGATGTCGTCTCGATTGACGGCGACGAAGTCCCCGGCCTGCTGGCCGCGAAGATCGATGACCGTGACGCGCGCACCGATCGGCGCCGCGACCGCGCGGCCGAACCCGCCCGGCACCAGCACCTCGACGAGGATCACGGCCGCGCCTCCTCGAAGATCGCGACATGGATGTCGGTTGGGTACCAGCCGGCAATCGGATTGAACTCTTGCGGGCGGGCGGAGATCGCGATGATGCAATCGATCCAGGCTTTCAGCACGACGTAGTCGCCCGTCTGGGACGGGTTCTCGCAGGTCAGCACGCGGCCGTCGGGAAACACCTGGACGTTGGAGAAAAGGTTCAGCGGCTGCGGCACGAAGATCCGCTCCTTCGTATAGGGCAGCATCGCCTTGCGCAGATTGCCTTCGCAGCTTGGATGCTCGCCCTGGACGCCATAGAGCCGGTAGCGGTGCTCGTCACAGGCGGCGGTGAGCAGGTCGTGAACACCGCAGGTGTCGGCGACGACCTGCAGGATCGGGCGGCGGTGATTGGAGTGGAAGCTCTCGCCCGGGCCGGGGCAGAGCTTGTTGACCCACACGCGTGTGTGCATCGCCGAGAGATGCTCGTTGAGGTCGGCGGCGTTGAAAGCCAAGAAGTCGGCCGCCTGCTTTCCGCACGGATCGGTGACGCGAATGTATTGACCCGCCGCGAGCCGGCCCGACCATCCCGTCATGGCGGCGATCACTTCAGACTTGATCGCGCGAAGCGGGAGCGACTTCTTGCCGTTCAAATCGACAGGGAAAATCTCGGACATCGGAGTAGTCTCAAAAGGAATGCCGCGCGGCCGCGGCCAGAAACGCCGTTGCAAGTGCCTCTCTGCAAGTGGCGCATTGCAAGTGCCGCGCCGCCCGGATCAAGGCAGCAAAGGATGCGTCCCGGGAACCGTTCGGCCCGCATTGCGAAGCAATTCTCTCTGATATCCAGCATTTTTCGCTGATTTCGCTGGATTTTCTCCGATGCGGCGGGCGAATATTTTGGGCGCTGCGTATAAAGTTTAGGCAGCACCGGATTGCCTTGACGCGGCCCGACCGAAGCGGGCGGTCGGGGGACGCTGGCTGTGGAGACGATTGCGCGGATTCGGCGCGAGCACTTCGTCAAGGGCGAGGCGTACTGGCATCGGCGCTTCGCGGACCCGCGAGCAGCCTCGGGAAGTCTGGCGGCCAAGGCAGGGAAAAGGCAGGCAAGCTACCTGTCTGCGTTCGAAGGCAAGCCGCTGAAGATTCAACATGTGCCAGGGAAATCGACAGATAGCTGGCGCGCCACGGCGTCTAACCGTAAAACCAGTCACTTCCGATCTACCCTGAGCAACAGACATTTTCATGATCCATCGGCATGTCTCAAACGTGCCATGGGACCAAACCGCTCGCGCGGTAAGGCGCTGCGGCAGCCGGCGGGACCGGTATCCGGATGGGAGCGTCCTGTCTGAAGATGAGGGGTTGCTAACCTCAGATCAGACAGGAGCATCCCCATGAGACGTGGTTAAGCGATTAGCGCGGCTTTCACGCCTTTTCTGGGAGGCGGATCGAGCTCTGCGATCTTGCGATGGCAATCGGCCTCGGAATCGTGCGGTCCGGAGACAAACGTTCCGCTCACTTTCGTAATGTACCAGCCGGACACGACGCCAAGCCGAAGCGACTCTTCTGTCTTAACGTGACGCGGCGAAAGGTTTTGCATGGAGGATATACTTTCAAGCTGGCGTTCGATCTTCTATCGAGCGCAGAGTGGTTTGCGGTCGTTCGACACACGACAATTGGCTCAGCTTTCCTTGGAGAGCCGGGCAAAGTCAGCAAGTATGGCTGTGACAAGATCGCAATGACGGGTGTCGGCGGGAGCCAACCTCCTGGCGTACAAATTCAAGACGTAGCGCGCCTTGGCGGCGGCCTCCGGCCAGGAAGCAGAGATTTCGCCGCGAGTGAGTCAAGGACTTCAGATCCGACTCTATTGTTGTGCATGGGCTTAACCGTGCGCTTTTTTGATACGATTAGCTATCGCATTCTCACAGGATCGGCCGCCAAGTCGTTTAACCCGCGCTTTGCCTTGTATTCGGTCGCTTTCGTAGCCATTTCCGCTGTGCGCCGGACAATGCCCGGGATTCCCAGGCGAAATTGTCGGGCGACCTGGTCGAAGCCCTACGGCGATACGTTCGTGCGTTCTTCAACTGCCGCTGATAAGCCGCACCAACACGGCTCATGATGAAAGCGGCGTGCAATTCCTAAGTGGTGCAAGCGGTTGGGATCAGGTGTTTCGCATGAAGATTCGTGTCGGCTTCGAGATGATTTACGACTTTCCGCAGCCGACCCCCTTGATCGCGTTGGTTGGCACACATTTTACGCGAGCGTCCGACGTCCTCGTGCCTGATCACCTGACCATTAGCCCTTTCGCACCCATCACCCCCTATCGTGATGGCTTCGGCAATTGGTGCAGCCG
>Ga0210397_10000899_pt1 | contig 19378 bp, 18 predicted proteins | sample IncBWH2OmetaG_FD_160126 | JGI IMG/M metagenome (GOLD analysis project Ga0210397, IMG submission 160126) | Forest soil microbial communities from Barre Woods Harvard Forest LTER site, Petersham, Massachusetts, United States - Inc-BW-H-2-O ...
CGGGCCGGACTCCACCACCGCGCCGGCCCGGAGCACCACGACGGACTGGGCGATGCTGCGCATGAGGGCGAGATTGTGGGTGATGAAGATCATCGCGATGCGCCGTTCGGCCTGACGGGCGCGGAGCAGTTCCACGATGACAGCCTGCACCGAGACATCCAGCGCTGACGTCACCTCATCGCAGATGAGCAGGTCCGGCTCGACGACCAGGGCGCGGGCGATGGCGACGCGCTGCCGTTCCCCGCCGGACAGCTGATCGGGGTACCGGGAGAGGAAGTCGGCGCCCAGCGACACGTCCGCCAGCGCCCTGGCGGCGCGCTCGGATCGTTCCCGGTAGCCCAGCCTCAGGTACTGCTCCAGCGGCTGGGCCACGATCTGGCCCACGGTCTTGCGCGGGTTGAGCGAGGTATACGGGTTCTGGAACACGTACTGCACCCGCCGCAGGACCTGCCGCGGCCGGTCACGCGCGGCAGCGGCCAGCGGAGCGCCCTCGAACGTGATGTCGCCGGTCCAGTTACCGTGCAAGCCGACGATGCAGCGGGCGAGCGTGGTCTTTCCCGAGCCGGATTCGCCGACCACGGCCACGCATGACTCCGCGGGCACGTCAAGGTCGATGCCGGAGAGTATGGCCTTGCGCCCGTAGCCGGCCGACACGCCTCGCACCGACAGGACCGGCACCTCGCCGTCTGTTGCGGCGCGCTGGCTGAGGGCGGCGGACGCAGGGCCGGCGACCGCCCTGATCTGTGTCACCCGGACGCACCGGACGGCACGGGAGTCGACCGGGACGGGCGCGGGCTGATCGGACCGGCACTCGTCGGTCGCGAAGCCGCAGCGAGGAGCGAACGAACAGCCAGCGGGGCGGCGGCCGGGCCGCGGCGGCTGACCGTCGATCCCGGTCAGCCTGGCGGCCATGAGCGGCGACGGCACGGCGCCGAGCAGCCCGCGCGTGTAGGGGTGCAGCGGGTCGCCGAACACCCTGGCCGTCGGCCCGATCTCGATGATCCGGCCCGAGTACATGACGGCGACCTCGCTGACCAGGCCGCCCACGACCGCGAGATCGTGGCTGACGTAGACGGCCGCCACCCCGTAGGCCCGGCACAGGCTGCGGATGGTGTCCAGCACGTGGCGCTGGGTGGATACATCGAGCCCGGTGGTCGGCTCGTCGAGCACGATCAGCGAAGGCCGGCAGGCGAAGGCCATGGCGAGGCCGACGCGCTGCTGCTGGCCGCCGGAGAGCTGGTGCGGGTAGCGGCGGAGCAAGTCGGGCGAGGCCTCCAGGTGGACCTCGCGCAGGACCTCCAGGATGCGGCCTTCGGGATCGTCGACCGCTCCCGGGTGCACCCGCATGGCCTCCTTCAGCTGCGTCCCGACACGCAGCGCGGGGTTGAGGGCGGCGGACGGATCCTGGGGCACATAGGCGACCCGCGCGCCCCGGATCGCCCGGAGCTCGGCGGGGGGCAAGCGCAGCAGGTCGACGCCGTCCACGTGGACCTGGCCCGCGCTGATGCGCAGCCCGCGGCGGGAATGGCCGAGCAGCGCAAGGACGACGGTCGTCTTTCCCGACCCGGACTCGCCGACCAGGCCCAGCACCTGGCCGGCCCGGACGGCGAACGAAACATCACCGACCACATCGGCGCCCGTCCGGCCGAGGCGGACTTCGAGGTTGCTGACGTCCAGCCGCACGCCGCTGGCGACCGGGCCGGGGCCGGGCACTACGCGTGCTCCGGGCCGAGCTCGTCCACCAGCGCCGCCTCTTCCGGCCGACGGTCTACGCCGATCGCTACCCGGGCCACCGCATCGGTGAACGTGTTCGTGCCGATGGTGAGCAGGGCGATCAGTATCGCGGGGGCGATCACCGCCCAGGGGTTGAGCGGCAGGCCGACCCGGTTCTCGTTGATCATCGTGCCCCAGTTCGCCGTGGGAGGCGGCTGGCCGAATCCGAGGAAGGCCAGCCCGGCCATGATCACGATGGAGTAGGTGAGCCGGAGTCCCGCCTCCACCATGAGCGGGGAGATGAGGTTGGGCAGTATCTCCCTGGCCATGACCTTGGCCGGCCGCATCCCCTGCAGTTCGGCCACCTTGACGTAGTCCCGTTCGGCGACGTCGAGGGTGGCCGAACGGATCACCCGGGCGACCGCGGGGGCGTGGGACACGCCGACCGCGACCACGATCAGCCAGGACTTGGGCCCGAGCAGGCTCAGCAGCAACAGCGCGAACACCAGCTGCGGAAAGGACAGGATCACATCCACGCTGCGCATGATGATCCCGTCCGGCGCTCCGCGCAGGTAGGCGGCCGAGATGCCCGCCGCGGCGCCGAGCACGATGCCGATCGCCGTCGCGGCCACGGCCATGAGCAGCAGCAGGCGCCCGCCGACCAGCACCCGGGACAGAACGTCCCGGCCTAGCTCGTCACCGCCCAGGGGGAACTGCCCGGACGGCTTGGCGAAGGTCAGCGTCAGCAGGGCGTTCGGCGAATGCGGGGCGAACGCCGGGCCGACCAGGGCCACGAGCACGACGAGAGCCGCCATCGCCAGGCCCGCGGTGCCCCTCGGCGTGCGGGCCGCCGTCCACAACACGGACAGCCAGGGATGCCGCCCGACGCGGCCGGCCGGGACAGCGGGAGCCGTGGCCGCCATGGCTATCTGGGGATCCTGCGCCGCGGCGAGGCCAGCAGCGCGATGACGTCCGACACGATGTTCACGCAGACGTAGAAGGCGGCGAGCATCACCACGATCAGCTGGATCACCGGGATGTCGCGGTTATCGACGGCGAACACCAGCCCCTGGCCGATACCGGGGAAGTTGAACACGTACTCGACCACCACCACGCCGCCCGCCAGGTACAGGAAGTTCAGGCCGATCACCTGGATCGTGGGGGCGATCGCGTTCGGCAGCGCATGGACGAGGACGATCTGCCATTCGGGGACGCCCTTCAGCCGTGCCATCTCGACGTAGTCCGATTCCAGCGCCTCGATCATGGCCGCGCGCATCATCCGGAAGATGTACGGGACGATCACGATCACCAGCGTCGCCACCGGCAGGATGAGCAGTTCCGGCTGGCTCCACGCGTACGTGCCCGGCGGCAGCAGCGAGACCGCGGGCAGCAGGTGCGAGACCACCGTGGAGAACACGATGATCAGGGTGATCGCCACGACGAACTCGGGCAGCGACGTCACCGTGAGCGCGGCGACCGAGCAGACATGGTCGAACAGGCTGTCCTTGCGCAGCGCGGCGATGGCCCCCAGCGCCACTCCGATCACGGCACCGAGCACGCCGGCGGCGAACACGAGCACGGCCGAATTAAGGAGCCGCGGCTCGACCAGGCCCCACACCGGCTCGCCGTTAGCGAGCGAGGTGCCCAGCCTGCCGGTGAACAGCCCGGAGAGCCAGCTCCAGTACTGCGCCAGCACGCCCTGGTCCAGGTGCAGCTGATGCTCGAGCGCATGCAGCCGGGCCGGATTCGCGGACCGGCCCAGGACGGCGAAGGCCGCGTTCCCCGGCAGGACCTCCGTGGCCAGGAACACGATGACGGAAACCAGGAACAGGGTGAGCACGCCGATGGCCAGCCGGCGTGCGGTGAGCGCGAGCAGCGGATGTTCGTTCCGGCCCGAGACGGCCTGCTCCGCGGGGGCGGTGGCTGTCGCCACGGTGGTCCCTCCTCACCTTGTGACGAGGTTAGCGTGCGGCTGTCGTCACGGCCAGAGGGTGAAGTTACGGGACAAAAGAGAGTAAACCGTTACCCCGTTTCCACCCGCTAGGTGCTGTTCTCGGCTTTACATGAGTAGCGTGCCCCGCGCGCCAGGCTAAGGAGGAATCTCGTGGAAAGACCGGATCACGGGAAACCAGGAAACACGATGGACCGCCGGCAGGTCCTGCGGGGCATCGCCGCGGCCGGCGCGGTGGTCGGCGCCGGGGGCCTGCTCGGCGCCTGCTCATCCTCGTCGTCGTCGGGCCAGGCCGCGGCCTCCCCGACCAGCACGGTCAAGCGCCGGGGCGGCGCCCTGAAAGTGGGACTGACCGGCGGATCCGGTACGGACACTCTCGACCCGCACAAGGGCCTGACCTATCTCGACACGGCTCGCGCTCAATCGCTGTACCAGCCGCTGCTCCAGCTGAACACCGCAGCCCAGACGGAATTCGTCCTGGCCGAGGACATCAGCCCGCACGGCTCGACGTCCAACTGGGTCATCAGTCTCCGCAAGGGCATCACCTTCCACGACGGCAAGCCGCTCACCGCCGACGACGTCATCTTCACGATCCGGCGGATCGTCAGCGGGAAGCTGACCGGCTCGACACCGCTCGGGCCGATCGACCTCAAGGGCCTCAAGGCGCTCGACCAGCACACCGTGCAGGTGCCCATGACCAGCCCCTACGGCAGCTTCACCGACCAGCTGGCCTACTGGTACTACCTGTACATCGTGCCGACCGGGTTCAACCCGGCCAAACCGAACGGAACCGGCGCCTTCAAGTACCAGTCCTTCACCCCGGGTCAGCGCAGCGTCTTCACCAGGAACACGAACTACTGGAAGTCGGGCCTGCCCTACGTAGACAGCGTGACGATCATCGACTTCAGCGACAGCGCCTCCCTGCAGAACGCGCTGTCAACCGGCGTCATCCACGGGGCGGGCGCGCTGGAGGGCCCGCAGCTAGCGGCGCTCGCCGCCGACGGGAGCGTGCGGACGGTCAAGTCCCACACCGGGGCGATCACCCCGTTCACCATGCGCGTGGACCAGGCCCCGTTCAACGACGTCAACGTCCGGCAGGCGATGCGGCTCCTGGTGGACCGCCAGCAGCTCATCAACTCGGCCCTGGACGGGTCCGGGACCGTCGGGGCCGACGTTTCGTCCCCGTACGACCCGAACTACGACACCTCGCTGCACCGGGCGCAGGACATCGCTCAGGCCAAGAGCCTGCTGAAGAAGGCGGGGCAGGAGAAACTCAAGGTCCAGCTGGTGACCTCGGCGGTGGCCACCGGCACCGTCGCGATGGCGACCGTGCTCGCGCAGCAAGCCCAGGCGGCCGGGGTGACGATCAGCCTGAAGACGGTCGATCCGGCCACCTTCTTCGGCCCCAACTACCTGAGCTGGACCTTCTCGCAGGACTTCTACAACTACTCGCCCTACCTCGGCCAGGTGGCCCAGTCGCTGCTGCCGACCTCTCCGTTCAACGAGACGCACTGGAGCCTGCCCCACTACGGCGACCTGTACCGGCAGGCGAACGCGACCGCTGACGCTTCGGTGCGCAAGGAGATCGAGCACGAGATGCAGCAGATCGACTTCACTCAGGGCGGGTACATCATCCCGGCCTTCATCGACGCGCTCGATGCCTACAGCACCAAGATCACCGGATACGCGGCCGCCAAGGTAGGCCAGCCGCTATCCGACTTCAACTTCGAGCAGTTCTCGTTTGCCTGACCGTATCTGACCGGCGGAAGGACCTGAAGGTGCAATCCACGTTGCTCACGTCCGGCCTCGGGTTCCCCGAGGGCCCGACCATCCTCGACGATGGGCGGGTCGTGTTGTGCGACGGCAACACCGGTGAACTGCTGGTCTACGACAACGGCGCCGTCTCCGCCTACGCGCGTACCGGCGGCTCGCCCTGGGGCACGGTGCCCGGCTCGGACGGGGCCATCTACGTGACCCAGGGCGGCAACGTGCCCGGCAGCGGGGACGTCAGCGCCGTCTCCGGGATCCAGCGGGTGAACCCGGACGGGACGGTCGAGCTGCTGTGCTCGCAGGTAGCGGGACATCAGCTGTACGGGCCGAACGACCTGGCCTTCGGGCCTGACGGCCGGCTGTACTTCACCGAGTCCGGATCGGAGCAGGACTTCCGGTTCGACGTGCGCTCCCCCGGCCGGCTGTTCGCGGTCGACGGGTCGGGCGACGGCGAGATGCTGCTGGAACTGCCAGGGGTCTACCCGAACGGGATCGCCTTCGATCGCGACCAGCGGCTCTACTGGACCGAGTCGATGGCGCACCGCGTCCGCCGATTGGAGGACGGCAAGCCGGTGACGTTCTGCCAGCTATCCGACGATCACGTTCCGGACGGCATGGCGTTCGCCGCCGACGGGCGGCTGTTCGTGGCCACCACCGTCTCGCAGGGCGTCACCGTGATCTCACCCGACGGGCAGGTCCTGGCCGAGATCAACCTCGGCGAGCACGCCACGAACTGCGCCTTCGACGGCCCTGCGCTCTACGTGACCGCCACCGGGACGGCCGACATCGAGGCCTCGGAGCGCACCGGCACCTTCTGGCGGGTGGACACCGATGCCGACGGCGGCCTGGAGCTCATCCCGGGGCGGCTGTAGCGGGCGGCGCCGGCTGGGCCGCCAGGAACTCGCGGAGTTCGGCCGCGCTGGCCGGCGCGATGCCGTCCGGGACGCCGACGCCGACGTGCGCTAGGGCCTCAGCAAGCCCGTCGCGCTCGCCGACAAGGATGAAGCCGTAGCCGCGCCGGGAGAACTCCTCGACCTGCTCGGCCACCTCGGCCAGCAGCGGGCGTGCGACCTCGGCCGGATAGCTGGCGTCGGGTAGCTGCATCACCCCCCAGCCCGCCGTGGCCAGCACGGCCAGCCCGTCGACCTGGCCCGGCTGCGGGTTGACGTAGCGGTCGGCCACCAGGGCCACGCGGTAGGAGCGCTCGTCACGCATCGCGGTGCTCCAGGACCGACTCCAGACGGGCCTGCTGGACGGCCTCGTCGTGCCCCGGAATCGCGTGTGTCTCGCCCGCCACCCGGACGGTGATGCCGCGCCGCCCGAGTTCGGCGTGCAATTCCTCCACGAAGATGCCTTCTCCGCCGGTCAGCTCCGGTGAGCCGTCCGGCCAGGCCGGCCGGCCACCGCGCTGCGGATCGGAACTGGTGATGGTCACGCCCATCGACGGGCTTCCCTCCACGCCGACCAGGACGATCTCCTCGCCCTGCTGGACGCGGGCCTCGATCGCGCCGGCCACGGCGGTGGCCAGCCGCTGGCAGTGCCGGCGGAACGCCGCGGTGTCGTACTGCTCCCGCACCGCCCAGAACCGGTTCAGCCCGGCGAAGGCGAGCTCGGGGCAGGGCATCTGCTCGATCCGCCAGCCCCGGGCGCGCAGCACGTCGACGATCGGCGAGTAGACGCCCGCGCAGTGCGCCCCGTCGCGGACCTTGGAATTCTGGTTCAGCAGGCAATGCGCCACGAATGCGACACCCATGAGGCGAGCATACGGCCGGCGGTACGCTCAGCGGATGGCCCGTTCCGCCGTCGTGACCGGCTCGTCCTCAGGGATCGGGCGGGCGATCGCCGTCCGCCTGGCCGCGGACGGCTTCTGGGTGCTGCTCGCCGATGTCCGCCGTGATCCGATCACCGGCGGCGAGCCCACCGACGATCTCATCCGGGCCAGCGGCGGCGCCTGCGAGTACCTGGCCGCCGATGTGTCGGACCGGCAGGACTGCGACGGGCTGGTCGACCGGGCCGCGGCAAAGGCCGGGCGGCTGGACGTGCTGGTCAACAACGCCGCGCTGGCCGGCCGCCATTCCAAGCCGCTGCTCGGCACCGAGGACGACGATTTCGACGCCATCATGGCCGTCAACCTCCGGGGGCCGTTCATGCTCTGCCGGGCGGCCGTCCGCCAGATGCTGACCCAGCCGCCCCGCGGCCCTGCTCGCGGTCCGGCCCGCGGTCGGATCGTCAACATCACCTCCCAGCACGGCATGGTCGGCGCGCCGGGCCACGCCGCGTACGCCGTGAGCAAGGCCGGGCTCATCCAGCTGACCCGCCAGATCGCGGTCGAGTACGGCCGCGACGGCATCATCTGCAACGGCGTCGCCCCCGGTAAGGTCGTCACCGGCACGCCGGGCGACCTGAGCCAAGGCGAGACGACGGCGGCCTACGTCCGGTCGCGGACGCCGTTCGCCCGGTTCGGCGAGCCGGAGGATGTCGCCGCAGCAGTCGGCTTCCTTGCCTCGGACGAGGCCACGTACATCAGCGGCGCGACCCTGATGGTCGACGGCGGCTGGATGGCATACTGAGCCATGCCCAGCCCGGATCGCCCCGCCCACCCCGGCCCCGCGCGCGACTTCGTCGGGTACGGCCCGGAGCCGCCCGACTTCGACTGGCCCGGCGGCGCCCGGATCGCGATCAACCTCGTGGTTAACTACGAGGAAGGCGGCGAGTACTCGCTCAACGAGGACGGCGTCAACGACACCTGGGGTGAGTACTCCTTCCAGTACGGGCCCGATATCCGGGATATCGGCACCGAAACGCACATGGAGTACGGGAGCCGGGTGGGAATCTGGCGGCTGTGCCGCCTGATCGACCGGTACCAGATCCCGGTGACGTTCGCCGCCTGCGCGCTGGCCGTGGAACGGAACCCGCCGCTGGGCGAGTGGCTGCGGGCCCGGAACCACGACGTGCTCGCCCACGGCTACCACTGGTACGGCCCGGACGCGGTCGGCATGAACCGCGACCAGGAGCGCGACGAGATCCGCCGGGCGGTCGATTCCCTGCTGCGGATCACGGGCCGGCGGCCGCGCGGCTGGATGGTCCGGTCCTTCCCCACCGTCCACACCCGGGAACTACTGGTCGAGCACGGCGGCTTCCTGTACGACTCCGACGCCAACAACGACGAGCTTCCTTACTACACCGACACATTGGGCACGCCGTTCCTCGTGGTGCCATACAGCAAGGTGCACAACGACGTCAGGTACCTGATCGCCCCGACCTACGCCACGCCCCGCCACTTCTTCGAGAGCCTCAGGGGCAGCCTCGACTACCTGCTCGATGAGGCGAGGCACGGCTACGGCGCGCGGCTGATGACAGTCGGCGTCCACGCCCGCTGGAGCGGGCAGCCGGGGCGGGCCGCCGCGGTCCGGGATTTCATCGAGTACGCGCTGGGCCAGGACGGCGTGCGTTTCATGAGCCGCATCGACGTCGCGCAGTTCTGGACCAAAGCCTTCCCGCCCGCCTCGGATCAGAGGTAGTCCTCGGGGCGGGTGACCCCGATCACGGCCTCGCCGGTCAGGAACCGCCTGACGTTCTCGGCGGCCATGCGCACGCCGACGTGAAGGGCGTTGTCCGTGACGCCCGAATTGTGCGGGGACCCGAGCAGGTTGGGCAGTTCGAAGAACGGGTACCGGGTGCTGAACCCCGATTCTGGGCCCGGCTCATGCCACCAGGCGTCGATTCCGGCGCAGAAGTCGGGCTGACTCCGCAGGTGCTCGTAGAGGGCCCGCTCGTCCACGATGGCGGCCCGGCCGACGTTCACCAGGATCGCATCGGGCTTCATCAGGCTCAGTTCCCGCGCGCCGATCAAGTCGCGGGTGGCGTTGGTCAGCGGCAGGGTTATGACGAGCACGTCCGCGGCGGCGAGCACCCGGTCCAGGTCGGACAGCGTGCCGATGAACTCGACCGGCTCCCTGGTCCGGCCCGAGGAGTTGACAGCGTGGATGCGTGCGCCGAAGGCACGCATCAGCCGGGCGGTGGCCTGGCCGATGCCGCCGAAGCCCAGGATCGCGCACACGGCGCCGTCCAGGGTGAGCACGCGTTCCCACATCTTGAATTCGCCCTTGGCCAGATCGGCGTGACGTTGCGGCAGTCGCCTGGCCAGGGCCAGCGCCATCGCCATGACGTACTCGGCCATCGGCTCAGCGTAGGCGCCCACGTTGCTGGCCAGCGTCAGCCGTTCCGGGATGGCCGCGAAGTCCACGGAATCGGCCCCGGCCGACAAGAGCTGAATCAGCCGGAGACCGGGCGCGGCCTGCAGGGCACCGACTGGCAGTTCCTGGCCCAGGTGCCACCCGATGAGCACGTCGGCCTGACGCAGGACGTCGCGGAACTCAGCGTCCGGCCGGCCGTCCAGGAACACGACCTCGGCCATGCCGTCCAGGACACTGGTGTTGATCTGGACGAAGTCACCATCGACCGGGTAGGTGACCGCCACCAGCGATCCGCGGGCCATTCCGGGTCCTCCCTGGGTACGGTGATTCGTTCCGCTAGGTTCAAGCTTAGGGAATCGTTCAAGAGGGAGTTGCGGGCCAGATGAGCCAGGTCTCTACTGTTCGCGGCCCGGTGGATGTCGCCGACCTCGGACCGACCTATATGCATGAGCACATCTTCGTGCTCACCACCGATGTGCAGCAGAACTACCCCGGCGAATGGGGCAGCGAGGACGCCCGGATCACGGACGCGGTGACCAAGCTGGGCGCGCTGGCCGCCCAGGGCGTCCGCACGATCGTCGACCCGACCGTGGTCGGCCTGGGCCGTAACCTGCCGCGAATCCAGCGGGTCGCCGAGCAGGTGCCCGAGCTCAACATCATCGTCGCCACCGGCCTGTACACCTACGACAGCGTGCCGTTTTTCTTCTACCACCGCGGCCCCGCGCTGAACGAGGCGCTCGGCACCGAGGTGCCCGACCCCATGGTGGATATGTTCGTGGGCGACATCACCGAGGGCATCACCGGCACGGGGGTCAAGGCGGGCATGCTCAAGTGCGCCATCGACGAGCATGGCATGACCCAGGGCGTCGAACGCGTGATGCGCGCGGTCGCCGCAGCCCACCACCAGACGGGCGTGCCCATCACCGTGCACACCCATCCCGGGTCGCGGACCGGGCTGGAGGTCAAGCGGGTGCTGTGCGACTCCGCCGGGGTCGATCCCGGCCGGGTGATACTCGGCCACAGCGGCGACACTGCCGACTGCGACCATCTCGCGGAACTGGCCGACGCCGGGTTCATGCTGGGCATGGACCGGTTCGGGATCAACCTGGAGATCACGTTCGAAACGCGGGCGAACACGCTGGTGGAGATGTGCCGGCGCGGCTACGCCGAGCGCATGGTGCTCTCCCAGGACGCGGCCTGCTATATCGACTGGATCGACCCGAACGTGCTGCCGTTCCTGCCTCAATGGCACTACCTGCACATCCAGGACGAGGTGCTGCCGTACGCGCGCGAACACGGGGTAACCGAGGAGCAGATCGCCGTCATGCTGACCGCCAACCCGCGCCGCTTGCTCGGGCAAACACGATGAGCGCAACCCGCAGGTTCCGGATCGCGGCGATTCCCGCGGACGGCGTCGGCCGCGAGGTGGTGGCCGCCGGGCGGGAGGTGCTCGACGCGCTGGCCGCCGGCAGCGGCGGGGCCTTCGCGTTCGACTGGCAGGAATTCGGCTGGGGCTGCGAGTACTACGCGCGCACCGGGCGGATGATGGCCGAGGATGGCCTGACGGTCCTGAAGGAATTCGACGCCATCTACTTCGGCGCGGTCGGCTGGCCCGGCGTGCCCGACCACATCAGCTTGTGGGGCCTGCGGCTGGCCATCTGCCAGAACTTCGATCAGTGGGCCAACGTCCGCCCGGTGCGTTTCCTGCCGGGCGTGCAAAGCCCGCTGCGGAAGGCCGACGACACCGAACTCGACTGGGTCGTCGTGCGTGAGAACAGCGAGGGCGAGTACGCCGGTCTTGGCGGGCGCAACTTGTCCGCGCGCGGCCCCGGCAGCGAGGTCGCCGTCCAGTCGGCGCTGTTCACCGAGGCCGGCTGCGAACGCATCATGCGCTTTGCCTTCGACCTGGCCCGCACCCGTACCCGGCGGAAGGTCTCCAGCGTCACCAAGAGCAATGCCCAGCAGTACGGCATGGTGCTGTGGGATGACGTGTTCAGGCGAGTCGCCCGGGACTACCCCGACGTGGCGACCGAGAGCGTGCTGGTCGATGCGATGTCGGCGAAGTTCGTCCTGCGCCCGGAGGACCTCTCCGTCGTGGTCGCCTCCAACCTGCACGCGGACATCCTCTCCGATCTCGGCAGCGCCCTCGCCGGGAGCCTCGGCCTGGCCGCCAGCGCGAACCTCAACCCGGACAGGCGTTTCCCTAGCATGTTCGAGCCCGTGCACGGCTCGGCACCGGACATCGCCGGACAGGGACTGGCCAACCCCATCGGTGCCGTCGGCAGCGCCGCCATGATGCTCGATCACCTCGGCCTGCCCGAACAGGCCGCCCGGCTGTACGCCGCGATCGAGGCGACCACCGCGGCCGGCATCCTCACCCGCGACCTGGGCGGAGCCGCCTCCACCGAGGACGTCACCAAGGCCCTGCTCGACGCGCTGAACCCCTGATCCGCCGCGTGGAACACTAGGCGGATGGGCGTTGACGGGGGGCCAGCGTCCGGTTCCGTCTGGCGGGTGCCCGGCATGGGCTGGCTGCTCGGCTCCGCGATGCTGTGGTTCGCCGGCTTCGCGCTGCTCATTCCGGTCGTGCCCCTGTGGGTGATCCGCGGCGGCAGCGACGACCTGGGGGCCGGGCTGGTCACTGGCGTCATGATGGCCTGCACCGTCCTGGCCCAGCTGTCCATGCGCCGTCTGCTCCCCGGCCTGGGGTGGCGGTGGACGCTCGTGCTCGGCGCCGGATTGCTCGGCCTGCCCGCGCTGGGCCACCTCGCCACCGACATGCTCTGGCCGGTCATCGCGCTCGCTGCGCTGCGCGGACTCGGGTTCGGCATCGTCACGGTGTCCGGAGCGACCGCGGTCGCCTTCTTCGTGGAACCCGGCCGCCGCGGCCGGGCTCTCGGTGCCCTCGGGCTGGCGATTGCCGCGCCTCAGTTCATCCTCGTCCCGGTCGCGCCCTGGCTCGCCGAACGGGCCGGGTTCAGGCTGGTCTTCCTGCTCGCCGTCCTCCCGGCGCTCGCCATACCGCTGGCCTGGCCGATCGCACGAGCGGTGGGTGACCGCGATCGTGCCCCGGACGACGGCTCCGGGGGTGGCACGGCGGCCGGGCTCTGGCGCGTGCTGGCCGGCCCGATCGCGGCACTGGTCGTGATCACCGCGGCAGGCGGGGCCATCCTCACCTTCACCTCGCACATACTGGCGAGCCCGGCCCTCGGGTTCGGCGGTCTGCTCGCGTTCACCGGGACAGGGGCGCTCAGCCGCTGGGGAGCAGGCGCGGTCGCCGACCGGTTCGGGCCGACCCCGGCGATAGCCCCGCTGCTGTTCACGGGCGCACTGGGGCTGGCCGCGATCGGGCTCAGAGTGGACAGCGTTCACGACAACGCGGGCCGCGTCCTGGTCATCTCCGGTTTGCTCGTGGTGGGAGTGGCCTACGGCGGCTTGCAGAACCTGACGCTGACGCAGGCGTTCGCGGTCGCGGGGGAACCAGCGCGGGAGTCGGTCAGCATCGCGTGGAACCTGAGCTTCGACGCGGGAACCGGGCTCGGCGCGTTCGCCGTGGGCGCCATCGCGACCGCGGCCTCCTATTCGGTCGCGTTCGGCGTTCTCGCGCTCGCCGCCGGCCTGGTGGGCGGCTGGTGGGCCGTCAGAGGGTGATCCACCCCGTCATCACGTAGGCGCCGTCGGTGGTGCCGAACCGCAGCAGGAATGGGCCAGGCGGGATGGGCGCCACGGTGAAGAACCCGGTCTCATCCACCGGCGAGGTAGTCATGCCCGCCTTGGTACGCGTCTCCAGCGTCCCGGCCTGCGGCGGGACGACCTGGCCGAACAGGGAGCCATCGGCGACCTCGAGCTCGATGGACAGGTGAGCCGAGGTGAAGGTCAGGGCCCGGATCGTGGCGGTCTCCGACCTCGCGACCGCCATCTCGTCCGCGTCGGTTCGCGAGTCGTAGGTCAGCTGCGCGAGCTCGGCGTCGACGTTGTGCCAGGCATAGGCGTTCTTGCCCGTCTGCACGAACCACGACGGCACGGCGTCCCGGGCTTTGATCGCCTCGCCCAGCGCCGTCAGGAGCTGCTCGTCGTCCCAGCCCTCAAGCACCTGGATCACCTCCCGGGCGGTTATCGCCGATATCAGCCAGGCCAAGCAGGGCGCTGGACTCGCGTATCCGTTCCAGGCAGCGGGCTCGCCGCGGGCCGATGCACTCGACCGGGATGCCCAGGGCGGTGCTGATCGCCGCGTACGAGTACGGCGGATCGCTGACCAGCATGTCCATCAGCGGCTGGCAGGATGCAGGGAGCTCGGTGAGCGCCGCCCGCAGCGCCGCATTCCGTTCGGCCATGATGATCTCCTCGCCGGCCACCGCGGCGTCGGGCGGCTCCAGTGGCTCCGGCGTGCGGGACGCCGTCGCCGCCCGGAGGCACTCACGCCGCGTGGTGGCGGCCAGCCAGCCGGCCAGCGCGGCAGGCTCCGGGAGCTTTCCCAGCTGCTCGACCAGCAGCAGCCACACGTTCTGCGCCACGTCCTCGAGGTCGCGGCCGCTCAGCCGGAACCTCGTGCAGATCGACCACACCATCGGCGCGTACCGCTCGACGATGTCGTCCCACGCGCCCTGGTCGCCCGCTGCCGCGCGGGTACACAGCGCGGCGGCAGCCGGGTCGTGATGCCCGGCCAGACCCGGAACCCTGATCCGACTAGCTCTCAGCCCCATGTGCGCCTCAAATAGTGCAGCCTCAACAGTGCCGGTCCCCTTTCTACACGGAGGGCGCTGCCCTGCTATCTGATACACGACGGAGCCAAGATTTCTCCATTACGCGCGAACGAACCTCCAGGGAGGCTCGCGTCGCCAGGCTGACAGCACCACCGGTCGCCCAGCATCATCAGTCACGTCAGCACCACCAGTCGCGGCTAGCTTGAGTTGTTCATCAGCAGGCCTGCTGGCGACGCTGACGTGACTAGTGACGCTTGTGCGGCGGTGAATGGCATTGCGTTAGGGGGAGGTGAACGGCGGTAGGAGACCGCGCTGGGCCAGGAGCCGGTTGGTGTCGTCCATGACCCGCATGGCGGAGACGGCCAGGGAACTGAAGGTGCCCGCGGTGGCGAACTGATCCTTTAGTTCGGCGATCACCAGCGCGTAGGCGCGGTCACTGGCGTCCAGCAGGCGCTGCTCGAAGCCGTCGGCCGCGTCCCGGCGGGTCGCTCGCAGATAGTCGGCCGGGGCGAGGCCAGCCAGTGGACCCGTGATGGCCGCGAACGCGGCCGCGTGGCCGGTGCCGTGGTCGACGATGATGGGTTGCAGCTCGTTGAGCAGGTCGCCGTCGAACACCGGGTCGGAGGTGACCGCCGGGGCGAGCCGCGCGTACCGTGCGTCGACGGCCGTGGCGATGGCCTGCTCGCGTGCGACCAACTGCTGGAGCTGGGCCAGGTCGGGCGGGCCGAGCGGGATATCGGGACCCGGGCCACCGGGAATGCTGGCCGCCCTATCCAGCTGTGCGTGCCTGTTCGCGTGGACTAGCGCGGTATTGAGATCATCCAGGTGGAACATCTCGCTCTGCTGCGCGAGGGAGGAGGCAGCCCCGGCCGCCTCGCCACCCGGCTTGGTCGTGGGTCCGCCTTCGTCCGCACCCAGGTCGTAGCCGAGCGCGTAGCACACCGATAGGCACTCGACGACGAGGGCGTGCTCTACCTTCGCGAGAAGCTCCAGCTCGTCGAGCACCTGCTCGCGGGTCAGTGAGCTACCGGCCGGACCCTGGTCTGCAGCTGACATCGCGCCTCCCGGTGCGGCGTGGTGAGATCAGTATCGTGATCGTAATCGACGGTGAAGCGGCGCCGGGCTTCGAGCGGGTCCGGGATGTGTTCGGGGAGAACTTCGAGAGTAACGGCGACGTGGGCGCGGCGGTCTGCGTGTACCGCCACGGCCGCAAGGTCGTCGACCTGTGGGGCGGCCTGGCCGACGCCGGGACCGGCCGGCCGTGGAGGAGAGACACGCTGCAGCTGGTGTACTCGGCCACCAAAGCCGCCACGGCGACGTGCGCGCACCTGCTCGCACAGCGCGGCGAACTGGACCTGGACAAGCCTGCGGCCTGGTACTGGCCGGAGTTCGCCGCTCGGGGGAAGGCGGACATCCCGGTCCGCTGGCTGCTGTCGCACCGGGCCGGGCTGCCCGTCATCGACAACCCCATGCCACTCGCCGACCTGCTGGCCTGGGATCCGATGGCGGCCGCGCTGGCCGCCCAGCGGCCGGTCTGGGAGCCCGGTACCGCGCACGGGTACCACGGCCGGACGTTCGGCTGGCTCGTGGGCGAGGTGATCAGGCGGGTGTCCGGGCGCAGCGTGGGAACATTCTTCGCCGAGGAGATCGCGGCGCGGGCCGGGCTCGACTTCTATATCGGGCTGCCCGCGGCGGAGCGCGGCCGGGTCAGCCGGATGGTCATCGACGAGCCGCCGGGGGCCGATGTGGCCGATATCCCGCTGGAGCAGATCCCCGAGCAGTTCCGCCCGCTGGTGGCGGCGGTCACCGATCCGGAGTCGCTGATGAACCGGGCGTTCGGCCTTAGCGTCCCCGACGTCGACTTCAACTCCCCCGAGGCGCAGGCCGCGGAGGTCCCCTCCAGCAACGGGATCTGCACGGCGGACGGCCTGGCCCGACTCTATGCCGCCCTGATCGGCGAGGTCGACGGCGTCCGCGTCCTGGACGCCGCCTCGCTGGCCGGCGCGATCGCCGAGCAGGCCGCCGGACCCGACCGGGTCCTGCTGATCCCCACCCGTTTCGCGTCGGGATACATGCTCCCGGCGGAGGATTCCCCGCTCGGCGGCCCAGGCTCGTTCGGCCATCCGGGACGCGGCGGATCGCTCGGCTTCGGCGACCCGGACAGCGGCGTCGCATTCGGCTACGTGGTTAGCCACATCCGGCAGGACATGAACGACAACCGCGCGGGGCTGCTCGTGCAGGCCGTCCGGGCCTGCCTGGGATAGGCCCCGGCCAGCGCTCCGGCTGGTGAGGGAGGCGAAGACGCCCCGGCCCAGGGTTACGGACCCGGGCCGGGGCGGCCCCCGCTCTGAGCGGGCTCCTATTCCCAGCGGAAGAAGCGGCGCGCGAGGTAGGCGAAGACCAGGGTGTACCCGGCCAGGACCAGCAGCGGCGCCGCCGGGGGGAAGCCGGTCTGCACGGAGCCCTGAATCGCCTGCACCGCCGCGCCGAGCGGCGTGTAGTTGCTGATGTCCAGCAGGACGGCCGGCATGAGCGGCCGCGGGAGCCACAGGCCGGCGAAGAACAGCAGCGGGATGAGGGCCAGCCGGCCGATGGCGTTCACGCTGTTCGCGGTCGGCGCCAGCGCGGCGATCAGCAACCCGAGGGCGAAGAGCCCGCCGATGGCCAGCAGGCACGACAGCGCGAGTCCGCCCGGGCTCTTCGGGACCGGCGCCCCGAACACGGCGACGCTCGCGATGTTCACGATGGCCAGGCCGGCCAGCGCGATGCACAGCTGGACGACGACCTGCGCGGCGAGCAGCCAGGACGGGGGTACCGGGGTGGTCGACAGGCGGCGCAGGATGCCAAGCTCGCGGTAGGAGACGAGCGGGCTGGGCAGACCGAGCAGGGTCAGCATGGTGAGCCCGAGGACCATGATGATCGGCACGTAGGTGTCGAACAGGGGGAGGCCCCCGAGGGCCGAGATGTGCTGGTGGAACGACGGCAGCTCGCCGAAGATGATCATCAGCACGACGGGCAGGCCGATGCTGCCGATCATGTTCGTCGGCTGCCTCCGCACGAGCCTGGCCTCGTTGCGCACGACCTGGCCGAAGGCGCTCATGCCAGTGCTCCTTCCGTGTGCAGGTTCTTTCCGGTGAGCTTGACGAAGGCGTCCTCGAGGTTCGACGAGTCGAGCTGCACGTCACGGGCGGTCACCCCGGCCGCGTACAGGGCGAGGATCACCGCGTTGACCAGCTCGCCGGTGCCGGTCACCACGACGTGCTGGCCCTCCCGCTCGACCCGGCTCACCTCGGGCAGCCCGGTCAGCAGCCGGTCCTCGAATGGCGCGGACGGCAGGAACCGCACGCTCTTCCCGCCGCGGGCCTGGGTGGCCAGGCGCGCCGGGGTGTCCAGCGCGACCACGCGGCCGTGGTCGATCAGGGCGACGCGGTCGCAGAGCCGTTCGGCTTCCTCCATAAAGTGGGTGACCAGGACGATCGTCACGCCGCGGTCGCGGATCTGCTCGATCAGCTCCCAGGTGTCCCGCCGGGCCTGCGGGTCAAGACCCGTGGTCATCTCGTCCAGCACCGCGATCCTGGGCCGGCCGATCAGCGCCAGCGCGATCGACAGCCGCTGCCGCTGTCCGCCGGAAAGCGACCGGTAATAGTCGCCGCGCTTGGCGGCCAGGCCGAGAACGTCGAGCAATTCGTCCACGTCGGCCGGGTCGCGGTAGAACGAGCGGTACTCCTCGAGGATCTCGCCCACCCGCAGCTTGGCCGGCAGCGCGCCCGACTGGAGTTGCACGCCGACGATCTCGTGGACCTGATCCGGGTCGGCGTGCGGGTCGAGGCCGAGCAGCCTGATCGTGCCGGCGTCCGGCCGCCGTAGCCCGATAGCGCATTCGATGGCGGTGGTTTTCCCCGCCCCGTTCGGTCCCAAAATGCCGAAGATCTCACCCTCGGCCACCGTGAACGAGACGTCGTCCACCGCGACCAGCGTCCCGTAGGACTTGCGAAGGTGCGCGACCTCGACGGCCGGCCGGCCGCCGGGGGCCGCGGGGGCCTCCAGCAGGGATACGGCCGCTGGGCTTTCCAGTGTGGCCATGGCTGCCTCCCTCTGCGCGCCGCTAATCTGGGCGCACCTAACTCCCGACACCGTGTCGGTTCTTGCGTAAGAAAACTGATATCACTATGATAGGTAGATGGTATCTTCTCGTCAACCGGAGGTGGTAGCGATGAGCGTGGAGGCTCCAACCGGGGCAGGTCTCCAGCCTGATTCCGTCCCGATAGCCGAGAGCATGGGATGGTCGGCGCCCGGGGTCCGGGTCCTAGTGGCGGGCGTCGTGATGCTGCTGGCCGGGGTCGTGCTGCTCGCGCTGGGTGTTTCCCTGGGGCCGAACGCGGCGGGTCCGATCGCCCTGATCTGGGCCGCCGCCGTACTGATCATCGCGGGCTATCTGGCGCTGCGCGGCCTGACGTCGGTGGTGGCCGGCGAGGCCCGAGTGATCCAGCGGTGCGGCCGGTACCACGGCACGGTCCGGTCGGCTGGGCTGCACTGGGTCAACCCGTTCGCCCGGCGGCGCAAGGTGTCGGTCCGGATCCGGAACCACGAGACCGGGCAGGCCAAGGTCAACGACGCCGACGGCAACCCGATCGAGATCGCCGCCGTGGTCGTCTGGCTGGTCAAGGACACGGCTCAGGCGCTGTACGCGGTCGACGATTTCACCCAGTTCGTGGCCATCCAGACCGAGACCGCGGTCCGGCATATCGCGTCGAGTTATCCCTACACGAGCGGGCCCGACGGGGGGCTGTCGCTGCGCGACAACGCCGACGAGATCACCCAGCGCCTGTCGGACGAGATCGCGGCGCGGGTCCGGCCGGCCGGGGTGATGATCGTCGAGTCGCGGCTGACCCGGCTGTCCTACGCCCCGGAGATCGCCCAGGCCATGCTGCGCCAGCAGCAGGCGAGCGCCGTGGTCGGGGCGCGGACACGGATCGTCGAGGGAGCGGTGGGCATGGTGCAACTGGCGCTGCGGCGGCTGCAGGAGGAGGACGTGGTAGAACTGG
>Ga0210397_10000903_pt1 | contig 19341 bp, 17 predicted proteins | sample IncBWH2OmetaG_FD_160126 | JGI IMG/M metagenome (GOLD analysis project Ga0210397, IMG submission 160126) | Forest soil microbial communities from Barre Woods Harvard Forest LTER site, Petersham, Massachusetts, United States - Inc-BW-H-2-O ...
AGGACTTAACCGATGCAAAGGCAAACCAGTGCCGTAGGTACGCACGGCCGCCGCTGCATGGGCCCGGAACTGAACGAACCCGCATCAAGCGCCGGCAAACACCCACGTCAGAGCGCAAGGCGCGGCCCCTCGGGCCGACACCGGACCCTCGCTCGCGAATCGAGGCCGCGACTCGGACATGTTCCGGTTGCGATATGTGGTATTCGCGAGCAGGGTTAAGGCGCTGGGGACGATCAGATACCAGACAAGGAGATGTCAATGCGCATGCTGCCCACGACCGAAGTCTCCTTCGACAGTGCGCGGCTCACCAGGCGCGGCTTCATAGCCGCCGGAATCGCCGGCGGATTCGCATTGGCTGCTTGCAGTCAATCCAATGGCCAGGCATCGAGTAGCGCCAAAATGGCCGCCGCCATTGCCGCGGCCGAGGCGGCGCGGCCACATAGTCGACACACCGTGACCGCCAGCTTGACTGCCCAGCAGACCGACATCGACCTGGGCGGGATCACCGCCCGTACGCTGGCCTACGGCAACACCATCCCGGGTCCGCTGATCCGGGCCAACATCGGCGACGAGCTTGCGATCACGGTCACAAACCGACTCGACCAGCCGACCTCGGTCCACTGGCACGGCATCGCACTGCGCAACGACATGGACGGCGTCGAGCCCGCCACCCCGAACATCCCGGCCGGACAAGACTTTACCTATCGGTTCTCCGTTCCGAATGCGGGTACCTATTGGGCCCATCCGCACGTCGGCCTCGAAGAGGACATGGGGCTTTATCTGCCGGTCATCGTCGACGATCCGACCGGGCCGGGTAGCTACGACGCCGAATGGATTGTCGTCATGGATGATTGGACCGACGGCGTCGGCAAAAGCCCGCAACAACTTTACGATGCCCTGACCTCTCAGAACAAGCCCACCAAGCAGAACATGCCGGCGGCGCCGCCGACAACCACGACTACCCCGACCACCTCGCCAACCAAGCCGACGACGAGCAACAAGACAACGACGACCACTCCGACCGGGACGACCTCGACGAGCGCGGCGACGGGAATGCCCGGGATGCCTGGTATGCCCGGTCAAGTCGGCAACAGCGACCTGCTCGGTGGCGACGCCGGAGACATTGCCTACCCCTACTATCTGATCAACGGCCGAGTCCCCGCGGCCGCGACTACATTCAGCGCGAAGCCTGGCCAACGGATCCGGATCCGCTTCATCAACAGCGGCTCCGACACCGCGTTTCGCGTTGCGCTGGGCGGGCATTCGATGACGGTCACCCACACCGATGGTTACCCAGTGGTGCCCACCCAGGTCGACGCCCTGCTGATCGGCATGGCCGAACGCTACGACGTCATCGTGACCGCCGCCGACGGCGTCTTCCCGCTGGTCGCCTCCGCGGAAGGAAAGAATGCCGTCGCACGTGCGCTGCTCGTCACCGGGTCGGGCAGCCAGCCCGATCCGCAATTTCGGCCGCCGGAACTCACCAAGCGGGTGGGTACTCTCGAAGTATTCACCGCCACAACGTCGGTCAACCTGGGTGCAGCGGAGCCCAACCTGCACCTCCCAGTCGTCTTGGGCGGCGACATGGCCAAATACGTCTGGACGATCAATGGCGAGGTCTACAGCAAGACCGATCCGCTACACGTGCGGCAGGGCCAACGCCCGACCATGACCTTCGACAACCCGACGATGATGTACCACCCAATGCACCTGCACGGCCATACTTTCCAGGTGCTCAAGGCCGATGGCACTCCCGGCGCCCGGAAGGACACCGTGATCGTGCTGCCCAAGCAGAAGATCAACGCCGTCCTGGTCGCCGACAACCCGGGCTTGTGGATGTTGCACTGCCACAATACCTACCATGCATACGCCGGGATGCAGACCCGCCTGGACTATGTCTTCTGACCGTCAGCGATTGTCTCGAGAAAGTCCAGCAGCAATTCGTTGACCGCCGACGACTGCTCGATCTGCGGGCAGTGGCCGGCCTTGTCGACCACTGCGCAACGTCCGTTTCGGATCTGCTTGGCGATCTCGGCGGCCCAGCCCGAGGGAAGGAGCTTGTCGTCCCCCCCTTCGACAATAAGTGTCGGGACGTCGATGCGCTCGTATGCTCGCGCGCTTGACGGAGTCGCGGGCCGTGACGAACCAGGGCGGCGAAAGCGAGCCGCGGCCACCGCTTCCCATGCCCCGGGCGCGGTGCTCGACTCGTAGCGCCGGTGCACATAGTCGTCGTCGGCCGGATACCTGGCGTCGTGGAACAGCGCCTCGACGATGCGCCGCATCGCCGGCGGCGTCGCGTCATACTCCTGCAAGGCCTCAAAGTGCTTGTTTTGCTGGATCTCTCCGCCCCCGCAGATGATCACCAAGCTGCGGGCCGGCAGCAGCGGCGCATCCGATGTGGCGTCGGTAAGCAGGTTGATCGCGCCCATCGAGTTGCCGACGAAGTGCGCCGACTCAATGCCGAGCGCCGCACAGAAGCGCGCCACATGCCGAATCCGCATCCCACGACCGTCGACGAAGTCGATTACCTTCGCCGACAGCCCGAACCCCAGCATGTCCGGCGCCAGCACCCGATAGTGGGCGGCGAGGGCGGCAATGTTGCGTTCCCAACCGAATTCGGCGCTGGCACCGAATTCGCCGCCGTGCAGCAGCACGATCGGGTCGCCGTCGCCGGCCTCCAGGTAGCCGGTGGCCAGTCCGTCGACCACCGTCGTCTTGCGATGAAAATCCATCACTTGATCGCAATCGGGTTCACCGGGGAGCCTACGGCACCAACGAATCTCAGCGGCGGTGCGACAAGCTGAAACTCGTACACGCCGTCAGCGGCACAATCTTCCGCCAGCGCGGTGAGGTCCCAGTACTCGCCGAGCATCAGTCCCATGTCACGCAGGGTCAGCAGGTGGAACGGCAAGAATACGCCCTCGACCCCGGATACCGGGTCTTCGACCTGAAGGTTGTCGGCGGCGACGGCGGCGATCTCGTGATCGTGCAGCCACTGGGCGCACCGCCAGTCCAGCCCGGAGTACGGTTCCGTCTTGTTGCCGGTCATGAGAAACCTTTTCCACCAGCCGGTCCGGATCAGCACGATATCGCCCCGCCCGACCGTCACCCGCTGCGACCGAACGACGTCATCCAATTCTTCGGGCGTGATTGGGTTTCCGTGTTCGAGGAAGACCTCCGCGCCGCGATGGCGCACCAGATCCAACAGCACACCGCGCGAGGTGATGCCCTTGACGTCAGCCTTCTCGATACCGCAGTGATAGGCCCCCAGACTTGTCACCGAACCCGCCGGGAAGCCGTTGTACAGCTGGTCGTCGTAGTACACGTGCGACAGCGCATCCCACTGGGTGGCCGCCTGCAACGGCATGATGATCATGTCGTCGTTGAAGCGGAACGGATTGCCGACGAGGTATTTCCCCATCTGTTTCGCCGTCGGGTTCTGCGCCCAGTTGGGCCCGTATTCGGCCAGCGTATTCGCGTCGCCGCCGTCCACGGTCATGATGTGTATGGGGTTGTGCCGGAACCCGAAGGCACCCTGCGGACCCGACGAGCCGAAGTCCACACCAAGCGGAAACACCTTTCCATGCCGGACCAAGCTTGCGGCTTGGGCAACCTTCTCCGCGGTGATGAAGTTCAGTGTGCCGAGCTCGTCGGCGGCTCCCCACCGTCCCCAGTTGCAGACATCGCTGGCGACCCGACGAAAGTCACTCATGGTGGCCATGGAGCATGTCCTTCCTCGAGTTCACGAGCGATCGCCGCGCCCACGTTCCCGCCGTCGACCCACACGACCTGGCCCGAGATGTAGCTGGCCGCACGGCTATTCAAGAAGATCAGCACGGCTGCCTGTTCAGCGGGGCCGGCAACGCGGCCCAGAGGCTTGGGTATGTCGTCGAGGAATCCCTGCCCGTACGCCGTGCGCAGCTGATCGAGGATCGGGGTTTCGGTGACCCCGGGCCCGGTGCAGTTGATGCGGATTCCCTGGGCGCCGAGGCGGGAAACATTTCGCATGGTGTAAAGGATGATCGCCTCTTTGGACAATTGGTATCCACCACCGGCCAGCGCATCGGGATGGTCACGACACCAGTCGATGCCCTCCTGCATCGTCGCGGTGTTTAGCAGCGGCGCGACCGCCGCGAGATGCTCGCGGTATGCCGAGGCAGCGAGCGAGGACACGCTGACGATGGATGACCCTGCGGCCATCCGCGGGATTACCGCTTCGGTGACATGCCGCAGGCCCAGAAAGTTGATGGTGACGACGAGCGGCGGGTTGCCGATTCCGGAGGAGACCCCGGCGACGTTGAAAAGCGTGTCCACTCCCCCGCTGATTGAAGACACCGCGCGATCGATCGATACCGGGTCGGCGAGGTCCACCTCACGAAAATCGTTGATCGGGAAGCCCGGTTGGCGTTTGTCGAGTCCGACGACATTCGCGCCGAGTTCCATGAGCTGGCGCACCACATGTTCGCCGATGCCCGACGCACATCCGGTAACCACCGCGCGGCGGCCGTCGTAGCGCCACAGCTCCTCGAATCGTCCCAACGGTCTTCCCTAGTTCAGAGGTCTTCCGCCGTCACTTGCCTTGCTCCTTTTGCTCCTTCGCGCGCTGCGCCGCCTGGACGCGGCCTTCGTTGATCTCGGCCATGGCCTCGGGGATTTCGCTGGCGGTGAATTTACCGCCACGACCGGTCGGCAGCCCGCCGAAAGCGTAATTTTCGTCGAATTGCGGTGCGGTCGATTCGGGTCGCCGCGCTTCGATCTTCTCGATAACCGGTGCCAGCCGCGCGGCCTTGTCGGCCACCGCCTTCTCGTCACGCTCGATGAACTCGGGAAGCACGTCGGAGCCCATCAGCTCGATCGACTCCATGGTGCCTTCGTGGCTGCGCGGATTGAGCAGCAGGATGATTTCGTCGACGCCGCTGTCCTCGTAACCGCGCAGGAATTCGCGCACGGTGGCCGGAGAGCCGATCGCGCCGCGTCCCGGGCCGTAGGCCAGCGTCGGGTCCTTGTCGACCTCTTCGAGATAGCGCTTCCACACTCCGGTGCGCCCGGGGGTGTGCACGCCGGTCATGTAGTAGTGCATGATCCCGAACGAGAAGAACCCGCCACCCTGACCGAGGCGCTCGAGCGCCTGCTCGTCGGTCTTGGCGACCATCATCGACAGGTCGCCGCCGATGGCCAGGATGTTCGGATTGATCGCCGGGGTGACCGGGACGCCGTTCTCTTCGAGTTCCTTGTAGTATCCGTTGACCCGCTCGGTCAGCGGTCCGGGACCGGTGTAGGCGAAACTCAAAGCGCCGATGGCCTTTTGGGCGGCCATCTGGACGCTGGCCGGCCGCGTGCAGGCGACCCAGACCGGCGGATGCGGCTTTTGCATCGGCTTGGGAATGACGTTGCGGGCCGGCATCTCGATGTGCTCGCCTTTGAAACCCGCGAATGGCTCCTCGATCATGCACCGGATCGCGACCTCGAGCGCCTCCTCCCATTGTGCCCGCTTGTCGGCGGGATCGATGTTGAAGCCGCCGAGCTCACCGACGGAGGAGGATTCCCCGGTGCCGAACTCGACGCGCCCGTTGGAGAGCAGGTCGAGGGTGGCGATGCGTTCGGCCACTCGGGCGGGGTGATTGACCGCGGGCGGCATGTGCATGATGCCGAATCCCAGCCGGATGTTCTTGGTCCGCTGGCTCGCCGCGGCCAAAAATATTTCCGGCGCGGTGGAATGGCAGTATTCCTCGAGGAAGTGGTGCTCGGTGAGCCAAACGGTGGAGAACCCGGCCTTGTCGGCGGCCTCGACCTCGTCCAGACACTCCTGCAGCAAGACCCGCTCGTCATCCGGCACCCACGGACGCGGCAAGGCGAATTCGTAGAATAGTGAGATCTTCATCGTTACCTCCTATGAGCACTAAAGGGCCGCTTGGCGGCCCGACCGGCACAGTGTTTCGCCGCGACAAAGCCAAACGTCATGGCCGGGCCTATGGTCGCCCCGGCACCCGCGTAACTGCGGCCCATCACCGCCGCAGAGGTGTTGCCCACCGCGTACAGGCCCGGCACAACGGAGCCGTCCGGCCGCAGCACGCGCGCGTATTCGTCGGTCAGCAGACCGCCTGATGTCCCCAGATCGCCGAGAACGATGCGAAACGCGTAGTACGGTGGATCCCCCAGCCGATACAGGTTGGGGTTGGGCAGCGTCGGATCCCCGTAGTAGTTGTCGTAAACGCTGTCACCGCGGTTGAAATCGTCGTCGTGCCCCTTGCGCGCCAGCTCGTCGAAACGCGTTGCGGTTTCCCGAAGCTGGTCCGCCGGGACGTCGATCTTCCTCGCCAGCTCATCCCAGCTCATCGCCGCTTTGACCACGCCCGACTCCAGCCAGGCCGCCGGCACCTTGCGCCCGGTGGGTACCGGCGCCCACGGCACCTTGGGTATCGGCAGGTGCCCGCCGACGACGTAGCGGTTGAAGGAGCGGTGATCGGTGATGAGCCAGCATGGGATGTGGGTGACACCGGACTTCTGGCCGTCGATCATGGCGTGACCGAAGTCCATGTAAGGCGCCGCTTCGTTGATGAAGCGCTTGCCTTCGCCGTTGACGATGAACTGCGCCGGCATCATCCGTTCGTTGAGCATGAATTGCATTCGGCCGTCTGGCCATTGGATTGCCGGAAACCACCAGGCCTCGTCGAGCAGCTCGGTCGCCGCGCCCACCCGTTCTCCGGCGCGAATACCGTCGCCCATCGAGGCGGGGTTGCCGAAGCTCCAGTCCTGGTCCACGACGGGTTGATGCTCCTTGCGCCAGGCAAGGTCGTGGTCGAAGCCGCCGGAGGCCAGGATCACCCCGCGGCGCGCACCGATCCGCTGCTTGCTGCCGTCTCGCTCCACCAACGCGCCGGTCACCGATCCGTCTGCGTCGGTGAGCAACTCGGCCATCGGCGAGTCCAGCCACAGCGGGATACCCCGCTCCCTCATCGCCAGCCTGAGCCGGGCCGCCAGCGACTGTCCGATCGCAGCGATCCGCTCGCCGAACAGTCGCGCCCTGACCATCCGCGAAATCAACTTCAGCAGCACGCCTTTTCCGGCCCACGACTGGCGGATCCGATAGAAGGACCTCAGTTCCTTGGGACCAAGCCAGATCCCCTTTGGGGCAAGCGCCAGCGGCTTGAGTAGCTTCTCCTCGTCGTCGCCCAGCTTCCGCAGGTCGATGGGCGGCACATTGATGGTGCTGCCGAGCTCGGAGCCACCGGACAATTCCGGGTAGTAATCGGCATAGCCTGGCTTCCAGACGAACTCGAGCCACGGTGAGAGTCCTTCCAGGAACTCCAGCATGTGCGGCGACGACTCGACGTATCGCCGAAGGCGAGCCTCGCTCACGAGGCCGTCGGTGATCAGCCGCAGGTACTCGACGACGCCGTCTGGGTCGGGGGCGTATCCCGCCCTGCGTTGCGCGGGTGCTCCGGGCACCCAGATGCCACCACCGGAAAGGGCGGTGGAACCGCCGAAATGGGAGGACTTTTCCACCACCAACGCGTCCAGTCCGGAAGCGTTGGCCGTCAGCGCGGCGGTCATGCCACCACCGCCGGACCCGACGATGAGCACATCGACAACATGATCGAATCCGTCAAAGGCATCCGAGGAAGTCATTTTGGCGCCGCCGTCCTGATGGCGAAGCCGGCGATCAGTTCGGCGGCCGGCTTGTAGTAGCGCTCCGTGGTCTGGTATGGCCCCGCCGTTGCCAATGCTGCGAAAGCCGCAATCCACGTTCGGATTTCGTGGGCTGAGCCGCCGCCTTCGTACATCACGAACGAATTCGACCAGGAATCGAGCTCGTCGAGCCGACCCTCGTCGATGATCTCCAGAAATTGGTGATCCCACACCGGGTTGAGGGGTTGCAGGTCGCTCTCGCCCCCGGCGAAGCCCTTCGCCGCGTCGATCACAGCGGCCTGCCGGGCCTGACGCTGCTCGGACGTCATCGGTTCGCCGTGCACGATCCGCTGCAAGACCGCCGGACCGGCAGTGGCCAGGGTTGGCACCGGAGGACTGTGTGAGAGCCCACCGGACCCGATCACCAGGACCCGCTTGTCCAAGGTCGCCAGGTAGTTGCCTACCGCGGTGCCCAGCGCCCGGCAGCGGTGCAACGGTCCCAACGGCACCGCGATGGCGTTGATGAAGATCGGTATCACCGGGCGCGAGGTCGCGTCGCCGAAGAGTTTCTCCAGCGGCTGGACGGTGCCGTGGTCCACGTCCATGCTCACCGATACCGCGACGTCGACGCCCGAGCCGAGTACGGCTTTTGCGCAGTCGGCCGCGATGTCTTCGGGAACGTTGAGCGAGCCGAGGTGGGTGCCGTAATCGCCAACTCCTCTGGCGCGCATGCCGATACAGAACGACGGCATCACCTTGTAGAAGAAGCCGTTGTAGTGATCCGGAGAAAAGATGACGACGAGCTCTGGGTCATACTCTTGTACAAATAATCGCGCCTGCGCGATCGCGGCGTTCACGTCGTCAAGCAGATCCCGCGACGGCCCCGGTAGATTCAGGAGCGGGCTGTGGGACATACAGCACAGAGCCAGAGGCACTTGAGGAGTCACCCCCTCCCGGCGTGAGCGCGAGGGTGTCGAGCAGCGAGGCGCCGAGCTCGGGAGCGAGCTGAGCGATGCAGGCACCCGCGATACAGCGATCGGGGCGAAGGAACAGCACCGATTCCTTGTGCGCGTCGAACCAGGACTTAAGACCACCGGCGCGATCGCCGACGATCACAACGTCGGGGTCGTCGTGCCCGGTCCAATGCAGCTGAGTGAGCGGGCGGAGCGCAATAAAGCCGCCGCCCAAGGCTTTCCACGCCGCGAAAGCGTCATCGCCGAGGATTTTGCGCGGGTTGTTGTTCCAACACAGCACCGCGAACCAGCGGCCCAGGACCTCGTCCAAGAGGACATCTTGCTGCGTTCGGGTATCAACCCGGGGCTGAATGAACAGCGTGCCGACCGGCGAGCCGGGATCGCGCGGCTCGTTAGGATCCAACGAGTGAACCACGGCCCCCTGCTCGTAGCGCGGCATCGGCTTGAACCGCATTTCCAGCACATACCGCTTGAGCGACGGCACAATTGACGCGGACCGCACGATGAGATCCCGGGCGGCGGCAACCCTGCGGTCGGTCGGTGAGATGACCCGCCCCACCATGGTGGAAAGGTCGATCATCGCCCGGGCGTGCTTGCGTCGTTCGATGTCGTAGGTATCCAGCAACCGGTCGTCGGCCCGGCCGCTTACCACCGCCGCAAGCTTCCATCCCAGGTTCGCCGCGTCCCGGATACCGCTGTTGTAGCCCTGACCCTGCCACACCGGCATCAGGTGCGCGGCATCCCCGGCCAGCAGTAACCGGCCGCTGCGAAACGCGCCCGCGATCCGCGAGTGATGGGTGTAGATGCGGCGCCGGATCACCTCGACCCGGTCGGGATACGGCACCATTCGCGCCAGCATCCGCGTCAGGAAAGCCGGATCCTCCGCCTGCTCGTCGGACTCGTCGGCGTGAATCATGAACTCAAACCGGCGAATCCCGTGCGCGATCGAGATCGAGGCGTACGGGCGTTCCGGGTCCGCACCCACCTCACTGTTGGGGTGACCCAGCGGATCGTTGGCGATATCAACGACCAGCCACCGGGTGGACGACGTCGTACCGTCGAAGGACACGCCCATCATCCGCCTGGTGGTGCTCCGGCCCCCGTCGCAGCCGACGACGTAACGCGCCCGCACGCTGGCGGTGTCGCCTTCGCTGCCGAGCTCGACGGTCACCGCATCGGCGGCTTGCACGCACGAGGTCATCGGGCTGTCCCAGCGCACCTCGACGTGCTGGAATCGGTCTAGACCGCGCAGCAATTCGGCGTCGACCAGCGGCTGCACGAACCCATTGCGCTTCGGCCAGCCGAAACGCGCGTCGGGCGGGGCCATTTCGGCAAGCACCCGGCGCTTGGCGTCGAAGAAGCGCAGAATCTGGTTGGGCACGGTGTGCGGCAGGATGCGGTCGACCAGACCGATCGACTGGAAGGTGCGTAATGCCTCGTCGTCCAGTCCGACCCCGCGGGGGTAGTCGATGAGTGTCGCCCGTTCCTCGACCACCAGGGTGCGAACACCCTGCAGGCCAAGGATGTTGGCTATGGTCAACCCGACCGGTCCGGCGCCGACGATGAGAACATCGACGTCTACACCGTGCTCGGCTCCGCCCATCAACGCCCCAGCAAAAAGTCGAGGTGCAAGCGGTTAAAGGTCTTGGCGTCCTCGTACTGCGGCCAGTGACCACAGCCCGGCATCACCTCGAAGCGTGCACCCGGGATCATCGACGCGATGCGGCGGCCCTCAGTGACGTCGGCGGTCGGGTCGTCACTGGTCCACAACACCAGCGTCGGCGCGGTGATGGCTCCGTATTCGTCCGGGCCGAGAATGTTGCGCGCCCGAATCTCGGGATCCTGCAGCGCCATGATGTCGCGCATCGCCGCGACGAATCCCGGTTGCCGATAGATCCGTTGGCGGCTGGCGACCAAATCGTCGTAGTCCTTGGACTTGTCGGCCATTAACCACTTGATGCGCGCCTGAACCGTGTCCCACGTCGGGTTCTCGGCGGCCGCCATGGACAACGTGATGATCCGCTGCATCACCGCGGGATCGGCCTGTGATCCACCTGCGGTGTTAAGCACAAGCCGGTCAACGACGTCCGGATGGTCGACGGCGGCGCGGGCCGCCACCCAGCCCCCCAGGGATTCACCGCTGACGCTGGCGCGCTCGACACCAATGGTGCGCAGCACCGCCATCAGATGCTGGACATAGTGGCTGATTTCCAGCGGGTGGCCCGGCTTGTCGGTGTACCCGTGGCCCAACATGTCGATCGCCCAGGTCCAGAAATACTCGGCGTGCGCAGCCAAATTGCGGATGTAGGCCTCGGCGTGGCCCCCGGACCCGTGCAACAGCATCAGGACCGGCTTGCCGGGATCGCCGGCACGCAGGTATCGGGTCCGGACTCCTCCAACCATGAGATAGCCCTGTTCAAACGGGACACCCTGGAGGTCACTCCAGACGCTCTCGAACTCCACCACTAGTCCGCTCTGGTCCTCTCTGGCCCAACACATCTTGTGGAAATTATGTTCTCGTTTTCGGCTTATCTCATGTGCTAATATCGCACAATAGTGTGCGTTATATATAAAGCTTTGCTCTCGCATGGGGGTCTGTCAAGACCATGACAGGTTCGCAAACGCTGGCCAGGGGACTCACCGCGCTGCAAATGGTGGCGGCGTCCCCGGGCGGGCTCACCATGCAACAGCTCGCCGACCAGGTCGGCGTGCATCGGACAATCGCATATCGATTGCTCACGACGTTGGCCGAGTTCCGACTGGTCGCCAAGGGGGAAGACGGGCGCTACCGGCCGGCAGCCGGCCTCGCCGTCCTCGGCGCGTCATTCGACCGAAACGTGCGTCAACTCAGTCTGCCGACGCTGCGCGCACTGGCCGACGAACTCGGCAGCACCGTGTCGTTGCTTGTCGCCGAGGGTGACCAGCAGGTGGCAGTCGGGGTGATCGTGCCCAGCCAGGTCGCCTACCAGCTCGCCTTCCACGAGGGGAGCCGATATCCGCTGGACCGCGGGGCCGCCGGTATCGCGCTGCTCGCGAGCATGCCCCCGCGCCCGGGAGAACGGGAGCTGGTCGCCCGCACCCGCGAGCGCGGCTGGGTGATGACGTACGGGGAGATCGAGCCGAACACCTATGGGCTGGCCGTGGCGGTCCACCGCCAGGCACCGTCTCCACCAACGTGCATCAACCTCATCTCCCATCGAGAAGACGTCGTGATGCGTGGGAAGGAAGCGGTCGTCAAAGCCGCGAAGCAGTTGTCGGGGCTACTGAGCTGAAGGGATTAAAAGTCGATGTCTTGGGACCACGAAGTCGATGTCGTCGTGCTCGGCAGTGGCGGCGCCGCGCTGACGGCCGCACTGACGGCGGTGGTCGCCGGCGCCTCGGTGGAGGTGTTCGAGAAGGCCCCGACCGTCGGCGGGACCACCGCAGTGTCCGGTGGCATCGTGTGGATACCCGCCCATAGCCGTTGTCCGGAAAGGGAATTGACGGCCTCCGACGCGCTGCAGTACCTTCGCGCACAGTCGTTCGGTTCGATGGACGACGCACTGGTGGAGACGTTCGTGCAATCGGGCCCGGCCATGCTGGACTTCGTCGAGGCACACAGCGGTCTGCGTTTCGAGGTCGCGGAAGGCTTCCCCGATTACCAGCCCGAGTTGCCGGGCGGACAACCCACCGGCGGCCGGTCGCTCAGCGCAGCAGCCTTCGACCTGACCCGGCTCGGCGAGTGGGCCGGCCGTATAACGTCATTCCCCGCCGACTGGTCCAACGTCGGTTTCGATGCCGAGACCCGGGCGCGTCTGCACGCGGCGGTGGACCAAGTATCCGAGGAGCTGTGCGTGGCGGGCGCCGCGCTGATCGCCGGACTGCTCGAGGGGTTACTCGATGCCGGGGTGCCGATCCACACGAATGCCCGGGCCACAGAGCTCATTGTCGACTCGGGAGAGGTCACCGGGGTAACGATCGGGCAGAACACCAACGTGCGCGCACGGCACGGCGTCATTCTGGGCACCGGCGGCTTCGAATGGGATCCCGTTGCGGTGCAGGCATTTCTGCGTGGGCCGATGCACGGCGCGGTGTCCCCGCCGAACAACACCGGCGACGGATTGCGGATGGCGATGGCGCACGGCGCCGAGTTGGCCAACATGGGCGAAGCGTGGTGGGTGCCGATCGTGCGGATCCCGGGCGACACCATCGACGGCAAGCAGCGCAGCCGCAGCGTACGGCTGGAGCGAACCCGCCCCAGGAGCATCATGGTCAACCAGGCCGGACGCCGATTCGTCAACGAGGCCTGCGACTACAACTCGATGGCTGGTGCGTTCCACTACCTCGATCCCCGCGGTGGTTACGTCAATGACCGCGCGTGGATCGTGTTCGACTCAGTTCACTTACAGCGCTATGGCTTTCTGGGGATCGTCCCGGGAGAGCCGGTTCCGGACTGGTTCTGTGAGTCGGCCGACCTTGCCGAGTTGGCCGGCAAGACCGGCATTGACGCCGACGGCCTAATCCGCACGATCGAGGCATGGAACCGCCATGTCGCCGCCGGTGCCGATCCCGACTTCGGCCGCGGTTCCAGTGCCTACGACGGCTACTGGGGTGACGACACTGCCACCACGCCAGCCGGTAAGACGCTCGGCCCCATCGACACCGCCCCCTTCTACGCGGTGCCGGTGTGCGTGGGTGCGATGGGCACCAAGGGCGGGCCGCGCACCGATCGCGACGGCCGGGTGCTCCATGTCAGCGGAGAGCCCATCCCGGGGCTGTTCGCCGCGGGCAACGCGATGGCCGGGCCGACCGGCCGGGCCTACGGCGGCGCCGGCGGAACCATCGGTCCGGCAATGGTTTTCGGCTACCGCGCGGGCCACGCGGCCGCGACCGGGAAATCCATCGACCTTCAGTAGCAGGCCCCGGCTCGCTTGACTGCTTGAGAGGGACACATCGCGACGGACCGTCCAAGGCTCCACGCCTGCGATATCCTTTAATCGTGCCTAGAAAATCCGCGCCGGCCGGGACCGGGGCAGCCAAGCCCGAAAACGATTCGAAGTCAGCGCGCACCCGCGTCCGCATCCTCGATGCGGCAGCGCACGTCCTGAGTTCGAAAGGGTTTGCCGGGACAAGGCTGTCGGATGTGGCCGAGCATGCGGAGCTTCAGGCGCCCGCTATCTACTACTACTTCGGGTCTCGTGAAGAGCTCATCGAAGAGGTGATGTATTGCGGCATTGCCGAACTGCGTAGGCACGTGCAAGACGCCCTGAACGCGTTGCCGACGGAAACCTCGCCGCTGGACAGGATCATGACCGCGGTCGAAGCCCACCTACGACACGAACTCGAGATCTCCGACTACGCCACCGCGTCGATCCGCAATTCTGGACAGATACCGGATCGGCTGCGGACCCGACAGCTCAAAGAGGAAGCGAGCTATGGACGGATGTGGCGCCGGTTGTTCGACAACGCCTTGGCCGACGGCCAGATTCGCGCCGACCTCGATCCCCGCTATGCGCAATTGCTGGTTCTCGGAGCGCTGAATTGGGCAGCCGAGTGGCGTGACCCTCGTCGCGACTCAGTAGACACCATCGTCTTCAACGCACAGTCGTTGGTTCGCCACGGACTTTGCCTCGCGAACACTCGCGTTCGCGGGTCGCACAAAAACCACGCGCAGCGAGCGCTCGCCGCTGAGCCTCCGAGACGCGGGATTCATGAAAGGGCTCATCGGGCGGGAGATAGCCAGCGATGACGTCGGCGGCCGCCGCCCGCGGATGAGAAAGAACCGCCCTGGCCCTTCCTCGCGCTCCTATTGAATTTCTAGTCTTGGGTAATCAGTCGGTCAAGCGGGCGCCACTGGTTTTGGTTCCCATTTCGCCTATCCCCCAACGTCCTCGATCGACAACGCGCCGGTTGGACATCCGTATACCGCCTCCTCGACGGCGGCGCGCTCGTCGTCCGGCGGGTGCTGTTTGATGACATGCGATTGCCCATCGGCGCCGACCTCGAACACCGTCGGGGCGGCCACCTCGCACAGCCCGATTCCCGAGCACTTGGTCCGGTCTACCTGAACTTTCATCAGAAGAGCCTGCGCATGATTTTCACGGATGAGCCCTAGATTTCCGGTGCCGGGACGACGCCGCTCAACACGGCACCGGTGATACCGCCGTCTACCACGAGTGCGTGGCCGTTGATCCATCGCGCCGCATCCGAGGCGAGGAACAACACCACGTCGGCGATGTCGTCCGGTGTGGCATGGCGACCGAGCAGTTCCTTGACGCCGTCGAGGGTATCCTTACCCATCGTTTCCTCGAAGTCGGCCAGGATCGGAGTCTGCACCGGACCCGGCAACACAGCGTTGATGCGAAAACCCATTTGCGCCAACGCCAGCGCCATCGACATCGTGTACACGGTAGTGACTTCCTTGGAGAAGTTGTAGGCGTTGCCCTGTTGCGGATTGGCCTTGAACCAGGCCGCCCCCTCCTCAAAAGTGTCGGTGGCCAACAGGTCCCGGATAGCTTCCAAGCGTCCGGGCCAGCCGAATCCCGCCGTGGACGACACGATGGTCACCGATCCCCCGGGCACCAGTCGCTTGACGAATGACTCGGTCAGATGCCGCACCGCCAGGCTGTTGACCGCGAGTACGAGATCGGCGGGCGCGGTGCCGGGAATGCCGGCGACGTTCATCAAGCCGTCGAATTCGCCGTCGATTTGCTCCAGTGCCGCGTCGATGCTGCGCGGGTTGGCAAGGTCCACCTCGACATGGCGGGTCACCGCGGCGGTCGGGCTGTTGCGGTCCAGTGAGATCACCTCGGCATCAGCGGCCAGCAGTTTCTCGGCGGCCGCGTGCCCGATGCCCGACGCCGCGCCCGTGACAACGTAGCGCTTGCCCCTGAATTCGGATACATATTCGGACACGTCTTCTCCTAGTCGAGGGTGTAGGGCAGCGACTTGACGGCGTGCATGAAGTTGCTGGTCAGGTACTCGGGTTCACCCACCCGCAGGGTCGGGGCACGGAAGATCAGTTCACGGAAGATCGCCTCCAGCTGCATCTTGGCGAGGAAAGCGCCCATGCAAAAGTGCGGGCCACCTCCACCGAACGCGACGTGCGGGTTCGGATTTCGCCGGATGTCGAAGGTATTGGGGTTTCCGAATGCCCGCTCGTCGCGGTTGCCCGATGGATACATCATCAGCACCCAGTCGCCCTCCCTGATGTGCTGATCGCGCAGTACAGTGTCGCGGGTGGCAGTGCGCCGGAACGTCATCACCGGGGTGGCCCACCGCACGAACTCCTCGATGGCGACCTTGATGCGGCCGTTGAAGTCCTTCTCGAGCAAGGCCCGCTGTTCGGGGAACTGCTGCAGCGCCACGGTCGTCAGCGACGTGGTGTTGCGGGTGGTGTCGTTGCCGGCGACCGACAGCAGCACGAAGAACGCACCGAGCTCGTCGTCGGTGAGCCGCCGACCGTCGACCTCGGCCTGCACCAGCAGACTCATCAGATCCGACTCGGGATGCGCACGGCGTTGTTCGGCGAGTTCGAGACCCGCGGTCAGCAGCCCGATCAACGAGTCGTTGAGCACTTCGGCCGGCTCGCGGCCGGCGGCGACCTCCTCGTCGGCCCACGACACCATGCCGTCGGCGAAGATGGTTGTCTCGTCGCGCTTTTCGGGTGGCAACCCGACCATTTCGTAGATCGTCCACATCGGCAGCCGTTTGGAGACCTGCGCGACGAAGTCGCCCTGCTTGGTCTTGACCAGGTCGTCGACGATCATCGTGGCCTGGTTGTTGACCTGGTCTTGAATCTTGGCCACCTGGCGGGGGGTGAACACCGAGCTGATCAGGCGGCGCAGCCCGGAGTGCTTCTCCCCGTCCATCGCGAGAAATGACTGTGCCGCGTCCAGCAGTTCCTCGGGGACGGCCTCGATGATCACGCCCTGGCCGGAGCAGAAGAGTTCGGGGTTCTTGCTGACATGGACGATGTCCTCGTTGCGGGTCACCGCCCACACGCCGTCCACCGGCGCCGGCATCATCGTGCCTTCGATGGGCGGATGCCAGCTGACCGGGCGCTCGTCGCGCAGGACCTTGAAATGCGGTTCGCGCTCCTCGGCCGTGAGCTGCCAGAAGCTCAGCGGCGAAACGCTGATCGGATCGAAGGGCGGGCGCGTCGCGTGCGGAGCCTGGACGGTCATGTGTGGGCCTCTGGGTAGCGATTGATGAGGACTCTTTTGGCCGGCTTTCGCATGAGCGCCTAGACGAGGAGGTCCTCGCGGCCGTCGCTCTGCAGCCGCTCGATGTAGCGCGCGTACAGCTTCTTGCCGAGTGGGGCCAGTTTGAGCAGGCTGCCGACGTTGCCGTCGACCTTGATCTTCTTCTTGGCCATCGCCAACGGCAGGTTCACCTTGCCCTGCCAGTACGCGTTGCCGGTGTCGGCCGTCATCGACATCGTCGCGGTGGGCGCGGGGCCGTCGGCCAGGCCCTCACGAACAGACTTGTCGGCCATGTCGATGACCACCAGCGCTTCGGGATCGGTGAAGTCGAAGGCGACCACGAGACCGGTGTCGACGAGCTTGGGACCGATCTCGTCATCCTCGAAGGCAGTCTCGAAGATGCCGCCGATGTAGTTGGTCACCTCCGCCGAATTGGCAAACCCCATCGTTTTCCTTAATTTATATTCAATTCGGAACGGATACCACGCGACGGAAGCTGGACCAACCTCGACCGCTATGGCGCCCGTCACAAGACAATACCATAAGTCGACTTATGATAGCAGCGACAACCGCCGTTCTCGTCGACTTAAGACGGGATAGAAAACGATGGCGCTCGCGTGGCGCACATCGGATAGTTGCCGTATGAGCTGGGCGGTCTGCGATGCAGTGGCAATATTGAACATCAGATAGAAAACTGCGTCGTCTTGCGGCTGCGAGTACCGCCCGCCCGATAGAATCACACCATGGCCAGCCCGACTGACGCCGCATCCAAGTCAGCCCAGACGCGACGGCGGATTTTGGATGCCGCCGCGCAGGTGTTGAGCGCCAAGGGATATGCAGGGCTGCGCCTGACTGATGTCGCCGCACAGGCCGAGCTGCAGGCGCCGGCCATCTACTACTACTACCCGTCGCGTGACGACCTCATCGAGGAGGTCATGTGGGCCGGCATCGCCGACATGCGCCAACACGTAATCGCGGTGCTCGACGATCTGCCCGCCGATACCCCGGCGCTGGATCGGTTGCTCGCGGCGGTGGAGGCCCATCTGCGGCACGAACTTGAGATATCCGACTACACGACCGCGGCGATCCGCAATGCCGGGCAAGTGCCGTTGAAAATCCGCAAGCGCCAGATCCTCGAGGAACAACGCTACGGCGAGGTCTGGCGACGGCTCATCAACGACATGGCGCGATCCGGGGAACTTCGCGCCGACCTCGACCTATACATCGCGCAGATGTTGGTCCTGGGCGCGCTGAATTGGGCGGTCGAGTGGTGGGACCCGCGGCGCGGTTCGCTGGAGGCCGTGGTGGCCAACGCCCAGTCGTTCGTCCGGCACGGTCTCGCGGACCCGTCGCCCGGCTAGGGCCCCGGCGCGGGCGGGCACGCGGCAACGATCTTGTCGGCCACCAGCTGAGCCGTCTCCGCGCACGCCGTGGTGCCGCCGTTGGCGTATTCCTTCACCGCGTCACCGACATTCCACAGGCCCGCGAACGGGGTGTCGTGCGGCACGTCGAATCCCGCCACCGCCCGTTGCGGCGGCCAGTCGTCGCGGGTAACCGAGATGCTCAATATCCTTGCGCGGTCATCGAACCCGGCGATCGTGTCGCGCAGATCGCGCAACAAGAGCTCGGTTTCGGCGGCCTCGTCGAAGTCGCCGATGGATGGCTTGGGAACCGACGTCCCGACGTAAAGCTGCCAACCTTGCGGCGCCATCTCCGGGCACGTGTCGGTGAAGTTGGCGATATAGGCCAAGCGCCGCGACGTGGCGAAGCTGAGCATGCCGGGAACGTCGACGAGGCGATCGCGGCTGGCGAAGTTCACCGAGATCATTGCGGTCGGGCGGTCACCCTTCTTGACCAGGTCCTGGTAGTCGGCGGGCACGTTGTCCTCGCCGAGAAGCTTGACGGTGGCGGCGGGCCCGACATCGCTCACCACGACCGGCGCAGCGACGCTTACCTTTTCGCCAGCGCGGATCACCTCCACCCCGATCACCCGGTCGCCGTCGGAGGCGATCTTGGTGGCAGTCGTGGAAAGCCACACTTCGCCACCGTGCGACTCGACGACGTCGACCAGGCCGCGCCATAGCCCGATGGTGCCCTGGGGGTGAAAGCCGAACCGCTTGAACGCGCTCTTACGCGTGAAGTAGGTGAGGAACACCCGCGCCGGAAGGTCCTCGGAGCCGACCGCGAAAATCGAGGCGCACATGTTACGGAAAATGCCGTGTACGCGTTCGTTCTTGGTGTAGCGAGAAACCCACTCGGCGGTACTGATCTGGTCTTCGGGCAGACCGGAGTCGCTGCGCGCAGCACCGATGCCGGCGACCAGTTTGGCGCCCTGGCGGGTGAGCTTACTCAGCAGGAAACCCCACCCGCCGCCGGTCACGTCGACGTTCTTGCCGCCAATCCGGTACAACAGCGCCGGTTTGGGTTCACGGATGTCGAACGGCGCGCCGACCTCGTCACAGGTCTGCTGCGTAATGCCGCCGACCTCGATCACGATGGCACCGGTGTTGACTTTGAACCCGTCGATGTCGTCGGTGGAGGCGCGTCCACCGACC
>Ga0210397_10000904_pt1 | contig 19325 bp, 18 predicted proteins | sample IncBWH2OmetaG_FD_160126 | JGI IMG/M metagenome (GOLD analysis project Ga0210397, IMG submission 160126) | Forest soil microbial communities from Barre Woods Harvard Forest LTER site, Petersham, Massachusetts, United States - Inc-BW-H-2-O ...
TTTCCTGACGGCCGACTCCACGTCAGGAACCGACGGCAAGGGCACGATCACACGGCAGGAAACCTTGCAGACCAACGTCGCCGCCATCGTCACGCAAGTTTTGCCGAACGGCAATCTCGTGGTCGAGGGCAAGCAGGAGATCCGCGTCAACTATGAGAAACGCGAACTGATCGTCGCCGGCATCGTGCGGCCGGAGGATATCCAGAGCGACAACACCATCGACTCCAGCAAGATCGCGCAGGCCCGCATCGCCTATGGCGGCCACGGCGAGATCAGCGACATCCAGCAACCGCGCTATGGCAGCCAGGTCATGGACGTGCTGCTGCCGTTCTAGGCGTCAAGTTTGATGCCGGGATCAACGAGCTCCCACATCGCACCGCGAACCTAGGCGTGGTGAGATGTTCAAAGCGGCCTCCGTCAGCTCCCCTGACGGAGGCCGCACTTGTTTTCGGGTCAGAAAAAAGCGCCCAAAGAAAAAAACGGACCGCGCAAAAGGCGATCCGCTTTCGGATTCTGGGCCTTGCAGGATTCAGGCGACCGAAGGAATGGCCTCGGGCAGCACTTCTTCGGGGAACAGCCGGTCGCGACCGCTCAAATCATATTGGAGCTCGCCGGCGTGTAGTTTTGCGTTATTGGCTTCGCGCTTGATCGCGTCTTCCTCGCCGTACATGAACGCCAGGAAAGCGTAACGCTTGCCCTTGGTCACCGGCGTCACCTGATGCAGCGCGCCGCAAGAAAACACCAGCGCGCCGCCTTCCGATGGCCGGTAAGCCTTGGTGCCGAACTCCGGGAATGCCAGATCGCCGCCTTCGAAATCCTTGTTGAGGTTGATCGAGAGCGCGAAGCGCCGATGCTGGGCGCCGGCGTTGATGTTGTCGCGATGCCGGTGAAAGTGGGCGGCAACCGCGCTATCGTAGCAGGCAACGACATAGCGATCCATGCGCGTCACCTTAAACTGAAAATAGCGCTCGATCGGACCAACCAGCCGCCGCACGATGTGGTCGCGGATCAGTTCGCGCACTTCCGGAACGCCGACCGCGACGTCGCTGCGCCGCTTGAGCCGCCAGTCGGACAGAGTGACGGTCTTGCCGTCAATGTCGAACTGAAAACCGGAATCGACAGCTCCCTGCGTCTCGTAGAACTGGATCAGGAAGTCGCAGATTCCAAAACTGAAGACGCGCGGTATCATCAACGCCGGCGCGAACATCGGGACACCAGCGGAATCGTCGACCCGGGGCAGGCCTTGCAGCACGTTGCGGACCATGTCCGCGTGCCCTTGCGGAATATCCCAGGCGATATCGGCAACCGCCCGCAGCATCGGATCGAGGATGACGGTGCGCGGCATCTCTCCGGCGCCGAACGACCGGCTCACAGCACCGTCGCGATCGGCAAGAAAAGACAAGGTGCCGCTGGAGACCGCCGCAAGGCTATCAGCATCGCCCGCCTGTCCGGTAAACACGCAGCCGATGACAAGATGATCCTCGCCGAACGCCGCACTCAGCCGCGCGAGTTCGGTCACTTCCGCCATCGCGCGCGGATTGGCGAGCGAGCCGACGAAGCTGAGGACGACCCAGCGGCCGGCGCCGGCATGCAGGTCGAACGATCCCCCGGTCACAACCGGCAGGCTGAACCACGGGACCGGATCGCCGAGAATGATGCGATGACTGGCTGTTTTGGTGTCGCTCATGGTTAGTGCCCCGCTTAAAGGTCGACCCGCTTCGGCGATAGTTCAGGCGTCTTAATGAAACCTTCCACCAGGTCGCCGTGATGTTGCGCAGTGTTGCGCATGTCGGGTCCAAAATTACTCCGAAACAAAATTGTCTGCTCTGAATCGACCGACGTGCGCGGCTCTTCGCCGGCGGCAAGCTTTGCCAGCCGCCAAAGTCCCGGCTCGGCTTCGGTAAAGCCGTTGTCCCGGTAGACGTTGCGCGCCGGGATGTTACGCGACGTCGGGATGATTCGCCCGCAAAGCGGCAGGGAGGCGTTCTTCATCTCGTGCAGGATATGACGCAGAAAGCAATGCTCGATGCCCATCCCGAGCGCCCGGCAACTGACCGCTAGGCCTGCGATTTCTCCTTCGACAATGACGGCCGCTCCGACCAGGCCGTGGTCGCCGAGGCGATCCGACACTTCGATCGCAAACAGGTGGGCATCGGGATTTGCCGCCAGCGCCGCCAACTCGGCGGAAGAGAATTTCCGGCCCGTGGTGTTGAACTGGGTGGTGCGCTGAAACAGCTCTTCGATCCGTTGCAGTTTCGGCGACGACGCGACAAGGCGTTCGATGGCGCATCTGATCTGCAACTGCTCGATATACTGCGCCTCCCCCATCGTTTCGCTGCGCAACTGCTGCCGGGCGATCTGCGCCTTGACGAGTTCGCTGCGGGAAGCTGCCTCCGTGGTCACCACGGGAATCTGCAAACGCGGATCGTTGAGCAGGCGCCGGCGCAAGGTGAACGGGTCCTCGCCCCAGACCTCGACCTCCGGCAACCGCCGACGGACGCGGTCGCGCTCGACCGGATTGTCGTCGATGAACAGGAAGGCATCGAGCGCAAAACCCAACTCTTCCGCAATCGATCTGATGTTGCCGACCTTGTCGTCCCAGTTGACGCGCCAGGTGACGAAATCGTCCGGCGTCAGCAGCCGGCGCTTCGGATAGTGATCCGGATATTTCCAGAGTTCGCGGACGGTCGCTTCGTCGTTCTTGCTGACGCAGGCGAGCACGACGCCGCGCTTCTTCAGCGATTTCAGCGCTTCGTGCAGGCCGAAATAAAGCCCGATGAAGGAAAATTGTCCGCTGATTTCCGGCGTCCAGGCAAACGGGCTGCCGGTCTCCGCCAGCACGCCCGGCCACAGCGTGCCGTCGAGATCGACGATCACGCATTTCTTGCGGCCGGCCCCCGTCACGGTAACCAGCGCATCGATATGCTTTTCCGCAATCACCGCTTCGCGGCCGTAAGCGTCGCCGCCAAGCGCATGGGCCAGCGGCGCGATGTCCGGAAACAGGCCGTGGACGGCGGCCTTTTCGCTTTCCGGCCGTTGCAGCATCCAGCCGGGCGAGCCGAAATGGGTGAAGCCGACCTGGCCATCGTCGAGCAGCCGCTCAGTCCCGGCGGCGCCAAGCGCAGCCGCGATATCGATGACGTGGACATCGGGAAAGGCGACCGCGAGTTCGGCCAGCGCCACATTGGTCAGACGGAAGCGCGTGCGATGTCCCTTGACGCCGCGCTCGGCCAACCCAAGCGGCTGAACGGTGGGTTCAGGCAGATTGTCGATCAGGATCGGCGCCGACGTCATGCCGCGCAATCCGGTCAGGAGTTCGGTGGCATGCCCAATGTAGGCGGCGTGGGGGTTGAACCCGTTGTCGAGGTCTTCCACGACAAGGTGACGCGTCCGCAATGCGCCGACAAATATTACGTCGTGTTTGTGCTCGGCCGCAAAACGGATATCGTCGGAAAAGGTCGCCGCGACGTGCAGGTCGATGCCGCGACGCGCGGCTTCGCGGCGCAGGAAATCGGCCTCCATCTGGATATCGCAATCGCCGAACAGCACGGCATCGACGCGCCGGTGCGTGCCGCCCAAATCCTCAATGCCGTAGGAGGCGCCGACCGCCCAATAGGCCGCACCGCCCTCCTTTGATTTGCGCCGGTAGTTCTCCAGCATCTCCTCGGGATTGCGTCCGTGCTTGGCGGAAAGCTCCCCACCGATCGCAGCCAGTTCGTCCTCCGGCGTCATCTCGGTCAGAATCCGGCGCGACTTCAGCTCCATGACGGTGCGTTCAATCGCTTCGCGCAAACCGGCTTGTGTATCGGCGGGCTTGGCCAGCAGCGCCACCATGGCCCCGCAATCCTCAGGCACACGGCGAGGCTCGGAAAAATAGTCCAGAAGGGCCGCGATCTCGCTATCGGCGGGAAGGCGCATATGACTGATCGCGTGCACGATCAGTATCCGGCCGGGGCCGACAGGCAGCAGATGAACGAAGCGGGAGCGGCGGAGAATCATTCTTGCCTAGAATAGCAGGATGGATGCAGATGTGAATCCGTAACGACCACCGCGCCAGCGCCATCGAGGGCTGAAATATCATGAAACAGGAAGGCGGCCAGCCGACCTCGCCGACCGGCCCCGGCAACGAGGCCAACAGCACTCTCTCCACCCGGGGACTGCTGATCGTCTTTGCGACGCTCGCGATCGCGCTCGTGCTCGGCTATCTGCTGCTGAGCAAGCTCATCGATATTTCGCAGGAAGAAGATTGCGCGCTGGCGCACCGCTATAATTGCGGGGCCGTCGAAGTACCGCGCTAGAAATTAGATCACGGCTTGTTGGCTTCGTCGCGTTCGGTGCGCCTGCGGCCCTTGTCGCTCGAGGTGGTGAGACGAGAGAGCGTCGCCTCCTGCCGCATCCACTGCATTCTCGGCCGTGCTGGGTAGCCACCCCATGTCTCGCCGGCGGGAACGCTGCCCATGACCCCGGAGCGGGCCGCCACGCGCGCGCCTTTTCCGATCGTGACATGCGGCGCGAGACCGACCGAGCCGCCGAGCTGGGCAAAGTCTTCCAGCGTCACGCTGCCGCTTAAGCCGCATTGCGCCACGATCACGCAGTGTCTGCCGATCTGGCAGTTGTGCCCGATCTGACAGAGATTATCGATCTTGCTCGCCTCGCCGATCACGGTGTCCCTGATGCCGCCGCGGTCTATCGTCGTGCCGGCGCCGATCTCGACGTCGTTCTGGATGATGACGCGGCCGGTCTGCGGGATTTTCTGCTGGGCGGCATCCTCGGTGTAGCCGAAGCCATCCTGGCCGATACGGCAACCCGGATGGATCGTGACGCGATCTCCGATCAGCGTATGCACGATCGAGCAACCGGCGCCGATGCTGCAGTCGCGGCCGATCGCGACGTCGGGGCCGATCACGGCGTTCGAGGCGATGATGCTTCCCGCGCCGATTTCGGCGCGCGGCCCGATGACCGCGCCGGGATCGACCGTGACATCGCTTTCGAGCCGGGCGCTGGGATGGATGGTCGCGCCTTCGAAAATGCCGTCGGTCTCAAACAGCGAGGCAGGACGCAAGGATTGCGGATAGAGCTTTCGATGCACGGCGACGAACGCACGATAAGGCGCTTCGGTGCGCAGGACGACGAGGCCTTCGGGCGCGTGGCCGGTAAAGCGCTTCGGCATCAGGCACGCGCCGGCGCGGGTTTTGATCAAGGCGTCGGTAAATTTGTTGGCGTCGATAAAGGCCAGATCGGCCGGGCCGGCCAGATCGGCCGGCGCCACACCGGTGATCACATGCGACATCGACGCGTTTGCGCTCGCTTCGGCGCCCGTCAGCGCAATGATTTCGCCGATCGTCAGGCCCGATGGGCGATCAAAGAAGCGGCGACTTGCCATTTACCAATCCATGTTGACGAGACTGGTGTCCCGATGCCGACGTTCGTATTATCGAACTGTCATACTAGTGGTCCGCTTCTAACATTCGCACACCGCCGTAGCGAGCACCTTTGCGAATATTAGAAGCACTGCACCACTAGCAAATATTAGATTCCAGTGGAGTTTAAGATTTGACATTCGCTTTCCGAGTCTGCGGCTAGGTTAAGAGCGAATGTCAAATCCACTCCACTGGCAACAGCTGTAAGCCGCGCGAGCCATCACGAGTTCTACCAATATGTGAGCGTGCGACGGCAACGGACCACGTTGACAGTCATCTGCATTCAGCGGATGGTATTAGAAATACAAGACAAATTTTCACATTGTCGAAAAGCTGAAACGTCGAAGTTCAGCTGATAACCGGGAGCGAATTTATGACTTTTCGTCGCCATTCAAATGCCTGTCTCGCAGCGGTCGCGGTCGCCGCACTGGTGACGGCATGGTGCGGCCCAGCCAACGCGCAACAAAAGAAGGCAGTGCCAGTCAAAGCCGACGCCATCGGCGGTCAGGTGACTGGCCCGAACGGTCCGGAAGCCGGCGTGTGGGTCATCGCGGAGACCGACGACCTTCCGACCAAATACGCCAAGATCGTCGTCACCAACGACGCCGGCCAATTCGTCATCCCGCAGCTTCCGTCAGCTAAATACAAAATCTGGGTGCGCGGATACGGCCTTGTCGATTCTGAAAAGCAGGATGCCGCGCCCGGCAAAAACATCGACCTGAAAGCAAAGGTGGCGCCGAATGCGGCTGCCGCGGCAGAGTATTATCCGGGCATGTACTGGTACTCCATGCTCAAGATTCCGGACACAAGCGAGTTTCCGAATAAGGACAAGAGCGCGAATGGCGTCGGACCTGGTATGGCCTCGCAAGCGGTCTGGATCGACAGCCTAAAGAACTCCTGCCAGTCGTGCCATGCGCTCGGCAGCCAGAACATCCGCTCACCCCACGTCAAAGAGCTCGGCCAGTTCAAGAACTCGGAAGATATGTGGGAGCGTCGCGTACAGTCGGGCCAGGCTATGACCAACATGGCACTCACGCTGGGCCGCATGGGCCCACCGCGCGCTTACAAGATGTTCGCCGACTGGACCGATCGCATCGCAGCGGGCGAACTTCCCTCCGAGAAGCCGGAGCGTCCGACGGGTGTCGAGCGCAACATCGTCATCACGTCATGGGCCTGGGGCAAGAAGGGCGAATATCTCCACGACGAGGTTTCGACCGACAAGCGCAATCCGACGGTGAACGCCTACGGCAAAATTTACGGCTCGCCGGAGGAAAGCTCGGACGACGTGCCGGTGCTTGATCCCGTGAAGCACATCGCGTCCTACATCAAGGAGCCGTTCCGGGATCCGGATACGCCGAGCGCCGCGGACGAGCCGCTGGGACCGTCGGTGTTCTGGGGCGACGAGGCAATCTGGGACGGTCACACCTCGATCCACAACCCGATGATGGACGAAAAAGGCCGGCTCTGGCTCACGGCACGCATTCGCAAGGCGGCCAATCCCGCGAGTTGCAAGGCCGGGTCGGACCTCCCGTCTGCGCAAGTCGCACCGCTCAACGAGTCGCCCCGCCAGACGTCTTTCTACGATCCGAAGACGGAAAAGTGGACGATGATCGATACGTGTTTCGGCACGCATCACCTTCTATTCTCGCCTAGCGACAGCAAACTCTGGTTCAGCTGGGGACAGCCCTATAGCGGCGTGGTTGGCTGGCTCGACGTCAAGAAGTTCGAGGAAACTGGCGACGCGATGAAGTCGCAGGGCTGGACCCCGATCGTGGCGAACGTGTCGGGCACCGGCAAGCGCGAGGCTTTCGTCGCCGCCGACAAGCCGATCGAGCCCGGCAAGGATAAGTTGGTCAAGGCGGCGTTCTACGGCCTCATGCCGAGCGTCAAGGGTGACGTGATCTGGGGCCAGACCATGGGCCCGGGCTTCACGCGCATCGATCAGCCGGCGTACCTCATCCGGATGATTCCAGGCAGCGATCCGACCCACACGGCCGTCTCGGAAATCTTCCAATCGCCTCCCGGCACCTATGGCTCGCGCGGCGTAGATATCGATTCGAAGGGCGTCGCCTGGACCGTGCTGTCGAGCGGACAGGTCGCAAGCTTCGATCGCACCAAGTGCAAGGAAAAGCTCGAAGGGCCGAATGCCGCGACCGGCGCTCAGTGCTACGAGGGCTGGACGCTGTACCGGATGCCCGGACCGCAGTTCAAGGATGTCAAAGATCCCCAAGGCAGCGCCAACCACGCTTACTACATGTGGGTTGACGTCCATAACACGCTTGGTCTCGGCAACGACGTACCGATTGCAACCGCAAACGGCAGTGAGTCGCTGCTGGCTCTGGTCAATGGCAAGTTCGTCAACATCCGCCTGCCCTACCCGCTCGGCTTCTTCGCCAAGAACACCGACGGCCGGATCGACGATCCGAAGGCCGGCTGGAAGGGTCGCGGCGTGTGGACGACCACCGGCACCCGGGCTTACTTCCACAGCGAAAGCGGCAAGGACGAGAAGCCGCGCGTCTATCACGTTCAGCTGCGCCCGGACCCGCTCGCCGACTAAAGCCTGACCGCAGGAAATCTGCGGGCTGATTTCAACGCGACATTCATTGCCTCGCTGCATTAAAAGATGCAGCGAGGCAATTGCGTTTCTCTTCCGCTCGCTCACCATTGAGATCGGCGACGAGTTGCGCTGGCATTTTGGTCCGGGCTTGTGGACCTACCGGCTCGCGTTGGATGAAATCGATTCCGTCGGCGTCGTGCGTAACCACTGGTCGAGTGGATTTGGAATCCGAAAGGCGTCGGGCTTTACACTCTATAATGTGTCGGGGCTGGACGCGGTCGAGCTCAAGTTGAAATCCGGCGAAATCCGCCGCATCGGCACCGACGATCCGCAAGGGTTAGCGGCCGCGCTCAGGTCGGCGGCGCATACCGGCGGCTAAAGAAGCCGCCGCCTACTCGTCGCGATAGACCTTCTCGCGCTTCTCGTGGCGTTCCTGCGCCTCCACCGACAGCGTTGCGATCGGGCGGGCTTCCAGCCGCTTCAGCGAGATCGGCTCGCCGGTCTCCTCGCAATAACCGTAGGTGTTGTCCTCGATGCGTTGCAATGCCGCATCGATCTTCGAGATCAGCTTGCGCTGCCGGTCGCGGGCGCGCAGTTCGATCGCGCGGTCGGTTTCCGATGAAGCGCGGTCGGCAAGATCAGGATGATTGACGTTCTCCTCCTGGAGCGTCTGCAACGTGATCTTCGATTCCCGCAGGATCTCGTCCTTCCAGGCCAAGAGCTTGGCGCGAAAATAATCGCGCTGGCGCTCGTTCATGAAAGGCTCTTTTTCGGTCGGTCGATAGTTCTTCAACTTTTCCAAGGCCAGCCCATCTTTCACCTGAGGTGTCGCGCCCTTGCGGCACTGCGCGAGGAGAAAGCCCCCTCGCGCGGCGCCTTATATAGCGAGGTCTTGCGACAGACAATATTGCCGTGGCCTGCCTACCCCCTGGACCAAGCCCCTGCACAGGCAAATCGATCTGGCAGGGCCTTCCGGATCGGCCAAAGGCCGACGAAGTCTGGTTAATAACCGACGGTAAAGCGCGCCCGGGTATGGGCCGGGCGCTCGATCTCGTCGGCCATGGCGACCGCAAAGTCCTCAAATGAGATCCAGCTCTTCCCGGCCGAATCGACCAGAAGCTGGTCCGTTCCCAGGCGGAACTTGCCGGTCCGGCCGCCGGAATCGAGCAGCGCTGATGGCGACAGGAAGGTCCAGTTCAGCTCCCTTTCCTGCCGCAACCGGTCCAGGAAGACCCCGCCTCTCTCGGCTTCCGCCTTGTATGCCGCCGGGAAGTTCGGCGTCGTGACCAGCGGCACCCCGGGCGCGACCTCGAGCGAGCCGGCGCCGCCGACCACAAGGTAGCGGGGCACGCCTGAATCCCTGGCAGCGCCGATCAGGGTTTCGGGGTCGCTATCGAGGAAATGAATCGCGCTCACTGCGGCATCATGTCCGGCCCATAACCTGGCGAGCGCCGCGCGGTCATTGGCATCGCCTGAAACGGCCGTGACATTGGCGAGCCTGGCGATCCTGTCCGGGTTCCGCGCAATCCCCGTGACGCTGTGGCCGCGGCGGGCGAGTTCGGCTGATATGCAGGAGCCGGCGCGCCCCGAGGCGCCGGCGATGGCGATCTTCATGCTTGTCTCCCTGTCTTAAAGTTCTGGATGAATTGGAGTAGTATCCAACAGTGACTAGATAGCTATCGGAATGCTGGTGTTAAGAACGCACCTGGGGATCACCTGGTGACATCAGGGTAACCCCGCGAAAGCGGGCTCTTTTCGGAGTTCAAGCGTGATGAAAGCGAATCCCTATTCGGCCGACTGCCCGACCCGCCAGATTCTGGACCGGGTCGGCGACAAATGGGCGGTGCTGATCCTTTTGCTGCTGCGCTTTGAGGCCTTGCGCTTCAATCAGTTGCGCCGCGGCATTGAAGGAATTTCGCAAAAGATGCTGTCGCAGGTGCTCAAAAGCCTGGAACGCGACGGCCTGGTCAAACGCCGCGCGATCGCAACCGTGCCGGTGACGGTGGAGTATTCGATCACGCCGCTCGGCAAGACACTTGCCGCCGCCGTCGATCCCTTGCGCGATTGGGCCGAGACGAACCTGAAGGAGGTGCTGGCCGCCCAGCGCCGCTACGACGCGCAGCAGCACACCAAAGCGGCGTGAATTGAGCCCGTGAGGCTAGTGCTGCCCGGCTTTGGCGAGTTCGACCTCGACGCGCAGCTCGATCTCGGAAAGCACGGCATCCAAACCCGGGTCGCCCGAGGAGGACTTCAGGTTGACCGAAGCCTCCCGCAGCCGGCTCACCGTCGAGGCATCGAAATTACCCGACAACAGAGCGATCTTGAGATCGTCGAGCACATCGAGCGCGCGTTTGCCGCGCTGCACCGAACGTTTGCGACGCTCGGTCGGATCCTCTTCGATTCCCTGCATCGCCAGCAGCGCGTCGATGCCGGTCGCGGCCTTGGGCGCCAGCGTTGCGCGCGTCTCGCTGGCGGAGGCCGCATCATCCGGCAGCGAAAAGCCATTCGAGCTGGTTCGCCTGATATTGCTGGTCTGGGACCCCAGAGTGGTGCCGTTCGGTCCTGTGATGCGCATGATGGGTCCCTGCCGGTATAGCGCGCAGCATCGCCTGCGATGGTTAACGCGACGTAAATCACCCGGCAAAATCTGCCGCCATGCGGCAGTTTCGGCTGCCTTCGGCACGCCGCGCGCTGGCGCCCCTCAGAACTTATCCAATCAAATCAGCCCATTAGCTGAAATGAAGGCGTGGCACGGCGCTCGCATAGTTCATCGCGGATCGTCCCTCATGGGAGTGATGGACGCTCTTCAAGTTCAATGCCTCAGCGGGGAGCAGAGGATGCCAAGCGTCGATTGGGGAAAACTGTTGCGGCTGGGGGCGTGTGCGCTCTCGGCGTTGCAGTTGTGGACGGTTCCGGCCGGTGCGACGTCGCGGATCAAGGACCTCGCCAATATCGAGGGCGTGCGGCAGAACCAGCTCGTCGGCTACGGTCTCGTCGTCGGCCTCAACGGCACCGGCGATACGCTGAACAATGCCCCCTTCACCAAGCAATCGCTGCAAGCGATGCTGGAACGCATGGGCGTCAACATCCGCGGCGCCACCATCCGCACCGGCAACGTCGCCGCCGTCATGGTCACCGGCAACCTGCCCCCGTTCGGAACCCAGGGAACCCGCATGGACGTGACGGTTTCCGCGCTGGGCGATTCCAAGAACCTGCAAGGCGGCACCCTCCTCGTCACCCCCCTGCTCGGCGCCGACGGCAACGTCTATGCGGTGGCACAGGGCTCGGTCACCATCAACGGCTTCCAGGCCGAAGGCGCAGCCGCCAGCGTCACCCGCGGCGTGCCGACCGTCGGTCGCATCGCCAACGGCGCCATCATCGAGCGTGAGATCGAATTCGCGCTCAATCGCCTGCCCAACGTCCGGCTCGCCTTGCGCAACGGTGACTTCACCACCGCCAAGCGCATTGCCGCCGCGGTCAACGACTTCCTCGGCGCCAAGGCCGCGGAGCCGCTCGATCCCTCGACCGTCCAGTTGTCGATCCCTCCGGAATTCAAAGGCAATGTCGTTGCCTTCCTGACCGAGATCGAGCAGTTGCAGGTCGAGCCGGATTTGGGCGCCAAGATCATCATCGACGAGCGCTCCGGCATCATCGTGATGGGCCGCGACGTCCGCGTCGCCACCGTCGCGGTGGCGCAGGGCAACCTGACCGTTTCGATTTCGGAAAGCCCGCAAGTGAGCCAGCCCAACCCGCTCGCCCGTGGACGGACGGTGGTCACGCCGCGCTCCAGCGTCTCGGTGAGCGAAGATGGCAAGAAACTCGCGCTGGTGAAGGATGGCGTCTCGCTGCAGCAGTTGGTCGACGGCCTCAATGGGCTGGGCATCGGCCCGCGCGACCTGATCGGCATCCTCCAGGCGATCAAGGCCGCCGGCGCCATCCAGGCCGACATCGAGGTGATGTGATGGATCTGGCTCTGATCAGCAACAGCAAGCTCGCCAGCGCCGCCAGGGCGTCGATGCCCACCTATGGCGGCCACCCCGACTACGATTTCGCCGCGGCGCTCAACAAGGTGTCGCCGCACGTCAAAGCCAAGGCCCAGACCCAGGCGCAGCACTTCGAGGGAATGTTCATCAACTCGATGTTCTCGGAGATGACCAACGGCCTGAAGGGCGAAGGCCCGTTCGGCAACACCACCGGCACCGGCATCTGGCGCTCGATGCAGATCGAACAATATTCGAAATCTTTCGCGCAGGCAGGCGGCGTTGGCATCGCCAAGAACGTCTACCGCACGCTGATCATGCAGCAAGCCAAAACCGCCGGCCAGCCCCAAGGAACTACTCAAGGAAAACAAGCATGAACCCGCCTCCTTCACGGCAGCCGGCGCCGGCGACCCCGACGATTTCCACACCGGCCGAGGCCCGCAAGCTCGCCGAAGATCTGATGAATGCCATGAGCGCCCTGCTCGGCGTCATTGAGCGCGAAACCCAGCTCGTGCGCGCCGGCAAAATTCACGAGGCGATGGTATTCGAATCGAAGAAGTCGGAGCTGTCGCGCCACTATGTCGGCGTGGTCAATCGCCTGAAGGTCAACCACCTGTATCTGGCCAAGACCTCGCCGGATCTGCTGGCCACGCTGCGCCGGCACCACGACACGTTCCGCGCAATGTTGCAGGTCAATCTCACCGTGCTTGCAACCGCGCATGCGGTTTCCGAAAGCATCGTGCGTGGCGTCAACGCCGAGGTTCAGCGCCGCAACATTCCCAACACCTACGGTGCAACCGGCCGGCGCGTGAATCCGGGAGCACAGCACCTCAAGCCGCTGGCGGTCAGCCGCTCGCTCTAATCGCTCTCGTGCTGCTTATCTGAATATCTCACAGCACGAGCGCTAAAAGCGCCTGCCGTCCCAAACCACGCGATTGCAGACAATTTTCATTAAATTGACGCAGGCGCGTCAGCGCATCGTTCAGCGCGTTCTCTAACAATGCGTTGAGACGTCTAGTTCATATTGCCGATGACGAGGGGTTGGGATTTGACTCGAGGAGAGCCAGGAGGCTGCCATGAGTACGGATTTCAGCATCAGGCCGGTGGGGACCCCGGTCGCAGTTTCATTACCGCCCGCCGCCAGCAACGCGGCGATTGGCGGCGTGCCCACGCAATTGCCTGCCAATCAAAGCGTCACGGCAACGGACCCGAGCACGGCGAGTCGCAACGATTCACCGAGCCAGGGTTCGAGCGATCTGTCGCATCAGGCGTTTTTCGACACCGCCGCGGCGTCGGTCGTTTTCCAGTCGGTCGATGCCTTGACCGGCGAGGTGGTCCAGCAATTTCCTGACGACGCGATGTTGCGCCGTCGCGCCTATTTCCACTCGCTGGATCTCCAAGACTCGCCGTCGCGCCCGCTCGCCACCGACGTGACGGCGTGAAAGCTGAGTCGAAGTGGAATATCTTCAGGCTCTGCCGGCGAGACCAGCAGCAATGTTGCAGTTGATGTCGATCAACGGCTTCAGCTTCGCCGGATCCGGATGCATCTGCATCTCGATCGTCTGATGCATGACAAAGACGCTGATGTTGGCGATGTTCTGACGAACCTCGAGCGGCTGCGGATTTTCGTTGGACTCGACCGCGCTCAAGAAGATCGTCCACAGCCGGCGATTGAACAGCAACGCTTTATGCATGCTCGCACTCGGGCCGGTCCAGTTCGCCTGCACATCCCGTAATTGCTTCGCCGCCTTCAGCAGTGCCTGCGCTTCGATTTCTCTGGCCGTCCCCGTTGTCTGTGATGTGCGTGCATAGGCTTGGGCGGCATTGGACATACATCACTCCGGACAGGGATTACGCAGCACGCGGGCATCGGAACTGCCCAAGTTTTATAGGTTGTTGCCTTTAAAATATGGTTAGCACTGGTCGCAGAATGCACCGCAAAACTACGGATTAGGCGGTTGCCTAGTGCCCGGCTCTGACATTCGTATCTTGTCGCAGCGGGCACTTTTACGAATGTCAGAACCAAAGGGACACTAGCAAATATATGATTCTAGTGTGGCTTTAACTCTGACGTTCCTTTGAAGAGATCGCCGCGAAACTGAAAGGAACGTCGGTGTCGCCACACTAGCCGATCGGCAGACGCGCACGATCAATAAAAAATGGCGGAGTTTCCTCCACCATTTTGTCTTCTGTCGTTTGCTGTTCGATCAGCGGAGCAGCTGGAGCACGCTCTGCTGCGACTGATTGGCGAGCGCCAGCGCGGAGACCGCGATCGATTGGCGGGTCGACAGCGCCTGGCTGTTGGCTGCTTCCTCGTTCGGATCGGCCAGCGTCAGGTTCGATGCGCCGGTCTGCAACACGTTGATCAGGTTCTTGTTGAAGTCCTGGCGGATCTCGACGATCGACAGGTTCGAACCGAGAGCAGACGCTTCGCCGCGCAGTGTGGTGGAAGCTTCGTCGAGCTGTGCGAGCACGGCGTTCGCGGAGTCGCTGTCGAGGAAGTCGGTGCCCGCCGTCAGGGTCGACAGACCAAGACCGGCATCGTTGAAGGTGACGCCGGTGATGTTCAGCTTCGACGCGCCGGTCTCGTCGAACACCAGGCTGAGCGTGTCGCCGTTCAACAGGTTGATGCCGTTAAAGGACGAATCCTGCGAGGTCGTGTTGATCTGCTGCAGCACGTTGTTGTATTGCGTGATCAAACCGGCGCGTGTCGCCTGTGAGGTCGGATCGGCCACAGGAGCCGTTGCGGTCAGACCGGCGAAAGGCGTCGCCGTTCCGCCGATCGTGCCGATCGTGGATGAAGCCGCCTCGTTCGACGTGACGATGTTTATGACGCCGGTGGTGCTGATGCTGGCCTGCAGGTTATTTGCCGCCAACGCCGCGTTGAGCTGGTTGAGCGTCGAGACCTGACCGGAGCCGGTACCGAAGACGATGCTGGTCGCCGTGCCGTTGCCGGTCGGGGTGATCGTGAGCGATTGACCTTGGAGCAGCGGCGGCGAGAGTGGCGTCGTACCAGCCGTCAGGCCGAGTGCGGTCAGCGTGCCCGCGTTGCCGCCGATGGCCAGAGCCTGCGTGGTGCCCGTGCTCAGGACCAGCTTGGTAGCGTTCAGCGTCGAAGGGGTCGTTGCACCGGTGATGCCGTCGATGGCGCCGAGCAGGTCGCCCACGGTCGCCGTGCTCAGATCGAGCGTCTCGCCGTTCGAGGTGAACGTGTTGCCGCCGGAAGCTGCGAACGAGATAGTCTTGCCATCGATCGTGAGGCTGTCCGCGGTGGTGATGGGCGTCGTCAAAGCGCTCAGCTTGGTGGTCAGCGCCGTCGCACCCGGAATGGCCCCGCCCGTCACGGTGTTGTTGGCCGGCGGACCGAGAAGGTTGTTGGCGGTGGCGCCAGGGATGGCCGTCGCGGTGACGTTAGACTTCGTGGAGTAGCCGACCGGGCTTTGTAGCACCTGGTTGGCGATCGATTGGGCGTTGGCGATCAAACCCTGCAGCGAGGTGATGCCGGTATTGGCCGCCTGGAGCACCTGGACGCCGTTGCCGATGCTGTCGAGCAGGTTGCCGATGTCGGAAGCGCGGTTGTTGAGGCCGGCTGCGGTGAAGAATTCGGTCGGATTGTCGAGCGCCGTGTTGACCTTGTTGCCGGTGGCGAGGTCATTCTGCGTGGTGGCAAGTAACGCCGCCGTCGACTGCAGAGACAGAAGATTTTGGCGGACTGATGCCGAAAGAACGATACCGGACATTTGTTGACCTTCCTATGCAGTGACGGCAGCCGACTCGAATCCGCGGCCGGAAGCACCTTTCGTCGTCACGATAGGGGGCGTCCTTTAAATTATGGTTAACGGCGGTTTAAGTTGTTTGCTTAACCCCGGGTTAAGGGCCACGCGCGAGCCGCACGGCAACGAAAAAGCCACCCATCGAGGCCCCCAAAACGAAAAACGGCGGGGTTTCCCCCGCCGTTTCAGTTCTGTTTTTGCTTTCGCGGATCAGCGGAGCAGCTGAAGCACGCTCTGCTGCGACTGGTTGGCGAGCGCCAGTGCCGAGACCGCGATCGACTGGCGGGTCGACAGCGCCTGGCTGTCGGCCGCTTCCTGGTTCGGATCGGCCAGCGTCAGGTTGGATGCGCCGGTCTGCAACACGTCGATCAGGTTCTTGTTGAAGTCCTGGCGGATCTGCACCACCGACAGGTTCGAACCCAGAGCCGAAGCTTCCGTTCGCAGCGTGGTCGAAGCATTCTGGAGCTGCGTCAGCACGGTGTTGGCCGAGTTGTTGTCCAGGAAGTCGGTGCCCGACTTCAGGGACGAGAGGCCGAGGCCCGCGCCATTGAACGTCACGCCGGTGATGCTCAGAGTCGAGGTACCGGTTTCGTTGAACACCAGCTTCAGGGTGTCGCCGTTCAACAGGTTGACGCCGTTGAAGGAGGAGTCCTGCGAGGTGGTGTTGATCTGCTGCAGCACGTTGTTGTACTGCGAAACCAGGCTGGCGCGTGTGGCCTGCGAGTTCGGATCGACGACCGGACCCGCAACGGTCAAGCCGTTGAATGCCGCACCCGAGGTCGAAACCGCCGTACCGCCGAGCGTACCGATCGTCGATGACGCCGCGTCGTTCGACGTCACGATGTTGATCTTGCCGGTCGAGGAGTCGATCGTAGCCTGCAGGTTGTTCGCCGCCAGTGCCGAATTGAGCTCGTTCAGCGTCGAGACGTCATTGGCCGCGGTGCCGAAGGTGATGCTGGTCGCGGTGCCGCCACCGGTGGCGCCGATGGTCAGGGTTTCGCCGGAAAGGCTGCCCGTGGTCGTGGCAGCCGTACCATTGACGGTGGCGTTGGGAATACCGAAAAGAGCCGCGGTGCCCGTGGTGACGATGGCATCGGACGCCCCGGCGGTACCTGTGCTGGTCAGGATGAGGTGGCCTGCGCCATCGTCGGAGGCAGTGACGCCTACGCCTGTGGTGCCGTTGATCGCTGCCTCGATGTTAGCGAGCGTGAAGTCCTTCGTCGGGGACGTGCCGGTGCCGGTACCGGTGCCGGTAGCCAGGGTCACCGTGGTGCCGTTGATCGTAAAGGTTTGGCTCGTGCCGGTATCGGTGAGGCCAGCCGAGAGGTCGGTCGTGCCTGTGACCGTGGCGTTGGTCGCCGGACTGCCGGTACCCAACAGGTTGTTCGCGGTCGCGCCGGTAATGGCCGCCGAGGTGATGTTGGACTTGGTCGAGTAGCCGACCGGGGTCTGCAGCACCTGATTGGCGATCGACTGGGCGCTCGAAACCAGGCTCTGCAGCGAGGTGATGCCGGTGTTGGCGGCCTGCAGCACCTGCACACCGTTGCCGATGCTGTCGAGCAGGTTGCCGATGTCGGAAGCGCGGTTGTTGAGGCCGGCCGCGGTGAAGAAGTTGGTCGGATTGTCGAGGGCCGAGTTGACCTTGTTGCCAGTGGCGAGGTCATTCTGCGTGGTGGCAAGCAGAGCGGCGGTCGACTGAAGCGAGAGGAGGTTTTGGCGAACTGACGCCGAAAGAACGATACCGGACATTGCTGTTACCTTTCTGGTTTTCTCAAGTATCCGACCCTTCAGGCCGGATTACCGAGGCACCGTGGGAGCAAGCCCTCTAACAAAACCTAAATCCGATACCTCCAATTCTCCCAAGCATCTGAAAAACAACGATAAAAACGAATTTTTCACCATACGGCGCAAACCACATATTGTTGAAAAGATTGAATATTTTTCACGGGTCCTGGCGCGTTTACGACTTGTTAAGAGCGACTCGGGAAGAGTGGCTGCGGCCACGATTGTATGAGTCCGTCGCCGGCGCGTTGTGAGCGTTTGGTCGCGCAAATCCTCAAATTTCAGACACGACAGGCGGCAACGGAGAACAGAGATGGCGCTCAAGGTTGAACTCAAGCCCCACGAACGGATCATCATCGGCTCTTGCGTGATCACCAACACCGATCAGCGGACGCGGCTATTGATCGACGGCGAGAAAATTCCGATCCTGCGTGAAAAGGACATCCTGACGCCAGAAACCGCCGACACCCCGGCCAAGCTCATCTATCTGGCGGTGCAGTTGATGTACATTTCGCCGGAACCCGAGATCAATCACGGCACCTACTTCAATCTCTTGCGTGACGTCGTCACCACGGCGCCGAGCATGTGGCCGATCATTGAAGGCATCAACATCGGCATTCTCAGCGGCGAACTTTATCAAGCGCTGAAGGAAGCCAAGAAGCTCGTGGCCTATGAGAAGAAGCTTCTCGACGAGGCGCGCAGCAAGCAGGCCGACACGCAGGTGAAAAAATCCGCGGCCTGATTCACAGGCCCGCAACTTATCTCGCAAACTTACGCCGCGCAGTTATCCGAAGATCGTCGCGCGCCGAATTCGAGCACGGCAGCAATAAGCGCATCGAGATCGCTTGTGTCGGTGCGATGGTTGACGATGGCGGCGCGGATCGCGAGCTTTCCGTCCAGCGTCGTGGTCGACGGCGCCGCGATGCCGGACTCGTGGATATCAGCCACGATCTCGCTATTGACGCGATCGGCGTCCTCCGCACGATAGCGGAAGCAGACAATATTGAGCTGAGCCGGCGCTACCAGCTCCAGCCGCGGCTCCGCCGAAACCTTCGTCTCGAGATAATGCGCCAGCCGACAGGTGCGCTCGATCATGGCGCCGAGCTTTTCGGTGCCGAACGCCTTCAACGTGAACCACGTCTTCAGTGCCCTGAACCCTCGCGACAGATCCGGTCCGAGATCGCAAGGCCATGGCGAGCCCGCGGCGAGTCCTCGTGTCTCGCGCCGCAGATAGGCCGCCGGCGCTGCAAAGGCATCGAGATGACGCTGACTGTCGCGAACCAGAAGAAAGCCGGCGTCGTACGGCACCTGTCCCCATTTGTGGAAATCAAGCGCGACGGAATCGGCATTCTCCAATCCGGCAAGACGCGGCGCCAACGCAGGCGAAAGAACGCCGAGCGCGCCATAGGCGCCATCGACGTGAAACCAGAGTTTCTCCTCGCGGCATAGCGCGCTCAATTCGGCGAGATCGTCGATGGCGCCGATATCAACCGTGCCGGCCGAGCCGACCACGAGGAACGGATGCAAGCCGATGTCGCGATCGCGTTTGATCTGCGCGCGCATTGCTCCGACATCGACGCGATGTGAACGATCGACCGGCAAGCATCGCAGCGCATCGGTGCCGAAGCCCGCAAGATCCATCGCCCTGGAAACGCATCCGTGCGCGGCCTTCGATGTGTAAGCTGTCAGCAAGGCGCCTTCAGCGCCGACGCCGCTCGCGCGCGCGGAAGGTCCAAGCGCCGCCGTGCGCGCCACCCACACCGCCATCAAATTCGCCATCGACGTTCCCGTCACGAACACGCCGCTCGCGCCT
>Ga0210397_10000911_pt1 | contig 19261 bp, 13 predicted proteins | sample IncBWH2OmetaG_FD_160126 | JGI IMG/M metagenome (GOLD analysis project Ga0210397, IMG submission 160126) | Forest soil microbial communities from Barre Woods Harvard Forest LTER site, Petersham, Massachusetts, United States - Inc-BW-H-2-O ...
GCGCAATGCGCGAGAGTGGCTCGAAAGCGCCGGAGGCGATCCGGTTGTCGCCCTCGTCGGTAAGCTCACCCCGCTGTTCGGCATCTTTTTCCTGATCATGCTGGCTGAGCCGTTCTTCCTGGAGGGCGTGCTGCAGATCTCCTTCCGGGGAGACGTGCCAATGATGGTGGCGGCGGGCTCGCTCCTGATCGTTGCCTACCTGTCGCTCGGCGCCTTGCTCCAGCTCGTCGCCGGCGACCTGGCGACGGGGCTCGGACTTGCCGGCCTGATTGCCTCTCCCGCATTCGGCTATGCAGGGGTCGGCTTTCCCACGATCGGCATGAACGCGTTTGCGCATGTCTGGAGCGCGATGCTGCCGCTGCGCTGGTACATGGCCGTCTTGCTGGGACAGGCGGCACGCGGATTGCCGGTCGCGGACTCCGCGATTCCCTTTGCCGCGCTCGCAGGCCTTGCGCTGCTCTATGCCGGTCTGGCATTGCTGCGCATGGCGAGCCTCAAGCGCAAGGGCTGGTTTGAAGTGGCGCGACCTTCCGACCCGCCCGACGTCACACAGACACCGCGAGGGATCGGCGGCGCGTTTGCCGCGGAGTGGCGGCGCGTGCTGGGAACGCGGAGCGCCTTCACGCTGCTGTTCCTGGCGCCCCTGATTTATGGCATTTACTATCCGCAGCCCTATCTCAACCAGATCTTGCGCAAGCTGCCGATCGCGGTCGTCGACAATGATTTGAGCGATCTCAGCCGACAGATCGTCGAGACACTGGATGCGAGCGGCGCGTTGAGCGTCGCAGTCCGGACGCGCACGCTTGTCGAGGCGCGCAGCGCAATCGATCGCGGGACAGCGTTTGCCGCCGTAGAAATTCCACCGGATGCCGAACGCGACATGCTCAAGGGCCTCACCGTTCACATTCCGATCTATGCGGATGCCACCTACCTGTTCATGTTCAGGTCGACCGCGAGCGGGGTTGCCACCGCCATCGGCACCCTGACGTCCGAGCTCGTGTCGCGAGGCGCGCGCTCCGATGGCAGCCTTGTCAAGGCGAAATTGGCAAACTCGAGCCCGGCCGATGTACTGCTGCAGCCGATCTTCAATCCTGTGGGTGGCTATGCGAGCTATGTCGTGCCGGCAGCTTTTGTGCTGATCCTGCAGCAAACCCTTCTGATCGGGGCGGCGATGCTGACCGGCACTGCGCTGGCGAAAGGCGGGGGCGCGTTCGCTAGCGTGTTCGGCCGCGGCATCGCCCATCTCAGCATCTACCTTCCGGCGGTTGCGCTTTATCTCATCGTGCTGCCGCGCATCTACGGCTTCTCGACGCTCGGCCATCTTCCGGAGCTTTTCGCGATCGCGACCGTCTTTTTGCTGGCGACAAGCTTCATGGGGCAAGCCGTCGGGGCCTGGTTCACCCGGCCGGAGAACGCGACCATCCTCCTTCTGGCAACCAGCCTGCCTCAGTTCTTCATGGCCGGTTTCGCGTGGCCGCGTGAAGCAATCCCCGAGGCGGCCCTCGCGTTCGGCCGGATTTTCCCGGCCGACTCCGCGATCGATGGTCTCGTGCGCATCAACCAGCTCGGTGCCGGCATCTGGGAGGTCGCCCACGATTGGCTCGGGCTGTGGTGCCTGGCCCTGATCTATTTCGCGCTTGCAGTGATCTCGATAGTTGTGACGAGAGGAAGGCGAGGACATGCAGAGAGTTAAGCCTGCAGCTACTGTCGCGGTCGCCATCCTGCTTGCGGCGGCCATTCTGATCTATTCCATCCATCGTCCGGATCCGAAGGTCACACTCATTGGAGTGGTTCGGACGACAGAAGTCAGGGTGGAACCGGAGGTGAATGGCCAACTCGTCTCAATCGCGGTGCAGAAAGGTGGGAAAGTACACGTGGGCGATGTCCTGGCGAAGCTCTCCGCGTTGGAGTTGACGGCACAGGCGGACCAGGCGCGCGCCGCCCTCGCGTCGGCAATCGCGGACCGCAACAATGTCTACGCCGGTGTCCGTCGCGAACAGGTGGCCTCGCTGAAATATGAAATTGCCAAAGCAAGCGCCCGCCTCGAGTACGTGCAGGCTCAGCTCACAAGAACCAGCACGCTGGCACGCGACAGCTTTGAGTCCCAGCAGTCATTGGATCAAGCCGTGAACGCTGCCGCAAGCGCACGTGCTGATGTGGCTGAGGCACAGGCTAACTATGATGCGGCCGTGGCGGGTCCGACCCGCGAGGAACGCTCGATTGCGGACTCGCAAGTGCGGGCTGCGGCGGCCGCAGTAGATGTGCTCGAACGTCGCCTCGACAAGATGATCTTGCGCGCCCCGGTGGATGGCGTGGTCGCTGTCGTGGCTGCAGAGCTGGGCGAGAATGTTCGCGCCGGCCAACCTATTCTGATGATTGAGGAGGCAGGCCCGCGGTGGTTTTCATTCAATGTGCGCGAGGATCATCTCGGTGGTCTTTCGGTCGGGGCAACCGTCAATGTGAGGCGGAACGGCGCCGATGCTGCGATCAGAGCCGTTATTACCGAACTGCGGCCGCTCGGGGCGTTCGCCACCTGGCAGGCCGAGCGGGTCATAGGCGATCATGACCGCAATACGTTGCGGATGCGCCTTGATCCATTGGGAGATTCGACAGGACTCGAAGCGGGCATGACTGTCTGGATCGAGCCAACCGACAATGTCCGTTGAAATTGCTCGATCTCGTCCCGATTGATTGGTTGGGATCAACGGGCGCAAGGTAATCCGATCTCATAACCTGTTCGACTGCGCCAACGCCCCGTTATGGGGCGTGTGCGGCGTAATGTGTACAGCGCGGTTGGAAAACCGGCGCCAGGTGCGGCTTGACCGCGAAGAGACGAGGGATTAGCCATCTTCTACTCTATTTGCCTGTAAGACCAATTCGTGAACAGGACCAAAGAGCCAAAACGGGATGGTCACGTGGGCCAATCCGAACGAGACGCCCTTGAGCCCACCACGTGGACGATAGATCTCGTGTCGCGCGAGCTACGCGCCAACGGCGTCGCGGTTCCAATCCGTAGCCGCGCTCTCCTGATCATCGAGACGTTGGTGAAATCAGATGGTGAAATCGTGACCAAGGACGCGCTCATGAGGAGCGCGTGGCCGCGCGCCATCACCCTCGAGGATGGCACCATACGGGTTCATATCTCGGCCATCCGCAAGGCTCTAGGCCCGGAACGGAGGCTGCTGCAAACGGTTCCCGGTCGTGGTTACCGCTTACTGGGTAATTGGAAAATCCAGCAGGATCGTAATCCGGCCAAGCCGAGTCCAGTAGAGCGGGCCACGGCGGCGGGAACTTCATTTTCAACGAACGTTCCGGTAGCGGCTAGCGCGCTGGTAGGCCGGGCGACGGCGGTGCAGCATCTGCGCGACCTTGTCTTTGCCTGTCGTGCCGTGACACTCGCGGGCCCTGGCGGGATCGGCAAGACGGTATTGGCATCCGAAGTGGCCCGAAGACTCTTTCCGGAGATGGAGAGTGACGTTTTTCTCGTAGAGCTGGTTTCGCTGTCGGATCCGCAATTGGTGCCATCCACGGTTGCGGGAGTGCTTGGCCTACGATTGGGCGGCAACGAGATTTCGTCGGCTTCGGTGGCTCGGGCCATCGGCAGCAGAAAGGTGTTGCTCGTTCTCGACAATTGCGAGCATGTGATCGACTCCGCCGCGGAGTTCGCCGAAACTGTCTTGCGCCTGTGTCCGCACACAACAGTGCTCGCCACAAGCCGGGAAGTACTGCGGATTGAGGGCGAGTATGTTTACCACGTCGCCCCGCTGGAGGTGCCATCGCCCGAGCAAGTCACGTCGAGCGACGTCCTCGGGCGCAGCGCCGTGCAGCTATTCATCACAAGAATGGGGTCACTCGACGCCGACTTCCTGAGGCGCGGTGAGAATCTTCCGGCGATCGCGGCAATCGTTCGGCGATTGGATGGCATTCCGCTCGCCATCGAGCTTGCTGCTGCGCGTGCGGCAACGTTTGGTGTTCAGGAGGTCGCGGAACATCTTGACGATCGCTTCGCCTTACTTACTGGCGGTCGGCGTACGGCCCTGCCGCGTCACCAGACGCTGCGCGCCACGCTTGATTGGAGTTTCAATTTATTACCCAGGTTGGAGCAGCAGTTGCTTTGCTCTATGGCCGTGTTCGCGGGCGGTTTCACCCTCGATGCGATGCGTGCAGTAATTGCCGAAGAGGATCGCGCTTCGTCGGTTATCATGAATGCGGTGGCCAATCTCGTCGACAAGTCGCTCGTTGCGCCTGACGATTCAAAAAGGGCTCGGCGCTGGCGGTTACTTGAGACAACGCGCGTATATGCACTCGAAAAGTTGCACGAAAGCGGCGAAGCCAGGCGAACCGCGCGGCGGCATGCAGAATTCTATCGCAATCTATTTGCTCATTTCGCAAGCGACGGGCAGTTCCAGGCTCCTATTGGAGACCTGCGTCGTTATCGTGAGGAAATCGACAATCTTCGTGCTGCGCTGAACTGGGCGTTCTCCCCGGCTGGGGATGCCGCCTTGGGCGTCGAGCTCGCTGCTGCGGCAGCCGATTTCTGGAGCGCGATGTCTCTGCTTACCGAGTCTTGCGAATGGGCGGAGAAAGCAACTGCCCAGATCGGGAATGCACTCGGTACACGCTCTGAGATGATCCTGCAGTGCAGTCTCGGGGTGGCACTCACCTATACACAGGGCATGACCGCACCAGCTCGCAAGGCGCTCGAGCGAGCGCTGGCACTCGCTGAGGAGCTTGGGGATTTCGACTACCGGCAGCGAGCGACACATGGTGTCTGGCTATTCCTGGGGCGCTCGGCGGTCTCCAAGGAGGCGCTTGTTTTCGCTCGCCGATACGAAGGCGTCGCGCGTACCCAAGACTTGCAAGCGCAGGCAGTCGCCGATTGGATCGTCGGAGTACCGCTGACCTACATGGCCGCGCACGCCGAGGCCGCCCAGCGGCTGCAACGAGCGATCGAGTATTACCCCACCGATCGGCGAAGGCTCGACTTGGTCCGGTTCGGCAGCGATCTGCGGGCCTCGGCGTCCGCTCATCTCACCGTTAATTTGCTTTCGCTCGGACGCCTGGATGACGCATCGCGGACAGCATTGTTTTCCGTCGAAGAGGCGCGCGGTACCTTTCATCCGAGCGTGCTGTGCATTTCTCTTGCATGGGCGGCTGGTTTTGTCTTTGTGAGCCTGGATGAGTGGGACCGCGCTGATCAGTTCGGCGACGAGCTGATCGATTGCGCCTATAAGCATTCGCTGCGCCCGTTTTACGCAGCCGGGCTTTGTGTGCGCGGTAGTCTTGCGGCCAAGCGCGGCAATCCGGGCGCCGGAATAGATTTGCTACGTACCGGACTCGCCGAAATGAAAAAGGCGAGCTACCTGCTTTTCTACGCCTTCTTTATGGCGGAGCTGGCCGCGGCGCTTGGCGCGATCGGCCGCGTCGGCGATGGTCTTTCCGAGCTCGACGAGGCGATGCATCTCGCGGCGGCGATTGAGTATCGATGGTTCGTGCCCGAGATGCTGAGAGTGAAGGGTGATCTACTTGCGCTAGGTGGTTCTGACGACATGGCGCGGATCGAAGATCTGTATCGCCAGTCGATCAGCCAGGCGCGTGAACAGCAGGCGCTCTATTGGGAGCTTTGCTCGGCGATAAGCCTCGCAGAGCTTATGCAGTGTCAGAACAGGCGCGCGGAATCACGATCGGTGCTGACTTCGATATGTGATCAATTTACCGAAGGCTTCTCGGCGTCGCGAGTTAGACGGGCGAAGGCGCTATTAGACCAAATGGATTAATGGGTTACCCACACAGCGTGGCTCGATGGGCCGCCGTGGGGCGAGCGGTACCACGACGTCTTTCGCTAAGACCGCGGGAATGCCTCAGCTGCCAAACCGGAATAACTCCGTCCCCCATCATGAAAAGCCAGGCGTGCTTCGCCAGAAGGCGCGGGCGGATGGCTCGCAATGCTGCGAACAGGAACCGCGCCGTCTGGCGTTAGCGCCCGTTGCCAATCGTTGAACCGGAAGTGGGTGAATGCGTCCTAAGCCAAGGTTTAACTCACCGGAGCCATAGGGGGATCGCAAAAGACCCGCGTGCAATAGATCGTTTCGATTGGAAATAGCAGGATGTTTCGTAATGGGAGATTGGATCTCCGCCAGTATATATCTCCGCATCCCTTCCCTGCGGCGATATGAGACCCGGGAGCGGCTGCCCCCAAGCCGCTACTGCGCCGTTCCCCCGACGGCGTCGGGTCGCTATGGCCGGTGACATTAGTCACCGGCCTTTTTCCAGCCAGGTCTTATCCCTGGTGCGGCTTCGCCCAGGCTTCGTCGAAGACATCAGAACCGAGTGAACAGCCAACAGGCGAACCTCAGTGAACCTTGCCCAGCACGAACGCAAAGGGAACGACAAACAATTCATCTCCAAGGTCATCAATTACGTGCAGGACCCAGCTGCGCCAGTCCTCCGCGCTACGTGCCGAAATTAGTGACCGCACGACGCATGCCGCATGGTCTCATGCTTCAGCCAGGTCGTCGATAGCCGCGCCGTATCGATCGACCAAAACCTCTCGTGAGTTGGAGCAGTGAAAATAAATCTGAGTCATGCCTCGAGTTCCAAATGTCCTAAGGATTGAAACCTTGGCGAGCTCTCATGTCTGTCCTTGAGTTGGTGGACACCACTAACGAGCGATGACGCTGCGAACACCTGTAACCAGACCCAGCGGGTTACGGGAGCCAGAAAGATCGTCTGCCTGTCCTAACAAATTTCAATTGCGATTTGGTGCCTGGAGTCCTGCTTCAAGTGCCGCACCTCCTCGCCAACAGGTCGTTGAATGCTTCGACCTCTGAGTCGAGCACGGCAAGCTTTCGATCGTGGTCGGCATCAGCGGGACATTTCGCGGCAGACTGACGTAACGTCACGGACTCGTAAAACGAAGCGGCGTATGCGCGGCATTTCGCGTCATTGTCGGGAGCTTTGAAGGATTGGCTTCGCACGGTCGCCCAGCGCGAGCGAGAGGCGGCGATTTCGTCAGGTGAGGTGCACTGCGACGCTACCGCCGAAAGCGCAGAGACGTTGATCAGGGCCGAGACTGTCAGTGCAGTCACTCGCTTCATCATTGCAGCTCCGCTTGTTGCTGATAGATGCTGCGAGCTTCTTATCGCTTGGCAGGGCAGTTCTCTCGAATGGACTTATCGGGAGTTGAACGAACCTGCGGCAAAACCTTCAGAGAACCTCTCAACAGGCGGCCGCCGGCTCAGGCCAATGATGCCGCTGAGTGGTCGCCGATCGTAAGACGTAAAAAAGCGTCGAGGAAGTTGCCAACCTTCAGAGGCGAGTACCCTAAACCTTCGTTTAGTTCCATCCATCCCATTGGATATCCAATTTTACTTGCGTCCAATGGGCTGCTGGTCGCGATTGGCTTAATCTTTAAGCGTTGAAAAGAGCAGAGGGTCATCCGGTACGAGGCGAAGATTTAAACCCGAGAGGAGATAACCATGCCGAACAGCTCCGAAGGTTTTGGAAACCGCAGAGCAACGCAATGCACGGTCTGTGACGGCAGGTTTGGTCTAGTCCACTACTACTCGTGGCGAACTCCGTTTTGTTCCAAGAAGTGCGTCGAGCGCTTCAGAGCGCGCCGGGAAAGTGACTGCAATTGGGTGGGTTGGCACCAACTCGCCATTGACCCACTGCCAGAGAACCACGCGAGGGCATTATGACTTTACAGATCTCACGACGAGGCAGGGAATATCTGGAAACTGCACAGACTTTGCTCCGCGCAGCCCAAACCATGACCGACCGAGCTGTCGCGCATCAGCTGAAGAACCTTGCTGACGACTACCAGCGGCGGGCCGAGAAAGCTTCTTACGATGATACGGCCAAAGCGTTGGCTCGCTCGGCTGCCAGGGCGGAATACGATTGGCCATGATCGGTCGAGGGTTCAAAACCCGTCTTGCGGAAATGCTCCAGTCACGAACTTTTTATAGCTTCGTTACCGCCTGCATAGCTTCAAAGTTGGAGCTGATATCATAGGTCGATGATGGCATGATTATCGTCATTCAATAGGGAAGCGCGCTATCTAGCTGCTGTTTGGAGCCAAACATGGGTGAAATTGTTCGATTTGTCTCGAAGTCTGAGCGCGAGCGAGCCCGCCTAATTCGAGAGGCTCGCGCGATATACGACGGTATCTTCCCGCCGGATGGGCGGAACCGCGTCCAGCCGGACAGGGTGCCGGCAGGGCATTCTGCCAAGGAAGCCAACGCCTATCCCGGCGGCGGGGAGCTTCTACCATGATCAAGATCATCGCTGTGCTCTGCAGTCTCTCGACCCCCGCTGATTGCCGCGAGCAGATCGTCACCACCTCGGACTTTGCCGATGTCTCTGTGCAGTCCTGCCTGATGGGCGCGCCGCAACTCGCCGAGTGGATGAAAGAGCATCCGGCCGAGCGTTTGGCAGCGTGGCGCTGCGTGATCGGCAAACGGGATGCCAGGGCAGCGGTCAATCGGGCCGTCGGCGAAAGGTTCACTGGTGAACCGGGATAAAGACCGCCTCCAGCTCAGCGTCGACCCCCGCAGCGAATAGTTGGCGAGGTCGGTTTGTTGAGCTGGTCGGGTCGGAGGGTGAAAGCAGAGTTGGAACTCAAGACAGCCCCAAAGGAGACTGAAATGCGAAAGAGAGGTTTGAGCGTTCTGGGTTTGCTGGTCGTTTCCGCTTTAACAGCCCAAGTGGCAGCTGCAGCCCCGCACAGTGGCGGAAAGGCAGCGCGAGCTTCTGCACATCTAAATCAGCAGTATCGCGATGTCTTTGATGCCGCGTCCAAGCCAGTCGGCACCAAATCATGTGACATACTCTGGTGCTACCCGGATTGACCTCGCGCGCTCGACCGAGCCGGATCGGTCGAGCGCGGATAAGCGCCGCCGGTTTGATGCGAGGACCACCTTGCAGGCCGTCGCTCGCAAGAGGGCAGCACGAAAATGAAAAGAGTGGACGATGTTCCATATGGGCTGAAGATCAATACAGCAAGCGGTCAACGCCGTGCCATGTCTCTCGCTGCCTTCGGAGTGGTAGTCTGCCTGACCGCAGCCCTGCATTTCGCGTTCTGGGCGATTAAAAATCCTCACACCACCGCGCCTTCGGTGGAACAGCGATTGCCGAGCGTTTCATACAACCGGTTTGCCTCAGGCAATTCAGAGATATCGCAGACACGGATCCGCGCCGATCTCACCGCAATTGCGGCGCAGGCCAGGGCGGTTCGTACCTATTCTTCGACCCAAGGTCTTGAACTCGTCCCGCCGATTGCTGCCGAGTTGGGGCTCACGGTCTCGCTCGGCATATGGATCGACAAGGACGATGCTCGAAACGAGCGCGAGATTTCAACCGCCCTCGAGCTTGCCCGCCGCTATCCAAATGTGACTCGGCTGATCGTCGGCAACGAGACGCTGTTCCGCCGCGAGCAAACCGCGGCCAGTCTTATCAAGATCATCCAGCGCGTAAGGCGCGAAAGCTTGGTACCGGTAGCGACCGCAGATCACTGGAAATTCTTCCTCGACCATCCGGAACTGGTCGATGCCGTCGACCAGGTATTCGCCCATATCCTTCCCTATTGGGGAGGCATACCCAATGAACTCGCTGTCGACGAATCGTTCGATCTCTATGACAGATTGCTCACCGCTTACCCGAACAAGAAGATCGTCATCGGTGAATTCGGCTGGCCGAGCGAGGGCCACAATTTTGAACGGGCGGTCGCCGATCCGATCAGCCAGGCCGTGATTTTGCGGAACTTCGTGGCGCGCGCCGACGCGAAGGCTATCGACTACAACATCGTCGAAGCGATCGACCAGCCCGAGAAGTTGTTTGAAGGCAATGTCGGTCCGTACTGGGGCATTTTCGACGCCTCGCTGCGGCCGAAATTTCCCTGGGCAGGGCCGATCAATGACGCCAACTACTGGAAGACAGCGCTGGTGGCGGTGATGACCGGCCTGCTGCTGTCGCTTACCGTTCTGGCACTGCCCGGCGCGACCATCCGCCAGGCAGCACTGCTCTCCGGCATAGACCATCTATGCGGGCACTGGTGTGCGGACCTGTTCGTGTACTGGCATTCGCACTACCTGCTGGTGGGCGAAACGGTTTCGTTCGCCATCGCGCTTCCCCTTCTGGCCTTGCTTGCGCCGGTCGTGCGTTCGCGGGTCAATGAAATGGCGAAAGTGTCGTTCGGCCGTGGGCCGACGCGGCTGTTGAAGGTGACCCCGCCGGTGCCGCGTGGGCACGTGCCGAAGGTTTCGATCCATATTCCGGCTTACCGGGAGCCGCCGGAAATGCTGCTGCAGACCATCGATTCAGCAGCGCGGCTCGATTACCCGAATTTCGAGTGCGTGGTTGTCATCAACAACACCCCCGATCCCGCTTTCTGGGAACCGATCAAGGCGAGGTGCGATGAGCTTGGCCCGCGCTTCAAGTTCATCCGCGTCGAAAACCTCGTGGGATTCAAGGCTGCCGCGCTCCGGCTTGCCCTGGCCGAGACAGCCGAGGATGCCGAAATCATCGGTGTCATCGACGCCGACTATGTGGTCGATCGCAATTGGCTCAGAGATCTGACCCCTGCATTTGTCGATCCGAAAGTCGGGCTCGTTCAGGCGCCGCAGGATCATCGCGACGGCAACCGCAGCTTTATTCACAGCGCCATGAACGCCGAATATGCCGGCTTTTTCGATGTCGGCATGGTCGAGCGCAACGAGGCCAACGCCATCATCATCCACGGCACGATGTGCCTGATCCGTCGTACAGCTCTCGAGGCTGCCGGCGGCTGGTCGAGCGACACGATCTGTGAGGACAGCGACCTCGGCCTGTCGATCATGGAACTGGGATGGCGCGCCCATTACACCACCCGCCGCTATGGCTGGGGACTGCTGCCGCAGGACTATCTGGCCTTCAGAACCCAGCGGTCGCGCTGGGCGGCAGGGGCGGTGCAGATCGTCAAGAAGCACTGGCGGCAATTCCTGCCAGGCACGAACCGGCTCGATCGCAACCAGAAACGCGAATTCATCTTCGGCTGGCTGTCATGGTTCGGAGCCGAAATCATCGCGGTCGCCGCCGCGATCCTCAATCTGATCTGGGTGCCCTTTGTCGCCTTTCAGGTCGTCGCGATTCCGGATGCGCTGCTGACGCTGCCGATACTGGCCGCATTTCTCGTATCGGTTGGACACTTTGCCTGCTCGTACAGCTTGCGGGTCGCCATTCCATATCGGCAAATGCTCGGCGCCATGATCATGTTCATGTCGGTTCAGTGGACAGTCGCGAGGGCGGCTCTCGAGGCCGCGCTTCCGGCGGGACAAAGCGATTTTCATCGCACCAGGAAGGGCAACGGCGCCATCGTTCGCGCGACCTTCGCAGCGATGCCCGAAGCACTCCTCGGCTCGCTTCTGCTCGCCGGCAGCGCCATCATCTATGCGACCAATTTCTATCGCTATCTCGAGACCGACCTGTTCGCCGCGGTCCTGCTCATTCAAAGCCTGCCATTTCTGTCGACCGTGGCACTGGTCTGGCTCGAGCGTTTCAGCGGTCGGGAACTACCAAAGGCTCCTGCGCCAGCGGCTCTTTCAACCTAGATTACGGTAGTTGCGCCCGAGGCCAAGCGCCCTATGGACCTTAGAGCGAACGCGACTACGGAGAAGTCATCAAGAGTCTTCTGCAGATCATGGAATCGCAACGCGAGGATAATTTAGACATCGTTGCCGGTTTGGCGACCGGCCGGTTAAGATTAAGTCGGCCGGTCATATGGCGATAGAGAACGTCCTCAAAGTCGCGGCAGAAGCTCTCGCCGTGTTCATTGGCGCCGAACACTTATGGAGGACCCGATGAAGGTTGCTATTCTCGACGATTACCAGAACGTCGCGCTGCAGCTCGCCGACTGGTCTGGCGTACGGAACCATGCTGAAATCACTACCTTCAATGACCATGTTGCTGACCCCTCGGCAGTAGTGGAGCGGTTGCGGCCGTTCGATGTGGTGTGCGTGATGCGGGAACGCACGCCGCTTACGAGGGAGGTCCTGCAGCAGTTGCCGAACCTGAGGTTGATTGCTTCGACAGGACCGCGAAACGCGTCCATCGATACTCGGGCCGCGACAGACCTTGGCATTGTTGTCACCGCGACAGGCTACGATGCCACTCCGACGATCGAATTCGCTTGGTCGCTGATCCTGGCGAGCATGCGAGGCATCGACCGGGAGACCGCCTCGTTGAAAGCAGGCGGCTGGCAGACCGGGCTAGGTGCAAATCTGCGGGGCAAGACCCTTGGGGTTCTCGGGTTAGGCAACATCGGAAAAGAGGTCGCTCGCATCGGTTTGGCCTTTGGCATGAGGGTGATCGCATGGAGCCAGAACCTTACTGAGGAAAAGGCAAGTGCTGCCGGTGCCATTCTCGTCGACAAGCAAACACTGTTTCGCGAGGCGGACGTTGTTACGGTCCACCTCGTGCTGAGCGGCCGCACAAAAGGCCTGGTCGGGACGCCGGAGTTTGCCCTGATGAAGCCGACTGCGAGGTTCGTCAACACGTCGCGGGGCCCGATCGTCGATGAGGCGGCCCTGATCCAGGTGCTGCATGCGCGTAAGATCGCCGGCGCAGCGGTCGATGTGTTCGATACTGAACCGTTGCCTGCCGATCACCCTTTTCGGAAGCTGAAGAGCATACTCGCGACGCCTCACATCGGCTATGTCACCGAGGACCTTTACCGGATTTTCTACGGCGATGCCGCCGCGAACATCACAAAGTGGCTTGAGGTCAACGCGACATCCTCGTAGCCGACTGCGATGAATACACCTCCGAGCCGAACAGCAAGAGCCGTTTCGTGCCCCCATTTCGAAAGCATAGCGGACGGAAGACCAAACCACGTTCGATGCGGCGCTTGCATCATACCGCAGCGGCGTCGGTTGGATCACGGACCTCAACGTCTTGACCACGCAGTTGCTACGGGCCAAGAAAGCATTGACCTGCATCTATAGCACCGCGTTTGCGGACGGCGGGCCTGCTGGACGTTGTCGACCGGCTGAGCCGGCCATAGAAATAACATCTGACAGGAAAGGAAACCTCGCATGGCATACGATTATGTCCTCGCAGGCGGCGGCTCCGCCGGCGCGACGCTCGCGGCTCGCCTTTCGGAAGATCACAAGACCACCGTCTGCCTGATCGAGGCCGGCGGTGAGGGCAGGAGTGTTGTCGTCAGGGCGCCGATCGGCGTGGCGGCAATGCTGCCGGGCAAGCCCAAAATCAACAATTGGGCCTTCGAGACGGTCCCGCAGCCTGGGCTCAACGGACGCCGAGGCTATCAGCCGCGCGGCAAGGCGCTCGGCGGATCGAGCGCGATCAACGGCATGATCTATATCCGCGGCCATCACACCGACTATGACGACTGGGCGGCGCTTGGATGCGAGGGCTGGTCGTGGCAGGAGGTCCTGCCTTATTTCAAGCGTGCGGAAGGTAACGAGCGCGGCGCCGATGATTTTCACGGCGGTGACGGCCCGCTGCGCGTCGCCAACCAGCGCAGCCCCCGGCCGATTGCGTCAGCTTTTGTCGAAGCTTGCGCCGAAAACCAGATCCGTCGCAACAACGATTTCAATGGACCGGAACAGGAGGGGGCTGGTCTTTATCAGGTCACCCAGTTCTGGGGCGGCGACAGGAACGGCGAACGCTGCTCGACGGCAGCCGCCTATCTGCATCCCGTGATGAACCGGCCGAACCTCATAGTCATTACGAACGCGCAGGTGACCGGGATCGTGTTCGACGGCAAGCGCGCGACCGGCTTGCGCTACCGCCGCGACCGGCGCGAAGAGGCCGCCGAGGCCTCGCGTGAGGTGATCCTTTGCGGCGGGACATTCGGCTCGCCGCAGCTTCTGCTGCTCTCCGGTGTCGGTCCGGCGGATGAAATCAGGCGACACGGAATCAGCGTCGTGCACGAGCTCAAGGGGGTCGGCAAGAACCTGCAAGATCATCTCGATTGCATCACATGCTACTCATCGAAAGAGACCGACCTGTTCGGTATCACTCCGAGTGGCGTGGTCAAGTTGGTTCGCAGCATGTTTCAATGGCGCAAGGATGGAACCGGCCTTTTCTCGTCGCCCGGATCGGAAGGCGGAGCCTTCCTGAGATCAGATCCCGAACTCGATCGCCCCGATCTTCAGTTGCATTTCATCATCGCCATACTCGATGACCATATGCGCAAGTCGCATTTTGGCTATGGCTTCTCCTGCCGCGTTTGCCAACTGAGGCCCTTTTCGCGCGGTGAGGTCGGTTTGACCAGCAAGGATCCCCTGGCGCCGCCGCGCATTGATCCGCGCTTTCTGTCCGACCCGCGCGACGCTGAGATCATGCTCAAGGGCGTCAAGCTCGTGCAGCAGATCCTGCAGGCGCCGGCATTAACGAAATACCGCGATAAGAATCTCTTCGCCGCCGGGATCACCTCTGACGAGGCGCTGATAAACCACATCCGCAACAAGGCCGATACGATCTATCACCCTGTGGGCACATGCAAAATGGGTCTGGATGACACGGCCGTAGTGGACCCCAGGCTGCGCGTGCGCGGATTGCAAGGACTTCGGATCGTCGATGCCTCGGTCATGCCGACGCTGGTCGGCGGCAACACCAATGCGCCGACCATCATGATTGCCGAGAAGGCCGCGGACTTGATCAAGGCGGCGTAGCCGCGCCTCGATTTTCGCGAGGAACTGCCGTCCGCCTTGGGCGGGCCGCGCGCGGTTGTACGTATCCGCGCGATGCGGGCTTTTTGCATCGTACCTCGGGTGCAGGGCCAAATACTGCAAAAGTTCAATCGCTTACGGCACCGAACACCGCCGGCCAGAGTTGGCTTGACCGTTCGAAGCGCGGTAGCTTACATCAGTCGACTGGCGCTGGCGGCAACGAATTCAAAGAAGAATTGCCTTGCGAACTGCTATTCCAACGAGCGGGCCGCGCACCCAGGAGGTCATCTCCTTTGGGCCATTTCGGTTGTTTCCCTCAGAGCGCGTTCTCAAGAAAGCCGATGAGACGGTCAAGCTTGGCAGCCGTGCGTTCGATATCCTGCTCGTTCTGGTTCAGCATGCGGGTGAAGTGGTCGGCCAGAGGGAGCTAATCGCCAAGGTTTGGCCCGGGCTTTTCGTCGAAGAGGTCACCCTTCGGGTTCATGTCACGGCTTTGCGCAAGGCCCTCGACACCGGCGAAGCCGGCGAGCGCTATCTCACGAATGTGCCGGGCCGCGGTTATTGCTTCGTCGCAACGACGTCACGGGACGCCGTGGGTTTGCCGACTGCCGATGATTTTCCTGAAGCTCACTACCCTTTGCCACCGCTGCTCGTGCAAATGGTTGGGCGCGACGAGATCGTTGGCAGAATCTGTCACAAGCTGACGATCGAGCGATTCGTGACCATCGTCGGACCAGGCGGGTTGGGCAAGACGACGGTAGCACTCTCCGTCGCGCATACATTGCTGCCGGAATTTTTTGGCGCCGTCTGCTTTGTGGAACTGAGCCCGGTTAGCGATCCGCGCCTGTTGGCACCGGCCGTCGTCTCCGCGTTCGGCCTTCCGGTTCAGTCCGGCGACCCGATTCCGGGATTGATCGGCCATTTGCGCGGGAAACCCGTTCTGCTGCTTCTAGACGGCTCCGAACATCTAATTTCGGAGGCCGCGGCTCTGGCGGAGAGGCTTTTTGCCGAACTGCCGCAGCTACATCTGCTGGTGACCAGCCGGGAAATCCTGCGCGTCGGCGGCGAAAACGTCTACCGGCTTTCTCCCCTCGAAATTCCGCCTGATGGCTCCAGCCTGACGCCCGCCGAGTTGCTCGGCTTCCCGGCCGTAAAGCTCTTCTTGCAACGCGCGACGACGAGCGGCGGGCAGATCAATCTTGCTGATCAGGACGTCAGGATCGCCAGCAACATCTGTTGCAAGCTCGGCGGCAACGCGCTCGCCATCGAGTTGGCGGCGGGGCGTGTCGAAGCTTATGGCCTGCAAGAGATTGCAAGGCTGCTTGACAGCGAATTTGCCTTGCGCTGGCCTGGACGCCGGACTGCTCCGCCTCGTCATCAGACACTGCGCGCGACGCTCGACTGGAGCTACAACCTGTTGTCGGAGGTCGAGCGCACGGTTCTACGGCGTCTATCCGTATTCGTCACAGGCTTCACGCTCGAAGCCGCGCAGCAGGTCGCCGGAGGTCCGGGGGTCGGCGCGGAAGAGGTGTTCGACGCGGTCGGCGGACTCCTGATGAAATCGCTTGCCTCAGCCGACACCACGGGATCGATCGCGCGCTATCGGCTGCTTGACACGACGCGCACCTATGCCGCGCTGAAATTGGTCGATGCCGGAGAGCGCGACCAATCCCGCCGCGCGCACGCGGGATATTATTGCGGATTGTTGCAGACGACGGGGAATGTGGCGGATTTGCCGACACATGAGCAGCGCGCTTTGGTCACACATCTCGACGACATCCGCGCCGCGCTGCATTGGGCGTTCGGACCCGACGGCGATCCAGCCATCGGCGTCGACCTGACGAGCTATGCGAGCCCGATCTGGCTGAGCAAAGCTTTGTTTGCCGAATGCCGTGAATGGACGATCAGGGCCGCCGCGCTTGCGCCAGACCGCGAGGATAGCAAAGCGACAGAGCAGCATACCGTGATCCGCCTGGCGCTTGCGAGCTCCCAGTTGTTCACGACTAGCTTCTCGGTGGAGGCGATGGTCGCTTGGACCAGGACGCTGCAAAAAACCGTTCGCGAAACGCAGGGGCAATTGATACTGCGCTACGTATCGTCCTGGGGAGGGAGTATCCGTACCCGTTATGATGAGGCACTCGAACTTGCTCAACGTTGTGCCGAAGATGCGAGGAAGCTGTCTGATCCCGGTCCGACCGCTCTGGCGGAATGGATGCTGGGCCACTCTCTGCATCATCTCGGCAGGCTTGCCGAGGCGCGGACGCATCTCCAGCGCTCGCTGGATGTCGACACGGAGAAGGCGCGGCTCGCGCAGGTCAATGCGATCGGCTACGACCGCCGCGTTGACACGCTCGGCAATCTCGCAAGTACGCTGTGGATGCAGGGATTTCCCGAGCAGGCCGAGTTGTTGGGATTGCGCGTGCTTGAGGCGGCAAGGCCACTCCAATTCGCAATGCCGCTCAGCGTGGCGATGACATGGGCCAGCTTCCACAGGTACTTGTCCGATACCGACATCGATGCCGTCGAGCATGATATTGTCGAACTGATCGAGCACGCCAGAACCCATTCGATAAAACCCCAGGTAGGGGTTGGTAATTGCTTTCTGGCCCTGTGTCAGACGAGGCGAAATCAGTTCGATACGGCGATTCCGCTCGCGACCGAGGGGCTGCGGCTGTTGGCGGAAATGCGATATGAAGTGTTCGTTCCGCTCATTCTGGCTCACCTCAGTGAGTCCGCGATCGCGGCGGATCGCCACGCTGACGCTGCGTCCCTGATGGAGCAGCTCGCCAGCAGGGATCTCAACCCGGAACATTGGTGTACGGCCGAGGTCCTGCGGGTGAAGGGATTGCTGGCGCTATCGGCCGGTCACAACCGCGACGCGGCAGCCACTCTCTTTTTGCAATCGGCGGCGCTGGCGAACAAGCAAGGCGCGCTCGCGTGGGAGCTGCGGGCGGTGATGAATCTTGCCCGATTGAAGGCCAATCAGGGCCGTCAAAGGGAGGCCATAGAGCAGCTGGAAGGAGTTTACAGCAAGTTCACCGAAGGCTTTAAAACTGTTGATCTTCTTGCTGCGCGGAGCTTGCTCGGCGAGTTCGCCCGATGAAAAGGTCGGGCGAGCGTGGCGAGAGTAAGAGCCGCCAGGTTTTGTGCAAATATCGACGAGCTATGCGATTCTGGGTCGGGTGCCGGATGTCCGAGCCTGAGGAGCTTCGGTTTGCTGTTGCAGTACGCCTCCCATTGGCGCGACAATGGGAGCGCTGAAAATGAATAAAAATTACATAGAATCAACGGATTGGCTGTTTTCCGTGGCGCCCATGATGGATGGGACCGGGACATACCGAAAAGCGAAGCACCATCAGCACTTAAGCCGGGTCGCCGAGACCCATGTCGTACCAAATGTCGTACCGCCGCTAGTTCGTAGCATCGATGAGCAAGCGATTTCGCGCTCCTGCGTTAGTTTGGCGGTTGTACGACTTTGCGCGAAACGTCGATTGCAGCTGCATTGAAATCGAGCAAGACGGAAAGCTTGGCCGCGATCAGATTGAACGGCAGCGTGCTGAGGTCGGTCAGCTGGCGCCGAAGAGGTTGTCAAACTTTAAGCCGTTCGATATTGCCAAGCAGGCCGCGACGAAAGAAATCGAGAGATTGCGAAATGCGAGGATCTAACGTCGCAAGAGGCGCAAACAAAACAGAATCTGATGAGAGCCGTGGACGAACTACGAGGTTGAATTGTCGCGACTCAGCGTCTGTTGGTGGAAATGTGCAAAATGCGAGAGAGAATCATCTCCGCTCATCGCCATTACTGATGCAAGCTCTTCCGCTGTTCGGCGGAATACCTCGACAATATTCTTACGAGGAACAAAGCCGTCCGAACTGTCAGTTGAATTCCCGATGTCAACGCTAGAGCCTGGCAACACCCGAACCAGGACCATCAGTGGTCCACCGGACCTCGCCACCGGGCTGGCCGCAAGCGGTGCATATGAAATGCGGCTCAAGGTCAGAGAGCCAAACGTCACCCGGCCATCGATCAGTGTTGATCGCACGCCCGCGCAGTTCACTGAAGGTGATTTTTGAGGGCGGGTCATTAATCACCTCAATCGGGGAAGATTAGTGCTTCACGTAAGTCTTCTGAAAATTCCGATTACCTTTAGGAACCCATCGATCCGATAAAGATTTAGTGCCTTGGAGGTGTTCCTTTGAGATCGAGGAGCCCGATGATTACCAATAAACTCCATCTCAGTTCACCCGATGATGTCGGGAGCGGTATGCCCCATCCGCCGCGTTTCCAGTCGGGCATTCGCCGACGTGAGCTAATGCTGACCACAGCTACGACATTGTTATTCTCTACGAACTCCGTCTTAGCAGGCGTTGTCCAAGGCAGCTTGCCCTGGGAGCAAGATGCGGGCGCTCCACCTGTCGAAGTGAGACCCGGGCCCTGGACATATTTTACTGCGGAAGAGGGCGCCGCTGTCGAGGCGCTCGTCGACCGATTGATCCCACCGGACCCGCAGACGCCGGGAGGCAAGGATGCGGGCTGTGCGGTCTTCATCGACCGACAACTTGCGGGGCCGTATGGCACCGCCGAAGAACTA
>Ga0210397_10000914_pt1 | contig 19238 bp, 13 predicted proteins | sample IncBWH2OmetaG_FD_160126 | JGI IMG/M metagenome (GOLD analysis project Ga0210397, IMG submission 160126) | Forest soil microbial communities from Barre Woods Harvard Forest LTER site, Petersham, Massachusetts, United States - Inc-BW-H-2-O ...
ATCGCCTGCCGCATGAGGTTCACCACACATTGGCTAACAACTCTCTATTTCAGCTTTCTGCGTTGGCTGAACTTTCTCAGCGAGTCGCCAACAGGAAAAACCCGCATCATTCAAAGGGCGACATCTATTATGACTTGGGAACTGACGATGGTGACTCAAAGACGGAGGCGCTTGATCCCAAAAAAGAGATTGCTAACGTAATAAGAGATATTGAAAAAGGCAAGACATGGATAATCCTCAAACATATTGAGCGCGAACCCGGCTATCGAGAGATCTTCGAGGACTGCATTTGCGACATCTTGAACTTAACTGACAAGAACATCATTAAAACCATCAAATGGTTCGAAGCGATCCTGTTTATAACTTCGCCGAATCGCGTCACTGAATACCATATCGATCGCGAATGTTCATGGTTACTTCAAATTCAGGGAAAAAAGGATATCCATTTCTTTGACCGCGCTGATAAAGACGTTCTTCCAGACGACGAACTTGAACGATACTGGGCTATTGACAATCTTTCTGCGGTCTACAAACCCCAATTTGAGTCGAGGGCAATTGTCTTCAATATGCAGCCGGGAACTGGCGTTCATAGCCCTGTAAATACGCCGCATTGGTTGAAAAACGCAAATAACGTTTCAGTTAGCCTGAATATCAATTTCCAATTTCACGAATCTAACTGGGAGAACCTTTTCAAGGCAAACTATTACCTTCGTCGCGCAGGGCTTACTCCCACATCTCCAGGCAAGAGTCCTCTTAGAGATGGGGTGAAGAGCCGAGCTTATTCGGCAGCCCAAACTATAAGGCGCAGTTTCAAAGGTCTACCAAGTTTTCCAACGAATGAAGCGAGGCAAGAGTATCACCGCATCGTTGATCTTTTGGCTTCGCGATAGTTCACTGTTGATGGGAAGATCACGCCTCCATACTCTAAGGAATGATGCGGCGTCGACACAGCCCTGCTAGTCCGAGCCCCCTTCCGCAGTCGCTGACATAGATTAACGATTTAGAGTCTTCAGTCCAGACGGATTCTGTGTCATTGCACTCCGCGCGGGTCAATCTGTCTGTTTTCTCATTGCGAAGATCACGAAGCCAAAGATTCCAATTTCCTCTTTCCAACTGACTGTAAACGAGCCAACGGCCGTCCGGTGAAACGGAAGGAAATCTGGCGTTGATCACATCGAGAGATTTGGGACGGCCACCATTCTGATCCGAGATAAATAGAGAAGCATGCCCCGATGAATCCGCAGCAAATACCAGAGAGTCGTCGGGCAAGAAGGACATTTCAAGCACGTTGAACTCCCGCGGCGTGACCGGTCTTTCAAAGATGTCTTGGCGGTTTAAATCACGCATCCACAGGATCGCCCGGCCGCGATTCTCTCGAAGGAATGCCAACCAGTGGCCGTCGAAAGAAAGCACCGGCGATTCAGCCTGCTTGATAGCATCTCTCCGGACGGTCGCAGACTGAACAGTAGACTCATTACCTACGTTCTCTACCCACTGTTCTCTCTTCGTGGCTGTGATCGCGAGGTAGTCCCCTTCACGCTTATCACTCCACGTCACATTGCCCCCTCGAGCAGCAGCCCAATGATACCCATCGCCAAGCAGTGCCACGAACAGCGTTTTGTCGTTTTGAACAGCGGGATGAGTTGCGCTCAATATATTTAGAGGTTGTGCGATCCTCCACCTGAAATCAGCATAGAGGCCTTGCTGGTGGCGAAGATTGGTCACGACGTTAACCAATAAGATGATCAGCAAAGCAAGCATCCACAACGGTCGGCCCGTTCTGGACATGCTATAAGCGCCCTGTCGAAGCATAACCAGATAGCCGAAGACTGCTAACACAATGAGCACATACAGCCTGGGCACTTCTATTAAAGCGCCCCAACCAGCTTCCATGCCACTTCCTGAGCGCACTAACCCCACGACGAGGTAAAGCAGCAAAAGAAATGCGAACCAACCCTTTTTCCCTTCTTCTAGAAACTCTCTTCCGATGACTGCCACGGGGAAGATCAGGAGACTGAAAAGATAGGATGCGGGTGAAGTGGAGATCACCAAACTAGCAAGCAATACAGCTGCCCATTCGACCTGGATACGCCGAGGGGAGTATTCGTCTGGGATGATCATAAGGATTGCGGGCGCGACCATCACCATCGACAGAACAGGGTGCAATATCGCAGACAGCCAAGGAATATTTACAGCTGGATGTGGATTTAGTTCTGGTTCAAAGATAAACAGACGATGTAAAAGAGCCGATAAGGACGCGGCTTGAAGGTCATAGGGGGCAAGACACTCACCGCGAAATGTCGCTGGCAACACCTGACTAATATACGTTCGGTTTAGCTGCCATCCGAATACACGAATCGATACTGCGAGAGAGCCAACCATAGCTACCGCTCCGCCTAAGAATGCCCTCCAGTCCCTTTTTCGCAAGAAGTATAAGAGGTAGATAGCCGGAAAGATTTTTAGGCCTGCCGATAATCCAATAACCATTCCAGCCAGGAACCGCCGGTGGTTGACATACAAAGCGCATGCCAAAATCAACAAAAGCAGCAACAAAACGTAGTATTGGCCTAACATAAAATTCATCCGCAATGGAATACTCAATGCGATGATGAGTAAAAGCCGACGCCAGGAAAGCGACGTTAAAAGGTGCAGCAGCCAAAGAGTACCGGCTAACATGACCAGGTTCAAAATCGTCCAGCAATGCTTTGCGCTTAACGCCGGCAGCGACGCGAGTGGGTAGAGCACAAGGGTTGAAAAAGGAGTTATGGGTGCCATCCCAACTGTAGATTGATCGATAGTCTGATGATCTTTCTGCCGCTGAAACCATATCCATTCATAAATTCGCGAGGTATCGTAATGCTCACGGGCCAAGCGCGCAGTCAGATAGTAATTCGGAAAATCACTGTTCAGCTTCTCCCAGACTCTTGGCGCAACGCGATACGCGACCTGTCCAAACAATAAGGCGATCAGAATCCACTCTGCGAAGGCGAACCACGTTCGCGAAAGCGAAATCGACCCTAATTTAATCAACCGCGAGGCTTCAAACCGATCATGCTCGAACGAATTTGATTCGGTTGAGACCTTCATATTTGTATCAATTTCCATGTCCCTGACGACGACCAGTCGTAAGTTCACGCCAATGGAAAGCAATGTCCGGGATTAAGATCGCCATGAAGGTTATAACAATAACTTCTAGCGCAAAACCTGCTTCGCTATGTCGATTCCAGGCGGGAATTGGCTGGAGAACACGAGTACCGACAAAGGTGAACGTGACGGCGTAAGAACGAATCATCCATTCTCGATGCTGCTGAAAGTGACGATTTCGTGCAGTCAGAAAGGCGGCAGCGGTAGTGATCACCCATGTCCCTGCCTGGACTACGTTTGCTGCGACGAAATGAATGGCATTCGCATCATGTCGGTGATTCGACATCACGACCCCCAACGGTGCCGCGATAAACACAGATCCCACATACACGCGTCCGAGTAGTCGATGGAACTTAGGGAAGCGATGCCGCAGCCGGCTGGAGAACTGAATCGGGCCACTAAGTAGCGCAGTTATTCCGCACAGAACATGAGGAATAATCATCCATGGAATTGTACTGAGATATGCCCGCTCCTTCACTTGGCGCAATAACGGGATTTCGCTATAGAAAACAACGGAAAGTGTCATCGCAGCCATTACCACCCACAGCGCAGGCTTCAGCCGCGACTTCGCATTAGCTGGAATAGAATCCCTAATTCGCGTGGTAGCAATTGGCATAAGTAAAAATACTTACAAAGGCAACGAACTATGAGGTGTCCCTCGTTTGTTAAATAGATCTTCCAACAATGAACTTCTTAATGTTTCAGGGTTTTTTCTGAGCCGCCACGCCTGATAGAAGCCATGAACGATACATAATCCATCCGTCTCCATATATCTTTCGTCATGAACAACTTGAGCCAAGAAAAATGAGTGACTTCCCAGGTTGTAAATGTTCTGAACGTCCAGTTCTCTTATTTGTCGAGCGAAATCTGGAACCCGAAGGCAAAAGTTCTTTGATAATTTTGTTGCAAATGGAAGCTGGTTCCAATCAACAGAGACCTTTCCGTGATTAGCTCCGAGACGATATGCTTGCGGTGTCTGATCCAATGGAACGTTGCTCAATGCCACACGACTGAAACGTTCGACCAGACGTGCGGCCACTCTTGAGTTTTTCAATGCGAAGGCAAAATAGCCATTTCCAAGATTTCCCATGATATTCATAGGGAAGATATTTCCGCCAAACTCATTGTCAAGGCTGACCAACACGACTGGATGAGGGCGAATAAACATCACCATCACTGCACGACGTTCGAGGAAGGACATTTTGGTGCCGGCACTATCGAACTTCCTCCATAGTGAATATCTCTGAAGAAGGTAGTGTGCCCATGTCCGTCTCCTTGGCAGGCAAAAGTTCGCAGATTGCCGAACTCCAAAAAACATCAAGTATGTACCATTTGCCGGAATGGTGACAACATTTTTACGCTTGAGGCTAATCTGACCTAACGTTCGTCTCTCGCCCTCTCGTTCGCAAAACTTAAGCAATAGCTTGTTACCTTCCTCGCCGCTTGGCATCCGACCCTCGTCAAACGCGATGCACACTGTAAAAGGATCGGCGCATGCCATCGAATGGCGGTTCGTAACATCAATTGCCTCCCCAAGCCCATGGAGCCAGACAGTTATCTCATTTTGCGGGTCAGCTAATCCAATAGTGAATGCTTGAGGAACCAACCATTCACCAAATAGAAGTCTTTGGATAACGATGCGACATCGCCTAGTGATTGACATTGTGCTTTCTTGAAATACCTTCAAAAACTAGAACGGTCGATGCATTTGTTGCATTTTTTTGCGTAATTCGCGCGGCTATCCTGCTCACGAACCAGGGTCCGTCCGCACAAAACATTGCTCAAACATTGTCGATGTTGCAACGCCTGCTGCACCTCCAACCCCTGCGCCAGAAACTTTGTGACTATGCCATCCGGAAGGTCGAACCGCCTTCAGTTGAAAGGATTGATGGTTCTGGGCTACTAAGTCCGAGATCGATTTCTTGGCGGTACTGTTGCCAATGTACAGAAATGCACGACGAGTTATCCGGGCGATATGACTCATATACTCAATTAATGCTTCAGAGGAAATGTCGGACATCGCGTGGGAACTGAAGGTTACATCGACGCTTTCCTTAGGTGCATTTTTTAGTTCAAATACCGGCATCAAAATCACATCGACGTGTTCGATTGCTTCCTTAGTCAATTCTTGCTCGCCGTAAAGAAGAAACCTCAAATGAGGAAATGAACGCAGGAGATAGTACGAACTCAGTGCAATAGTTTCTGGAAGGTCAAAATTTAAATAGGTAACATCCGCATGATCCCGGAGGAGATAGTAAGCCATCCCGCCAAAACCACCTCCGATTTCTACAACAGTTGCACTTCTTGACTCGAGGAAATCGCAGATCCTGGATGCGCAACAATGAGCATATTCCGACCCTACTCTCACAAACGTTCCGTTGACACGGATACCGAAAGGATTCCCAATCTCGGGACTGGCAAGATCCTGTAATTCGAAGCGTCCATCGGTTTGTGCCTTCCAATAATCCAGACGATAGAGAGCATGGCTTAGATAAAATCGGCGATGGAAATCCTTTATCTTGCCACCGAAATAGGCTTTGGACATGCCGAAAGGCACTCCGAGTAATCCCGCCGAACAGGGGTCGCGAAAAAAATTGCGGTACATCATTCGCAGGCGATCGATATCTCGCGACTGTAACGCGGTGATCACAGGCTCGAGGCTGCGTTGTCTGACCTGCTGCCACCATTCCGTTGCCTCATAAGCTTTAGAGACGAACTGTTGCTGTTCAACCGACTTTATGTAGGCTTCACAGATTCTTTCCAAAAGCTTGGTATCATCGGTCGAATCGTTGATATGAGACGCGAATCCGTCCGTGACATTCTGCAGATCAAAGCGAGGATCATTCTTGTAACGCTTAGAGCCATGAGCTCCAAACTTCCACATATTTAGTCTCGCCGCAAGCATACCCTTAGCAGCATTAGCCGTTTGAAAAGGATGGCGTAAATACTTGAATTTCACCATAAGGACAGGCCGCGCTTCAAACGTACCGCGTGGCAATTGCTCGAGTGTCATTAAATAATCTGAAGTGTGTCATTAAATTGTCACCATCGCGTTTTCCAAACAGAGGCGCCCATAAAGACTAGGGCGCGGGCTGGCCCGTGATTGGATCCCGCGACTCAGTAAAAATCAAAATTTAATTGGGAAACCCCGCCGGCAGTGTACAGTGCAAAATATCTGATCTAGCTCTTCGAGCCGACTATGCGTTTTCTATTTGTTCTTTGCTCGTGTCTCATTCTCGGCGGGTGCTCCAAACAGCGAAGCTCTGCAACGATCAAGGCTGGGGCGTCATATCCAGTTTCGGCCGCGCTTTTGGTGAGCACGGATTCGCCGCAGATGTTTACGGCAGTATTCCATGATCCTAGTGGGGGATCACATATTAAGGAAGTCACCTTTTCGGTTATGGCTGGTAAAGCTTTGCCGGGAGGTAAATCGCGATGGTCAGCTCACGAATGCCTGGTACGGTTTGATATTGCCGCAAACGCTATTTGGCTAGTCCCAGATGTGGGCGGGACATGGGGATCCCACTCGATCCTCGCCGGATCGCCAGCTACTTTCAGCAATTCCCAATGCAGAGTCGTGGCTGCGGGTTCGTCAGCCCAGGTCTCGGGAGATTCGGTAACGATCAATTTGGAATTGGAGTTTACCCCAAGATTTAGCGGGACAAAAGCAATCTACTTGGGATGCGCTGATGTGAACGATCGATGGAGCGACAACTACCAAAAACAATTCGGCGAATTTACAATCAAAGCCGCTCAACCTTAGCGACAAATACAGTTTCTCATTGCAGAAAATCTGCCTAGCGCCACAGGTATTCCTACGTGACAGACCTTCGTCGCGCCACACAACCTTGAATCACGTGGCAAATATGACCCATTTCTACCGGATAAGTTAGAAACGCATCTCCTTGGTGGTCCACAGTTGCTGAATCCGCAGCGGTATGAAAGACAATTGCTAAATTTGCAGTAGCCGGATGACTACGGAGCCGGCGGCAAACTTCGTAACCCGTCATGTCAGGAAGATGCAAATCAAGAAGAACCGCATTCACGCTTTCGCTGAGCGCAAGTTCTATACCCTTCTCTCCAGTGACGGCGTAGATCGCAGCAAATCCGGAAAGTTCAAGGAGCTCGGATAGACCCTGGGCATGAGCTTCATTATCGTCAATTACGAGAACTTTAATAATAGATAACACTACAAGAGATCCCCAAAGACATATTCAAATCATTCTATTTTCTCATCCCGTTTTCCAATGAGCGTTACACTCCATCCAACATTTAAGGATCCTTGTGCATCCATCAAGCGAGCAGGCATTTCCATTCTGCCGCCCTCCCTTTTCTTGCGGCCCGTCTGAGGAGTGATTTGAAAGACCTTGTAAATGCTGCAAGCCCATGGCGTGACCGCCTCCGCGCTCTGCGTAATATGCCTCCAGTCCTCTATATTCTCTGGGAATCGGGACGGGCTGTTGTGTCGTGGGGAGTCGGACTGCGCATTGTCCTAGCGATTCTTCCCTTTGCTATTGCAAAGGTGGCTCAATACATCATCAACGACATTGCGGGGGTTTTGCGCGGAACATCCCTGCCGTCTAACTTCTGGCTCTTAGTGGCTACTGAGGTCGTTCTTAATGTAATTGCAGGATTGATTACTCGAGCTATCGACTACTCGGATTCACTCCTTGCGAATCGCTACACGCAGTACGTAAGCATACGCGTGATGGAACAAGCAGCACGCCTCGATCTGACCACATATGAGGATCCCGTCTTCTACGACAGGCTTGAACGTGCTCGGGTGCAGGCAACTGATCGTCTGGCAATGATTCAGCAGATGGGTCGATTAATCCAACAGGTCATCACCACCCTGGTATTCTCTGCGGCACTTGCGTGGGCTTCTCCATGGCTTGTGCTTTTACTTGCTTCCGGGGTTTTACCTTCATTCATCGGCGAGACTCACTATGCCTTCTTGGGGTACGCAAAAAACTTCCGACAGACCCCCGCCAAACGTCAGATGGATTATTTGCGGCAAGTGGCTGGAAGTCGCGAAGGTGCGAAGGAAGTGAAGCTCTTCGGACTTAATAAATTCTTTACCGATCGATTCGAGGCACTAGCAAACCAAATTTACCGCGAAGATGTGGCGCTCTCTCGGTCGAAGCTAGTCGTTGGCGGGATGTTGGGTGTAATCGGTACTTTGGGATACTACGGAGCTTACGTATACGTTATTTGGACAACCCTGAGGGGGGCCTACGATATAGGTCAGTTCACCTTCCTGACTGCAGCCATCCAACAGGCCAGTTCCAATTTGCAACAAGTGTTCTCCACCACCTCCGGCATTGCGGATCAGGCCCTCTTCCTTACCGACTTGATCGCATTCTTCGAAATGCAACCGACCGTGCAATCCAAACCGGAGGCTCTTCCCGCACCTGCGAAGATCCGATATGGCTTTGAATTTCGCAATGTATCCTTCGCCTATCCGGGTACCGAAAGAGCGGTTTTGGAAAACTTTAATCTCACCCTTTCACCTGGAGAAAGAATTGCCCTCATCGGAGAAAACGGTCAAGGCAAAACGACTGTGGTCAAGTTGATCACGCGGCTCTACGACCCGACTGAGGGGCAAGTTCTGCTAGATGGAATCGATTTGCGAGAATATTCAATCGAAGATCTCCATCGACACATCGGCGTAATCTTTCAGGACTTCATGCGCTTTGAGATGACGGCGAGAGAAAATATAGCGGTAGGGCGAGTTGGTCAGCCAAACCCGCAGGGAGATATCGAGGTCGCGGCACATAAAAGCCTCGCAGACACAGTAGTGAGCAAACTCGCGGGCGGTTACAACCAGATGCTCGGACGACGTTTTGAAGGCGGCGTCGAGTTGTCTGGCGGCGAATGGCAAAAGATGGCTCTCGCTCGCGCCTATCTTCGCGACGCACAGCTTCTTATTCTGGATGAACCGACCGCGGCCCTCGACGCACGAAGTGAACTTGAGGTATTCGAACGTTTTGCAGAATTGACCTCTGGCAAAATGGCACTTTTGATCTCTCATCGATTCTCAACGGTGCGCATGGCGGATCGAATTGTTGTGCTCTCAGGCGGCCGATTAATCGAAGAAGGCACTCATCAGGAATTGATGGCCCAAAATGGGCTATACGCCAGCATGTTTGAGATGCAAGCGGCAAGCTACAGGTAGAACGCTGCCCGCATCTCACGATATAGATCCTGACCCTTCGGATTGAGCTGCAGTCCGCACGAAATTGAGAAAGGTATCATGGCTCTCTTTTCTGAAAACCCACCCGCTTCAGAGCACGTTCTTCCACCGACCGCTCCGACGTTAGAATCCCTGACTAAGGGACTTCTCGAGAAGCCAGCGGTGTCAGAGGAGGACTTGCGGAAAAGTGCCGAAGCGCTAAGTAAGCAGTGGGAGATGGTATCGGCTACCGAGAACGGATTGTCGGAGCGAATTACCCAGTTGAAAACGAGGCTCGCAGAAATTCTGAAAGCTTGCCGCAAATCAGTTTCGCCTCACCAACTTACACCACAGCTTGAATTGCTTGAAAGCACACGCATGTTGGAGTCGCCTCTTGTTACGGGGGATCAGACAACCGCTGCGTTCGCTTCCCTTCCCCATGTATGTATGGAAAACCAAAATGAACTACCCCGAATTGTTAATCTTGCCGAGGGATATCTGTCTGCGGCCAGGGGGATCTGGTCACCGGAATCTTTGGATATCTACGTCCAAAAAGCACAAGCTCGCGATGCACTGCTGCTTGCGGAAATTATGGTTTTACCGCAGGCTTTGAAATTAGCTCAACTCGAGTACATATTGGACCGTGCTGAAGAAGCACTTGCAGCAGGCGAGTTACCACCAATTGAACAGTCTCCCTTCTCCTCCATACTCCATAGCATGCGAAGGTTGAGCCAGTTCGATTGGCGTTCGGTTCTCGAACCGCTGATCGCCTTTGATCGCATTCTCCGACAAGATCCCGCTGGCGTTTTCGCAGAGATGGAGGACGAGACACGGCATGCTTACCACATTCAAGTTGCGGAGTTGGCCCGGTATGCCGACGCCAGCGAGGTCGAGACTGCCCAATGCGCTCTCGAACTCGCCCGAAAAGCCGCTCAGACCTCACACGTCGATCCACGTTATTCCTTGAGGACGAAGCATGTTGGCTATTTCTTATTTGCGGAAGGTCTCCCTTCACTCAGCAACCATATCGGATACCATGCTCCACCAATGGAGCGGGTGCGAAATTTCCTTCGCCACTGGAAAGACGATTTCTACATACTCGGAATCTTTACGATATCGTGTTTGCTCATCGTCGCTATCATTGCTCCACTCGTTCCTCATCACTCCTTTTGGCCAGTGATTGGTGCACTTCTATTTGCCTTACTTCCCGCCTCTCAAGGCGCGGTTGATCTGGTAAACAATACGGTCACTGCATTGATGAAAGCTCACTCGCTGCCGAAGATCGATTTTTCTAAGGGAGTGCCTCGCGATTCGGCCACATTTGTTGTCGTTCCAACACTGTTGCTCAATGAGGCCCAGGTTCGCGATCTATTTGATCAACTTGAGGCTCGATATCTCTCGAACCAGGATCCAAACATTCACTATGGTTTACTGACGGATTTGCCCGACGTGAGCGCGCGACCACTTGATGAGGATTCCAACCTTCTAGCGACTCTTGCTGCACAATGCGTCGACGAGTTGAACGCCAAATATAGACATGAAAAAGGCGGCTGTTTTTTTCTTCTGCATCGCCATCGCATCTTCAATTCCCGTCAGGGAGTCTGGATGGGATGGGAACGTAAACGAGGAAAACTATTGGACCTCAACAAGTATTTGCTAGGCAAATACGACAGTTTCCCGCTTAAAGCAGGTCCTCTGCAAATTCTGGAGCATATCAGATACATCATCACCTTGGATTCCGACACTCAACTCCCGCGTGGAACCGCGGCACGGATGATTGGCACGATGGCGCATCCGCTCAATCAAGCTGTCATCGATCCAAAGCTCCGCATAGTGACCCAAGGCTACGGCATCCTGCAACCCCGGGTAGGCGTCAGCGTCGCTTCCGCGTCGCGATCTCGTCTCGCAGCTCTCTATTCAGGCGAGACCGGGTTTGATATCTACACTCGTGCTGTCTCCGACGTCTATCAGGATCTTTTCGAAGAAGGAAGTTTTGCTGGCAAGGGTATCTATGAGGTCAGCATTCTGCATGAAGTGTTGGATCGACGTTTTCCTCGAAATGCCCTGCTCTCTCACGATCTGATCGAGGGTTCCTATGCCCGCGCCGGACTTGTCACCGACATAGAGATTATCGACGATTACCCCACCCGCTATTCCGCTCATACTCGTCGAAAACATCGCTGGGTCCGCGGGGATTGGCAGATTGCACAATGGCTCTTCGGCCACGTGCCCGACGAGTCAGGTAAATTCGTCTCCAATCCAATAAATACAATCTCGCGATGGAAGATTCTGGATAATTTACGCCGTAGTCTTGTCGAACCAGTCACGTTCCTTCTCTTTGTTCTTGGATGGTTTGTCCTGCCCGGAGGAGCCCTTTATTGGACAGTTGCAGGTCTTCTCCTTTTGTTTCTTCCCGTCCTGGTCCAACTGGCATTCAATCTCGGGCGTGCGTTGTTTAAACTTAGTCCCGTTGGCGTCCGAGAGGGCTTTTCGGCCTTCGTATCATCCTTCGGATTCGCCATCCTCAACCTGACCTTCCTGCCCCATCATATGTTTCTTTCGCTCGATGCGATCATTCGTTCGCTAAGCCGCAAATTGGTGTCAGGAAAGCATCTTCTTGAATGGGAGACGGCTGCTCAGGTTGAGTTGGGCGGCTCCCGAACGTCGGTAGACGTCTATCTATATCTCTCCCCTATCACGGCGCTTTTTATTGCTTTAGCACTCGCATTCATTCAGGTCCAATCCCTGATTGCGGCTAGCCCAATTTTGCTACTGTGGGCCATAGCACCTTTAGTCGCGAACTGGCTCAACACATCCCCGAGCCATCTTGAGGGTCCGCTGACTTCTGCAGACAAACTCTTTCTCCAACAACAGGCATTCCAGTTGTGGAGATACTTCCACGATTTTGGTGGCAAGGAAAACCATTGGCTCATACCAGATAACGTCGAAGAAAATCAGTTATTCCAGGTACGGAAGCTTTCGCCGACAAATCTTGGCATGCTTATCAACGCGCGACAGGTTGCGTATGAATTTGGGTTCCTAACGCTTCCGGAATTCGCCGAGGCCACACTAGGAACGCTCTCAACCTACGACAGTCTCGAGAAACAACATGGTCATATCTACAATTGGTATGACATCGAATCCTTGCAACCAATCGCCCCACTAACAATCTCCACGGTCGACAGCGGAAATCTCATCGCCTCTCTCTACACACTTCATTCTGGTGCAATCGATCTCCTCAATCGTCCGCTATTAGATAGCGGCATGTTTTCTGCCTTGGAGCAAATACAGCCGAACTCCAGGCTGGAGTCAGATAAGACGTCGCGCGAGCCTGGGGTACCGCAGGAAGACTCGGAGATTTCATTAATACGGTCTCAAATCCGTTCTCTCCTTCTCCACACCGCCGCACCAGATCTTGCCATTCCCATTCAGGATGATTTGGTAGGCACTGGTCGCGGCGACTGGCTTGTACACGAGCTCTCTCGCAGACGCATCGCTTTATCTGTCTTTGTGCAAAACTATGCGCCGTGGTTTCTTCCCCAATTTGAAGCCCTCTTTGCATTGCAGGAACTCGGCGATGCGAAAGACCGATATATCCCCACATTGAAGCAGGCGGTTGACTACGCAACAGAATTGCAGTCGAGAATCGCTAAAGCCTTTCCTTCCGTTCCGGTCGACTCGCCATTAGCAGCCTCGACCGAGTCCTTAGGCTCGCTCCTCTCCGACGCAGTAGTTCGCCTTGCGCAACTGCAGTCGGATATCTCTGCGATCGCAACGGAAGCCGGGCGTCATGCTGACGATATGCACTTCGGGAATTTCTTCGTTGAAGCGCGCCAATTACTCTCCATCGGTATCGATGGAGCTACGGGTGAACTGCATTCAGCGTGTTATGACTTACTCGCCTCCGAAGCTCGCATCGCATCGTTCATTGCCGTTGCCAAGGGTGACATTCCTCAACAATCCTGGTTCAGGCTCGATCGCTCTCACGTTCTCGTTCGTGATCTTCCTGTTCTTGTTTCCTGGACCGGAACAATGTTCGAGTACATGATGCCAACTTTGTGGATGCGTAGCTTCCCGAATACCCTGATCGCTCGATCGCTCGAGTCTGCCGTACGGGTTCAGCGCGAGCATGTACGTAATATTCCCTGGGGGATTTCGGAATCAGGCTTCGCGAAGTTGGATCCTCAGGGAAGATACGGCTATCAGGCCTGGGGGATCCCTGCTTTAGCCTTAAAATATGGAGCGGAGGACGGTCCGGTTATCTCACCTTATTCAACTTTCCTTGCGCTTTCCGTCTCCCGCAAGGAGGCGGTCGCCAATCTGCGGCGTATGGCTGCGATGAACTGGGTTGGGAACTACGGCTTCTACGAGGCTGCTGACTACACCCAAAGCAATCAACCCACGTTAGTGCGATCATGGATGGCGCATCATCAAGGTATGTGCCTTCTTGCGCTCGCCAACCTGCTTAAAGACAACATCGTTCATTATTGGTTCCATTCGAATCCTCGCGTTCGCGCAACGGAACTCCTGCTTCACGAGAAGCCTTTGAGTAAGGAAACATTGAAGGAACTTTCGAACCGATCGAAATCACAACCAACGGAGCGAGTTAAGCCATTTCCGCAAACGGCTGGCTGATCACGGCTGAAAGACGATCCGCGTCCCTTCTTCAGATTCGTTCCATATCGCTTCAACTTCTCGTAACGGGCTGGGTTTAGTCTCGAATTGAAATGGTTTCGTTGCCGCGGCTTGAAAAAACTCTGAGACGGATTGGCGGATCTGATCGAGAGAGGCACTTCCAAAACCGCTTCCTAAAAGTTCAACGCCTGAACTACGCAGTGTGGACGCAGCGAGAGAGATCGTCTTGCCGGCACTCTCGCCGATTTGAATAAAACGAAGACGGGGGGAAGCCTTTTGCAGTCCTTTTTGCGAAATGGCATCAAGCATACACTCGGCCGGTTGTCCCCAGACGTAGTCGAGCACGACATCTATACCTGCTTCGGCCAACTCGCGCCGAAAGGCGGAGACGAGAGTCGTGCGATCTTGATCGAGATGGATAACTTGATCAGCACCAAGTGCGGAAAGCTTCTCCAGAGCTTTCGGATGACGGCCCGCCGCAACGACGCGACGCGCACCCAGTCGTTTTGCTATCTGGATCGCGAGCCTGCCTGCAACTCCGGTGGCGCCGAGAATCAATACGCTTTCTCCGGCCACAAATTTCGCTCGCGCTGTCAGCGCGGCCCAGGATGACATTGCTGGATTCACGATTCCAGCCGCTGTTACATCATCGATTCCGTCGGGCAAAGGGAGACGCATCCAATCTGGTGCGAGAGCGAGTTCGCTGAATGTACCAAAGGGAGTCCGCGCGGTACCAAAGAAAACGCGCGTTCCGTCCTCCAACTTCCCGACTCCATCGATGCCAGCCACGAAGGGTAGTTCGCCGGAACTGCCGTAGTGCGTACCTCTGGCAAGACTCTTGACGATCGGATGGAGCCCGGCAGCAATTACAGTTACAAGCTTTTCTCCTTCGTTCGCGACTGGGTCTGTGAACGTGGCGTAATTCGGCGGCGCGTCAAAGGAATGGACAACAGCTGCATTCATCACAATCTCCCGAAAATTTAGTACGGCCCAATTTTTGAAACAGCTAAAGGAGCTTTATGCCTGTCAAGGTCTCGCATACCTGCCATAGGTGGGCGGCGGCTCTGGTATCGAGTGCCTGTGGAGCGATCTGTGCCCGCCCTACTTCTTCACCACGCATCTCCTGAAAACCCTGGGGACCGTAGTAGCCTCCGTCCTCAGCATCGGGGGAAGTTGCAGCATAGAGAGTGGGAAGAGCCCCTTCCGAGTCGGTGTTCAGCACGATGCCGATGACGTGGGCCATAACGTTGCGAATGCCCCTCTCAAAGGAGGAATAGTCGCCGGTCTGAAATAGGTTGGTGCTGGCAACTCCAGGGTGGACGGCCAAGGACATGATGCGAGAATTAGCAGCTCGCAGTCGACGGCTCAGTTCAAGGGCGAACATCAGGTCAGCGAGCTTGGACTGCTGGTAGGACTTCCACGGGCTATAGCTGCGCCTGGATTGGAGATCATCGAAGTTGAGTTGACCTCGTTTGTGGGCGATGGAGGCTATTGTGACAACACGGGGTCTATTATGAGACTCAGCGGCGGCCTGTTCGAGGGCGGGCAATAGCAGTGCGGTGAGGGCGAAGTGGCCGAGGACGTTAGTGCCGAACTGCAACTCGAAGCCGTCGGCAGTCTCGAGACGTTTGGGCGGTGCCATGACGCCGGCATTATTGATGAGGATGTGCAGCGGTCGGTGCTTCGCCAACTCCTCTTCTGCGAAGCTACGCACTGATGCGAGGGAGGCGAGATCCAAAATCGCCAGTTCCGTGTTGTGCGCACTGGGAGAGTCGGCGTCGAGGCGGGCGATGGCTGCCTCTCCGCGTTTTCGATCGCGGCAGGCCATAATGAGCTGCGCGCCTTTACGGGCCAGCTTCAGTGCTGCGTGATACCCGATACCGCTGTTCGCGCCGGTGATGAGGATCCGCTTACTTGCTAACGACGGAATGTCCGCTGCCTTCCACTTCTGGCTCATAGAATGATTGGACGTTCGACACCGACATGTAAGATGCGAACTATTTTTTGCTCGATTTTTGTGCAATCTCAGTGTTGCTGCCAGAATGCATCAACTACCTGCACATATTTGTCGGGTTCTTCGTACGAAGGAAGGTGCCCGCTCTTTTCAAAGACGACGAATGTTGCTCCGGGAATGGCCTTGTAGATATTCCAGGCAGTTAGAGGTGTAACGTTCATATCGTACCGGCCTGTAATGACCAAGGTTGGAAACTTAAACTTGGGTAGCTCAGGAGTGAGATCCAGGTCGCGAGTGGCTCGTTGCACAGCCGCACCGGTCTGTTGAGTAGAACCAAGATCCTTGACTCCAGCGAGATAAGCATCCCGATTTGCCTCGCTATAAAAGAGCATCAGGAAGTGATCGCGAATGCGCTGATCCCCCGGGTCGGTTCCAGGGGATGTTTTTCTTTCGCGGACAGCGATCTGTTCGAGCACGTCAGGAAAGACGTCCGGGAGAACGCGTATGATGTCCTTCCATGCCGGAGCAGCGGAGTCACTAAGAATCAGTTTTTCGATGTGCTCGGGATGTGCGGCTGCGTAGGCCATTGCGAGAAGACCGCCATAAGAGTCGCCTACGAGGTTGAACTTCTGGAAACCAAATTTGGCACGAACTGCCTCCATGTCGGCGACCTGGGCATCCATCCCCCATGCGGCATCTGGTTTGACCTGTTTTGACTTGCCGGTGCCTCGCTGATCGTAGAAGACGATTTGACGGTTGCGTGAGAGGCGCAGCCAGACATCGTTTTGCAGCATGTAGATATGCGAGAGTCCGGGTCCCCCGTTGGCGACGATGACCGGCGTTGCAGAACTAGGCGCCCCGTAGGTCTCGTAGGCCAGCTCGACCTCAGACGTAGCAATCACCCCTGTACTTGTGGATGCCGGTTGCGCCAGAGCAAGACTGGGGAGAAGAAGCACAAGTGCTGCGAAGAAAGTTCGATACATGTCCTTTTCCTGATCACAATCCAAGATTGGGTTGCTCAGTGCGTTTATAGCATCCACGGCACGGTGTCGGCCCAGGGTGCGGAACCTGCCTGTTATCAAAGGTGACTTGAACTGTGGCGGGAACCTGCTAACGTTAATTTGTGCTGATTACGCCCCTTCAACTTGTAGATGAGCCGCTGGAGTTCAATGAAATCATTGCTCCGGGTATGCTGGACTATTCTTCGGACATCCGTCAGGTGAGCCCTTTGCCGGTCAACGGAGTGGCTGATCTGCTGATTGAGCATCGGAGTTCGAGCTCTCATGTCAACGACATCCGCCTGCGAGCGCATTACAGTGCCGATTTCGAGATTCTCTGCGCCCGATGCGTCGATCCCGTTGCTGTTCCGCTGGTGGGCGATTTTGATCTTATTTTCCGACCCGAGAGTGCCGATGCGGACCTCGGAGAGCGCGCGATCACAGCAGATGAGACCGAAATCGGTTATTATGAAGAGAGCGGTCTTTTGCTGGAGGATGTGGTGCGTGAGCAGGTGTTGCTTTCCCTGCCGAGTCGCACTCTCTGTTCGGTGGACTGCAAGGGGCTTTGCCCGCGCTGTGGTCAGAACCTGAATCAAGCGAAATGCTCCTGCGATGAGGCTCCCGCCGATCCGCGATGGAATGCGCTTGCGGATCTGGCGAACAAGCTCGAGTTGAAGCACTGAAATCAAGTTTTTGCCTCGTCGACCGCGTGAATTTTTGCGCAACCGCCGCGGCCGATCGAAAGGGATACTGCAATGCCTAATCCAAAACGGCGCCACTCGAAACAACGGACTGCCAAGCGCCGCAGCCACGACTTCCTCACCCCAACCGGCCTCTCCGAGTGCCCGAACTGCCACGAGCGCAAGCTGCCCCATCGTGCGTGCCGCAAATGCGGGACTTACAAGGGCCGTGATGTTATTGTGAACAAAGAAGCAAGCTAGTACTTCCAATCCAACCCTTACTCATGCCTGCTGATGCCAACTGACATCGTTGTAGACGCGATGGGTTCCGACAAGTCCCCCGAGCCGGAGGTTCGCGGGGCTGTCCTTGCTGCGCGCCAGTATGACGTTCGGGTTCACCTCATCGGGCCCGAGGACAAACTGCGTCCGATCCTGCGGCAGGCGCTGCGCGGACACCGGTTGCCAGTGTTCATTGTGCCGGCGACCGAGTGGATCACAATGGACGACAAGGCTGCCCAGGCCGTCCGATCCAAGCGCGACTCCACGATGCGGGTTGGGCTGAAGATGGTGCGGGAGGGGCGGGCTGCCGGGTTCTTTACGGCGGGCAATACCGGCGCGGCGATGGCGACGGCGAAGATGGTACTCGGCATGTTGTCGGGTGTCGACCGTCCGGCGCTGGCTACGATTCTTCCTACAATCAAAGGCGTTCCTTCCCTGCTGCTCGATGTAGGTGCAAACGTGGATTGCGATCCGGACAACCTGGTCCAGTTTGCAGTGATGGGTCATATGTATGCGAAGAACGTGCTTCGCATACATAACCCTCGTGTCGGGTTGCTATCGATCGGCGAGGAGGAGTCGAAGGGTAACTCGCTGACGCGAGATACGCTGCCCCTGCTCCGCGCGCTGACTAATATCAACTTCACCGGCAACGTCGAGGGACGCGATCTATTCAATGGGCACAGCGATGTGGCGGTTTGTGATGGATTTGTCGGCAACGTGGCGCTGAAGTCGATTGAAGGAACGGCTCAATTGCTGAGTGCTTCTCTACGACAATCTCTAAAGTCGACTGTGACCTCGCAGGTTGGAGCATTGCTTTCGCGCAAGGCTTTTGCTGAGTTCAAAAAGCGGCTCGATTACTCCGAGTACGGCGGTGCGGTGTTGCTGGGTGTTCGTGGAGCTTGCATCATCGGACACGGGTCGTCGAATGAAAAGGCGATCATGAACGGTGTTCGCGTTGCTGCTGAATTTGCCCAAGCTGAGGTAAATTCAGGGATCGAATCTGCAATGCTCCCTGTGCAAGCCCATCAACTCTGAGAAGACCCCTTCCTCGTAATTTGGTGCAAGTATTCCCGATTCAATCGTTTACAGGTTTCATTTTTGCAAAGGTCTTTGATAGCAATACCTTATCTCTAAAGTAGAGAAAATCAGCAGGTCAGTCTAACGCGTTTTCTCTCTCGGGGCAGAAGACACAGAGGAATATTGTGTTTTACTGTAAATCATTCTTGTTATTGAGTTTATCCACAAATCATTTCGAATCCGCGGAATATTGTCTCAATCGACCGGTCCTGCGAAGAGGATCAGATTTCCATCGGGGTCTTCAACGATGAAGGTGGTGGCTCCCCAAGGCCCCTGCTTGAGGGTCTGATGGAAGGATA
>Ga0210397_10000916_pt1 | contig 19211 bp, 15 predicted proteins | sample IncBWH2OmetaG_FD_160126 | JGI IMG/M metagenome (GOLD analysis project Ga0210397, IMG submission 160126) | Forest soil microbial communities from Barre Woods Harvard Forest LTER site, Petersham, Massachusetts, United States - Inc-BW-H-2-O ...
TAATCATCCCTGATCGACTCGGCGCACCAGAAACAACTACTATCGTGCAGCCGCGCAAATTCATTTCCCAATCTTGAGCGCCGCACATCAGAGGGCGGCGAACTGCGTGCCATAGCGCCAGATCACTCACGCATTTAATTGCCGGGACCGGATCCCTACGCCCTTAATGCAGACCAACGGTGGCAGCGGCTCCACTCTGGACGCTCGCGACCATCTGGTGCGACGTCTTCGGACCGGCACGACGTACCAAGCGGCTTTTGCACGCAGAAGATCTGCCGTTAGTCATTCGTCAGCGCCGCTTTTGCCGGCGTACGGCATGGGCGCGCGGCGTTTGGCAGGCAGTACTGCCAGCACGGTGGTCGTCGGTCGAAGTCCTACCTTCCCGATTAACGCACGCCTTGAAGTCATCGAGCCCATAGACGACGCGGCCAACGAACTTCCGGTAGGTTGGGCTGGTGCGGTAGGTCCGCGGTTCGCGTATGTCGAGCACGTTAAAGGCATTCCCCGCTGAGGTGACCACGACTACCAAGGCTGGTAGGTCGCCCTTTGATCACGAAGCATCGCGCCTTGGTTCGGCTGGTCGGCACGCATTGAAGCCAATGAACAGGGCGAACATCCCGCGACCGACACACGACGCATATCGAAAAATAACCCAGAAAAACAATGGTTTCGGAAACTGCCGCCTGAACGAATCTTCCGTTTTTCAGCCGTGTCGGTTCGAGTGAGGCAGGTTCAATAATTTTGGAATTTGCAAACTCACCTGATTGCACTGCCACACATACACACCTGAAACACATCTTGTATTGATGTTAATACGACCGCGTTATATCGTGTGGGTGTTGGAAGCTTGGAAGAGGGTAAGATGAATATGGCGGGAGACCGGCTGACCAGGGGCGTTCGATCGTCCTCAGGGACGCAGCTTGGATAGAGCGCGCACGGCGCCGTTCTCACTCGTCGTGGTTGTTTATTTGTTGGAACACTTGCTTTTACATAATTGATTTTCTCTCGATCCGGAGCGGGATGATGGCTAAGTCTCGAATTGCTGCGGGAGCTAAACGGCGCGGGGCAACCCCCAACCAGGGAGCCGCTCGCAGCGCTCCTGATGCAGAATTGGTTGCGCTAGGTAGCCAGTTCGAAGCGCTTTCGACCGAGCTCGCAGCGCTCCAGAAGGGCACGGTCATCGCGTTCTCCGCTGCCGCCACACCGGGCGAACAGTTGAATGGTGAGACTGCGATCAATCGATCGGCTGAACGGATCGAAGGAATCTTGGCACTCCTTGACCCGATCGAACGGGCGATTATGACGACGCCTGCTGCGAGCCTCGTGGGCCTCGGCGTAAAGGCACGGCATGCGGCCCATGTGCTTTCACACTATTGGATCGACTCGGCCAACACGCTCGACTGGGATGTGCGAGCAGTGCGCTTACTGATCGAGTCGACATGCTCCGTCGCTGGCGTGGGTTTGCTATCCTCACAGCAATGAGATTTCGAGCCCGAGTAGTCCACGGTGGGCGTCTCGATCAAGGTATCAGATATCCGGTTGCCTCGGATGCAGCAGCCGCCCGGCAAAGCCGCGCTGGTCTATGCGCACTGGAATTCCTGGACGGCCATTGCAATTAGGGCCCGCCTACCCGCGGCGGGCAATTAATGCCTGGGACTCCATGACTTCTACGACAGTACCAGCCGTTGCGAATTGGGCCATTTGTGTCAGCAGGTACTGAGCAAGCCGGCCTGATAAAGACCCGAGCTGTTCGGTGGACGACGTCGATCGACCAAACGCTCGATCGGAACAAACCGGCGCTCGATAACGCCCACTTTTTCGAGTTGATCGAACGGCGATTCGAGCAAGCTTGCTTCGTGCCTGAACCGTAACCGGCGTGAGCCCCCCACCTGGGCATCGCGCGACCGAGCTGCGACACATCCTGATAGGTAGAGCCCCTCGTGAGTCAGCAAATGCATGTTAAACGAAACGCGCCGGGCTTATGAACCTACCTATCCCAGTAGGACGGCATCCTACCAGGGTAGGTAGTTACGGTTTTTTGTTTTTGCGCCATGACTGGCACCCTGGGCAACAAACAGGGGTTTGGCATGACCAGTCCAGCAATTGGAAAACTTAACGCGTCTGCGTCCGTCGACAATGCGATGGAGATGATCGCCGAAGACGGCGCTGTGGTGCTGAGCGGCCTCTTAAACGACGCCGATTACCGGACGCTTCGTGCTGAGCTCGATCCTGAATTCGCCCAGGCGGATTTCTGTAAGGGTCTATTTTATGGCGAGAGCACAAAACGCATTCACTCCCTCACGCGCAAATCGCAAGCCGTACGCACGATGATCATGCTGCCGAAGGTGGTCGAGATCATGCAGCGGCTCCTTGGGCCAAACTGCGATCGCATTCAACTGAACCTGACGCAAGGCATTCAGATCTGGCCTGGCGAGAAAGCCCAGGTTGTTCATCGCGATGACTCGATGTTTCCGGTCAAGCATAAGCCGTTCGAGTTCATGGTCAACGCGATGTGGGCCTACAGTCCCTTTACCAGGGATAACGGCGCGACGATCGTTGTTCCAGGCAGTCACAAATGGGATCCGGACCGGATGCCGACAGAACAAGAGATAACACAAGCGGAAATGGAGCCCGGCGAAGTGCTGATCTATCTCGGATCGCTTATCCATGCCGGCGGGCAAAACCGGAGCGAGCTGCCACGAACGGGCATTACTTTGAGCTACTGCCTTGGGTGGCTGCGGCAGTCAGAGAACCAATATTTTTCGGCGCCGCCGGAGATCGCCCGGCATTTTGGCTCTGAGCTTCAACAAATGCTAGGCTACAGCGTGCAACGGCCGAATCTAGGCATGTACGAAGGCGTCGAGCCGAACATTCTCTTCGGCGAACAACGGGAAAAAATCATCACACGAGACTGGTTGACGCCTGATCAGGATGAGCAGTTGAAGCGCTATCATGCCGGCGAAAACTTCCTCACGGCGTAGGAGGATCGAAGCCTTCACTGATGACATGAAGACTGTTCCAGCGAGCATGGCAGCCTCCGGATCCATTGCAACGACCCATCCGACAAACGGCGCAAACGTAACGGCAAGCCAACCGGGTCCACAGCCCAGATCGAGCAGGCGATGTTGGTCTGACAAATGCAATTGCGCCTTTACAATCCGAATAAGCGATGGCGCATAGTTCGGACGCCCAGCGACACCATGCAGCACGGTCGACCCGAAGCGGGGAAAGCCCGAGGGAGCGGTTCGAATGTCATGCGCAGTGTTACGTTAGCTCCGAGTCATGTTGGCATCGTTCGTCGGAAGTGAGACTTTTCACAAACGATGAGTGCCCGCCAGACCGAAAATGAGAGGTCGGGTGAGACGGTCAGCGCTGCTCCGACGATAATCGGCGAGCTGGATCGCGCGCCCTTTACAGGTTTGGCAGCGCGTCGATGCCTTTTTTGCCGCGGCGCCTCAAGACCGATGGCTTTATCGCTGCAAACCGGCCGCTTTAAGCGGCATCCGCAATTGATAGGTGGCGGGCGGCGCTAGCAGCTCAAAGTGCTGTATGGGGCGTCCGATGGTATCGAAGTGTACACGGACTATCTTCAAAAGCGGGGCACCAATCGCCACATTGAGCCGCTCAGCGACTACCGGATCTGCAGCAGCGGCGGTCACAAGCTGTTCGCCTGAAGCAAACGTAATGCCGAACCGCTCCAAAATCGCGTAGAGTGAGCCACCTTCCAAATCATCACGGCCGAATTGGCGCCCGATGGGCTCAGGAATGTACGTGGTCACCTGCATGATCGGGAGGTCGTTCATGGATCGAATGCGGACTGCCCTCTGGAACAAGTCATCAGGGCCTGCGTGAAAATGGACGCGCACGTGTCGAGGCGCGGGCTCAAACCCGAACTCAACCACATGGGCGATCGTCGTACGCACGATTTCGCGACTTCGCGTGAGGAGATCCATCATCGGGATGGTCAACGGCTCTGGTCCCGAAAGCTCCCTCGCAAACGTGCCCACGCCTTGTCGACGCTCGACTAACCCGAGCGCGTCAAGCGTCTCCATGGCCGCCCTAATCGTCACGCGCGATACACCGAAAAGCCTGGCCAGCTCCTCCTCCCCGGGCAGCGCTTCGTCCGGTGCGTAACGGCGTTCAGCGATCCCATCCTGCAGAACCAGGAAGACTTGGTGGTGAAGCGCGATGTTGCGACGCTTCTTCAAAAGCTGCGCTGGAAGCGCTGGCGTACGCTTCAAGCCATTTTCCGGGCCCTCTTGCCTCTTATTTCGCTTACGGACAACCTGCTTTGAGGACCGACCGGCTTGGGAGAGGTGTGGCGCCATATTATCCCCCTCTTTGGTGCAAGGCCGACATCAAGATCACCAAGCCCATGGGACTATTTTTGGGCAATTATGGCGTGGGCTTTGTCCACGAACGCATTGGTGAACGTGGCTTCGAGGTTGATCTTTGCGTTCCGCAGGCCCGGATCAACGGTCGACAGCACACGAAGCGCCACCTTCGCTCCGTCAAGGCTGAACTTTCCGTCGGGTGAAAACATGTCCCTTGTGCCGCGGATCGTCGCGAGAAAGAGGTCGCGGTTCGGCGTAGCCCACTCTGCGGGCAGAACGTCGGCGATGTTCTCGGCCGTCGCCTGATCGATCCATCCTAACGCCCGCACCATCGCGCAGGCGAATGCTTGGATGGCCCGCGGATTCCGATCGATGAAATCTGCTCGCGCGTACATTGTTCCAGATGGATAGAGGCCTCCGAAAACTCCGATTGTTCCAACATTCGTTCGGGTATCGGCGACGATTTTGGCGTCTCCCGCAGACACGAGCGTGGTGAGCGCCGGTTCTCCCGTCACAACGGCATCGACGGCGCCATGACGAATGGCCGCGATCGCGCCCGCTCCCCCTCCGACGTTGACAAATGATATTTCGGACGGCGCGAGGTCCGCTTGGATGGCTAGATACTCAACCATGAATTGTGTTTGGGAGCCGAGCGCAGTGACACCGACTTTCATGCCTCTCAAGTCTCGCGCGTCTCGGTATCTAGACGCTTTCTCGTTCTGAACCGCCAATGCAAACGACGGATGACGGCCGAAAAGTGCGATTCCGACGATCTCCTGGTTCTTGGCTTGCATTTGAATTGTATGATCGAACGCCCCGGCGGTCACCTCAGCGCTTCCCCCCACGAGAGCTTCAAGCGCTTTCGCGCCACCCGCAACGTCGACAATCTCGACCTCAACTCCGGCCTCTTTGAAATAGCCCAGCCGATCGGCAATCGTCAGTGGTGCGTATTGCAGGATTGCCTTGCCGCCAACGGCCACCCTGATCGACGGAGTTTCTAACTTCGACTCCTGCGCGCAAACATTGTTCAACGGCGCACACATCAACGAGATCGGGAGTGCCAGCAAATTGCGTCGATGCAACACCGCTCTAACCCTTCTCCATACCGGTCGATGTCCTGGATGCAGGCCGACAGAAAGCCCTACTCAATTTATATCATAAATTTCATTGAAGGTTATGCATACCAGATGCGTCATCGATGGCCTGAACAACCACTAACCCGCATAAGTTGTATTTTGTTCGAACAGCAATTTTCGTAAAAAACTGCCGAACGCGTTTGTTCTTATTCAAGCGCAATATTCGAGTTCGTCAGCAGCCATCAGGCTGGCATTGCCGCCTGCTGCCGCTGTATTGAGCGTGATGGTTTGCTCGCAGCCAAAGCGAATAAGATAATGCGGTCCACCAGCCTTCGGTCCGGTTCCCGAAAGACCTGAACCCCCGAACGGTTGAACCCCGACGACGGCGCCGATCATGTTGCGGTTGACGTAGACGTTTCCGATTGTAAGGCGGTCAGCCACCGCCTCGGCGAGGCCGTCAATCCGCGTATGTATGCCAAATGTAAGTCCGTAGCCGGTCGAATTGATCGCGTCCAACAAATCCGGCATCTCTTGTTGCTTGTAGCGGACGACGTGAAGGACTGGGCCAAACACTTCGGTCGCAAGTTGCCTTGTGTCCGCCAACTCGAAGATGCATGGCGGCACATAGAAGCCGTGGCTCGGGGCCGTGCCACAATAGTGCAGACGGGCCTCGCCGCGCAGCCCCGCGATATACGCTTCGAGACGATCGCGAGCCTCGCGATCGATCACTGGCCCGATATGGGTTTCAACATCTCGCGGGTCGCCGACATGGAGTTCGCGGGCGGCCCCCGCGATCATCTCGATCACGCGATCTGCTATATCGTCCTGGACGCAGAGCAACCGCAGTGCCGAACAGCGCTGACCGGTGGAACGAAAGGCGGACGTGATCACGTCATCGGTCACCTGTTCGGGAAGAGCCGTCGCGTCGACGATCATGGCATTGATGCCGCCGGTCTCGGCGATCAATGGGACAATGGGTCCGTCCTTGGCGGCCAGGATTTGATTGATGCGTCGGGCGACGTCGCACGATCCGGTGAACGCGACCCCATCGATTCGAGGGTCGGCCACCAGGCACGCGCCAATAGCGCCATCGCCGGGCACGAACTGGAGCGCCGATCCAGGAATGCCGGCCGCATGCAAGAGGCGCACTGCGGCGGCAGCGACCAAGGGAGTCTGTTCAGCGGGCTTCGCCACCACCGCATTCCCAGCAGCCAGCGCCGCGGCGAGTTGGCCGACAAAAATGGCCAGAGGGAAATTCCAGGGCGAGACGCTTGCGAAAACGCCACGACCACGCAGCCGAAGCCGATTGGATTCGCCGGTCGGCCCGGGCATGATCAAGCCATCATCGAACAGCCTGCGCGCCTCGGCGGCATAGAATCGGCAGAAGTCGACCGCTTCGCGAATCTCGGCAATCGCGTCCTCAATCGTCTTGCCGGCTTCGACTTGGAGGAGATGGACCATCTGACCGCGCGAGGCTTCCAGCGCATCGGCCGCTCGCTCAAGCGCGCGGGCTCGCGTCTCCGCCGGCGTGCGGCTCCATGTCCGAAACCCATGTCGGGCGGCTTCGATGGCTCGCTCGACCGTCGCTTGGTCAGCCTCGACGACGCATCCAGTCTCCGTTTGGCTATCGATGGGACTTATGAGTTTCCGCTTTGGTCCGGGAATTGTCGCGCCATTGACGACCGGCGCCGCCATCCAGGAATGCTGGCTCGCCATCCGGATCTCGGCGAGAAGCTCGGTAAGTGAGGCATGATGCCCAAACTCTACGCCGCGTGAATTTACACGATGCTGGCCAAAAAGCGCCGCCGGCAACGGAACCGAGGGATGCCTGGCGCATGAAGATGTTCCGATCTGGTCGGCCGGGCGCGCAAGCAGCATCTCTATTGGCGTGTTCGGATCGGCCACGGCCGATACGAATGACGAATTGGCGCCGTTCTCGAGCAATCGCCTCACCAGATAAGCGAGCAGATCACGATGGCTACCAACCGGTGCGTAGATTCTGCAGCGCAAGCCCGGCCACTGGTCGAGCGCTGTCTCGTAGAGAACCTGACCCATTCCGTGAAGCCGTTGGAACTCGTATCCATCAACGCCTCCCGCGCATTCGATGATCGAGGTGAGGGTCAGAGCATTGTGGGTCGCAAATTGTGGAAAGATGCGCGGCCGCAGTCCGAGAAGCTTTTCGGCGCAGGCCATATAGTTCAGATCTGTCATCGCTTTCCGGGTGAACACGGGATAGTCATCCAGCCCCCGTTCCTGCGCCCGTTTCACTTCACTATCCCAGTATGCCCCCTTCACCAGGCGCACCATCATCCGGCGGCTGAACCTCTCCGTGAGGCTCGCGACCCAGTCGATCACCGCACCGGCGCGCTTCTGGTACGCCTGGATCGCCAATCCGAAGCCATCCCAGTCGGCGAGCGCAGGATGGCCAAAAGCAGCTCCGATGACGTCGATGGAGAGCTCCAGCCGGTCCGCCTCCTCGGCATCGATCGTGAAGTTAAGATCATATGCCTTGGCTTTGGATGCGAGGGCGACAACGAGCGGCACGAGTTCGGCAAACACTTTTGCCCGGCTCAGGCTCTCGTATCGCGGGTGCAGTGCTGAAAGCTTGACGGAAATTCCCGGACGCTGTGGCAGACGGGCACGCCCGGCGGTGCGACCGATCGCCTCGATTGCGGCGTCGTAGGACTCAAAGTAGCCTCTCGCGTCAGTTGCGGTTCGCGCCCCCTCGCCCAGCATGTCGAAGGAATAGCGATAGCGCTGCGCGGCGCCTGAGCGTGCTCGCTCCAACGCCTCCTCAATCGTCTGACCGAGAACGAAGTGATTGCCGAGATGCCGCATCGCCCGCCGGATGGCCCCGCGCACGGCCGGCAGGCCAAGTCGCTTGATGATCTGTCCTAGAACGCTGTCGGGCGTCTCGCCCGGCTGTATGATTCGCGCCGTGATCCCAAGCGCCCAGGCGGAGGCGTTCACCAGCAGGGTATCCGACTTCGCTTCCCGATTTGCAAAGTCGCCCTGGCCAAGCTTGTCCTCGATCAGCCGATCGGCTGTGGCCGCATCGGGGATGCGCAAGAGCGCCTCGGCCAGCACCATAATTGCAACCCCTTCGCGGCTCGAGAGCGCGAACTCATGCAGCATATCCTCGACACCGCCGAGTCGACCTCCGTTGGCGCGAATGGCCTCGACAAGGCGTCGGGTAACGACATCAACGCGCCGCTCTTGCTCGGCCGAAAGCCGCCCTCTCTTCAGGAGAGTGTCGGCCAGCGCCTCGTCCCTCACGGCATAGGGGACGGAGAAGTCGGGGATCATCGCTCTTGAATAGGCCATTGCCGCTCGCTCCATTTTGCCTGTATCGGCCTAGGCGCAGTTTCACCGGATTTCGATAGGAGATTTCCAGAGATTGCCGTAATATCTGCGGCAAGGAGACAAATTGACCGAGCAAACTATGGATCTTGATCGTTTGGATCGCCGGATTCTCTCCATTTTGCAGGCTGATGGCCGCATCGCGGCGGTCGACCTCGCAGACCAGGTCGGTCTTTCGCCCACATCCACCGGCGAGAGGCTTAAGCGCCTTCAAAAGGATGGCTATATCGAGGGCTTTGGTGCCCGCCTCAATCCTGAACGCATCGGCCTCGGCTTGCTCATCTTCGTCGAGGTGTCGCTTCATCGGACCACCCCCGACGTGTTCGATCGGTTTGCCAATGCGGTTCGACGGGCGCCGCAGGTGATCGAGTGCCACATGGTCGCCGGCGGATTTGATTACCTGATCAAGACGCGTGTCAGCGGTATGGCTGCCTACCGGAGATTTCTGGCTGAGGTCCTGCTGACTCTTCCCGACGTCAGGGAGACGCGGACTTATGCGGTGATGGAAGAGGTCAAAGCCCACGGAGCGCTTCCGCTTTAGGGCGCGGCGGCGTGGGGCGACGATCCGGGATACGTTTCCGAGTCCAGTGGCGAGCGAGTGACGTGGCGACCGTTTTGCGTCAAGAAAACGCATCAGAACAAGAGACTGGAGCCGCCAGTTCAATCTGCACGGAAAGGCGCTAGCGGACCGCCGCGCGCAGTGGAGAGTCAGTGCCCTGATCGCCGTGAGGGTTGAAGCAAGCAAACCGTCTTTCATTGAGGGGGCCCTGGAGTCCGGGCCGCTCGATATCGCAGCGGCTCAGGCGGACCGGGCAGCGGTCGCGATAGTTGCACCCGGCCGTGCGATCCATGCTTCCGCCGGACAACGCCGGACCTGGCGCATCGTCTACGATATCACCGCCCGGGTGGGCATGCCGGGCCTCAATTAGCCGTCGCGTATAGGGGTGCTTGGGATCGGAGAATATGCTCTCGGTCGGGCCGAGCTCCACGATCCTGCCGAAATACATCACGGCAATGCGATTGCATAGAAAGCGAGCGACGCTCAAATCGTGAGTGATGAAAACAAGGCTGACGTTGATATCACGATTGATCGTCTTCAAGAGGTTGAGGATCTGTGCCCGAACCGAGACGTCCAGCTTGGAAACGGCTTCGTCCGCGACGATCAGCTTGGGGCAAATCCCCAAGACCCGCGCAATAGCAACACGCTGCAACTGCCCTCCCGACAGCTCATGCGGAAAACACCGCGCGTGGTCGCCAGACAGACCGACCCGCTCAAGAAGCTTGGGCACTTCCGTCTCAAGATCCCTGCGGCGACAAATGCGGTGGAGCCGAAGCGGCAGTGCGATCGAGTCTCCAATCCGGAAGCGTGGATTGAAAGACGAGAGTGGGTCCTGGAACACCAATTGCAGATCGCGACGATGCCGCTTGAGATCAGCGGCATCTGCTGCGAGGTCAACCCCCTCGTACCAGATATGACCGGAGCTTGCTGGGTACATTCCGAGCAGCGTCTTTCCCAAGGTCGTCTTGCCGCTACCTGATTCGCCGACAAGCCCGATGATCTCGCCTGGGGCAATATCGAGAGAGACGTCGTCGATCGCGCGGACGGCGCCGCCCTTACGCGACCGCGACGGAAACTCGAGAGTCACGTTTTCGATCCGCATCAGCGGCCTGACGTTAAGCGGCGTGACGGAGAATTCACTGTGCATGGAGAAGACATCTCGTGTGATGCTGAAGGGAGACCCTGACGAAAGCTGGATGCTCGGTCTGGCAGGGTGGAATGGCGCTGGGGCATCTTGCGGCAAATCTGCAGCCGCTCTCCAGGCGAGCGTCCTGGCCGGGCTCCCCTGGAAGCTCGAACAGCGTGGCATCGTGCCGTTCGAGCGACCGCGCCGTCTGCAGCAGACTGGCCGTATAGGGATGCTGCGGGTCATCAAGCACGGCTGATGCCGGCCCCATCTCAACGATCTCACCCGCGTACATCACAGCGATCCGGTCGCACAGATCCCGTGCAATCGCGAGATCATGAGTAATGAACAAGACGGAAACACCGAGGCGACGCTGATGATGCCGAATCAGATCGAGAATCTGGCGCTCGACCAGATTGTCGAGATTGGTTGTCGGCTCGTCGGCGACGATCAACTGCGGCCTGAGAGCCAGCACCATGCCGATCAGAACGCGCTGCAGCATGCCCCCGCTCAGCTGATGAGCATGGGCATCCAGGATGCGTTCCGGGGCACGGATGCCCATCTCTCGGAGCAGCCGCAACGGATCGGTTGACCACGTCTCTCCAGTGGTGGCGTTGTGGCCTTCGCGACGAGCCATGGCATGCCGCAGATGCCAGCCGATGGTTTTTGCAGGGTTGAAGGAGCCGACGGGGTCCTGAAAGATCATCGCCAGCTCGGTGCCGCGAAGCGCCGCGAACTCGGCATCAGGCATCCCGGCGAGCTCGTGATGTCCGAATCTGATGGATTTCGTCTTCACCTCGGCGTGCTCCGGAAGCAGCCGCAGGATCGAGAGGCCCGTCACGGTCTTGCCGGACCCTGACTCGCCGATCAAGCCGAGTATCTCTCCCTGCCTGACCGAGAAGCTGATTCCTCGGACTGCCTCCCGTGGTCGACCTCGATCGAGAAAGGTCGTGCTGAGCTCATCGACCTCGAGCACTACGCTGTCACCGATCATATCCGGCTCCTCAGTTTCGGATCCATGAGATCGCGCATTCCGTCGCTGAGCAGATTCAGCCCCAAAAGGGCGATCGAGATCGCAAGTCCCGTCATGGTCAGAACCCACGGCGCCCTGGAGAAATACTCGCGTCCGTCTGCCATAATGCTGCCGAGCGATGGATTGGGCGGTTGCACGCCAAGGCCGAGGAAACTCAGGCCGGCCTCGATCACGATGCCGAAGGCAACACCGGTCGCGGCCTGAACGAGAATGGGAGTTCCGATATTGGGAAGAATCTCACGGCCGAGAATGCTGTAGACCGGCTGGCCGAACAGCCGGGCGGCCTGGACCCATGGCTCGTCCTTGACGAGAGTTGCCATGTTGCGGCTCAGCCGGGCAAAAATCGGCAGATACACAAGCATGATCGCGACGGTCACGCTGGCCGTGCTGAAGCCGAGCACGACCATGAGAAAGAGCGCAAGAACAAAGCTCGGGAATGACAGCAGCAGATCGGCGGCGCGCATCAAGACCGCTTCGACCCACCTGCCGAAGTGAGCGGACACCAGCCCCGCGGCGGTCCCCATGATGGCCGCCAGGAACACGCCGACGGCGCTGACCAGAATGGAGACGCGCGCTCCGTAGAGAACGCGTGTCAGGACATCTCGCCCGAACGAGTCAGTGCCGAACGGGTGCTTCCAATTCGGTGGCGACAACAGGGCCAGGAAATCCATGTCCGTCGGCGAATAGATACTTAGCGATGGTCCCACAGCTATGGCTATGACGACGATCAGCGTGATCGCTCCGCCAAGACATGCCGAACGGTTCGCAAGCAAGCTTCTCATGATGCCCCGCCCCCGCGCCTTGGGTTGAGCGCGGTGCAGACCGCATCGACCGTCAGATTGACCAGCAGCACGCAGAGAAGAAACGCCAGCGCGCAGGCCTGAATCACCGGAAAGTCGCGGGCGAAACCCGCATCCACCATGAGCGATCCGACGCCGGGTATTCCGAAGATGCGCTCGATAATGACCGTGCCGCCAAAGAGGTAGCGAACCTGGAGGCCGATGACCGTGATATAGGGGATCAGCGCATTTCTGAACACGAAGTGCACGAAGACGAAGAGGCCCCCATAGCCGAACGACCGGGCGACCCGGACGTGGTCCTTGTGGAGTTCTTCGATCAGGCTGGTCCTCAGGATTCGGGTGAAGCTCGCCGCCATCGGGGCAGCGATTGCGAGAGCTGGCAACGTACCGCTGTAAATTGCGCCCGCGATCGAAACCTGCGGCTGTACGAATCCGTAAGCCGGAAACCATCCCATCCCGAGCGCGAATACATAGATCAACATGTATGACAGCCAGAAGTCGGGCATGGAAATCCCGAATATCGCGGCCGACGTGGCAATGACGTCAGCGTTGCGGCCTCGCTTCAAGGCGGCAACGGTTCCGGCGGCAATCGATATGATCACCGCCAAAAACAGCGCATAGAGTCCGATGAAGATCGTATTCGGGAGCCGATCCGCAATCAACGCGGCGACCGGCGTGCCGCTCGCGACGGTTAGCGATTCACCGAACTGCCCCCGGAGCGCCGCCTGTAGCCACCGGAGGAATTGAATGATGACCGGATCATCTAGATGCCAGTGCAACCTGAAAGCCGCGATCGATTGAGGGGTGGCGCCTTCGCCGAGTGCGGCGAGCGCCGGATCGCCAGGCGCCGCATGCATGGTGAAGAAAATCAGCGCGGCGCCCAACAGGGCAAGCAGTGCTGCGCCCGCGAGGCGTTGCGAATATAGGGTCAAACTCCTCGTCACGTCGATGATCGCTCCGTATCAAGTGATCCTGAGATTGGCGAACTGGTCCCCGTAATTGGAGTACGACAACTGATCGAATCCACTCAGCCGCGAGGTCGCCAGGTTGTGTACATTCGAGCTGAAACAGGGAATCAGCGGCATTTCCTCAAGCATCAGCAGGTCCGCTTCGCGATAGATCTGCCGACGCCGGGCCGCATCGAATTCGGCACGGCCCTGGGCAAGGAGTTCGTCGAAACGAGGATTTTCGTATCCCTGATAGTTACGGAATCCGCCCTTTCCGAGCATGTCGCCGAGATACTCGTCAGCGTCGACCAAGCCCAGCCAGCCCCACACGGCAGCCTGGAAATCCCCGGTTCTGAGCCGCGAGAACACGGCATTCGGATCGCCCACTTGCAGCGACAGATTGGTGCCGAGCACCTGGTTGGTCTGGGCGACAAAGATCTCGCCAATGCGCCGCCACCAGTTCGAGCCCCAGATCAGGACGGTGGCCTCTGTCCCCGACTTGTACTTTGACTTGGCGAGCTCGCTGCGCGCGCGCTCCGGATCGAATGTCATCGCATCGGGTGGGGGCAAATCGGCTTGCGGTTGCAGCGCCGTCGGCAGCAGCCCGAGACTCGCGACGCCTTCGCCAAAGACCACGGCCTTGACCAGGACATTTCGGTCGAACGCCATGGACAGCGCGCGACGGAAGTGGAGATCGTCAAAGGGCGGCTTGCGATTGTTCAGAGCGATGTATCTCGTGTTCAAGCCCGCGGTCGTGTAGACGCGGAGCGAGGGCTTTTCCCGCAGGCCAGGAACATCGGCGAAGGAGGCGGTGCTCGTGAGGTCAATCTGACCTCCAAGAATCGCCGTCGTGCCGCTCGATTCTTCGGGGATGAGCGGCATCAGCACACGCTCAATCCTGTCGTGGCCTGGTACGAAGTAACCAGGAAAGGCCACCAGCTCGACGCTCTCGTTCGACTTCCACTGCTTGATCGCATAGGCACCGGTTCCGACCGGTTTCCTGCCGAACGCGTCGTCCCCCATCGCTTTCACGGTCTTGTACGGGACGATCTGCGTGCCGGTTCGGGTGTTTGTCAGATACGTCAGAAGAGGTGCAAAGGGTGTACGCGTGAGGATCTGAAACGTGTTGGGATCCAGGATGCGGATGTCGGCGATAGCCGCGACCTTGGCGCGGTTCGGTGATGCGAGAGCGTCATCAGCCAGGCGCTCCAGGGAGAACTTCACGTCATCGGACGTAAGATCGCTGCCATCCTGGAATTTCACCCCGCGGCGAAGCTTGAATTCCAGTGTGGTCGAATCGACCACATGAAATGCCTCGGCCAGATCAGGCACGATCTGCATGTTGGAGTCGAATTTCAGCAGTCCATTGAAGGCAGCCCATAGGACGTAGTATTCGGATAAGAGGCTTGCCTTGGCAGGATCAAGCGTGTTGATCACCGAGAAGCCGGTGATGGCGGCGCGGAGCAAATTCTCGCTGGCAAACGACGGTTTGCCAGCAAAGGTCGCCGTTGCGGCCGCGGCCGCCAACTGCATGGCCTTGCGGCGACTGATCAATTGCGACTGAGTTGGCATCCGATTTCTCCCGGACAAGGCTGTCCCAATCCCCGCTATTCGGCCGCCTCCGAAACAAGGTACGACGGCCCGTGCAAGGCGCAGACCTCCGCGTGATACTTTTCGATCTCTGCCTCGATTTGATGCGGAGCCCAGCCAAGCTGAGCGCCAATGACGCTCGCGGCCTCGCGGACCTCATCGCTGCCCAGCTGTCGCCTCCATGCGACGCCGGTACGGCGAAAAAGGACATCGGTGAGCGATACCGCGTGCTCGCCCTCGACATGGCCTGCAAGAGCGGCCCACTCTCTCGGACCAAGGCGGTCGGCGCCCACCAAGCGATCGCGCGCGAAGCGGAGAGGACTCGGAGTGTAGGAGCGCTCACGCTCGCAGCCGCTTGGAGCCAAGCGCTCCCTGATGACCCCAACCAATTCCTGGCCAGCCGATCGATGTGTCATGACCGGACCGGCTGTCATGGCGAAGACGTCGGGAAGGCCGTCGGACCCAAGGTCGTGGATCTCTCGCGAGCGCCTGCCGGCGGGAAGCGTCATGTCATAGGTCAGCGGACGAACCCCTGCCCAGGTCGAGATCACATCCGCTCGCGTCAGCTTCAGCGGCGGGAGCAGGTGATTGGCCTCGCCGATAATCCAGGCGATTTCATCTTCCGTCACAAGGATTCGGTCGCAGTCGCCATTGTACACGGTCTCGGTCGGCCCAAAGTAATGAAGGTCGTGCCATGGTATGCAATAAAACGGCTCTTGCTTGCTGTTGAGCGTGGCGATGCCGTAACCGCGGCACTCGTCGGGCAGCCGTACGACGATATGACAGCCCTTGGTTTTCAAGACCTTTCGCCGCGCGCACGGATTTGCAGTACGACTGACGTCGTCGATCCAGATACCGGCCATGTTGAGCACGAGCTTCGCCCGGACGCGGATTTCCGGCTCGACCGTGAGCACGTCCCGCAACCCGATGGACCAGCCATCACTGCGGTCGCGGGAGATGAGTCGTGCCAGAGTATAATTGCGCGCCACGGTCCCGAGCCTTTCGGCCTCGAGCACCGCATCCATACAGATGCGCTCCGGCCAGTCGAGCTGGTATTCGCGGAAGACAGCGACCGAATCCAATGCCTCAAAATCGCGAAGCCAACCGAGCAACGGACGGCGGGCCGCGGCTTCGGGTGCAAGGCGCACATAGTCGAGTGGCAGATCGGCGGGCCCAAGCGTGGAGAGAAGCTTGAACGCGGCGTCGAGCTGCCATCCCCGGTAGCGATCTCCTCGATAGATCGGGAAGCAGAACTGCATACGATTGACACTTGAGGGCGACGTTCTCACGATGTCGTGTCGCGCATGCATGGCCTGCCGGGCCATACGCAAGGCTTCGACAAAGCGGCCCGGGTGACGTACGAACTCGAATAGAGAACGTCCCGGCGCCAGATAGCGCAGGCCGCAATGCAGCAGTCGACTCGATCGCGCGGTGGAGCCGGACCCGAAATCCCCCTTCTCGACAATGAGGGTGCGATATCCAGCCGCCGCGAGCTGCTGCGCGGCGCTGGCGCCATTGATGCCGCCGCCAATGACGGCGACGTCGAATACCGCATCCTGGAGCGAGGACAAGGTCATGCGCATTGGAGAACACCTTTGGTCGATGCGCGGCCGAGCGCCGCTGCGATGCGGGATACGGAGGCTTCGTGCTCCAGGTTCATGACGGCGTCGGCCAATTCGGCACCGTCCTCACCAGGCACCAGCGCGGCAAATTTTTCGCGAATCTCGGCATCACCGAAGCGGGAACTCGGACTCCAGGGATCGCCGCGCGCATAGTCCGATTCCGCGCGATAGACGCCGTCCGAGGTCACGATCGTGATGCCACCGGGCATCGTTCGAATCTGATTGCGCACGAAGGTCTCGGCAAATCGACCGGCCCGTGGGTGCTGGACGATGCGCGTTTTCGCCTTGAGCGCCCGGACGGCGGGATCGGCGGCGTGCTTGGGGTCGAACCAGGCTGGCCCAGGCGGCACTTCGAGAAGCATCATTGCGATCATATGCGGATAGCTGAATTGCTGGCTGGCAAAGGTGGCGGGCTCCGGATTGGTGAATCGGGCCGATGCCGCGAGCGGCCCAGTTTCAACCACCACCTCGCGAATCGAATCGATCGCCAAAGGCCTGTGCTCACGCAGCAGGTCGGCCAGCGCGGTCAGCGCATAGTGGGTGAATCGGCAACTGGGCCACGGCTTGTAGGTGATGTCCTCAAGCATAAAGCGCTGCCCGAGGTCTGCGGTAAGTAGGCCGCTATCGGCATTGGCCACGCCGTACATGCGGGCAAGGCCGCGGTCGCCGTCAAGTAGCTCGGTGAAGCCACGTGAACCTTCTTGCGCAGAGAGGGCCGCAACCACGCCGGTGATGGCACACCAGCCGGCGTCACAGTACTTGCAGTTTGGCAGGTCTACAGCACTGGACCACTGGGCTCCGACTGGGAGCGGAGCATTCGATCCAGCCAGCCCCATTGCCTGTTGGAATAGCGAGGGCTCGTATTGGCGGGCCTTTGCCGTTGCGGCAGCTGCCGCGAAGACAACGGGGGCAGCCACGCCCCATACGTCAGGAAAGCCGACAACCTTGCCGCCCTCGATATGGACCACCGGACCGATGTAGCTCGCGACTCGGCCGGCGAACTCGTAACCTGCGATGGTGGCAAGAAGCATCTCCGGTCCGGAGAGGCCGAGTCTTTCGGCAAGCGCTAACGCCGCGACGACACCGGCCGAACCAAAGTGGGCACCGACCGGAAACGTCTCATCGAAATCGAGTGCGTTTGCGGTGCGTGCGTTGGCGTAAATCGCCCCCAATACGCTGCCGCGAGCCTGCGCGCCGGCAATCGTTGCCCGCGACTGTCCACCAAACCAGGCGGCCATGGTGCTCGCAATGGATCCGATCTCGCAATCCACGCCGGCAATGAGGCATCCCAGCGTGTCGAGCACGAGCCGCTTGGCCTCGTGGCGCACGTGCTCGGGCACAGCCTCCAGCGACAGGCCGCTCACATAGGCTGAAAGAATTCGCGTCGCCGTACCCGTCATTTGCGGTCAGGCAATTTGTGAAAGAATTGCTGTGGTCATGTTGCGATTTGATGATGTCCGACCGCCGCATGTCAAATAACGCGCTGTCGACCGAGAATAACCAAACGTTATACGCTCTCGGCGAGGTGGGATGGAAATTCCTTCTGCACCTCGTTTCGGCAGGCCCGCAGCACGGCGAGAAACTCACGAGCGACCCGCGACATCGGCCGGTGAGCTGGGTGCAGAATGCCGACATGAAACTCGATTTTCGGCTGAAACCGTAGCGCGGCCACCCCCCTGTCACGAAAGTCCGCGGCGGTGAACGGATCAATCAAGCCGATCCCGACCCCCTGAGCAATCATGCTCGCAATGACTGCCGTAAACTGCGCCTCGAGTATCATCTTTCGCTCGACCTGGGCCTGAATGAAAACCTGATCGATCATGTGCCGGCCGACAGTGCTGCGCGTCAGCGATATGAAGGGGCTGTTGGCTACGTCCGCCGGCCTGACGACGCGCTGCTTTGCCAGCGGATGCGCGGCCGGCACCGCAAGCACCAGCTCCACGCGACAAAAGTCTTCGATCTCCACACCAGAGCGAACGAATGGAAACTCAGCGATCCCAAAATCAATTTGTTGCGCAGCCGCCCATTCTTCAATCTTTGCGGACGTTTGGATGCTGATCGATATGCGTGTTCTGGCATGCGCGCCGTGAAAGCGCGCGACGGCCCTCGGAACCAGTCCCAATCCGAGCGCAGGGAGCACGGCAATCGTCAGACTTCCGGCGTTAGCGGCTTTGATATCGGACGCGATCTCATGGACCTTGTCGACGGCGATGAAGGCCTTCTCCACCTCCTCAAACAGCAAGCTCGCTTCGGGGGTCGGCGTAAGTCGGCCTCGCGAACGGTCGAACAGAGCTAGCTTGAGGTTCTTTTCCGATTGCTCGATGAGCTTGCTGACTGCCGGCTGCGAAATTCCGAGAAGCCGCGCTGCTGCCTTGGCCGTTCCCGCAAGCATGAGCGCCCGAAAGGCCTCGAGCTGACGAATGTTTACACGCGCCTCGAATTTCTTTTGGGATGTCATCGCGACGGTCGGGCCCCGGTATGGACGGCGCGCCTGGCCACCCTGGCTGACGCCCCATGCGGATGAACCGCACGAGATACGACCGCCATCAATGCCATCGTCGGCTGTGGAAGCGCGGCGCAACGTCCTCACCAGACAAGCACGGCTGTCGCGAAATCGTCAAGGAAGGTCACCTGGAAATTAGTCGCGTTTCCAAGTGCGGTTTGGCTCGCTGGGACGAGGACACATCACCGGAGCGATCATCAAATCCTCGCGCGGCGAGTAGAGCTGACTTTTGATCGCGGCCGGCTTGCGCGGTTTTCATCA
>Ga0210397_10000922_pt1 | contig 19145 bp, 19 predicted proteins | sample IncBWH2OmetaG_FD_160126 | JGI IMG/M metagenome (GOLD analysis project Ga0210397, IMG submission 160126) | Forest soil microbial communities from Barre Woods Harvard Forest LTER site, Petersham, Massachusetts, United States - Inc-BW-H-2-O ...
CGTGAGGGACGGATCGTCCTGGGCCGTGGAACTAATGCCGACGACAAAGGCTTGATTGCGCACTCGGCCCACCACTATCTCGGCATGTTGGTTTTCTTTTGTGTGAATGCTGCATGTGATGGCTTCATTGCCCGTGGCGGGGAGGGGAGGGCTCTTGGGCGGGCATTGCGCGAGATGGGCGGGGAATTGTTTGGAGATGTCGGTCATGAGGTCGACGGAGATGCGAAGTTCGTGGATGGCCGCGCCTTGCTGACGGGTGAATTTGCAGACTCCGGCGGCTTGATCGCCGAGCTTGACGGTAACGGTAACAGTGACGGGGCCGCTGAGAATTCCGCGCGCAGTGGCTTCATTAAGCCACGGACACTTCGCTTGTGCATGGCAGATGGCGGGCGTGAACAACGCGAGGCTTAGAAGAAGTATGGGAGAGGTTCGCATCGCTAGGATTTCGTCGGGGGCTTTAGCACTTCTGATTTGAGGATCTTGCCACCCTCTTGAACGACATAGAGGCGGTTAACTTCGAGATCTTTCAATTGATCTACTTGCCCGCTTAGCCAGCGAATTTCGACCATGTCGACTTTTGTGGCTTGCTCCAGGCCAAAGTGCATGCGCATGTCGTTTTGGGAGAAGTAGCTGCCGCCGCTGCGGAGTTCGTCCATTTGGACTAGGGGCTTTTCCGCGGTGGGGAGCGTCTTCGCTGTGACCAGGACGCGGCTGCCGATGCCTGTGCGATTGGACTTTGTGCCGACTAGCTTAATTTTGATCCAGTTGCGGTTGAGGGTGGAATCGCAGCGGAGGAGCTGCGGGATGGCATTGACGCAGTTGACGGCGATATCGAGGTCGCCGTCGTTGTCGTAGTCGCCGAAGGCGCAGCCGCGGGCGGGGGCGTTTTCCATGATTCCCGGGCCGCCTTGGTTGGTGACTTCTTCGAAGCGGCCGTTGCGGAGGTTGCGGTAGAGGTATTTGTGTTCGGCGTATTTGAGGTCGGCTTTGGATTTGTCGACCTCGGGATAGACGTGGCCGTTGGACATGAGGATGTCGAGCCAGCCGTCGTTGTCCATATCGAAGAAGCCGACGCCCCAGCCGAGGAGGCGCGTGTTGACGCCGAGGCCGCTGGGATAGGTGCGGTCTTCGAAGACGCCGTCGCCGAGATTGGTGTAGAGGGAGTCGGTGTCGCCGGCAAAATTCGTTTTTACGATGTCGAGATTGCCGTCCCGGTTGTAGTCGCCGATCGAAACGCCCATGCCGGCTTGAGGCTTGGCTTCGGCGGAGAGCGCGGCGCCGTTTTCGATGGCGACGTCTTTGAAGGTGCCATCATGCTGGTTGAGGTAGAGCGTGGCGGGGGCGGAATCGTTGGCGACGTAGATGTCGGGCCAGCCATCGTTATCGAGATCGGAGGCAGCGACGCTGAGACCGTAGGTGCCGACGGCGTTCCACATGCCGGCTTTTTGGCTGACGTCGGAGAAAGTGCCGTTGCCGTTGTTGTGATAGAGGATGTTTTTTGCGCCGGCCAGGCCAGGAGGACCGCAGGCTACGACGATGCCTTTGTAGGTGCAGGGGCCATCTTCGGGAAGCGGAGCGGTTTTCAGGTCAAAGTCGACATAGTTGGCGACGAAGAGATCGAGGTGGCCGTCTTTGTCGTAGTCGACCCAGGTGCAACCGGTGTTCCAGCGCGTTTTGGGGCCGGGCTGGAGCAGACCGGTGCGTTCGGTGACATCGGTGAATGTTCCGTTGCCGTTGTTGTGATACAGGACGTTTTGGCCATAGTAGGTGACAAAGAGATCGTCGTAGCCATCGTTGTCGTAGTCGCCGACGCAGCAGGCTTGTCCCCAGCCGGTGCGGACGTCGAGGCCGGAACCTTTGGTTACATCGGTGAAAGTGCCGTCGCGATTGTTTTTGAAGAGGCGGCAATGCGGTTCCTTGCCCTTGGCGAAACCCTCGAGGCGCCAGCCATTGACAAAGAAGAGGTCGAGCCAGCCGTCGTTGTCATAGTCGTAGAAGGCGAGGCCGCAGCCGGTGGTTTCGAGAAGATATTTGTTTTTGCCGACGCCGCCGAAGACGGTTTCGACGTCGAGGCCAGAGCCTTTGACGACATCGACGAAGGTGACGCCGAGTGGAGTGCCTTCGATGGGGGATTTCGGCCCTGGAGGAGGAGGTGCGGGCTTGGCGTCGTAGCTGCGTTCGATGGGGCCAATCTTTGGTTTCGGCGGGGGTTCCTGCTGTTGCTGACCGGCCAGGGCCAAAATATCTGCGAAGGGAAGTACGAGAGCGGTGCGGCTGAGCGAGCGAAGAAATTTTCGGCGATCCTGGTCCGACAAGAATCCTCCTTAGTTTAGCGCTGACCGGGGCCGTTGCCTGCGGCGCCAGCGTTGACGGTGGCAGCGGGCTTGAGGTCTGTGTGCATGTGCCAGGGCACGCTTTCGGTCGATATCTCGGGATGCCGGCGCAGGAAATCGAGGGAATAAGTTGGAGCCTCGGGGTCGATGCGCTTGGTGACGTACAGCGCGGCTTGGGCCGCGGCTTCGGCCTTCATGCCTTTGCGGCGATACAGGATGGCCAGATTGTAGTGAGCGGCGAGATCGTCGGGATCGATGGCCTGCAATGCTTGAAACTGCGTGACGGCGTCATCGGTACGATGCTGCTGGTAGTAGGCGATGCCTAGTTCGCGGCGGGCATCGCGCGATTGCGGAAATTGTTCGACGACTTTTTGGAGATCGGCGACTTCGGATTCGGGATGTCCTTCGCGGCGTTCGACCAGCGCGAGATAGTAGAGCGCTCGGGCGTAATTGGGATGGAGCTCCAGAGCTTTCTCGAGAGGCGGGCGCGCTGACGAGTATTTTTCCCACTCGATATAGGTCAAGCCGAGGTTTACGTAGCCGTCTTCGTAGTCGGGGCGTATCTCTGTGACTTGTTCGAAGGCTGCGATGGCGTCGGAGTATTGCTGCTGATCGAGATAGCCGATGCCGACATTGTTCCAGCGCATCCAGTCTTGATTGTCGTTTGGCGCGGGGGCGGTGGGATCGTTCATGCCCATGTTTAAGGTGCGTGTACGGGAAGCGAGTTCGACGACAGGATAGAGCGGATGATCGGTGCCGAAGACGTTGTTTAGATAACTCTGGCGAAGGTGACGGTAGTTTACGCGGGCGGTGATGCTGAGTGGGCCTTTCACGTCAGGCGGAATGCGGAATTCGTAGCGGACAAGAGCGGAGCGTCCGGACTGGATAGAGTTGTCGTAGGCCATGGAATGGATGGTCCAGACTTTGTGATTGTCGACAAACTCGCCGGAGAGATTGACAGGGCGGTTGGTGAAGCTGTGCGCGCGAGTATCGAGCATGCCGTCTGGCTTGAGGAAACCGCTGTGATAGATGTCGTTTCCGGCGGCGTCCTTGACGGTAACCTCGACCCAAGCCTCATAGAGGTCGCGAACTTCGGGGATGAGCGAGTGGCCAATATTTTTGTTTTGAACGACGACGTAGGCTGTGACGGCGCTGTTTGGCTCAAGCTGAAAGGGAGCGGAGCCCAGGGGAGCGATCATGTTGTCGTCGCCGGCTTTTTTCAGAGCGAAAATGTCGACGTTGAGGAAATTGCCGGCTTTGAGGAACTCGATTGTTTTCTGGAGTTGCTGGTCGAAGCCGTAGTAGTAGGGTACAGCGGTGTTTCCGGCGAGCCAGCGATGGGAGGCAAAAGTTCCACCCTTGGCGCCGTAGTCGGGGAGAGTGGCGGGTGCGCGGCGCATGTGGCAGCCCTGACAGGAAGCGAAGTCAGCGGAATAAAAAGTGAGTGGATTGCGCTTGGAGAATTTGGAGTTCTGCCACTCGTCAAAAACGGTGAAGGCACGGATGAATTTGTATTCGTTGAGCGGGTTCGGGAGGTTGGCTTTGTGACAGGCGGCGCAGAATTCGGGCGTGCGATAAAACGGCTGCATGACTGCTTTGGAATGACGTTCGGGGTGCTCGAGGATTTCGCCGAACTGAACTTGGCCGGGGATGCGATTGCCGTTCTCATCGACCATCACGGCTGGAACGCCCATTACATAACCGCCGTTGCCTGAGGTGGACTGCAAGCGCTGGATGGAATGGCAGGTGGTGCAGGTCAAGCCGTCTTTATCAAAGGCGCGATCGACGTGCGACTCCGTGGTGAGGCCGCCCGAGAGCACGACGATCGGATTGTGGCAGCTATCGCAGTGGCGGGAGAACTCGATGCCCTTGGTGCGGACGAGGATGTTGACGCTCGCGCGGTAGAAGGGTGTGCGGAAGGAATTGGAGTGCAACGCCTGGCGCCATTGGCTGTAGGCCTCGTCGTGGCAATGGGCGCAGTATTCTGCTTCCGGAAATGCGCCGGGCTGAATGAAGTCATTGCCCTCGATGGCGGCATTGCCGGGAAGCGAGAGGTTATCCTTGCCGAATAGAAAGTTGTAGGTCTTTCTTATTTCGTCGGCGTAATTCTTACGTTCGGGGTTTTCGCCGGATTGGGCGCGAGTGGTGGCTGGCACGGTTCCCAGGAGCAATATGAGGGCAACCAGGAAACCGGCGAAGCTTGCGAGGATTCGTCTCATTCGAGACTTCACCACAGGTACATACCTGGACGTAGCAACCTGCCTCTGCTTTGCCTGACCTGCGCGCGATTTACGTAATATTTCGAACATTGCAAACCCCTGTACCGGCAGGGACCAATCACCCACAATTCCTACTAGTTGGCCAAGGATGTTATGCATTCTGGTATACCGCATCCGAGGTTCTGTGTAAATGATGGGATTCGCACCGCGGAGTTCGCATGGGATAGCGACCGGCGGTGGAGCGGCAGTTTCCGGCTGCGGCTTTTCCAGATCGCCGGCCTTTGGTAACCAGCTGCCAGCTTGAGCGAAGACAGGTCTCGACGGGGCGCAACAGACAGCGGTTAAGCGCGATTTTAACTTGCAGTTCTGAAGGCACTGGTGCTATATGCCTTCAACTATGGGAGAGCAAAAAGCACAAGCGGCGAGAGTTGAAGACCGGCTCTTCTACGACGCATTCGAGGCGAGTGCTATCGGGATTGCAGTGGAGGACCTAGAAGGGCGGCCTTTATTCGCAAATCCGGCTCTTTGCTCGATGCTAGGATTCACCGAAGAGGAAATGCGCGGCAAACATTGTGTCGAATTTTCCCCTCCCGAAGATGCAGCGAAAGATTGGGCCCTATTTGAGCAATTGCGACAGGGTTCGATAGACAACTATCAACTCGACAAGCGCTTCTTTCGAAAAGACGGCACACTCATCTGGGGACGCCTGAGCATTTCGCTGATGAGGGATCCCACAGGTTCGACTCCGCTGGTAGTGGTCATAGTGGAGGACATAAGTGACAAAAAGGCGGCAGAGGAAAAGTTACAGCGCTCCGAAGCGGATTTGCAGAAGCTTGCGGGCCGCCTCATCCAAGCGCAGGAGGAGGAACGTACCTGGATTGCACGCGAGCTTCATGACGATATCAATCAGCGGCTCGCGCTGCTCGCGGTGAATCTGGATCGCTTGATGCAGGATCTTCCGGTCTCGGCGGCTGAATTCAAACAGCAGACCGGGGAAGCTAGGAAGGAGCTTGAGGAACTGGTGAACGATATCCAGGCGCTTTCGCACCGCCTGCACTCCTCGAAGCTGGAACTCACTGGGCTTGCGAGGGCTGCCGCCAGCTTTTGCAAAGAGCTAGCTGACCACCAAAAAGTGGAGATTGACTTTCACTCCGAGAACATTCCGAATGATCTATCGAAGGAGATCTCCCTTTGCCTGTTCCGCGTCTTGCAGGAAGCCCTGCAGAATGCGACCAAGCATAGCGGTTCACGGCACTTCCAAGTGTCGCTCAATGTTGAATCGAATGAGATTTATTTGACTGTGCATGATTCGGGCAATGGCTTTGATCCCGTGGAGGCTATGAAGGGGCGGGGGCTCGGCCTCACGGGAATGAAGGAACGCCTGAAACTCGTGAATGGAGATCTTTCCATTGACTCGCAACGGCAATCTGGAGCAACAATTCACGCTCGGGTGCCTCTTAGTCCCAGAAAGAAATCTGCTGATGCAGCAGGATAGATAACTGTCGAGAGATTGTAGCCAGCTTCGCAATTTTCGCGCAGCCACCGGCTTCACTTCATCAGTCTGGATTGTCTTCCCACCGGAAACCGACCTACCGCCCGAACGGAAAACACGATCAGCGCTGCGGCTTTTCCAGATCGTCGGCTTTTTGGCGTTCGGCGGCCGCTTCGGCTTTCTTGCCTTGGCGTTCGAAGGCGTTGGCCAGGCCGCGGTGTGCCTCGGCATAGTTGGGATCTTCGCTTAGTGCCGCCTGGAATCGCTCGATGGCGTCCTCGACCTGGCCTTTTTGGAGCAGGGAGTTGCCGGAATTTGTCGAGACTTCGGCGCGCTGGCGATGCATTACCACGCGCTCAAGGTCGGCGCCTTTTTTGCGTTCGGCGGCGGCCTCGACTGCGTTGCCCTGTTGCGCGAGGACTGCTGCGAGAGTGAGGTGAGAGTCGGGCTGGTTGGGGAGCTGGCGAATCGCTTCCCGGAGAGCGTCGGCGGCTTCGGGCAATTTGTCCATCTTGCGATAGAGGCTGCCGAGCGTGGCCCAGCCATCGGGGTTGTCGGGATGGAGCTTCATCGCGAGGGAAAGTTCGCGGGCGGCGTCTTCGTAGCGGCCATCCTGCATGTACAGGATTCCGAGCGTGTAATGCGGCTCGTGGGCTGAAGGGTTCAGTTTGGAGGCGGTCTCGAGCTCGGGAATGGCGGCGGCATTGTCGTCCTTTAACTTGAGCGCAAGACCGAGATTGTAGTGGAGCTGGAAGCTCTGAGGATCGGTTTCGAGGCCTAAACGAAGGACGTCGATGGCTTCATCGACTTCGTTCATTTGCAGGTACGCGGCGGCGAGATTCTCATGCGCGGTGGGGTCGGCGGGCTTTTGCAGTAGTGTGCGCTGCAAAAAGGGAATGGCATCCTTGGCGTTTCCGGCGAGAAGAAGAGCCAGTCCCAGGCTGGCAACTGCATCGGCGTTTTTTGGCTCAGCTTGAACGACTTGGCGGAGGAGGGGAAGCGCTTCAGGATCGTGGCCGGTGCGCTGCAGGGCGCGAGCCAGTTGATACTTGGCTTCGGTGGCCGTGGGATCGAGGTTGATGGCGCGGCGGAATTCCACGATGGCCTCATCGTCTTCATTATTCGCCGCATACGCTTTGCCCAGCTCGTTAGCGGCGAGCGGGTTGTCGGGAGCCAATTGGGTCGCGACGCTCAGTTCTTGGATTGCGGATGCAGCCTGTTGCTGGGCCAGCAGCGCTGCGCCGAGATGTAGATGAGCGGAGGCGGACTTTGGATTGAGCTGAATCGCTTTTTGGAACTCGCTGACCGCCAAAGGCCAACTGCGTTGCTGTGCGTAGAGTGAACCCAGCGCATCATGGAGATCAACGCTCTGCGGCGATTCGGCCACAGCGGCCTTCATCTTGGCGGTTGCTGCTGGGATCTGGCCCGTGGCAGCCAACGAGCGCGCATAGGCTGCAAGAACATACGAGGGCAATACTGAGGCGGAATTCGAGCCAGGCTTGCGCTGCGACGCCGCTTCAATATCTCTGAATAAACCAATCGCCTTCTGGTTAGCACCTGTTTGCTCATACGCCAGCGCGAGATTGGTCTGAACGGAAGGATCGCCCGGTTTCAGTTGGTGCGCCTTTTCCAGTTCTTTAATGGCTTCGGGAAGTTTCCCGAGACGCATCAGAACCGCGCCTAAGGCGCTGTGACCTTCTTCGATCTGAGGCACGAGGCGAACAACCTTCTCGAACTGCGCTTCGGCGGTCTTGAAATCGTTATTCGCGGCGGCCGCGGTGCCTGCGCGATAGGCCGCCTGGGCTTCTTCGTTGATGCCAACCTGTGATGCTGATGATGCGGTTTGAGCGGCGAAGCCACGTGGCGTGATAAACGCAGATATCGAGAGTATCAACGCGAGCGAGATGAGGAAGGGAACCGAGCTCCAAGGCGCTGCCGCGCGAGTGCGAACCAGGGAATTGCTAGTGCGCATTGGGAATGTCCCCGCAAGAGACATGAGGTCAAGGGGGCTCAGATGAGCCGTTGGAACAAGGTATCCGAGGAGAGTATATCAGCCTCTTTGCTGAGATTACCTGCACACTAGGACCGAAGCGGCAGCGATTTAAGTGTAGAAGAGAAAGGCAACGGGGAATGTGCATGAAAAGAATGTAAGAATTGAAGATTGGGACGGCACGAGAGATCGGCAGGGGACGACAATTTGTGTCTGTCCACCCAGACACAAACAGTCGTTTTGGAAGTCCAAGACCTGATAGCTATGCTGGAGTCCTATTTGACTATTCTAATATTCCCCACAACTCGCTTGTAATCAACGTCCCTCGCCTGCGACAGAGGAGAAGCTCCAGCCGTGCGTGAACGGCCACCAGACTGCCTACTACATAGGCATGCAAACAGTCATCAAGCAGTCCAACGAAATTGGAAACAAGAAACAAAAGGGCTTTTCACTTATCGAGTTGCTGATCGTTGTGGCGATTATTTTGATCATCGCGGCCATCGCAATTCCTAACCTCCTGAGGTCGCGTATGGCGGCCAACGAAGCTTCCGCGGTTGGTTCGATCCGTACGATCAACACCTCCGCTGTGACGTATTCGTCCACGTATCCGTCGAACGGCTTCCCAGCCTCTCTAGCAGTCATGGGCGGTGCAAATCCTTGCACGGCCGCTCCGGCGACTGCTTGCTTGCTTGACCCCGTTCTTTCGGCGGCCACCAAGAGCGGATATACGTTCGGTTGGACTGGCGACGGACTCAGCCCGTCAGTCAACTATTCGGTTACTGGTCTGCCGGTTGTGGTAGGCAGCTCTGGTCAGCGTGGTTTCTACTCTGATCAGTCCGGTGTGATCCGTTACACCACGAACGGCGCTGCGCCGACGGTTGCCAGCCCGCCACTTCAGTAAGCCTAATTATCGACTGGGCGACCGGTCGAGGAAAGAATCGAGAGAGCACGGGACTACGGTCCCGTGCTCTGTTTTTTGTTGGGCATGGAATTTCGAAAAGAACAATGGAAAAGGCATCTCAGGCAGTTCTTGGACTACCCCGCAAGAAGTGGAAGACGAGCATGATCAGGCCAATGACCAACAGAATGTGGATAAGGCCCGAGCTGACGTGAAAAGCGAGAAAGCCGAGCAACCAGAGAACAATCAAAACTAAGGCGATAAGTCCAAGCATGTTTTTGTCTCCTAAAGTCTCGGCGAGGAATTCAGGAAGTTCTATGCCTCGCGAAGTGCGGATAGCCGCTTCCAGAAAATCATCAATCGAGGGAATTTTAGGAGGAGGGAATAGGGAAGTCTGTTCAGTTCGATACAGGAATTGTGTTGCGGATGCGTGCGAGAGGGATTTGATTGAGTGATGCCACGGCGAATAGTTTCTTGCGATTGGCGCTGGGCTACGAGGTAGGTGTGTGGAGCAGGCTGGCAGCCGCGGGGGGTAGAGTGAGCGATTTTGAACAGACAACGGCGAGGAATGCTCCTATGTTAGGCGCGCTTGGGGTTTCAGCCTCAAGTTGTTCGACTAAGCGGCCTAGTACTAGGCGACTCTGGGTGGGAATATTGGGCGAAGGAGAGACAAATGGCAGCTGAGAATACAAAAAAGTGCGCTCATCCGAATTGTTCGTGCACCGCGCAGGCAGGCAAGTACTGTAGCGTGCAGTGTGAAACGATGGAAAAAATGCCGGACATTGAATGCAAATGCGGCCATCCTGTCTGTAAAGGGAAAATCGGCTAGAAACGGCAAGTAGCGTGGATTCTGTGAAAGCTGCGGAAGAATTTCAAGACATGCGCGAGGGAGAGAGCCAATGAAGCCAGGAATACAGGACGAAGTCGAGGGCAAGCTGCATAATTTGAAGGGAAAAGTGAAGGAAAAGGCAGGGGAACTAACGAACGACCCGGACCTCGAGGACGAAGGTGAAGCAGAAGAAATCGCTGGGAAGGTGCAGGAGAAAGTCGGGCAGGTGAAGAAAGTTCTCGGGAAGTAGGACGGGTTGCGGGTGGCGTGAAAAGGAAGTTTGCCGGCTGCGCTTGGATATGTGCTGACCTTCTACGCAGCAAGAGCGTAAGAAGAGACGGATGCGTTTTGCAAATTGAGGGGAGATTCAAATGTTACTGCTAATTATTGTGCTGTTGCTATTGTTCGGCGGTGGAGGCGGTTATTACGGATATTCGAGATGGGGAAATCGCGGCGGAATCGGGATCGTCGGGGTGGTGATCATTATTGTTGTGGTCGTTTACCTGCTCGGAGGAATTCGAATATAGAGCGAACAAGAGACAGTTTGGCGTGCCGTGATCACTGGGGAAAAGAAATCAGTGAGGGAAGTTATGAGAAGTTCGATGCAGTTGGATCACCGGTCAACTTGGAACGAAGTGTGCGAGGCGCTGGCATTCTCATCGCTAGATGCTTCTGAAGGTAGGCCCGGCTGCGCGGTTTGTTGCGAAGTGGAGCCTGACTTACAGGGCGGCGTGAAAGTCGTTGCGGAAGAACTTGCCTGGCTGGTGCTGGCCAAGGAAGCGCTGGATTCAAGTTGTAACTAATTTCGTGGCCTGAGCGCCGCGGTCGACGAATCCGAATGTTGCGAAAGGGAAGGCCATGCCACAGAGTTTCCATCAGAGAGCCGCGGAGCTTCACGAACTCGCGGCGCACGCGCACCGTTCGGCCGCAGTCCATCACGGCAAAGAAGATCACCTGACCGGGCACGAACTCTCCAAACAAGCGATGGAACACGCCGCAAAGGCTTTCAAGTCTTCGCAAGAAGCACACCAGAAATCCGAAAAGGCCGCCGCGAAGTAAGAGAGAAGCACTAGCCGCATCCAGTCCGCTACGCAATCCGTCACATTTTATACAGACACGATTTGAGAACTCATCTACCGTTGCTTCATTAGGATTCCAGAGTGGAAGCTCTCGGATACTTGGCCCATTCGGATTTTTGCATGACAAACGGGGCTGCCTGAAACCACTCCAAGCACTTGGTTAAAAGCGTGTAGTTAAGAAAAGGAGAAACATGAGATCGAACATATTGTCTGGTGCGCTGCTCACGATCATTGCGGTTGGAAGTATTTCGGGATGCTCGAGTACGCCCACGAAATCGGCGGATGTTGAGGGACCCATCCGTCAGTCATTGGATCAGGCGGGGCTCAAGGATGTTAGCGTCAGCCAGGACCGAGACAAGGGAGTGGTGACCCTGACGGGTACGACCACATCGGAGGGAGACAAGTCGCAAGCCGAATCGATTGCCAGGTCCATCGGCGCGGGGCAGGTAATCTCTGATCAGATTGCGGTGCGTCCTCCGGGTGGTGAGAGCCTCGCGAAGAGAGTGGACTCCGACCTCGACGGAGGCATTGAGAAAAACTTTGATGCTGTGCTGATACAACATAAGCTGGACAGCGACGTAAAATACGCCGTGAAGAACGGCGTGATCACACTGACGGGGAATGTAAATTCGCAAGCGAGGCGCGACTCGGTAGAGCACCTGGCGGCGGGCGTGCCGAACGTAAAACAGGTGGTGAATGAATTGGAAGTGAAGGATCAGAAGGCCAGCTCCACAGACTAGGAGTGGGGCGTATGAGGTGTTGCCGGAGGACTTCAGTGGATGGCGCTGGTCAAGGAAGCGTTGGATTCCAGTTGTAACTAGATGCGCGGTCCGAAGGAAAGAACTGACGAATCACGGTAAAGAGGATCACTTGACCGGGCACGAACTTCCCAGACAAGCACTGGAGTACTCTGCCAAAACGTTCGAGCACTCACAAGAAGCGCACGAGAAATCCGAAAAGGCTAGCGGCAAGAAATAGGCCGGAACCCCGAAGTTGATGGAATAATGATGGGAACTGAGCCGTGGCAGTTGACTGGCGGTTGCTGAGAGTGATCCCTCTTTGCGTCCATCAGGGCTTGGGTCAATTTAGGTCAGGCTAGGTTCTGATAGCGACAGCTGCAGCGGTTGCGGCTTGCGGGATACGAACACATATTCGCGTCCCGCGGGACGGTTCCGATTCAATAGAGAGACGCCCCCCAACTAGCCGCAGCCGCTCTCGCATGCTGACTATCCCCAGTCCAGCTACTCTCTTTGCCGACTCCACGTCGAACCCCCGGCCCGAGTCGGAAATGCAAAGCTCAATTTCTTCAGACTGGCCAGACAGTTCAACTTCAGCTTCCGCCGCCTCGCTATGCTTCACGACGTTTTGCAAAGCCTCCTGCGCAATCCGGTAGAGGCAGAGCGACACATCTTTCGGAATCTGTCCTGGAATGTTGCTGTGGAGGAACTGGATGTCTATCTTATGCTGCGCAGAGAATTCTCCGCAAAACCCTTTCAAAGAGGCAACCAGGCCCAGAAGTTCCAGCCTCGCTGGATGAAGCTGATAAGACAAGCTATGGATGTCGGATGACACTTCTCTGGCCGTTTCCGCAATGGTGTGCAGTTGCTGTTTGGCTTTGGACGAAATATCAGGCATGCCCTGCTTGAATTGCTCGAGGCCGATCTGGAGGACCGCCATTCGTTGACTCAGGTCATCGTGCAACTCCCGGGCAATGCGAGTTCTCTCTTCTTCCTGTGCGGTGATCAGGCGCCCGCTCATAGCCATCAGCGCTTCTTCGGATAGCTTTCTCTGCGTTATGTCTTGGGTCGTGCCCCGAAGGTAGATGGGATGACCACTGGCATCGACAACGGCTTCACCCCGGCTTGTAAGCCAAAGCTTTGTGCCGTCTGAACGTACGGCCTGCAAATCCAACTCGTAGGGCGTTCCAGTTCGCAGGGCTGTTTCGACGCTTTGTTTCAATCGATCCCAGCTCTCGGGAGTGAAGAATTGTTCGTGGTCTCTAAAGGAAGGCGCTGGCAGCTTGGGATTGCATCCAGCCATGCGATATAGCTCTGCTGACCAGGTCATGGCATCGGTGCGGGGATCCCATTGCCAGCTGCCGGTATGAGCCATGCGCTGAGCTTCATTCAACTCGGTGTCTCTTCGTTGTAAAGCCTGCTCCGCATCGTTGGTCTCTTCAACAAGGGCTGCCAGAGCCATGAACGGCGCCGCTGTAAAGAATAGGAACAATTGCAGCGACGGGATATCGATAAGCAGCCCCGGCCCGGTGAACGGACCCCGGCCATGAATTGCCCCCCAGATCGCTACAAACGCAATGGCAATCATCGAGGTGCTAACTCCCGTCGATCCGAAACGTAAAGTACACCACAGCAGAAGCGGCACGAGAGAATAAAGCAATGTGGGAAGCGTGCTCCCCAAGGGAGAGGCGAAAGCGATCTGACCGAGAGCAATCAACGCAACGAGCAGCACGACAGCCTCGATGTAATGCGCGAGAGGCTTTTTTGCCCCAAGCGGAATTTCTCTAGCCCAACCTAAAATGGCGGGCATCAGCGTGAGGAATCCTAGCGCCTCCGAAAAGAAAGCGACCTTCCAAGTTGCCCAGTAGTTGCTGCTGTTGGAAAGAGCGCCGAGGAACGCTCCAACGAAGGGAGCCAGGAACACCGCGTAGAAAGAGTACTTGGCAAGGGCTTTGACATTATTAAGCCGAGGTGCGCCGTCGAATGCGTAGCGAAGGCACCAAGCAGCTGTGAGAATTTCTACCGCATTCGACAGAAAGAGCCAGACAATGGCATGAGTCGGGGCTCCCCCTTGCAGGTCAAAGAGGACAAATCCAACCAGGCCAGCCGGCAGAAGTACTGGCCATAGCCTGCGCCTAACCAGGACTAAGACGGATGCCAGAATCACGTTTCCCAGCCAAAGTGGCGAGACCATTTGCGGCTGGACTATCAGGGCGCCGCCTAGCCTTCCCGCGAAGTAACACAGGGCAGCCACCAGACATGCCTGGAGAACGACGCGGAGATAGGGATTCCGGTTGGTAGTGCTCCAGGACGGCCGATTTCGTTTGGCTTCGATGGCCTACCTCCGTAGCAGCAGGGCCGGGTGGTGGCTGCATTCTGTCGCGAGTCTACAACCCATCTAGGGTCAGTGCAGACGACGCTGCTATGTTACTCGGACACGAGAATGTTGAGCAGGTCTTCTATTTTCAGGAACATAAATCGCTCGTTAAGCCAAGCCGCATTCTGATTTGGGGTCAGCGAAGCCAGAGGAGCCCCAAAATGGGAAAGCAATGGCGCTTGTTATTGCAAAAAACCGTACCATGAAAGCTTGAAGCCAGCAAACTGGCTACTCCGCAATTTGACCTCGCGACGAAATGGTCTGCAGAGTCCGCCAATGGCAGAGGAGGCCCGTTACAAAACAGCCTGCCGACGGTATTATGCCGTACCCCGTAAACCTTGGAAGCTCATGTACAGGAATAACATAGAGGGAAGCCCTGTGGCGTGTTAGATTGGCGCGTCCAACGGTTGCGGAATTTTGACGACGGGCAGCTGCCGATCCCAAAATCCTCGAATAACTCGCGGCAGAGAGAACGAGGAACCGGACGTTCGGGTTTTGTCTTGAGAGATTGAGGAGGTAAGGATGGACTCGATGGGTGGGGTGCTTACGGTTTTGGGAGTGTTCTTCGTAATTTTTGTTTTGGGGTTGTTGTTCGGCTCGTTCTTCACTGTGGAGACGGCGCAGGTGGCCATCGTGCAGCGTCTGGGTAAGTTCGCGCGCGTTGCAGGTCCGGGGCTGAATTGGAAGACGCCCTTCATCGAGGCGGTAGTGCGGCGCATGAGCATGAAGGTGCAGCAGTTTGACGTGAAAGTCGAAACCAAGACGCAAGACAACGTGTTCGTGCAAATTCCGGTCTCGATCCAATACAAAGTGATACCCGACTCCGTGGAAGCGGCATTTTACAAACTGACCGATCCGGTCAAGCAGATCGAATCCATGGTCTACAACGTGGTGCTGGGGCACGTTCCGAAAATGAAGCTGGACGATACTTTCCTGAATCAGGCAGCCATCGCCAATGATTTGCGCGACAGCCTGGACGGCTCGATGAAGGAATACGGCTACTCGATCGTGAAAGTGCTGATTTCCGACATCGTGCCGGACCAAAAAGTGAAAGCCGCGATGAACGATATCAACGCGGCGCAGCGCGAACGCGAAGCCACGGTGTCGCGAGCGGAAACGAATAAGTTGCTCCTGGTAAAGCAGGCCGAAGCAGAGGCCGAATCCAAGCGTCTGCAAGGCGAAGGCATCGCCAACCAACGCAAAGCCATCATTTCCGGCTTGAAAGACTCGGTGGAAGACTTTGCGAAAACCGTTCCGGGTTCCACACCGCAGGACGTGATGCAACTTGTGCTGATGACGCAGTATTTCGACACTTTAAAGGACATCGCCGCGAATGATCGTACCAACACCGTCCTGATACCGCATACGCCAAACACGTTGACGGATCTCTTTGGCCAGATCCGCAACGCGGTGATCACCGGCACGGAAATGACCAGGCATGACGTTCCCTCCTCGCTGTCTCCGAGCGATTCAAAAAGATGAGCGGCGGTCTTTGCAGAGCATAGACGCTCGATTGAGGAGAGACGCGCTGGAAACCGGTGGGATCGAGAAAAACAAAATGAAGAAACGAGATCGCAGGAGATTTTTGCAGGGTTCGGCGGTAGCCTTGGCGGCGAGTTTTGGCTTGGGGCGTGAGGCTCTTATGGGTGGAGAAAAGTCCGAAGCATTGACGCGAAGGGGCAGCGGGGGAGAAAGTGCGCAGAAAGCGTTTGGGAATGAAGGGAAGAAGCCGCTGAGATTGGGATTGATTATCGGGATTGGGAATGATCCGGACGCGGCGATGGCTAAAGTGCATGAGCTCGGGTTGCCGACTTGCCAGGCGTACTGTGAGGAGTTTCCGGCGGGGCTGGCAGGGAAGTTGACGACGGCGCTTGGGAAATATGGGATTGAGGCGACGTCGATCGTGGTAGGCGGACCAGGCAAAGAGGTTTGGGATTTTTATGAGGGGCCGCTGACGATCGGGCTGGTGCCGCGGGATACGCGGGCGGCGCGGATTGCGCATATCAAGAAGGCGTCGGATTTTGCGAAGGAGTGCGGCGTGGCGGCGGTGCAGACGCATTGCGGGTTTATTCCGGAGAATCCGAATGCCGTGTTGTACGGGGAGACGGTGGCGGCGTTGATCGAGGTGGTGGGGTATTGCCGGCGGAATGGGCAGAATTTCCGGTATGAGACGGGGCAGGAGACGCCGATTACTCTGGTGCGCGCGATACGGGATGTAGGGTTGGACAATCAGGGAGTGAATTTTGATTTGGCGAATTTGATTTTGTATGGGAAGGCTAATCCCGTGGATGCGATCGAGATACTTGGTCCTTACGTGCAGGGGATTCATGCGAAGGACGGGTTGTGGCCTACCAACCCGAAGGAATTGGGAGAGGAAGTGGCGATTGGGAAGGGGAAGGTGGATTTTGCGCGGATTATTGCGCGATTGAAGGAGATGAAGTATCCGGGAGCGGTGACGATTGAGCGGGAGATTTCGGGGGAGAAGCAGATGGAGGACGTGAGAGGGGCGAAGGAGTATTTGGAGAAGTTGATTGGATGATAGGGAAGTGGCGAGTGGCTGGTGGCGAGTGGCGAGAACGGAGCGGAAAAGATTCGTCCAAGTTGCGCGATTTGAGCGATGCCCCCCCCACCCCCGTGTTTTTTGTAAGAGTGGCAGGCAAAGGACTTATGCTTGACGCGGCGTCAAGATTCGCGGATGTGGGATTCAAAGTGTCTGCGTTCTCAATGAGTTGTGAGTGACCTGTAAGAGTGGCGCTTCGAAGCTTCCTTCGTACCTCAGGGCAAGCAGGGCAACCATGCAAAGGAATTAGGCGAGAGGCGTTGAAGGTCGAAAGCTCAAAGTTGAAGTAAGAGGAATTGCGAGTGTGGGATTGAGGGGAGCGGCAGGGTGGATGAGTTCCAAAATGGGAACGGAAGGTAGGCTGACAGCGAGACAACATGCGGGATTATAGTATAGAATGGTAATATTGTCAAGAGAATTATAAGTGGTTTGGGTTGAAGAGTTTAGGGCCCGGGGAAGTGAGCCGTGTTCCGTGTCTCGCGATCCGTGAAGAAGAGCGGCGGCGGCGATTGGCGAGAGCGGGGGTGAAGTGGAGGGTTTTTCTTAACACAGAGGTCGCGGAGGGCACAGAGAAGAAGCGGATCGGTTTAAGAACAGCTAGCCGAAGAGTTGGCGGGTTAATTCTTCTCACGTCAGGTCGAGATAGTTAGCGATGTCGCCGAGAATTTCCACGAGCGTGCCGATTCTGAGCTGTTTGTGATTTGGGATGGTGACGTGGTGCTCTGTGCCTTATAAGTTGGAGCTGAGGCGGATGTGGCTGCCGGTTTGGCGCGTAGTGTCGTACCCAAAGCGACGCAGGGATCGGACAAGATCGTCGCCGCTGACATCGCGGGGAAGTTTCAAGCTGGAATGACCTCATCCTTAACCATGTGAAGGCGGATGACGCTGGGTTTGTCGGAGGCGTCGAAGTGGCAGGAGACGGCGTCACGAATCATGGTTTTCAGCTCGTCAAGAGAGTCGGCGTGCGTGAAGATGGAAAAGCCGAGAGCGCGGGCTTCGTAGCCTCCTTCGGGGGACTCTTGAACGGAGAAGATGATTTCGCTTTGGGGCATGAGTTGTTGGCCTTTGAAGATTATACGCTAGTAGGCGCTCTTCTACTTAGGAACGCAAAGATCGACCCCAAGCACCCGACGCTCAAGGCTGTTCTTCGTATGGGTCGCAGGATCGTTCCTGTCGATCTTCATAAGCCCCATGACGTTCGCCAGCTGGGCGGCGTGTGGAACCCGGCGAGCGAGGCATAGACGCTCCACTGACCGTGATGGATGGCCTCGTGTTGCACAAACTCCCACGTGAACATCGCGAAGGTAAAAGGGGTTCCGCCCCAATCGATCGGCGCGTCGATGTCGATCGTTTCCAGTGTGGCGAGCAAGTGTCGCTGCTTGTCATCCAGCGCGGCGAGCAGCGACTCCCGAGTCAGCGGACCGACATAGTGCTCGTGCTTTCGCGTCCAATCCACTTTTCTCGTCGCCTGCGCGGCATTGTAGACACCGCGCACACAGACGACGTGCCGCAGTTGCTTGCAAAACGGCCCGAAGCCGCCGCCAATCCGATGTGGTGCGGGTGCGCGCCCAGACTCTCCGGGCGGGTCAGGCGTAAAGTCCCACTTATCCTCAGGGACAGCGCGCACAAAATCGACGGTCAAAGCATGGAGGACCTTGCTGTACCGTATAAAGTCATCGATCGACATCGCGTGATTTTAGGACAGGGTCGCGTTTGACGGCAAGGAACCGCGGACAGCCGACGCGGTCATCCAATTACAGAGTTAAGGCGCGGCCAGCCGCCCAAGACCCAGGTTCTGAAACCGAACCTGGGGCACCCGCCGACCCTCAATGCCGTTCTTCGTGTGGGTCGCAGGATCGTTCATATCGATATTCACAAGCCCCATGACGTTCGCCAACTGGGCGGCGTGTCGAAGCCGGCGAGCGAAGCATAGACGCTCCACTGACCATGATGAATTGCTTCGTGTTGCACAAACTCCCACGTGAACAGCGCGAACGTAAAAGGGGTTCCGTCCCAGTCGATCGGTGCGTCGATGTCCACAGATTCCAGTGCGGCGAGCAAGAGTCGCTGCTTGTCATCCAGCGCGGCGAGCAGCGCCTCCCGAGTCAAGGGACCGACATAGTGCTCGTGCTTTCGCGTCCAATCCACTTTTCTCGTCGTCAGCGCGGCAGTGTAGACCCCGCGCACACAGACGACGTGCCGCAGTTGCTTGCAAAACGGCGCGAAGCCGTCGCCAATCCGATGTGGTACCGGTGTACGCCCAGACTTTCCGGGCGGATCAGGCGTAAAGTCCCACTTATCCTCGGGGACGGCGCGCACAAAATCGACGGTCAAAGCATGGAGCACCTTGCTGTACCGTACGAAGTCATTGATCGACATCGCATGATTTTAGCAGCCCGCCACCCCACAGTTAAGGTGCGGTCACCCGCCGCATGAACAATCACAGAAAGCTGCCAACGGCATCAAGAAGGAGGTGAGGAACTCGCAACCCTTACGAATCGCTGCACTGCTTCCGGAATTTTGGCAATCACAGAGTCAACACTGGAACGAGGCTCGGCAACCACGGCAGCGCGATAAAAACGAGCAACGTCTCGCGGTAGGGCGGACCAAAAGACTCCTTCGTATCGCTGG
>Ga0210397_10000926_pt1 | contig 19128 bp, 19 predicted proteins | sample IncBWH2OmetaG_FD_160126 | JGI IMG/M metagenome (GOLD analysis project Ga0210397, IMG submission 160126) | Forest soil microbial communities from Barre Woods Harvard Forest LTER site, Petersham, Massachusetts, United States - Inc-BW-H-2-O ...
CGCAAGGCGATGAGTTCTCTCAGATCATTACACCAATAACGCGCCAGCGGCCCTCAGAAATTTTGCATCTCCTGCAAAACGACTTTTGCAACACTATCATCCCGACAACCGACTTCAACGCGCGCGTATGCACTGCCCGCTCTGGGCCAAAAGCAGAAAGCGGATGCTCCCACTTCGGTCCGCTGTTATCGCTGAAGTAGGCATTCACCGAAGGAATGACAAATCCGTCAAGGCCAACGGCGACATCGCAGCCTTAGCCTGATATGGAGTAATTAGTGACTTTGCCGACCCCCTAGCACTGCATTAAGCAACCTGTTGAATGTGAAGAATGGACATCAGAGTCTTTTTATTTTTGATTGCCGCGACGACACTAGAAACGTTCGGAGACGCTATCGTTCGAATCGGAATTGGACAGACCGCTTGGCTACCGCGTAGTGGACTATTCCTCGCCGGGGCGGCCCTGCTATTTGGCTATGGCCTATCGCTCAATTTAGCTCCGATTGAATTCAGCCGCGTCGTTGGCCTCTACATCGCGACGCTATTCGTTATGTGGCAGATCGTGAACCTAATCGTGTTTCGTAGCCCGCCAGGAATGCCGGTCCTTCTCGGCGGCATATTGATTATTGTGGGTGGTCTAATCGTCACATTCTGGCAATGAGGGGAATTAGGAACTGAGACCAAACGACCAGTCGCTAGCTGCCGACCTTCTAAATGCGCTCGTCAGGCAGGCCCCATGACTCATCGCGTCATCGCTTCGCAAACCGGCATTCAAGCTATGCACCGAAGCCTCAAAATGCAGACCTGATCTGGCGAACGACCGCACACGAACCGCACAGCATTGACAACATGATGTCAGTAGCTCCCAATCTTGCCTTTCAAACGATTGGGAGAGACGCTCATGGATTATCGTTCGGTAGGCCGCAGTGGGTTGATGGTGTCCCCGCTGGCCATTGGCACATTCAACTTCTCCAATCCGACCACTGAGGCGGCCTCGATTGCAATCGTCGAGCGTGCGTACGAAGCCGGCGTGAACTTCTTTGACACGTCCAACAACTACAACGAGGGCCAGAGCGAGATCTTTCTCGGACGTGCCGTCAAACGGCTCTCCGCGCGGCACAAAATGGTCATCTCGAGCAAGGTCCATTTCCCGATCGATTCCAATGCAGGCCCGAACGAGCAGAGCAACTCACGCATAAACATCATACGCACTTGCGAAGAATCGCTGAAGCGGCTCGGCACTGATTACATAGACCTCTATCAATTGCATCGTCCCTCGTTTCACATCCCAACGGAAGAAACCCTAGGCGCGCTGACTGATCTCGTTCGTCAAGGAAAGGTACGCTACATCGGATGTTCCACGCACCCGGCTTGGAAGGTTGTCGAAGGCATCATGGTCAGCGAGGCCAAGGGACTTGCCCGTTATATCTCCGAACAGCCGCCATATAATCTCCTCGACCGCCGAGTGGAGAATGAATTGGTGCCGGCATGCCTCGCACACGGTGTGGGGCTGATACCTTACGCTCCACTCGCGCAAGGTGTGCTCTCCGGCCGTTATTCGGACGCCAATAATTTTCCAACGGACTCAAGAGCCGCGCGGCGCGGTGGCGTCTACATCGGGCGCGTCAACGAACCGGGCATAGAGATTGGCCGCAAGCTAACGACGCTCGCGAACGACGCCGGTATTACGCCGGCTCAACTCGCGGTGCTGTGGGTAAAGGATCAACCTGCTGTCACGGCGCCGATTTTCGGACCGCGCACGATGGAGCAACTCGATGAAATTTTGCCTATCATGGGCATGACGCTTTCCGCGAATCTCGCGGCTGCATGTGACCAGCTCGTTCCGCCCGGCAGCGCCGTCACGAACTATCACAACGGCTGCAATTGGATGAAGCAACAGCTTCAGGTCGGCGAGGCCCGAGTGGTAGCACCTGCTCATTGACTCCAACTCTCGGAGCCTCTCTAATCGTTCCGTTTAACGGACCAAAACGGTCCGATAATCGGACCGAAAAGGTCTTCGGGGAAACGCGTGCCACCAGAAAAGATGACGGCGCAAGTTGCCGACCGATCTGAGTTCTCTCTAAGTGTCAGCCGCGCACTGCGAATTCTGTCGCTTTTCAATAGCGAGTGTCCCGCGTTAGGCGTCACCGAGATCAGCAAGGCGCTTTCGCTGTCGAAAACCAGCACTCTGCGATTTCTTCAAGCGCTCGAGATGCATGGCTACCTGGAGCGGGATGCCGAGCTGCGCAAATACCATCCGGGCTTTGAAGCCGCGCGTGTCGGCAACCTCTATACGGGCAGCAGCAGCGTACGGCGCATAGCACTTCCGATTCTCGCTCGCCTTGTCAGCCAGCACGGTTTCACAGCCTATCTCACCGTCTTACAGAACGACCGTATGGTTATTCTGGCATCCGTCGAGGCTGAGGGACGACTGAAGTACAGCATTCCGCTTGGTGCTAAGCTGCCGGTACACAGCACTGCGACCGGTCAGGCTGCGCTATCGACGCTAGAGAGTGACGAAGTCGATGCCATCGTACGTCGAGCGGGAATGTCGGCACGCACGCCGAAGACGATCACTACCCTGCCAGCTCTGAAGAAGGCTCTCAAAGACGTGCGCTCGCGCGGCTATTCGGTGATTTGGGAAACCCAGTCGCACGGAGTCGGATCTGTTGCAGCAGCTTTGCCGAGGCCAGGCGCGAAAATTGTTAGCGTTTTGTCGCTTGGTTTTGCCACCAGTCAAGTGGTGCGGGAAGAGCTTCCTGCACTCGGCGAATCAATTCGTAAAGCCGCGACAGCATTGGCTCGGCTTCTGGCACAAGAGGAGCACAAAGATGCCGCCTGACAATTCAGCCAAGCTATCACCCGAGCTTGCTGAGGCGCTTGCGACCCTTTCCAATCTCGCAAGCGCGACGATTTATGAGGCGAACGGCAAGTGGGGCGACATCGGTCCGCCAATCCGGCCTCTCATTGATGGTGTGCGGCTCGCGGGCCCTGCCTATACCGTCAAAGCGATGCCAGGCGATAATCTTGTCATCTTCCGGGCTATTGACGAAGCACCACCCGGCAGCGTCCTGGTTGTCGACGCCGGTGCGACGGACCGCGCAACGATTTGGGGCGGCACGTCGACAGTCGCGTGCGTTGCTAAAGGCATCGCTGGCTGCGTAACCAATGCGGCCGTGCGCGACATGGCGCAAATCCGGGAGATGAGATTCCCACTGTATGCGCCCGGCATCAACGTGCGCGGCACCGTCAAGTCACATCCAGGCTGGACCAATATCCCAATTGCTATCGCCGACGTACCGGTAAAACCGGGCGATCTTGTCATCGGCGACGAGGACGGTGTGGTGATCGTGGCGTCAGAGAATGCGGTTGAGGTCGCCAAGAAGGCATTCGCGAGATCGAAAGATGAGGACGCGCGCGAGGAGCGCCTGCGCCGCGGGGAAACCATGAAACAGGTCATCGGTTACTGATTAAGGAAACCGAAGTCGGCGGAGAAGCGATATGGGCCAAACCATAACAGAGAAGATCCTTTCGCGCGTGATGAAGCGTCCTGTGAAGGCCGGCGAGATTGTCTATCCAGAACCGGATTTGATGACTGTACACGACTGGTATGTCGTCAATTTCGACAAGGCACTCCAAGAACAAGGCGTCACGCAGCTGTTCGATCCTAAGCGCGTACTGATTTCGACCGATCATGAGCCCGTCGCTACCAATCCGGCTAGTGCCGAGCGACAAAAGAACGTGCGCGAGATCGTACGCAAATACGGCATCACGCAATTCTTCGACGTCGGGCGTGGCGGTCTCGGCCACATCTTTCCCATGGAAATGGGCCTGATCACCCCGGGCATGTTCGTGCTTGCTTACGACACACATGTCACCAACTACGGCGCAGCTGGATGCCTCGGCATTCCGATGGTGTTCGAAATTCCCGAGGTGCTCGCCTGCGGATCGTGCTGGATCCAAGTGCCCGAGACGGTGCGCGTCAATCTAACGGGGCGTCTCAATAAGGGCATTACGATACGCGACGTGTCGCAGCGGATGATCGTCGATATCGGTGAAGATAACCTCGATTACTCTGTTGTCGAATACGGAGGCCCCGCGCTTAAGGATATCGACTTCGGTGGCCGCATGACGCTTTGCAACAATCCATTAGAGATGGGCGCGAAGTCAGCGTTGATCGAGACCGACGAACACATGATCGAATGGCTGAAGCCGCGTGTCAAAGATAAGATCACGCCCCAAGTCAGTGACCCAGATGCGACTTTCAAGTCAGTCTACGACTACGATCTTGGCTGCCTCGAGCCGCAAGTCGCCGCGCCACCCCGTCCCGATAATGTTGTCGGCGTTTCTAAAGTCGCCGGAGTGGCCGTCAATCATGCTTTCATCGGCTCATGTGCCAATGGCTCGATCGAAGATCTGCGCGACGCAGCCTCTATTCTGCGTGGACGCAAGATCCACCCCTCGGTGCGGCTGTTCATTACACCAGCCACGCAGGAAATCGCAGTGCGCGCCGGCAATGAGGGCTTGATTACCGCCTTTATGGAATCCGGTGCGGTCATGACCGCACCGGGATGTGGACCCTGCGCCGGGGGGCGCATCTCCCCGGTTGCGCCTGGTGAGGTTTCGATCAACACCGGGACCCGCAACGATCCCGGCCGCCTCGGAACCACTAAAGCCGACGTCTATCTCGCAAGCCCACTTACCGTCGCGGCCTCCGCCGTCGCGGGCGAGATCGTCGATCCCCGAAAATATCTGTGAAGGGAGAGCACCAATGGATTGGGTCTACAAGGGCCGCTGCTGGAAATTCGGCGACAACCTCGCAGTCGACGCTGATCTCACAAAGAAGGAATTCGCCATGCAGCGGGAGACGCGACCGGAAGTGCTGCGAGAATTCTGCATGTGCGGTGTCGATCCCGACTTCCCCAAGAAAGTCGGGCCGCACGACATCATCGTGGCCGGTCGCCGCTTTGCGCAAGGCAATCCGCACATTCAGGGGCTTCTCGGGATCGCAGCGCTCAGCCTCGGCCTCGTCGTCGAATCGATCCCGCGCGGGAGCTATCGCAACGCCATCAATGCGGGCCTACCGTTCATGACGCATTGTGACGGCGTCACCAAAGAATGCGAGACGGGCGATCAGCTCCGCGTCGATTTTTCGACTGGTATTTTCGAGAACCTGACGCGCGGAACCCAGAAGACCTATCAGCCGCTATCGAGGGAGCATCTCGGCATCATCGCGCAGGGTGGCTGGAAGCCGATGTTCGCCAAGCGGATCGCAACCATGCGTGCGGACGGAAGGATCGCCGCGACGTGACCATTTGAATTGGCTGGGCGTCAACGTCCTGTCACCAATAATAAACCAATCGGGGAAACAACAATGATCAAGGCATATCTACTGCCGTTTGCAGCCCTGGCGGGTGCCGCCTTCACCTCGACGAGCACTCTTGCGACGACGAAAGTAATCGTTGGCGATACCGGTGCGCCTACCAGTATCATCGGTCGTACGCTTGAACAGTTCAAAGAGAAGGCCGAGAAATATAGCGACGGAGAGCTTAAGGTCGAGATCTATTCGAACAGCCAGCTTGGCACGTTCGGCACCATGGCGACGCAGATGAAAGTCGGCTTGGTCAACGTGATGTTCATCCAGCCCGACGCACTCGGTGAGCAGATTTCTATTGTAACCGCGAACGCATGGCCGTTCACGTTTAAGAACGGGGAGGACATGTTGTCCGCTTGGCGAGGGCCCGGCGGTCTCGCCCTTATTGCGGAAGTCGAGAAGCGCAGTGGTTATCGTATGATCGCGCCGTCATGGAACGTGCCGCGTTGGATTTATACCACCCGCGCCGCCAAGTCGCTCGATGATCTCAAGGGCATGAAGATCCGCGTACCCGGCACCGCGATCTTCGTCAATCAGATCAAGCTGCTCGGCCTGAGCCCGACGCCGATGAATCTCGCCGAGACCTTCTCCGCCATGCAGCAAAATGTTGTTGAGGGCATCGAGGGCGCGATTCCCGACATAGCGGCTCTTTCGATTCAAGAGGTAGCCAAGACTGCCGTCATGACCGGCCACGTGCTCTCGCCCAAAGCTTTCTTGACGTACGGCAAATTTGTCGACGGACTCGCGCCGAAGAGCAAGGAAGCATTCGTCCGTGCCGCGACCGAAGCTTCGGACTTCTACGGCGAAACCACCAGGGCGCAGGAGAAGGAGCTAATCGACGCTTTCAAAGCCAAAGGCGTCAACTTCGTCGAAGCGGGTTACTCCGTCGAGGACATGGCAAAAATAGAAGAGCCGCTCAAGAAACAACTTCCGGAGATCTGGGACTGGGCACAAAAGCTTCAGACCAAGTGACTGGGCCAGGGGTGGGGGCGTAGATGCGACGGCTCTTTAACAACATTGAGCGTTTACTGGATATACTGAGTGCCATGCTGGTCGCCGTGTGTCTGGCGGCCGTCACGATCCAAGTTGTGATGCGCTACGTCTTCGACCAGGCGACAACTTGGTCGGACACCGTTGCGGCTTGCGCGCTCGCGTGGATGACATTCCTTGCTGCAACAGCGGCAGTCAGGCGTGATGAAAACCTCGTCGTTCGGATTATGTGGACAAAACTCGGTCCCACCGGCAAAAAGATCATCGCGACCATCTGTCACCTCATCGTGCTGCTGTTTTCGATCGTTCTCGCTTATTCCGGCGCGGAGTTGATGTCGATCACCAACAACGCGCAGGTCGAAGGTCTGGTGTTCGAGGTCACTTGGGCACAGTTCTATTCTGTGTCGCTGATTTCAGCCGTGCTGATGATCCTGTTTTCGCTGGAACACATAGCCTCGCTCTGGATCACGGGGGCGCGGCGATGATCGGTATGATCACCCTTCTGTCGTTTATCCTGTTGGTTCTGCTCGGCGTTCCACTCGCTTTCGGTATTGGCACGGCGTCGCTGATCGGCTTATTGCTCCTCGGCACACCGAGCTGGACTATTGTCGCGATGCAGTTCTTCGAGGGATTGAAATCCTTCCCACTCGTCGCAATTCCTCTGTTCTTGCTGATGGCAAACCTGATGACGGTCGGCGGCGTGACCAACGCCCTTGTCGGCTTCGCGACGTCACTAATCGGTCATGTACGCGGCTCGCTCGCGATCGGCAACGTGACGGCATCGACCCTGTTTTCCGGCATCTCTGGCTCCTGTCTTGCGGACACCACGGCCGTCGGATCGGTCATGATCCCCGCGATGATTAAGGAGGGTTATCCGCCCGCCTTCGCCGGCGCCGTGACGGCGGCGGCCAATATCGTTGGGCCCATCATCCCGCCGAGCATCTTGATGATCCTCTACGGATTCGCTGCCGAGCAGTCGGTTGCAAAGCTTTTCCTTGCCGGCATCGTACCAGGCCTACTCTTATCGATCGTGTGCGCCGGGCTTGCGTTCTATCTTTCTCAGAAGCACGGTTACGGCTCGATAACGCATGGCTTTAGCTTCCGAAATGCCGCCTATTCGTTCGTGGCTGCATTGCCGGCGCTGATCATTCCGGCGCTCATTGTCGTTGGCGTAGTATGGGGTGTATTCACCCTCACCGAATCCGCAGGTGCCGCAGCGCTGTATGCGCTAGTCTACGCAGTTGTTCGCGGCGCCATCCGCCACAACGTCCCTTGGCGTGAACTGGGCAATGCCTTCCACCGCACGGCAATCGACACGGCTGTCGTGATGATCTTGATCGGCGGTTCGAACCTGCTCAGTTGGGTTCTGGCGCGTAGCCAGCTTCCGCAGTTGATCGTGGCGTCGATGCACGGCTTTAGTCGAACTACTACCCTTCTCCTGATTAACTTACTGCTCCTAGTATTCGGCCTGTTCCTCGAGCCCGCCGCCTCCGTGCTGCTCGCAAGCTCGATCTTGCTTCCACTAGTCAAGAGTCTGAACATCGATCTGATCCACTTCGGCATTATCATGATCGTGAACCTGCAGATTGGGGTATTGCTGCCACCAATCGGCGCGTCAGCGCTGGTGACATCGCGGATGGCGGGGATCTCGTTCGAGACTCAGATCCGGGCGCTCGTACCATTCATTATTTGTGGATTGGTGACGCTGGTGTTCGTGACCTATATTCCATGGCTATCACTTTGGGCCCCCAGCTATTTCGGGGGGCAATGATTCGCAGTTAGCGACGTCCGCGCTGGGTCAGCGCCGAAAGTCGCGGAATACCCTACCCTCGTCCGCTGCACGTAGCCGGCTTCGGCGCTCGGCGACAAAAATCGAGTTCAGTAGCTATATGGTGCCTTAGCGGACTGCCGAGGATCGACAGCGAGTTCGCACAATTGGCAGGCACGGCTCGAACATCGGCCAAATTTTCGAGGCTAGCCGGTATTCACACCTGTCGACAATTCCCCGGTAAGAAACTGCGCCCGGCCAGCGCCGAAAGACCAATCTTCATCGGCATTCGTTACAAAGTTCACGATGACATCGCCCGGAGCAATTCCGCAGCGTGTGGCGAGCCTTTCGACTAACAGGCGATAGAACTTTTCCTTCATCTCGCGACTTCGCGGTCGGCTGGTAACTTGAAGCAGAAGCAAATTGTCGGACCGGACAAATCCCAAACCGGTGTCTTCCACGATGATGCGAGACCGCTTGTGCTCGTGTACGACCTGATAGCGATCGCGCTTCGGCACCTTGAGGGCCTCGAGCAGAACTTCATGGGTCGCGTCAAGAATCATCCTGATTTCGGATTCCGAACGGCCCTCGATAAGATCGAAACGTAGGAGCGGCATCGCTGGCCCTTCCTGTTTGAGGATGAGCGCCCTTAGTACGTGGTACCGCGACGCCATCCATTCTACGTTGGTTTCGCCTCTCCGATACATCGGTGTTAGATCGCTGCCGCGCTGGCCGTAACCAAGGCACCCAACACCTGACGGCTTATGTTATCGCTTTGCTGCCTTGCCGCGCATGAACCGCAGGCTGTTGCTTGCTCGGAGAGCCAAACGACCCCTGCAATCCCAGGGATCAGCTTTTCAGAGCTTCGTTTAGAGAACTGATCAAAGCATCAGGCTCGAACGGTTTCATTAGCAGACGGGTAGCCCCGCCAGCCAGGGCCTCGGCTTCGAGTCCTGGATCCGGGCAGCCCGTGATCATGATAATCGGCACCGTAGAGCCGCGAGCGAAGAGCAGCTGAATGAGATCGAGCCCGCTCATCCCGGGCATCTTAAAGTCGGTGATGATGCAGTCGCACGATCCCGCCTCACCCACATTCACGAATTCTACAGCAGACGCAAACCCCCGAGCATCATATCCCAGAGAACGAAGCAATCCGACAAGCGCCATTCGGAATGATTCATCATCGTCAATGACCGAGATTATGAGTTCTCCTGGCACGGATTATCCTCTGCCCGGGCTGAAGCCGCTAGCCTGCGGCCAATCGACCAAACCGACAGCGTTACTGATCCCATGAGATGAGGTTTCAAAGACAGCTATACGCGGGTGTTATCATATCCTGTTACTCGGAGGCCGTGCGGTCGCCGGCAGCGGCGCCTGAGGTTGTTGAAGACGGACATCGCGCGTGCTTCCGGCCTTTTATCCAATACGCGAACGATACGTCGAGGTTGGGAGCCGTTATCACATCCACTGATAGCGCGATCGTATCCACAGATAACTTTTCTTGTGTTCGATGAGTGACTAAAACCATGGCAACGCGCTTGCGTCAGCCATGCCCGGTTCGCGAGCTACGAATCCGACAACGCCGTGCTGTTGAGTGCGATCTCAGGCGTACCAAGTCGGAAGCATTCTATACACTCACGGGCCGCTGGCGCCCGGTGCTGAAATCCCCGGCTAACTCGATCGCCGTACCGCCGATCTATCCTCACCTTCCGGCGGCTCGGTGGAGCACCCAAATGTTGACGTCCACTCTTTCATCACGGCTCAAGTGGCCCGTATTACTGGACTACGGAATCGCGAGCGTGATGCCGGTCATGGCCGTCGCCTTCGACGTCTCGTTAAGCCGGCTCTGGGGGATCGATCCGCCGGCCTCGGTGCTTCTTTGCGGAATCATGATCGTCGCGTGGGTATCTGGCCCCGGCCCGGCTCTGCTGGCGACGGCGCTCACCGTTTTGGCTTTCGATTACGTTCTGTTGCAGCCGATCTATTCATTAACCCTTGAATTCAACGAATTCCCGCGGCTCGCGCTTCTTACCACCACAGCATTGCTTGTGGTCTCGTTGAATACCGCTCGGGGACGGGCGACAGCTTCGCTCCAACGCGCGCGCGACGATCATCAGGACACGCTCCACGAATTACAAAAACTCAACGATTCGCTGCATATGGAAAAGGAGGCTCGGCGGCTTAGCGAAGCCGCCCTGTCCGAGACCCGGCACGAGCTTCAACTGACGATCGATTCAATCCCGGTCATGGTTTCGACTTTCGATCCGGACGGCACGCGCAGCTTCGTCAATCAACAGTGGAAGAATTATACCGGCGACACGCAGCGACAAGCGACCGGCGTAGGATTGAATACCTCCGCCTACTACCACCCGGACGATGTCCAACGCTTCGATAATGCCTGGCGCATTGCACAGGGCGCGGGCGAGACGCTATCGGTGGACGTGCGTACCCGCCGCTCCGACGGCACATACCGATGGTACACGATACGACGAGTGCCATTACGCGACGAGAGGGGAACCATTGTAAAATGGTATTCGGTCGGTATCGACGTCGATGATCAGAAAGCCGCCGAGAATGCGCTCCAGCGCAGCGAGGCCTATTTGGCCGAAGCGCAGAAGCTCAGTTTCACCGGGAGTATTGCCTGGGATATCGTCAACGACGATCACTTCTGGTCAGACGAGACCTACCAGATCATGGGATTTGATCGGAGCGTCGAGCCATCCATGGACCTTATCATGCAACGGGTCCATCCCGATGATCGCGCGCATTTGCAACACGAAGTCGATCGCGCGATGGGGGGCGCGCAGAACCACGATTATGAATCACGGCTGCTGATGCCCGACGGACAGATCAAGTACCTTCATGTTCGCGCTCATCGCGTAAATTATGCATCGGGCAAGGAGGAAGTCGTCGGTGCCTTGATGGACATTACCGAGAGCAGAAAGTCGCAAGCCGCGCTGGATGCCGCGCAAACCGCGCTGGCTCACGCCGGCCGGGTGGCCACGCTCGGAGTCATATGCGCATCGATCGCGCACGAGGTGAACCAACCGCTCGCTGCGATCGTGGCCAACGGTCATGCCGGCCTTCGCTTCCTTGGCCGCGAAACACCCGACCTGAATTACGTGCGCAGAACCATCGAATGGATTATCAAGGACGGTAACCGCGCGGCCGAAGTCATCCGACGCATCCGCGGCCTCCTGAAAAACGAGAGTACCGAGAAGGCCCTGCTTGACGTCAACGACCTTGTCAGCGAGGCCGCCGCGCTATTGCAGCGGGAGCTGTCCGCACAGCACGTGACGTTAAGGTTGGAACTCGCAAGCGCGACGCCACAAATCTTCGGTGACCGGGTCCAGCTCCAGCAAGTGATCATCAATCTAGTTATAAACAGTATTGACGCGATGCATGCGGTCACAGACAGGCCGCACGTCTTGCTGGTCCGCTCGTATGAAAATGACTCCAATCAGGTCGTGGTCGCCGTGAAGGACAACGGTGTCGGCGTTCCGCCGGAAGCGGCGGATCGTCTATTTGACACGTTCTTCAGCACCAAGCCTAATGGGCTCGGGATAGGGCTTTCGATCTGCCGCTCGATCGTCAGGGATCATGGCGGAGAACTGTGGGCAACGAATAATACAGAGGAGCCGGGCGCCACGTTCCAGTTCGCCCTGGCTTCGCAGCGGGAGCGGATGCCGTGAACCGAAGCGTGGAAATCATCTCATTGCAAGAGACTACTGAACAAGTCGTTTTTGTCGTCGACGATGACGAGTCTGTACAGGTCGCGCTGACGCACTTGCTTCAATCAATGAACCTTCACGTCGAGGTATTCGGCACGGCCACCGCGTTCCTTGAGGGCGCACTTCCGAATATTCCGAGCTGCCTTGTGCTTGACATCCGGCTACCGGGCTTGACCGGTCTTGAATTCCAAGACGTCTTAGCCAAGGCCAACATTCAAATTCCGATCGTCTTCATGACTGGATATGCTGACGTGCCGATGTCGGTGAAAGCAATGAAGGCCGGCGCCATCGACTTCCTGCCGAAACCGTTTCGTGATCAGGACATGCTGGAAGCCGTGTTCCGCGCGCTCGATCAGGACAGCAAGCGACGTGACTCTGTGAGAGCTGCGTCACGGCTTCGGCGACTCTTTACGTCACTGACCCGACGCGAACGGCAGGTCCTGCCCCTCGTCATATCCGGCTTAATGAACAAGGAGATCGCCTACCGGATGGGCATCAGTGAAATTACCGCCAAAATCCACCGCGGCCACATGATGAAAAAAATGGAAGCCCGATCGCTTGTAGACCTCGTGAGAATCGCTGAGATTCTCGATATCAAACGGATAAACTAGTTGAACCGATGGCACGACCTCTCCTCGGTGGAGGGCGTCAACCGGACCTGACGGCAATGTGCTTATGCGCACCGGGTTGCCCCTGGGGTCGCCACAATCGCGCGAGATCAGGGCAAACGGCCGACGGCACGCCGCTCCTCGAAAGCTTTGATGTGCGTGTAGGCGAGCAACAACGTGTGATGCGCAATGTTGGCCTCGCGCGCCTTGTTGCGCATGAAGCCCAGGATGTGCTCGACCTCCGTCTGGCCACCGCGTTCGATGTCGCGCAGCATCGACGTCGAATATTGTGAGTCCTGTTGGGAGAACGTCTTTTCCCAGGATCGCATGAAATCTGCGCTGGGCGCGTGACCGTTGGCGGTTGCGATGGCGGCACCACACTGAAGTTGATCGAGGAATAGTTCCTGGCCATTGGGAGCGCGGACGATCTCGCCAACATTGGCTCGCATCAGACAGGTCATCGTAGCGGCTGTCGAAAGATGGACCAGCTTTTCCCACATCCGCTGAACGATGTCGGTGACCGCAAAGGCTTCGACGCCTTTGGCGGCAGCGAACAGGGCTTCCAGCGTTCTCACGCGTTCCGTCATCTCACCAGACTGCTCGCCGAAGGTGAGCGTCCGCCAATCGTTGAACTGGCGGATCGCGCCGCTCGGAGTCAGCGTGGATTGGATCTTCGCGGTGCCGCCGAGCACACGGTGCTGGCCGAACCTCTGGTTCAGTACCTCGATATGGGCAATGCCGTTCAGGAAGGGCAAGACGTAGCCGGTCGGTGCTACGGCGGGTGTCAGCGCCGCAATAGCGGCTTCGAGATCGTATGCCTTGCAGGTCAAAATGACGGCGTCATAGATCGGCACCAGATCCGGCGCGGCCACGGTCTTCACAGCCAACTGCGCATCCCCAAAAGGGCTTTCGATTTGCAGCCCCTGTTCGGAGAGAATTTTGCGCCTGCCTTCGCGCACAAGAAACGTGACATCGGCACCGCTCTCAACCAGGCGGCCGCCGAAATAGCCGCCAATTCCCCCAGCACCGAGCACAAGGATCTTGGGATCAGTCACAATAAATCCTCCTCTTCCCGGTAAATCGCCGCGCGAACGGTCTTACTACGCCTTGCGCGCTTCTTCCAAGCGAGGGTCGAACACAAACTCGATCCGTGCTCCACCGGGCTCCCGCACCATGAAATGGATCTTGGGGCCGGTACCCGAGAGTTCTGGACCGAACTCGACGAGGACGTCAGGCCAACCCGACACCCGCTTGTACAGGGCGTCGAGGCCGATTTGATCGACGACAGCGAGAGCCAAATGATGCAATCCAACATTGGCGCGCCGATCAAACGGGATCGCGTTGCTGGGCGACTCCACCTGCCATAGCGTTACAACGTCGTGTCCATCCGATACGAACGCCGCTGGATAATCCGGCCGCTCGCCGACGACCCGCCATCCAAGGCAATCACAAAAAAATCTTCGCGTGCTCGAGAGGTCGCGAACACTTAACCCAACGTGGTCAACACCGCACGTGCTGGCCTTGAATTTGTCTGCCATGAGATCTCCAACAAGTTATCTGGCTCGGCGCAAGCTGTAGGACCTGCTCCGACGACGGTAGCGTCCCCACCGTAACGACCGGCATCGCACCTCTGTCGGGGACCGATCGTTACACCGGAGTTGTGAAAGAGCAGCAGCCTGACCGCTGCTCCTTCCAGCTAGTGACCGGCGCTCTGGCCGCCGTCGACATGCAGGATCTCGCCGGTAACAAAGGGGGCATTTTCGAGAAACAGGATCGCGTCGACAATGTCCTGAATTTCTCCCATACGTCCGACCGGATGCAGCTTCGCAAGAAAATCATGTGTTTCGGGAGCGTGCATCGGCGTCTTCATGACACCGGGAGCGACGGCGTTCACCCGAACCCCCTTTTTTGCGTATTCAATCGCTAGCGACTTCGTCGCCGCGTTCAGCCCGCCTTTGGTCATCGAGGCCAGAACCGACGGGACGTTGCTGTTGGCATGATCGATAAGGCTGGTCGTGATCTGAACAATGTGACCCGACTCCTGCTTCAGCATCTCGACGGCGACGCGCTTGGTGATCCGGAAGAAACCACCGAGATTGGTTGCAAGCACAGAAGCGTAGTCGTCCTCGGTATAATCGATGAGTGGCTTGGCAATGAAGACACCGGCGTTGTTGATCAGCGTGTCGATGCGTCCAAAGCGCGCCAAACCCTCCTGAACGATCCGGTCGGCTGTCTTCGGATCGGCCACGTCGCCCGCGATCGTGAGGAGGTCCGAGTCCTTGCTGGGTTTAATGGACCGGGAAACGGCGATCACCCGGTAGTTGCGGTCACGATACGCCTTCACCAGCCCCGCTCCGAAACCCTGCGATGCGCCGGTAATGACGGCGACTTTCTGCTCTGTTCCCATCGTGTTTCCCATTGATCAGCGGAACGGCCTGATTGCCGTCCGCCAGACGCTCGACGTCTGATGGATCACACGTAGTGCCAGTTCGCGCGCATTCGAATGGTCGTTGGCCGGCAGCTTCTGTTCCTGAAATCGGAACAGTGGCCGATCTTGCAACGTATGCGGTGGAATTGCGGTCAGCTCGTGAATTGCCGGCGGGCCAGGCGCACGCTTGCCACGATGTGTGCATGCACCTCCGACACTCGGCGGGTCTGATGGGTATCGGGATGCGAGATCAGCCAGTAGTTTCGTACAAAGCGGATTTCCGGCAGCAACCGCTTAAGCTCCGGAAATCGGCGCGCGGCGTAGTCATGCAGTATTCCCACGCCGTGACCAGCCCTCACCGCCTCCATCTGCGCCACCACGCTCCCGCACTCGTAGTGCCTGGTCATGACCTTTCCGAGTGCGGACGCGTAATCCAGCGCCCGGCTGTAGACGAAATCCTCGACATGCGTGACAAAGAGATGGCCGGCGAGATCGGCCTGTTTCCTGATTGGTCCGAAGCGCTTCAGATAGCCTTCCGCGCCATAGACGCTGAGCGTGTAGTCGGTGAGCTTTTTGACGATCAGCCGTCCCTGCTTCGGACGGTCCAGCGTGATCGCTATGTCGGCCTCGCGCCTCGACAGTGAGAATGTCCGCGGCAACGGAACAAGTTGAACGAGCAAGTCGGGATGGCGCGCGGCAAGCTCGCCGAGCTGACCGGCGAGAAAGTAGTTCCCCAGGCCATCCGGGGCGCCAACGCGAACCGTGCCTGAGATTGCTTCGGACGATCCGCCCAGGTGCGCTCCGACCTGGAGGAATTCCGATTCGGCTCGTTCCGCCGCAGCGACGAGGGCTTCGCCTGCGCTTGTCAGTACGCAGCCCGTCGTGCGCCGCTCGACCAACTGGGTTTTCAATTCCCGCTCGAGCGCCGTGAGCTGCCGTGCCACCGTCGCATGGTTCACACCCAAGCGCCGTGCGGCACCGAGAATTTGTCCGGTGCGGGCGATCTCCAGGAATATGCGAATACGGTCCCAATCCATCGACTTCAATTTCCGCACAACAAATCCGCAATACTTCTCGTTGATGTGCAGACTTTAACACTTCATATCGGGCCTATGCAAACAAGGAGGTGATCGTGGTTACGCAAGTCAGGCATTACATCAATGGCGAGCAAGTCTCCGGCCGGAATGGACGGACGTCGCCTCTCTTCAATCCAGCGACAGGCGAGCAAACCGGACTGGTACCGATCGCGAGCGCCGCGGACGTCGCGGATGCTGTCGCTGCGGCAACAAGAGCTGCGCCGCAGTGGGCGGCGACGACCCCGTTGCGGCGGGCGAGGATACTCAACCGATTCCTCAGAATCCTCGAGGAACGCACCGATGAACTCGCGGACCTCATCGTCGCCGAGCATGGGAAGGTTCACTCCGACGCTGTCGGTGAAATTCAGCGCGGCATGGAAGTTGTCGAATTCGCAACCGCCGCTCCGCAACTGTTGAAGGGCGAGGTCACCGAGAACGTCGGAACTCGCGTCGACAGCTACTCTACGCGTCAGCCCCTCGGCGTCGTCGCCGGCATTACGCCGTTCAATTTCCCCGCGATGGTGCCGATGTGGATGTTTCCCGTCGCGCTTGCTTGCGGAAACGCCTTTATCCTGAAACCTTCCGAGCGGGATCCATCGGCGTCGGTGAAGGTGGCGGAGTGGCTGAAGGAAGCGGGCCTTCCTGACGGCGTGTTTGGGGTCGTGCATGGCGACAAGGAGACCGTCGATGCACTGCTGCACCATCCCGACATCTCGGCGATCAGTTTCGTCGGCTCGACACCTATCGCGCGCTACATCTATGAGACGGCCGCAACGACCGGCAAGCGCTGTCAGGCGCTCGGGGGCGCCAAGAACCACATGATCATCATGCCTGACGCGGACATGGACCAGGCAGTCGATGCTCTCATGGGCGCTGCCTTTGGTTCGGCCGGCGAGCGTTGCATGGCGATTTCGGTCGCGGTCCCCGTCGGCGAAACGACTGCTAACAGGTTGATCTCGGCGCTGGCGCCGAAGATCCGTGGCCTCAAGATCGGACCTGGGACGGATCCCGAGGCGGAGATGGGACCGCTCGTCACCAAGCAGCATCTGGACAAGGTCCACGGCTATGTCGACGCGGGTGTCGCCGAGGGAGCAAAATTGCTCGTCGACGGTCGTGGCTTCAAAATGCAGGGCTACCAGGACGGCTACTTCATCGGCGGATCGCTATTTGACCACGTCACTCCTGATATGAAGATCTACAAGGAAGAGATCTTTGGTCCGGTCCTGTCGGTCGCCCGCGCTCCCGACTACGACACCGCCGCACGAATGATCAACGAGCATGAATTTGGAAATGGGACATCGATCTTTACACGCGATGGCGATGCGGCTCGCGAATTTGCGCACAAGATCAAGGTCGGCATGGTCGGAATTAACGTCCCGATTCCGGTGCCGATGGCGTTCCATTCTTTCGGCGGATGGAAGGCGTCGATCTTTGGAGACCACTATATGCACGGCCCGGAAGGGGTTCGCTTCTATACCCGGTTGAAAACCATCACGAGCCGCTGGCCTACCGGCATTCGGGCCGGTGCCGAATTCGTAATGCCCACCATGTCCTGACCGCAACGACTGGCCCGCTGCGCATCCAGGCAGCGGGCACAGCACGGAGAAAAGTGATGCCCCTTTTGTGCTTCGATCTAATTGAAGGTCGCTCGGAAAAGCAAATTCGGACGATACTGGACGTCACACATGACGTCCTGGTCGAATCATTCAACGTTCCCGAGCGCGACCGCTATCAAATTGTCAGAGAGCATCCAGCGTCCAGGATGGTCATCGAGGATACCGGTCTCGGCTTCGAGCGAACTCCAAAGATGTTGGTGCTTCAGGTCACGAGCCGACCCCGCAGCCGAGCCATGAAGCAAGCGTTCTATAAATCACTGGTGGAGAAGCTGGAGGCTGCCTGCGGCATTGAACCAAGCGATGTTATGGTCACCTTCGTGACGAACACCGACGAGGATTGGTCGTTCGGGTTCGGACGCGCGCAATTCCTCACTGGTGAACTCTAACCTGTGACCATCGCCGCGTGTCGTGCGAAGTATTCTCTTGGCGAACTCAGATCGTCTGAAGCCGCTTCAGCTTGGCTTCGTTCCATGAAATCCCGCTGCCGACGCTCTCCGATGTGATAACTAGCCCGTCGCGAATTTCCAGCGGCTCTTCGATAATCGCATCGGCCCAATCAACGTACTCAAGCCAATGAGCGGTCGGTGTGGCGCAAAGCAGATGCGCACTGATTTCGGGCATCAGATGCGACGACATTTCGATGCCGTGGGCTGCCGCTATGCCGGCCGCGTGCAGCCAGCCCGTCACGCCGCCTATCCTCGCTACATCGGGCATGACGTAATCGCTCGCCTGTGCACGAATGGCACGGAGCAAGCCTTCCGGACCGTTGAAGTTCTCACCGATCTGCAGTGGAACCGTTAATTCGCGGGCCACGGTCGCGCTCGCCTCATAATCCTCGTGGCCAATCGGCTCTTCGAGCCAATAGATACCTTCCTTTTCCAGCGCCCTTCCGCGGCGGATCGCCTCCGCGCTTGTCAGAGCCTGATTGTAGTCCACCATGATCTCGACGTCGTCGCGGGAAATACTCCGACGCACCGCCTTCAGGGCGGCCATGTCCTCGGAAAGAGACGGGTATCCCAGCCGGAGCTTTACGGCGCGAAGACCGCTCTCCAGCAGAGTTTTGGCTTCTTCCGAAAGGCGATCCGGCGCCATTAGCCCAAGGCCGCGGCTGTCATACGCCAAAAGCGGTCTGGGACGTGATCCGAGTAGCGAGGAAAGCGGCACGCCGTGCATCTGCGCGATGGCATCCCACATCGCCATGTCGATCAGCGAGAGCGCCATCCGGACGGAGCCGGTCACCCCGAGCAATGCGAACTGACGTGAAAGGGTCTGTGTCACATCAAAGGGCGTTACGCGCGTACCCTTCAACGCATCGACCGCTTCCGACAGATGCGACGATATGGCAACCGCACCCGAAGGCCGATAGCAAAACGCATAAGCCCTGCCGGTCACCCCGTCTTCGTTGAGCAAATCGACAAGCAGCAGTGGGACAGACCTGACGATCGCCGCGCTCGTTCCCAGCGTGAATTTAAGCGGGACCATCATGCCCCGAGTGGCTAACGAGCGAATACACTGCGCTCCCGCACTCAAGCCACTAGAC
>Ga0210397_10000930_pt1 | contig 19108 bp, 14 predicted proteins | sample IncBWH2OmetaG_FD_160126 | JGI IMG/M metagenome (GOLD analysis project Ga0210397, IMG submission 160126) | Forest soil microbial communities from Barre Woods Harvard Forest LTER site, Petersham, Massachusetts, United States - Inc-BW-H-2-O ...
ATGGTAGCCGCGGGCCTGCTGCTGCGCAGTTTTTGGGATTTGTACAAGGCGCCGCTGGGATTCAATCCGCAGCATGTGATGTCGGTTCAGTTGTGGCTGCCGAGCCCCAACGATCCGAAGACGGACATTTATGGAACGGCTGCTCAGGAGGCAGTGTTTGCGCGCGAATTGCTTCGGCGTAGCCGGTTGCTGCCGGGAGTGCAGGAGGCGGCGCTGGGAGCGGAGCCGTCGATTCCGCTGCACCACGACCGCAACCCGAGCGCGCTGATGGTGGAAGGACGCGAGACACAGAGCAAGCAGCCGCCTTTGGTGGAGCGGTCGCAGGTTACGCCGGAATATTTTCATTTGCTGGAGATGCCGGTGCGGCGGGGCCGTCTGTTCAACGACGGCGAGGACGAGAATGCGCCGCTGGTCGCCGTGATCAACCAGGCGATGGCGGAGACTTACTGGCGGGGCGAGGATCCGCTTGGGAAGCGGCTGAAGGTTGGCCGTGGGAGGGCTGGGGTTGGCCAACGTGCGAGCAAGACCTGGATCACGATCGTCGGGGTGATCGCGAATGCTCGAACCGAGTCGCTGGCGAACGCGAGCGTTCCGCAAATCTATCTGAGCCTGTACCAGGAGACGCCCAAGGAGCTGGCCATCTTTCTGCGTGGAGACCTGAATGCGAGTGCGATCCCGGAAGAGGTGCGCGCGATGGTGCAGTCAGTGAATCCGGAACTGCCGGTTTATGGGGCGAAGACGCTGGACGATGCGGTGTCGGCGTCGCTGGAGCAGAGACGGTTCTCGATGGATATTGTGGCGGCCTTCGCGATAACGGCGTTGCTGCTGGCGGCGCTGGGAATTTACGGGGTGATTTCCTATCTCGTGAGCGAGCGCACGCAGGAGATCGGCATTCGCCTCGCGCTGGGGGCGCAGAGGGGGAAGATCATGGCGATGGTTCTGCGCCAGGGACTGGGACTGGCGATGGCGGGCGCCGCGCTGGGACTGGTGGGATCGGTGATCGTGTCGCACCTGATGGCAGGGCTGCTTTACGGTGTGAGGCCGACCGATCCGGTGACGTTCGTAGGCGTCGCAATTCTTCTGATCGGCATCGCTCTGCTTGCCTGTTACATTCCGGCGCGCCGCGCAATGCGTGTCGACCCGATGATCGCACTGAGATACGAGTAGTTTTTCGAAGTCCTCGATGTGGCCGACATCAGCATGCCTCGCGCATTTCGAGCCAAAAAATTCAGTCCCGTCAAACCTTCACCGAGAAGTTTGCCGTCTACTGCGTTTCGCGCTTCGTTAATATAATATCGAGGAACGAGGCCATGCTCCTTCGTGACAACGCCATGACTGACCTCGCCAGTCCCACCTTCAGTTCGCGCTCTCTCATCATTGCTTACTGGGTCACCACCGCTCTGGTCGTCTCTGAACTGGCTTTGGGAGGCGTATGGGATATCCTACGAGTGCCCCAGGTTCGCGGCCTCATCGAACGGTTGGGCTATCCTCTATATTTCCTGGTCATCCTGGGGATCTGGAAACTGCTCGGCGCTGTCGCGTTAGTCATTCCGCGGTTCCCCCGACTCAAGGAGTGGGCCTACGCCGGTGTGTTCTTCGACTTGACGGGCGCTGTTTCATCGCAATTGGCCTCGGGGTTGATTGATGCAGGTACGATGGCATACCCGATCGTAATGACGGGCGTTGCAGTTGCGTCCTGGGCGTTCCGTCCGCCATCCCGCCGCCTTGATCCCGGTTGAGTTGCCCCTAAAATGGGCTAGCGCTCCGAAACCGCAAGACAGAGTTCTCGGAACGTGGTGCCTTACAATTTCCGGATTGCTCCTGAATTACGGGCGATCAGGAAGTTATCAGCTCGCCCGTCGGGTTAGTACCGATAAACGCCCTTGCGTCTATCGAAATGGAAAAGTTGCCGGATTGTTGGCCACCCGGAAACTGGCCTCCGAGCGCCAAACAGGTTGCTTGACACTTCGCTTTTTATTCGCCTATGCTCTTACCTTGTGGCGGAAGGCACACCGGTATGAGCTCACCCATTTCAGCACCGAGCACGGAACAGCCAGCGGTTCAGAGTCCATGGGTCTTGCCCAACCGAGCCTTGACTGTCTTTTATGCGTGCCCCGAAATGCCCCGGCTCTCGCACTACTTCCTGCCACGACTACTCTTCGCGAAAAAACAGGTTCTCTACCTGGACGGTGCAAACCAGATCAGCCCGCTCCTCCTAGCGCGTTTCGCGAGAGAACGCGGCGTTGAGCCATCGGAAGTAAATAGCCTGATTCGCGTGGCGCGGGCTTTTACCTGCTTTCAATTTACAGAACTCGTCCGACGTGTGCCTAAGACGCTAGAAGTTATCTCATAAACACATTCAAGCTATTGCGAGCTTGAGAGTTATGCAAACTAGCGTAAATCGGGAGTATGGACCTCACCGATGCCCAATGGGCGGAACTCGAGCCATTGTTTCGTTCCCAGCGACGGGCCGATGGCCGGGGGCGACCGTGGCAGAGCACGCGCGCGGTAATGAACGGCGTGCTGTGGATTCTACGCACCGGCGCTCCGTGGCACGATCTGCCGGATCGCTATCCACCCTACCAAACCTGTCATCGGCGTTTTCAGCAATGGCAGCGCTCCGGACGTCTCACGCGCTTGCTGCAGAAACTGGCCGAGGACTTACGCGACCGCGGCAAACTCGATCTGAGCGAAGCGTTCATCGACGCCAGCTTCAGCGGCGCGAAAAAAGGGGCTCTGCTGTCGGTCCTACAAAACGCGGGAAAGGCAGCAAAATCGTGGCAATTGCAGACCGCCATGGTCTTCCTATCGCCGTGCACGTGGCCAGCGCTCGACCGAATGAAGCCATCCTCGTCGAAGCCTGCCTCGGACAAAGATTTCTTACCGAAGCTCCCGCGCGGCTGATCGGTGATAAAGCCTACGACAGCGATCCGCTGGACCAGCGCCTGCGCAGTACCTTGGGAGTGCAACTGATCTCCCCACACCGCTGGAACCGCAGCAAGCCCGCCACCCAAGACGGTCGCGCTTTGCGTCGCTACCGCCGCCGTTGGAAGATCGAACGCCTGTTCGCCTGGCTGCATAATTTTCGCCGCCTCGTCGTGCGCTGGGAATATCACGCGGAAAATTTCTTCGCCATGATCCAACTCGCCTGTGCAGTCATCCTCCTAAGGCATTTATGAGATGGCTTCTAGCGACAATGAGCTAGAATTGCGAAACGATTAATTCATCCTATGAGTGTGGCAAATCAGGTTTGTAGGAGTTGCAAGGCGGAGTTCAGGCCGGAGCCTGGCAAGCCTGGATATATCGACGAGTGTCCAGACTGCGTTGCCGAACGACTCCACTTAAACGACGAAGTGCGGGCCCCGAAACCGATCTGCAGATATTGCGGCAATGAGGTGTGGGAAGGCGAAGATTTCCGAGACTTTCATAGGATCTGCGTTGAAAAATATAAAAAGTATCGCACTCTCCCAGTAACCGACGATGAGTTTGCTCAGCTCAAACAGCTCCAAATTAAATATCGGTGGGATTGGCCAGCAGTTTTTAGTACAAATTTGCATCGACACCTATGGCCCTGGGTTGAATACGGTTGGACCGATTGGTCTGACAGACAGCAGTTGCGGGGACTATCCAAGATACTTGACCTTATTGCAGACGTATGCCTGGCGGAAAGACTTGATGATGGCGGTGGACGCTTTTTTGTCAACGACGACGGCGCCTTTTATAAGAAGGAGGATGGAGAATTAGTTCAATTTGTGACCTTCCAAAGAACTCTTACAAATCAAGACCCGATGCCGTAATTGTTCACACTTTCCTTGGGCCGAAGATTTCTTGGACGGAATCGGAGACCTCCTTCGGGGAACAAGAAAGAAATTTCCTAGCACCAAAATGAGTTGCGGTTCGGTAGTGAGTCCGGCGTGTCAGGGACGGGACGTAACCAGGGCGGAGAACAGAGGAAAGCGATCTAAGTCATCTTCGGAAATGGAATCGCTGAGAAGAATGGGTTCCGCACGCTTTGGAACACAGAGCACAAACGGTTCAAAAGCTTCACGCAACATTGCGCCGTATTTCTTGCGGTCGTATCCAAACCATCCCTCCCACAAAGCGTAGGCGCGAACGCGATCATTGGGGACGTGGGCTTCGGCGTTCGTGATGACGTACTCGATGTTCTGTCCAGGTCGCAATTTGACCCCACTGCCGAAGAGTTGCTGCGCGGCTATCGCCGTGACGCCTGCTTTTTTGTAGTCGCGGGGCTCCCGCGTGATGCGCTTGCTCACCACAAGGTCGCGGATGTCCACCTCGCCGTTGGTTAGACGGTCTTCGTAGGCTTCAAACACGCCGCGTGCTATCTCGAGTTTTTGCAAATACGAGTCGTAGTCATGTGCTTCTGCGAGGATGGCAAGCACCTCGTGTTGCATTCGGCCAAGCAGGGGAGGCGTATCGTGACGCCGGCATTCAAGGCCCCGGATTTTCAGTTCACCATCTTCTGCGACCGCAAAGAAGCGATTCGGCACGGGCACATCCGCGTATTGCTTGGAAGGGAGAAAGACGACATAGCGATAGACGGACTCAATCGCGAGCGGAAGGCGCGTCCTAGTCTCGATCTCCTGGGAGAGGCGCTCGTAGTCCTCGCGTGTCGCTCCCTCCTTCCAAACATATAAAGAGTCCACCAAGGCGTGTATCAGCTCAAAGCCATCGGCCTCCGCAATTTCTTTGGCAACGAGAAGCGTTTCCCGCGCGACGGCGTTGATGGCTTCGTGCGCTTCGATTTTTCCGAAGCGGGCGTTCTTGTAGCCGGTATAGCCGAAGCAGCACACAAGAAGCCACTTCATCGAATCACGCTGCAATTTGAACCTAAGCGCAGTATCGGGCGCCGTTGTTTTTAGGAGCTTCTTCAGTTCACATCGCTTGGCGATAAGCCGTTCAACCACGCGGCTCGTGATCCCTCTTCGCTTCTGGCAAATGCGGTAGCCGAGTTCGGGAATGCGCGGAGCGTCGGGGCAGCACGGGCAATTTACGGTTTCGGGGGAGATATTGAATCTTGCCATGATACTTGGGAACTGGCTCACGAAATCCAATTCCGCGACATTGGGTGTGAAGCCGAGTTTCGGAACGAAGACGAGGCCGCCGCGGTCCGCTACCAATAGCTCGTCGGGCCGCTTGGGATCCCGAACATCCTCATCGAAATAGAGGTCCGGCAAGGCGGTGACTATGAGTACGTCGGCAGAAAATCTCTCCAGAGTCTTGGGCACACGTCGGACGAGTTCGGTTAGTTGAAAACAGGTAAAGGCGCGCGCGACGCGAATCAGGCTATTCACGCTCGATGGCTCAACACCGCGTTCTCTCGCGAAACGCGCTAGGAGGAGCGGGCTGATCTGGTTTGCGCCGTCCAGGTACAGAATCTGTTTTTTTGCGAAGAGTAGTCGTGGCAGGAAGTAATGCGAGAGCCTGGGCATTTCGGGACAGCCATAAAAGACTGTCAAAGTCCGGTCGGATAAGACCCAGGGGTTCGGAGTTGCGGGCCGTTCCGTTTTCGTGAATGCAATGGGTAAACTCATGACAGCGCCGTATCAGCCCTCGATGGCATAGTGGGTTAAGTTACGGGCGGGGGAAAAGTGATACACCTCTACCTTTAGTTGATCGCATTTCGAAGTTGCCCTCCATATAACCTGAACGTTCGCTGTACTTCATTCGGCACTTAGTTGAGAACGAATGTGACATCGCGCTTGGCGGTATGAGATAGTCCACGTAATCAGTTGTGTCCCACTAGCGTGCACGCAACGCGCGCGGTGCCACGTCTGTCGGGTTCGGGACGCGGACAAGTTTGGAATTCTTAGGAGGAACCATAAGCCCCAATCCTGTGGTCGCTCGTACAATCCTGCTGATGTTCATGTTGCTTGCGCTCTTTCCACTCGTCGCGCCTGCGCAGCAGAGCAATGTTCCAAATCGAATCACTGAGGCGATCAACGAAACGAAACTGACACTCCTGAAAGGCAATACGCACCGTTTGGCAAGAGCGGAATTCGACCGCGGTCCCGCACCGTCCGTTCTCGCTCTTGATCGCATGCTTCTTGTGCTTCGGCGCAGCCCAGAGCAGGAGGCCGCTCTGAAAATACTGCTCGATCAACAACAAGATAATTCTTCATCTAATTACCATAGATGGCTCACGCCCGAGCAGTTTGGCCAGCAGTTCGGCCCAGCAGACAATGACATAGAAACCATCACCTCTTGGCTCAAGTCACGAGGTTTTCAGGTCAACAGTGTCGCCAAGGGCCGCACTGTCATCGAGTTTTCGGGCACTGCCAGCCAATTACAGGGCGCGTTTCACACCGAAATTCACCAGTACAGGGTGAACGGCGAGGATCATTGGGCCAATTCAAGCGACCCGCAGATTCCTACCGCGCTCGCGCCGATAGTTGCAGGCATCGCAACCCTTCATAATTTTCTGAAAAAGCCACAGATTGTTCTTTCAGGCGCCAGGGTTGAGGCTCTATACAAGGCTGGAGCACGGCCACAAGTTACCTTCCCGAGCGGGGTTCACGCGCTAGGCCCAGCAGATTTCGCCACCATCTACAACGTAACCCCGCTTTATAACAATTCCATCGATGGTACGGGAACCATTATATCGGTGGTCGGACGCAGCAATATTAACCTTCAGGACGTGTTCGATTTTCGCAGCGTATTCGGCCTCAGCGGTCCGGCTCCTGAAGTGTCCATAAATGGTTCAGACCCGGGAAATCTGGGAGGAGATGAGGAGGCCGAGGCAGTTCTGGATACGACCTGGTCTGGTGCAGTGGCTCCCGGCGCCCGAGTGGGGTTAGTTGTCTCAGCTTCAACCAATACAACGGATGGAGTCGAGCTATCTGAACTTTACATTATAGATAATTTTGACGGTAATGTAATGAGCGAGAGCTTCGGTGGTTGCGAGGCAGATGTGACCAGCAGCGAGGCCAGCAGTGTAGCGTCGCTCGCACAACAGGCAGCGGCAGAAGGAATCACCTACGTCGTATCGAGCGGAGACAGCGGCGCGACAGGTTGCGACAGCAAATCAGAATCCTCGGCGACCGGCCCTATCTCGGTCAACGTGCTTGCATCCTCACCCTATACCGTTGCGGTCGGTGGTACCCAGTTTAACGAGAATGGGATTAGCGGCACCTATTGGAATCCGTCCAGCGGCGGCGTAACGGCATCTGCCAAATCCTACATTCCAGAGGACGTTTGGAACGAAAGCTGCACCACCTCCACTTGTGCGGGTGGAGCGATGCCAAATATTGCCGCAGGCGGCGGTGGCGCTAGTGTCTTCTTTCAGAAGCCATCCTGGCAATCTGGAGTTGCTGGTATACCCAGCGACAACGCAAGGGACCTTCCGGATGTGTCTCTGAATGCATCGGGAGATCATGATCCTTACATGATCTGCTTGCACCTTTCCTGCGAGGTGAACAGTCAGGGACAAATTTCCCTGCTTTTTGTTGGAGGGACCTCAGCATCCACACCGTCGTTTGCCGGGATCATGGCACTCGTCAACCAAAAGACAGGGACGAAACAGGGTCAAGCTGACTACGTGCTGTATCGGCTCGCTTCACAGGAAACCCTATCGCAGTGCAACGGGTCTAGCCAGACTGGCCTGCCCGCTTCCTCATGCGTTTTCAACGACATCAGCCTTGGCAATGATGCCGTTCCGGGTGAGGTCGGGTACGGCACTTCAACCGCAAGTTATCAAGCTGGAGTCGGCTACGATTTGGCTTCCGGTCTGGGCTCAGTGAACGCTGCAAATCTGGCGACTAACTGGGGTAATATCCGAACGACCAACTCTGCTGTAAACACTTTCACACTCAACCCAACGACAAACATTTTGCATGGAACGACGCCAGTCAATTTTAACGTCACAGTTGCGCCCCAGACTGGCTCGGGTACACCCACAGGTGATGTTTTGTTAATCGCTCAGGTGGGAATTGACGGACTCCCGATACCTGTCACCGCCGCAACATTGGCGAATGGCTCTTCCTCTGGCACCACGAAGTTTCTTCCGGGTGGCACGTACCCGGTTATCGCCCACTATGAAGGCGACGGCATTTTTCTTCCCAGTAACTCTTCTTCTGTTCAAGTTACGGTCACACCTGAGTCGAGCTCGGTCGTGATTTCAACGTTTCAAGGATCACTTCAGAGCCCTACGCCGTTCGTCTCGGTTCCTTACGGAAGCCCGTTTGCGGTTAGTGCTACCGTTAACGGCCAATCGGGAAATGGAACACCGACCGGCCTCGTCGAGTTCACGATTGATGGAAATCCTGTTTCAACCACCTTTTTCCCCGAACTCAGTAGCGCGGGACAGGCCGTTTTGCCGAGTGGCTATATCTTCCCAGCGCCGGGTCAGCACTCAATGAGTGCTCAGTACCTTGGTGACCCCAGCTTTAATTCGAGCATTTCCAACACAGTGAACTTTGGAATCACGCTGAACTCAACCCAAACATCAGTTCAATCGAGTGCTGCGGTGGTCGCTGTCGGCCAGAGCGTGACGCTTACAGCTAGCGTAACGGTCACCAGCGGGGGGAACTCCCCCACTGGTACGGTCAAATTCTTCTCTGGGCAGACGCAGGTGGGGAGTGGAATCCTGTCAGCTTCTCAGAGTGTCCAGGGAGTTGCGGTGGCGACGGCATCTCTTTCGACAACCCAACTTCCGTTTGGTCAAAATAGCATCACCGCCCAGTATGGTGGCGATACCAACTATCAAAGCTCCACCTCGCCCCCGATTTCTGTGAATGTCGGCGCGTTCGCAATTGCCGCAAATCCAACGACGATTGTGGTGACGAGCCCAGGACAGTCTGGGTCGACGATACTGACGTTTACGGCTCAGACTGGCTTCACCGGCTCAAGCGTACTGACGCCGAGTTTGTGTCAGCACTTACCCCCGGAGAGCACTTGCAGTTTCAGCCCTTCAACGATAGCCTTCACTTCATCGACGAACACCGCGACAGTAGCTCTGACGGTCAACACCCAAGCGGCCACGGGGGGACTCGTACTCGTACCCTCTGAGCGCCGTTTTGTACCTGGATCGCACCTCAGAATTCAAGAAATTGCTGTCATTTGGGTCATTGCTATCTGTCTTTTGTTCTTCGCTCGCCAGCGCCAGTGGCGGTGGAACGGGGTTCTAGCTCTGATTACCGTGATCGCATTAGTGGCTGGTTGCGGAGGGGGCAGCAGCGCACCTCCGCCGCCCCCTTCGAATCCTGGAACGCCTGTCGCGAACTACAGTGGATTGACGGTAACGGTTACAATCGCGGGCGTGACCGAGTCAATCAACAACCTGAGCGTGAATGTCGAATAGACCTGTCATTGAGAAACGTATATAGCGAGATCTAAAGTATTTCTCTAGAAGTAAATACAACGTGCTCCGCTCCGGCGTCGACAGCTCCGAGCGTTGAACCCTGGTTCTCAGAATCTTTTCTCATTCGTCAGGCACAGCGTCGTTGAAGCCCTAAGCGGAAATGCAATTACTGCAGACCGAGCTAGTAGAAATTCGAATTTGACCACATACTCGACAAAGCACTGGCCGCGCACATCCCGTCTTGCCGACATCACCGTTAAGTTTTGCCCTGCTCTCGCTCTTGTGAGACTGCGTCAACCGAGTCGCAGGAACTTGAGTCCGCACCTGTCGCATTTTCGAATCCCAAAGGCATCGGGCAATCCACTCAGCAAAGGTGCTAACGGCAGCACGCCACATCGTCGCAGTTTCTGAAAGAATTTCGGCAAACGATCCCATAAGCCGACAATTGCCGTCGCGCTGTTCGAAAAACCACTCTCGTCGCAATTGTTCCTTGAAAAGTAGATCGAGAACTAGACTATCAACCTTCGGTCGGACAGGTTCCATGAGGTCGCAAGCAAGACTGTCGCGGCTTCGCAAGTCACTGTGCAGCACGCCGATACCCGGATCTAACCCCAGTGTCGCGAGTGCTAGCCTAGATTCGGATTCGAGAACGGCATAAAGATAATTCAAGATAGCGTTGGCTGGGTTTACAGCAAGGCGCGGTGAGTTGGTGAGTGGGGATATACGACTCCCAAATCGCCGCCAGTGTTCTGGAATTTTCGATAAATCCGACTTGTTAAAATTCACGGGAAGCTCGCGCATTGCACTCCAATACGCCTTCGCCCCTTTGGCTTCCCATCGTCGGATTTCTTCATTTGACTTGGCGGTGCCGACTAGTTTTCTAGCATTCACAATGTCAGATGAGCTGAACGACTCCCTGAAGTAAGTTTTAATCACTCTTTCTTGCGCTAAAAGTTTCTCTGTAATCAATTCTCGGGCAATTTTTAGAGCAATGCCGGACTCTTGAGCCAGACTTTGAGATCGGCGAAGCCGTGCATCCGATGGCTTCACAGGGCCAGTTGTCGCCAGGACTTTCCCGTCGCGCTCAAGGATGACGAACGCCGCGTCTTGGTCCGCTAGCCAGCGAAGGGCTGCCAGTGACACAGAGCCATCTGATCCAATCGCGACAACGCGTTTGATACCGTGCCTCACTCGGGCAAATCGACCGTAACGATGTTTTGGGCCAATTCTGTCTTCCAAAATGAGGTGGCCGCGTTCCACACTCAGCCGTGATCCGTAGCCGAAAAGGGTTATGACTCCCCGGTGAGGCGTAATAGGGGTGAAATTGCAGTCGTGAGGGAGTTGAGGTACGTTTTGCGTAGCTGCCATTGGAGGTCACACTCCTATGGTGGTCAGGGTCTGTCGGCTGCTTCTAACAGTCGGCAGGCCCGTTCTAAGTTCCGATCTACTATCTCATTATATATCAATTACATAGAGGAATTGCATTCACTAGTAGTAAGCCGAAGCACAGAAGTTTGCTTCATCGTTTAGAATCTGACTTCGGCGCCAAGCGCTTACGGAGTTTTCGGATGGCATCCGAGCGGTGCATCTTCCCGCACGGGCATAGGTCGTCCAAGAACTCCAGAATTCCTTCGTGTTTCATGTCACTCACACCTATCAGGTCAGCAATCTCAAGCAAATTGCGATGCAGAAAATGATTACGGGGCTTCGGGGCGGAATCCAGTCCGAAGTGGTCGATAAGGTACGCAAGGCCGATAGCGTTTAAAATCTTATGAAATGCCGCGTGGTCACCAACAGCCGCTTGCTTCAAGGCATCAATATAGCGCCCTGCGTTTTGGTCTTCGTAAGCCGCGCAAATCGTTCCTTCATAGACCAATTGTGACAATTGTTTTGGTGGGGGTGGTGGGGGCGGTAACCTTGAGAGCTTTTGCTCAGTTCGAGGTCGGCTCAGTTTACTATTTCTTATTCGTTGTTTTATCTGCCAAAACGCATAATCAGTGTTAATTGGATACGATTTGGGGCTCTCCATGTCTTTCTTCCATGTCCACGCGAGCGTTTCGGCATCCTCTTCGAACGCCCGCTGACCACTCTCATTGAGCGACTGCTTCCATCGGTGTTTGTTCTTGCTCACATTGAGCATTCAATGCCGCGCTTCCTAGACTGTCAAGTTTTCCAACAACCTTCCGGGCCGGACATGGAAATTCGTATTTGTGTCCGGCTCTCGTTTTCCAAGTTGGTAGGCTCACAGCATTATGAGCCGCCGCACATCAACGCCAAAGAAGAAGCGCAGATTCAGTGATCCCAAGAAGACCGGCCCGAAGAAGCACAAGAATCGCAAGCTAACGCGAAAACGCGGAGCTCACGGTAAGAAACGGCCCCACATCAAGCGGGCGAGTAAGAACCCCCGCAAACATCATCGTGTGCGGCGAAAGAAACAAGTCACAGCAAGAAGGCGACGAGCAATCACGGACCCGCGTGTCGCGGGAGGCTTGGGCGCGATGCGTCGCGAAGGGGTTTCAGCTTCCCGGGCAGCTCGCGACCAAGGAATGAAGCTCAAGACCTTCGTCAAAGGTGCGGGCAGGTCTCTTTATAGATCTGGCCGTGGCAAGCCTTGGAAAGCACGCAGCGAAGATCAATTGCGCTTTTCGATGAGTGTGCTAACGCCGAAAGGCCGCGTTGCGGTAATCGTCCGCAATTCACGCGAACGAAAGCTGCTTCATGACTACGAAACCGCAGTGAATATGTTTCGCGGAGCGGAGGATGGCGCTGAGGAAGAACTCAAGAAGTTCGCAGGAAAGCGCGTCGGCGGGCATGCACTCGTAACTGATATCAACGTTCTGATCGAATTGGAGGAAGCTAACGAGCTTGATTCCGATAGTTTTTACACCCCACCTGGGGGCAAGTCGTGAAATCGAATATTCCGGCAGGGCTCGTTTGCGTAATTTGTGGCACTGATAAGAACATTGAACTCAACCATGGCGGCGGGAACAATCACCTACCCTGGTTCAAACTCCCGTTTTGCCAGCGACATCACCAACAATTCCATCGTTTGCTGGAAAGTGTAGGAATTAACCTTCGCTACACTCCCAATAGACTTAAACGCTTGGTATTGGCTGCTCTAGCGTTGACCATAGCTCTATGGATGGTCCTTCAGGCACTTTGGGAAACCGTGTCTCAGATCCCCGACGAAAAAACCTGAAAACCAGAGGGCAGGATTCTCGCCGCGAGCTCCACGATATCTTCGTCCGGGCGCACACTCGCGGCCGCGCGAATGATCCGTCGGACAGGCGATGGTCACCGAAGTGGCCGAAGCATTGCCTGATTTTCGATACGGAAACCACTCTCGATACCGCTCAGAAGCTCAACTTCGGCGCGTTTCGCCATTGCAAGTTGGTCGGCTCGAAGTATGTCTGTGTCGCGGAAGGACTCTTTCATAGGGATGATCTTTCCGAACGCGAACTAAAATTCCTGCAACAGCACAGAAGTAACCCGCCAACGCTGGCATCGGTGGAGCACTTCCCCGCAAAAACCGAACTCACCCTGACGAGCCGCGCGTCATTTGTTAAGAGTGTCTTCTGGAATTCGATCAAAAAAGGCGAGCTGATCGTCAGCTTCAATTCGCCATTCGATTTGTCGCGTCTGGCGGTGTGGTTCAATCAAGGTAAGAAAGGCACTGATTGGTCTCTGGCCCTCACTGCTCTTTGGAAAAACCCCAAAACAGGACGAATCGCGCCTAATCCGCTAAGACCTCGAATCGTCATTGATGCTCAGAACAGCAAAATGGCATTCATCAGACTTGGCAGTATTCTCAAGAAAAAGGAATGGCCTAAGGCCGGTCGATTCCTTGACATGCGGACGTTGGGTTGGGCCTTGCGCAACCGCTCCTTCAATTTGAACGGTGCTTGCAAAGCATTCAAGGTGAAAGGAAAGAAGGATCACAAACCCTCAGGGAAGATCAGTTCGGAAGAAATTGAGTACTGCCGAGAGGATGTCGCCGCGACACACCGGGTTCTCAACGCTATGATGCGGGAATTTAACCGCAATCCCATCCCTCTACATCCTGATAAGTCCTTCTCACCTGCCTCGATTGCGAAAGCCTATTTGAAGGAAATGGGAATCAAGCAGCCCAAACAGCACTTTGGAGTTTCTAATAAAACCCTCGGCATTGCGATGCAGAGTTATTACGGCGGTCGAGCCGAATGTCGTATTCGAAAAACACCTGTACCTGTAATTCACACCGATTTCACGAGCCAATACCCAACCGTCAACGCCCTGTTGGGAAACTGGAATGCCCTTACATCCGGCGCCGTTCGGTCTGAGGATTGTACCGAAAGCGCTAGGAAGCTGCTTTCGAGAACGACTCTGGAAAATACGTTCGATAAGGGATTCTGGAAACATCTTTCGTTTTTTGCACTTGTGAAACCGCAAGAGGACATTCTTCCAGTCAGAACGGTGTACGACAGTGGGCACAATAAGAGGACTCAAAACATCGGCCTCAACTATCTGAGCTCGCAGACACCGATCTGGTATGCGGGTCCAGATGTGATTGCAAGCAAAATTCTCACGGGAAAGACTCCCCGAATCCTAAAGGCTCTTCGGATGATCCCCGTCGGCCGGCAAAGGAACCTAAAGACGACCAATCTCGGTGGAATGGTAGAAATAAAACCAGCTGAAATGGATTTCTACCGCACGGTAATCGAGCAAAGGATCTCTCACAAAAGGAAAAAGAAGAAAGCACTTGCCGAATTCTTGAAAGTGCTCGCGAATTCCGGAAGTTATGGCCTGTTTGTCGAAGTCAACCCGAAGCGAAAGAAGAAAGAAACGAACGTAACCTATTTCTCAGGGGAAGAAAAGGGGAGCGTCGCGTCGAATTACGTCGAAGAGCCGGGAGTGTGGTATTTCCCGCCGCTCGCGTCCCTCATCACGTCGGGTGGAAGGCTGTTGCTCGCCATGCTGGAGAAGAGCGTACAAGAAAGGGAGAGTGGTTATCTGTTCTGCGATACAGATTCTCTTTGTATTGTTGGTTCGGAAAAAGGAGGTTTGGTTGAGTGCCTGGGTGGGCCGGTGACGCGGAAAAAGAAACCCGGCATCAAAGCACTCTCACTAAATGAAGTGAAAGGCATAGCTCGAAGGTTCAGAAAGCTAAACCCTTACGATCCGACTCTAGTACCCGAAATCCTGAAAATCGAAGATGTAAACTTTCTTGATTCCAACCCTAACCAGCCATTCCGTCAGTTGTTCGGCTACGCGATTTCGGCAAAGAGATATGCGCTTTACTCGCAATTGGAACACAACATCAGGATCGAAAAGGCTAGCGGACACGGTCTCGGTTACTTGTTTGCTCCAAAAGAAAGAAAAAAGAAAGAGGAAGACGAAGAAACTCCGCGATGGGTCATGGAAGCTTGGAAATATCTATTGCGCAAAGCGCTGAACTTACCTTCCAAGGATCCAAACTGGCTAGACTCGCCAGCAATGATGCGAATGGTTGTCACTACGCCAAACGTATTCAAGCAGCGGAGACCGGAATGGCTGGGCCCATTTAATTTCTTTTTGTTCCCGATGCTTTCGGAGACGTTTGGCGGATATCCCGCCGGTTTCGACAAATCGAACTTCGTTTTCATAACTCCATATGAATCGGACCGCAAAAAATGGAGTTCGCTTAGAGGAATCAATCTCTGGGACGGCAAGTCCTATCAAATCTCTATGCAGCCCACGATGTATCAGGACAAGGTGGTTCCGGAATCCTTCCGGATCCTCCTTCGCAAGTACCTGGGCAAGACTGAGGTGAAATCGCTGGCTCCCGATGGGACACCCTGCACCGCCACAACTCGCGGTCTCTTGCAGAGGGCAAGAATCAAAGCGGGCAAGCTCGTTCCTGTCGGTAAAGAAACGGATCGGCGCTGGGAGCAGGGCGAAGATCCGAGCATGATTGATTCCGATATCTTCGTTTATGAAAAGCGCACGAAATTGGTGATTGCTGATCCTTCGGAGAGGAAGAAATTTGCGGCTATCGGGTGGAGACGATTAGCTAAAGAATCGAAGCTGAGTCTGTCTCCGGTCGGAAAGGTAATCAAAGGGAAAGGGGTTCGTCCACAGACTCTTTCAATCATTCGACAAACGACAGCCAGGATACTGGCCGAGTAATGGTACGGCACATGTCCGGTAAGGCGACTTACCAGGCACCTGCCTTCAACTTTGGTTGAATCACGAACTCGTTCTGCCGTTATTCTTTAAGTCGGAGGAGCCGTTGGCCATAGTTTTCGAGTTGTCGGCGGAATGCAGCGGGACCAACGATTGCGCTGCACTCGTCAAGCATTTCCATGGGCTGCAAATGACGCTGCTCACTGGTCGCACCATTTCATGGAAAGCCTCCGAAGTTGACCATTCAACGGCAATGAGCGCGCACTCGCCCGATTTGAGCATGTACGGCGTCAGGACACTGCAAGATGCTCTCGAACTAACCGAATCCGGCATCCGCTTATACCATCACTTAAAAAACGGGCCAGCTTTCCGGTTTGCGCGAGTTGCGTTGGAGGCTGGGCTGGTCGAGTTAGCAGAGTTGCGTCACTGGGTTGCACCTATGGCAGATGGTGAGTGCCGCTTTGAAATAGAATGCGCCGTTGACGAGTCCCTGTACCGCGAAATGGGTTCTCCCCAATTTTGTTATCCGTTCCGCGATGGATACCGGTGGACACGTTATCGTGGCGAGCAGTATCTGCCGCTGTACAGTCGTGACCAAAACGAGCTGAACGCCTTATGCAGGTCTCTTTTTCCAGAGTATTTTCAGTACTGAACCGACCAAGTTCCTGGTAAACGCCGTAACCATCCATATGGATTTCAAGTTTTCAAGTTACCGGTAACGCGACTCAGGAGTTGACCGAGGAGGTCGGCGGCGGTTCGGCGGCGAACAAATTGCCTTCTTGGTTGTGTTCAACCATGGACTTTCCCTAACTGCCTGCACCAGCACCATTTGAGCCTGTCGAGATGAATTCCCTAATTTGGTCAAGGAATGAATTCCGTGGGCTATCGGGCAAAGTACCCAGCGCTTCCAACAAGAACTTCGAGGCCTTTTTGAGGGCGGCTTCGAGGGCTTCAGGAGGCTGGGGAATCAGGGCTTGATTCTCGTAAGATATGGATAGCAGCCCTTTTGGCGTGAGTTCGATGTGAAGAACTATTGGCTCCTCAGCAACTTCTACTGAAACGTGATTCGCGCCACGAACTCGCTTGTATCCCGCAATCAAAGCGGCCAACCACGAGTCCAAGTAGGTCGTGTTCAGCACAATGCTCGAACTGCCATCCGAGATTGTGATATCTCCAAGAGGGTCCACGACGTCAAGTCCAGTCTCCTTTTCAAAAGTCAATTTGATATCGATCATATAGTTTCCTACTCGGGTCTGGAGACCGTCTTTAGGACGTCTCAGTGGCAGGAATATAACACTAAGCGAGTGACAGCCCCAATGCCGCGTAGATCCCGCAGCGACTTCCCGATGGCAGTCCTTTCCAGAGGAACGTTTGCCATAACTCCTGATTAACGCGGTTATCGTCCAAATGAAGTATTACTTCACATCTCCGGTAACGCGACTACACAGGCATGTGAATTCCTTCCGAGTTCCCGACGGTCAATTTCTTTCGCCGATGGTCGGTCAGCCTAGATCGCTTTTGAGCTGGCGGACGCGACTGTATTTTTTGCCACTTCCCCTCCTGTCGCCTTACGGCCAGTATCCACGAGCCTCTGCGGTTTCAGCCTTTTATTCAGCTGGGAGGTCGGGCCCATTTTTGCGAGTAAGGAAGAGAGGACTTTCATGAAATACAGGGAAATAACAGCTCTTGCAGTTGGAGCGGGTCTCGCGTTAGTGGGGCTAGCTTCATCGCCATCAGCTTCGGCACAGGAGAAGCCAAACATCGTCATGCTTATGACCGACGACACCGGCTGGAATGACTTCGGCGCCTATTCCGGAGGCGGAGCGACCCTTGGCCATCCGACACCGAATATTGATCGTATGGCCAAAGAAGGCGCCGTTTTTACCAGTTGGTACGGACAGGCGAGTTGCACGGCGGGGCGCGCGTCCTTTATCACCGGACGAATTCCGATTCGTAGTGCCTTATCCATCGTGGTTGCCCCGGGTGACGAGAACTACCTCCGCCCAGAGACTCCAACCATTGCTGAATACTTCAAGAAGAACGGTTATTCGACCTACTTCTCAGGCAAATGGCATCTTGGCGACAAACCCGTCTCATATCCGATCAATCATGGATTCGATGAGATGAAGGAGTTCGCCGCCTATTACGCCGGCGTCTATTCCTACCCCGATTTGGACAAGTGGTTTCATCCCTGGTTTCCTTCCTACAATCCGGATTTCGAGAAAATGTGGGATTCCGTGGTGAACCTGGGCGAATGGGAAGGTGTGGCCGGTAAGCCCGCCACGAAGGTCGCCACGATCACCTATGACTATATGGCGACGATGGACGAACGGATGGCAGACTACGCAGTTGCCTATATCAAGGAGCACGCCAAGAGCGGCAAGCCGTTCTTCATGGACGTAAACTGGATCAAGATGCATAACCCCACCAATGCGGCGCCGGATTTTAAAGGACGCTCGCACCTGGGCGACTACTCGGATTCGCTCATGGAAATGGACGCGGACATCGGGAAGGTATTGGATGAGATCCGTGCCGATGCGCCCAACACCATCGTCATCCTGACCGCCGACAACGGGGCTTGGCTGGACGCTTATCCGGATGCGGGGACAACACCGTTCCGGGGCGAGAAGGGTTCTGCCTTCGAGGGCGGCTGGCGTGTTCCGGGCATTATGACTTGGCCCGGGCACATTCCGGCAGGTGTGACCTATGGCGAAATGATGTCGCACATTGATTGCTGGTCAACATTGTCAGCGATGGCAGGCATTCCCGTTCCACCGACAGGCGAAATGAAGGACAACAACGGCAAGCCCATCTACTTCGACAGCATCGACAACAGCGCCTATATCCTGGGCAAATCACCACACTCCGCGCGCAGATCGTGGATCTTCATCAATGGCGAGTATCTCCATGCAATTCGCACTGACTTGGCTGGCGATCCAAAAGAGCCTTGGGTCAACATTGCCTGGAAGTTCGTCTGGACGGCCAAAGATACATGGCTGGGACCAAACCTCGACACAGGTTCTATCCCGGCGGTCTACAACCTAACCATGGATCCGTACGAGAAATACGACATGATCTTCAATGGGGCTGCACCGGATCGGGCACTCACGAACTCACCTGGAAAGTATGCCGGACAGGATAACGGCTGGGCAGCTGGGCTGTTTAGCGTAGCGCTGCTCGAGTTCGACAAGACGATCATGAAGTATCCAAACATCACTCGCTTCCCGGGTGGTGCCTCGAACGACCTGATTCCCGACCTGCAGCATCCCAAGAACCCACTGCCGATGCTTGACCCACAAAACATGCCCAAGCCCGGTACTGGTGGGGTTAACTGATCGCGGCTACGACCGAAGGAAAGGGGAGCGCTCACAATCGAGCGCTCTCTTCTCCGTTCGTACGGGGACTAGCGGGATTTTCTTTCTGCGCTCTTGCTATAACCTTACGAATCGGCAATCAACGCTTCAACAAACCGAAAGAACGATTTTTCTTCCGAGACGCCTTCGAGTATCTCGGAAAGCTGTTCTGTCGAGCTCATACGCGCAAGCTCATCACCATGCAGATCAAGTCCCGATAAACGCTGCCAGCTCAACCGGTCGATGCAACACTTTGTTGAAGTTTACTGGCGGGAGTTTGAAATCCTAAGGTTTT
>Ga0210397_10000935_pt1 | contig 19056 bp, 16 predicted proteins | sample IncBWH2OmetaG_FD_160126 | JGI IMG/M metagenome (GOLD analysis project Ga0210397, IMG submission 160126) | Forest soil microbial communities from Barre Woods Harvard Forest LTER site, Petersham, Massachusetts, United States - Inc-BW-H-2-O ...
GCTACGGTTATAGCCTCCAAAGCTGCGTTGCGGGAGCAGGCAGATGCCCTGGCGGACAAGGTCATTGAGTCGGTTCTGAAACCGGCAGCAGCAGGGGGACGGTAAAGGCATGGCCAGTAGTAGACAGAAATATTGGATCAAAGCTGTTCTGGCTTTATTGCTTCTGGCCGCGATGCCGAGTGGGATTTTGCAGGCGCAGGAAGCCGCCAAACCTGAAAGCGGCGCACAAGCAGAGCAGGGCAAGCCTGAATCCATCAAAGTTAAGGACGAGAAGAAAGCGGAGAACGAAGCGGACGCGATTCGCCACTCAGCGGCGGTCGAATATATTGCCCGCAAAACAGGTCTCACCGTCGATCAGACCTATTGGATCTGCGTAGGATTCAATTTCGCGGTGGTTTTTGGGACCATCGGAATCATGCTGCGCAAGAAGCTGCCGGGGTATTTTACTGGGCGCACATCCACGATCCAAAAGGGGATTGAAGAGGCGCGCAAGGCGAGTGAAGAGGCCCGCCAGCGGCTGGCGGATGTTGAAGGCCGGTTGTCCCGGCTGGATTCTGAAATCGCCGCCATGCAGCGTGAGGCGGAAAAGAATGGCCGGGCTGAAGAGGAGCGTCTGCTTGCTGCCGGCGAAGAAGAGCGCCGCCGGATTGTTGCCTCAGCTGAGCAGGAAATCGAAATGTCCGCCAATGCCGCGCGCCGTGAGCTGAAAGCTTATGTAGGCGAGCTTGCCATAGAGCTGGCAGAGAAGAAGATCCGCGTGAATAAAGATACGGATGCAGAGCTGGTACGGTCGTTTACCGTGCAAATGGGAAAGGACGGCAATTAAATGGCAGCAGTCCTTGGCCGTTATGCCCGCGCTTATGCGGAAGTGGTGATAAAGCAGAAGCAGAACCCGGAAAAGACCGTTAGCGAACTTGAGCAGTTTGCCGCGCTCATGGCTGAGAGCCGTGAACTGCGGAACGTTTTGCAGAACCCGGCGGTTGACAGGGATCAGAAACTGAAGTTGCTGGATGCCATCATCAGCCGCATGGGAGCAAGCCACGTGATGCGCAATTTCCTGGCAGTACTGATTGATCACAGGCGCATCGGCTCGACTGGCGAGCTTCTAGATGAATTCAAACGCGAACTTGACCGGCGCATGGGAATCGCCGAAGCCAAAGTCAGTTCAATACGCGAGCTGAGTGCGTCGGAAAGAAATTCATTGGAAAAACAACTGGCTGCGCTCACTGGAAAAGCGATTCGGGCGACCTATTCCGAGAATGCTGATCTGCTAGGTGGTGTTTTGGTGCGCGTAGGCAGCACGATTTACGACGGTTCAGTGCAAGGCCGCCTGCAGCGCATGCGGCAAGAGCTGGTGAAAGGCTAAGCGCTAAGCGCGAATCGAAGGACCTGACTAAAAACGGTCATAAGGGAACAAAGAGATATATGGCTCAGATCAAAGCAGACGAAATAACAAAACTCATTCGTGATCAGATAGAGAATTACGAATCCAAAGTTTCCGTGGATGAGGTCGGCACCATCATCTCCCTGGGCGACGGAATCGCCCGTATTCACGGCCTCGACAAGGTCATGGCAGGCGAACTTCTTCAGTTCGGTCATGGCGTCTCCGGACTGGCCATGAACCTGGAAGAAGACCAGGTCGGCGCAGTGCTGCTGGGCGAGTTCACGGAGATCAAAGAAGGCGACGAGGTAAAGCGCACCGGCACCATCATGTCCGTTCCGGTGGGCGAAGGCATGATTGGCCGCGTAGTGAATGCTCTTGGCCAGCCGATTGACGGCAAGGGGCCGATCGCCTCCAATAAACAGATTGAAATTGAGCGCATTGCGCCAGGCGTGATTGACCGCCAACCGGTGCGTGAACCAATGGCGACCGGCATCAAGGCCATTGATTCCATGATTCCCGTTGGCCGCGGCCAGCGCGAGCTGATCATTGGCGACCGCCAGACCGGCAAGACCGCCGTTGCCCTGGACACCATCATCAACAGCAAGGGCAACAACCTGATTTGTATTTATTGCGCCATTGGACAGAAGCGCTCCTCCATCGCGCAGGTAGTAAAAATTCTGGAAGATTACGGCGCCATGGATTACACCATCGTGGTTGCGGCTTCAGCTTCAGAGCCTGCTCCAATGTTGTATCTGGCTCCCTACGCTGCATGCGCCATGGGCGAATACTTCCGCGATACCGGCAAGCACGCTCTGGTGATCTATGACGATCTTTCCAAGCACGCCGCGGCCTATCGTGAAATCTCATTACTGCTGCGTCGGCCGCCAGGACGCGAGGCGTATCCCGGAGACGTTTTCTATCTCCACTCCCGCTTGCTGGAGCGCGCGGCAAAAATGTCAGACAAGATGGGCGGTGGTTCACTGACGGCGCTTCCTGTCATCGAAACACAGGCTGGCGACGTCTCTGCCTACATTCCCACAAACGTAATTTCGATTACTGACGGACAGATTTTCCTTGAAACCGATCTGTTCAACTCCGGTGTGCGTCCGGCGGTGAACGTAGGTATCTCCGTGAGCCGCGTCGGCGGTTCGGCACAGATCAAGGCCATGCGCCAGGTTGCGGGCACGTTGAAGCTTGAATTGGCGCAGTATCGCGAGCTGGCGGCATTCGCGCAGTTCGGCTCAGATCTGGATAAAGCCACACAGAATCAGCTCAATCGCGGTAAGCGTCTGGTGGAGATTTTGAAACAGGACCAGTACAAGCCGCTCCCGTTCAGCCAGCAGATCATGATTATCTATGCCGGGACCAACGGCTACCTGGACGATCTTGAAGTTGAAGAAGTTCGCGGGTTTGCGGATGAGCTGAATAAATATGTCGAGTCGATGAATCCTCAGCTGCTGGATGCGATCATGCAGAAGAAGACCATCGATGATGCAATCAAGGCGGATATTGAAAAGACGCTGAAAGAGTTCAAGCAGCGTTTTGTCAGTCAACGAGAGACCGCGGCGGTAAGGGCATAACACAAACACATGGCCAATCTTTTAGATATCCGGCGGCGTATCCGCAGCGTGCGCAACACGCGGCAGATCACTAAAGCCATGCAGATGGTTTCCGCAGCCAAACTGCGCCGGGCGCAGGAACGCGCGCTTGCGGCACGGCCTTATGCGCAGATGCTGACCAATGTGTTGAAGTCGTTGGTATCGCGCGCCGATGTGCACGATCCAAAGACTGGCGAGATCCTTCATCCGCTGCTGGTACGGCGCGAGGAGAAGACAGCGCTGCTGATTGTCGTCTCAGGCGAAAAAGGACTGGCGGGAGCGTTTAACTCTAACATCCTGAAAGCGGCTGCCAAGTTTATTTCCATCAAGAGCGGTAAGAATATTGATGTTCTGTCTGTCGGCCGCAAGTCGCGTGACTTTTTCCGCCGTCGTTACCCGCAGGCTCCGGAGTCCGGCGATCAGCGCAAGGGCACGATCCAGGTTGCCGCTGAGCATGTGGGGCTGATGAACCGGACGCAGTTTTCAAGCGCCCGTGAAATTGCGGAACAAGTGGTGAAGCTCTATACCGAAGCAAAGGTCGATTCGGTTTACATCGTCTATAACGAATTCAAGTCCGTTATCGCCCAGCGGCTTGTCGTGGATAGCGTCCTGCCGATACGCGCGATTGGTGAAGAGGGCCACGAGATGACGGAAGAGGCGACAGAAGAGCAGTTGAAAGAGAGGCTGGAGGCTGCGAAGCATGCGGGCGCGAGCGTTCGTGGTGCGGATACCTCTGAAATGGACAAGAAAGCCTCTGAGTTCGCGACCGCGCAGGTTGACTACATTTACGAACAGCCGCCGGCAGAGCTTTTCCAGGATTTGCTGCCACGCTATATCTCTGTACAGATTTATCGCGCGATGCTGGAGTCTGAGGCAGCCGAGCACGCTGCCCGTATGACGGCCATGGATTCAGCCACCAGCAACGCCTCTGACATGATCGATTCGCTTACGCTGGCCATGAATCGCGCCCGCCAGTCGAAGATCACGACAGAGATTATTGAAATCGTGAGCGGCGCTGCAGCAGCGCAGTAAATCATTCGGATGGTCCGGTAAAACGGATGATCTGGTGATCGGGGGAACAAGATTCTTGCCGCGGATAAACGCGGATTTGAAATTGCAAACTTCAAATCGACAATTTCTTAAAGGTTCATTATGGCTACTAAAAATGTTGGCAAGGTGATACAGATCGCGGGTCCCGCGGTCGACGTGGAGTTCACGGAAGGAATGCTTCCACCCATTTATCAGGCGCTGCGCGTAACCAGCGAAGGCTTTAAGGTGCCGGATCCGATTGACGTGGTGCTGGAAGTACAGCAGCACCTGGGCGAAGGCCGTGTTCGCACGGTTGCCATGCAGGCAACGGACGGCATGGTGCGTGGCATGAATGCCACCGATCTCGGCGGGCCTATCTCTGTGCCTGTGGGGAAGGGAACGCTGGGCCGAGTGATGAACGTAATCGGCGAGCCGGTAGACCAGCTTGGTCCGGTCAACGCGACTAAGAGACTGCCGATCCATCGTGCTGCTCCGGCCTTCGATGAGCAGTCCACCAAAGCCGAGATGTTTGAAACCGGCATAAAAGTTATCGACCTGATCCAGCCATTTCTGAAAGGCGGAAAGATCGGCCTATTTGGCGGCGCCGGCGTAGGCAAAACGGTTGTGATCATGGAACTGATCAACAACGTTGCAAAAAACCACGGTGGTTATTCCGTATTTGCCGGTGTGGGTGAGCGCACGCGCGAAGGCAACGATCTCTGGCTGGAAATGAGCGAATCCGGCGTAATCAAGCCCGGTGATTCGGAGCACTCAAAAGCCGCTTTGATCTACGGCCAGATGACGGAGCCGCCAGGAGCGCGTCTGCGCGTGGCGCTGACCGGTCTGACAGTCGCGGAATATTTCCGTGACGAAGAAGGCGCTGACACGCTGCTGTTTATCGATAACATCTTCCGCTTCACGCAGGCGGGATCGGAAGTGTCCGCTCTGCTGGGCCGCATGCCTTCCGCAGTAGGTTATCAGCCGAACCTTGCGACGGAGATGGGCGAGTTGCAGGAGCGCATCACCTCCACCAAGCGCGGATCAATTACATCTGTACAGGCGATTTACGTGCCCGCTGACGATCTTACCGATCCGGCCCCGGCAACCACCTTCGCTCACCTTGACGCAACCACGGTGCTTTCGCGTCCGCTGACGGCAATCGGAATTTATCCCGCGGTCGACCCGCTGGCTTCGACCTCGCGCATCCTTGATCCGCACATTGTGGGTCAGGAACATTACGATGTGGCGCAGGGGGTGAAGCGAATTCTTCAGCGCTATGCTGACCTGCAGGACATTATCGCCATTCTGGGTCTGGAAGAATTGAGCGAAGAAGACAAGCTGACTGTGGCGCGCGCGCGCAAGGTGCAGAAATTCCTCTCGCAGCCGTTCCACGTGGCCGAGCAGTTCACGGGCATGAAGGGCCGCTACGTGAAGATTGCCGACACGGTGCGCAGCTTCAAAGACATCATTGAAGGCAAGCACGATGATGTTCCGGAGCAGGCGTTTTACATGAAGGGCGCGATCGATGAAGTGCTGGACGCGGCAGAGAAAATGAAGGCTACTGCATAAAAATCCATGGCAGAGACCAACACAATACAGCTTGAGATCGTCACACCGGAGAGATTGGTGGTGAACGACAAGGCCGAGTACATTGAGATTCCGGGTAAAACCGGATATCTCGGCGTGCTTCCCGGCCATGCTCCACTCATCACGGAGCTTGCCGTGGGCCAGATCAGCTACACAAATGCCGGCAAGACCCAGCGTTTGGCCGTGGCATGGGGCTTTGCCGAGGTCCTGCAAAATAAGGTGACCATTCTGGCGGAGACGGCGGAAAAAGCGGAAGATATCGATACCGCGCGCGCCGAAGCAGCCAAGAAAAAAGCTGAAGGCGAGCTGCAGAAAGCCGGAGTGGAAGGCAATAAAGACGCGCAGGCAGCGCTTGATCGCGCCAACGCACGGCTGGAAGTGGCGAACAAGAAATAATACTCACCACTGATTTGCGCTGATAAACACTGATCCATTCAAAAAGAACGGCAGGCAAAGAGCCTGCCGTTTTTGTTTGGAGATGATTTCTTGAACAAATGTTGATTGCCGGACACCGGCTAATAGTACGGCGCGTTCAGGCGGCCACCAATTCCGGAACTGGTGTTCCCAAAACCATCTTGCGCAAGGTCATGGCATTGTGTGCGGCATAACCTGCCTGATCGTTATCGAAATAAACGTAAATTGCCTGCAGCGTCGTGGTCCATTTATCGATCCGCTCCGCCCATCCACGCAATTTGGAATCACTGTAGCTGCCCTGATATTTTCCGGCGTCAGGTCCATGCAGACGCACATACGTGAAGTCAGCCGTGATCTCAAATGGCGTTTGATATCCGGCCAGTTCGTAAATACAGAACGCCGCGTTATAGCGCCGCAAGAGACGGTAGACTTCCGGCGTGATCCAGCTGGTTTCACGAAACTCGAACGTGTAACGCAGATCGGGTGGCAGGACTTCCAGCAGCGCTTCCAGGCGTCCAATGTTTAACTTCCAGTGCGGCGGAAGCTGAAACAATACTGGACCCAGCTTTTTGCCCAGATGCTGGGCGCGGGCCAGGATATTATCCAGAGCATTCTCCGGGTCTTTGAGCTTTTTGTTGTGCGTAATGAAGCGGCTGGCCTTTACAGCAAAGATAAAGTTGTCCGGAGTCGTGTCCCGCCACGACTCAAATGCTGCCGCGGTCGGCAGGCGATAAAAGCTGTTGTTCAGCTCCAAGGTGTCAAAGTGGCGGGCGTAATGGGCCAGCATCTTGGAGGCGGGCAATTTGGACGGATAAAACGTGCCCAGCCAGTGTTTATAGTGGTAGCCAGAGGTCCAATACGGATGTCCAGCATGCTATGAAATGCGATGTTAGCAATGCAGGGAATGTTGCTGCATGCTGCAAAATGTTGAGCCAGCGCACCTTAATCCCGGCTAATAGTTCGGATTAAATAGCGGCATTGCTTTCATAAAAGTGGAACAGTCATTCCAGATTAGCCGCAGTCAGCTGCTCACGTCTCGTTGTAATTCACGTCTTAAAGAGGGAATATAATCACCCTTCACTCCAATCAACATTTCCTTAAGAGGTGCAAACTTACATGCGTAAATTACTGCTTCTATCCAGTGCCGGACTTGCTTTGGTGTTTGGCTTTGCCTTGCGCGGCGTGGCTGCCAATCCGGCTGAGCCGGCTTCTCCCGCGCAGGACGGCACCATGCCTGCGCTGACCGCCATTGCAGGCCAGGGCATGATGAGCTCTGAAGCTTATGACGATCTGGAAGAGCTTTCTGATTACATTGGCGGACGCGTGACCGGTTCACCGCAGGCGGCGCAGGCCGTGGAGTGGGGCATAAAAAAGATGAATGCCATCGGGTTGGAGAACGTGCATGCGGAGAAATGGCAGATCTCGCGGGGCTGGACGCGCGGGTCGGCGGAGGCGGAAATCCTGGCTCCCATTCATCGCCGGCTGACAATTGATGCGATGGGATGGGTAGGCTCAACAAAGGCGGGTGGCGAAGAAGCTGATATTGTTCCCGTAAATGTGAATGCTCTGGAAGATGAGCTGAAAAATAATTCCGCGTCATGGAATGGCAAAGTACTTTTGATCGTGAAAAAAGGCACAGCGCCGACCGGCCCGGCGGCCATGAGCGGCTTCGCCAAGTTCGGCGACTTCCTGAAGAAGGCACACGAGGTCCATGCCGTGGCGGTCATCGGCGGGCAAGGCGGATCTTTTGCCACCGGCATGCACCTGACGCATACCGGCGCAATGGGCTTTGACACCTATTATGAAATTCCTGTAGTCAGCATGATTGCCGAAGATCAGGAGCAGCTTACGCGCTTTGTGGATCAGGGAAAGACAGTGCGCTTGAAGGTCAACGTGCAAAATAAGGTCAGCAGCGGGCCGGTGGATTCCGCCAATGTTGTAGGAGAGATTCGAGGCAGCGAGCATCCTGAGCAGGTGATTGTGGTCGGCGGACATCTGGATTCATGGGACCTTGCCGACGGCGCGACAGACGATGGTTGCGGCGTGGCAACAACGCTTGGCGCAGCCAAGGCGATAAAGCTGAGCGGCTTTAAACCAAAACGAACGATCCGCTTCGTGTTGTTTACCGGTGAAGAGCAGGGCTTGCTGGGCTCTCTGGCTTACACAAAGATCCATAAAGATGAATTATCAAACCATGTTGCAGCGCTCATTCTGGATAATGGACAAGGCCCGGTTGTGAAGCTCAATATGGGCGGACATGACGACCTTATCCCTGCGGTCAAAAAGTTTGCTGATTCCGTAAAGTCTTTTGGCGATCTCGATGTGGATGATCGTCCGGTTTTTGGCACAGATGCCGGCCCATTCATTCTTGCCGGACTGCCAGGCATCAACATGGACCAGGATTCTCCAGAGTATAAGTACACACACCACTCGGCTGTTGATACCTTCGATAAAGTGAAGCCTGATCTGCTTACGCGCGATGCGACAGTGATGGGGATGACCGCTTTCTGGATTGCCGATCGCCCTGAGCGCTTAGCCAGTCCATGGCCAGCGGAGAGGACCGCGAAGATGCTGGTGGAAAAACATAGCGATGGTTTTCTAAAAGCTTTTGGCTTGTGGACTTTTGGGGATATGGGAAAGTCTGCAGATACGAAAGCTGCCCCGGGAGGCGCAAACTAGGCGCGACAAAATCTGGCGACGGGCCATTTTTAAGGCACAGGCATTGAATGCCTGTGCCTTTTTTTATGAGAAACAATTTCTCACGCCTGCTTCTCGGCGAAGGTTTTTCACTATCCCTGGGGATTCTGGCTGAATAATTTCTTTATCTCGTTGGCGCCAAATCCGATCAAAAAGATAGCAATCAATGCAGGAAATGTGTCGAGCTTCTGTAATTGATCTTTTGCACCGGCTACAAGGCCTGCCAGGGCAATCAAGAGGGCAATCGCAATGCGAGTGGCTTCAACCCAGAAAGATGCTGGAAGCTTGGTGCGCGGGCTTTTAAGCACATCAAGTTCATCCCAAACTTCCCTGGTTACTTTGCCGTCAGGTGTAGTCAAGCTGGCCTTTAAGATGTAGGGCACCCTTAGAAATTCGGCTGCAGTTTCAGGCATAACCTGAGAAGCATTCCTTTTTTTCTTGATTAACTTCCAGAACCGGAAGCTCAAAGGGGACGCAATGATCACAAGTGAGGTTGAGAACAGGACCACAAGAGCAATCAGGAAAAGATCTTGGATATGGTTGCGAATCCCCATGAATAATGCCATCAACAGCAGGACAAAGAGGTAAATGAAGGCCGGCCATAAAATAAGCCGGCGAACTATACGATTGAGTGAAGTGACACTAGTTAATTTTGTCGGCCTCAGAAAATAATGCGAAACCCAGCCTCCCCGTTCAGTCAAGCCATCGCCAAAGTTCCATTTGATGGTAAATTCGCGGCGGGCCGTAGAATTGCCGATAGCTTTGTTTAAGAAAAGCAATCTGAATCCCGTGGGGTCATATTGATAGACTTGAGGCCGGTCCCGGTCGATTATGACTCGATTGTCGATTACCTCCTGCATGACATCTTCGGCAAATACATTCTCCTCCAGTTTTTGGATCAAAGAGCGCGCTTCATTGAGCGAATTCCATTGTGACTGGCGCAGAAGGCTTATCAGTTTAAGGCGGCTCCTTTGTGTATTTTCCCTGCGTTTTTCATCGTCTTCAGACATGTTCCCAGCATTGTCAGAGAAATTCTTTTCCAGCGAGTAATATCGATTCACGATTAACAGCCGCTGAACCAGGGCATCGAGGTCCGCATAGTCTGTGGGTTTGATGTCCTCCGGCCTGGGAACCGCCTCATACAAGCGCGCAAACAGCCCGGGCAAGTCGGTCTTCAAACTTTTCAGCGTGGGATTCATAGTGTCGCCAGCATCAGGGTCGGGCATGGTCCTTTGCAGATTCTGAATGCGCGCCACCAGTTGCTGTGCCAGCGCAGGATTGGGCTGGTCGATGCCGGTAAGTCTTTTTTCCATGTCCTGAATCAAAAGCTGGACATTCTGCAGATCTGTATCGTTCGGTTCGGAACGCGCAAGAACATCCGTCATTTGCTGGCGGATGTCCTCTATCTGTTCGGTCAAGGAAAAGGGCAGCCGGCCTTCACGCCGCATCTTCCAATAGAGCCGCGTGCCCAGGTCCATTTTTTCAATGATGTCGAGACGCGTGATTAGTTTTGCGACTTCTTTTTCAATTTCAGTAATCGCAACGGAAAAATCAGGAGAGATTGTTCCAAGATCCTGCAGACGCATGGAGAGCCGCGCACGCTCAACCCCCAGCGGCACCCTGATTCTTGAATCAAGATCCATTGAGAGGTCGCTGATTTTCCGGGAAACAACAGCAAGACCTTCCTTGACCTTAAGCCGGCGCGCTGCGCCTGGCAACAGCAGATTCGCAAGCACAGAAAACAAAGAGCCTAAAAGTAGAATGATAAAAACAATCAAAAATCCCCAAAACTCGCGGGTTTCTTCTGAGTACATGGCAAGTGAGCTTTTAAACCTGAAAGTCTTTACAGGAGCGGCGGGATCTGAGCTGCACGCGATGGACCGCATCTTGATCGTTAACTGGCCGTCAGCGGTAGACTCTTTCAAAAGTTGTGAGATGAAGTGCAGAAGGGCGCCCGCAGAATCCCATTTTTTCCCTGTGGTAACGGGTTGAAACCATCGTGGATCGGGCGTCAATAAAACAGTTACATCTCCTCTGGATGCAACCTTGAAAGCTCCGTGGTTTATATGGGTGGCAGAGGCCTGCTCGGATGGTTGCTTCTGCGCCTGCTTTGATGAGTCCTGTTCGGCTTTGCAGGGAACAGTTACTTTTCCAACCGCATAAGAGCACTCCATTAGATAAGAGGCGGCATCGCCATTCTTGAGTGTCAGCCTGGTTGGATCATCGCGAGTAAACTTCAGCACTGCCAGGGTAGGGTCGGCAATATCAGGCTTCACGTCAAAGCTCACAGGTTCATTGACAACTTTGATCTTTCCGAATGAGCTGCCTTGATTCAATAAATTGATTTCCCATGTTCCCTCGTCAAGCGTGCCGGTAACAGAAGCTTGTAGCTGGAATATTTCACCAGCTATCGCTGGTGGGATTTCGAATCCTGTTGGCCCTTACGGTCAATGAGGGTAAATGAAACCTTGGCATTGAACGGTTTGCCTTCAGGCTTGCTTGTGATCTCTCCTGCAGTGAAAAGCAGAGGGACATTGTGCGAACTCTTGTTATGCACCTGCAATGTGATGGGTGCGCCTTTGCAGGCATTACACGCTGGATCCAGAGTAAGAACATTATTGCCCTGGATCTCGAGTGATACGGAACGGGAAACAGCAGTTGGCTGCGGTTTGCCGGGGCGACCAGGCGCTTGTGCCACCTGTCCTAAATCCTGAACAAGATATAACTTGTGAGGGCCCCGAACCGGCTCTTTATTTGGCAGCTCTCCGTCTTGTGCCAAACCATTGGCCGAAAAGAGCACAAAAATTAAATAGAGAGCGGTCTTCATCATCGGGAGCTCCTGAGCTGATATATCTCAAAACGAAAAATGTAAAGCTGTGCCTTCGGAACAATGAGGGCATGATAACTGCAATCTTGTTGTTTTGATTAAGCGCTTCGAAGATTAGTGATATAGAGCAGTGGGCCGTTTCATTACTGGGAACAGTTAATGCGATGGATTCAGCCAATGTTTTGCATACTCTGAAATGCTTTGCATAATTCCGCGGGATTGTGTTTTCTTGAACGCAATGTGCGCAAACTCAAAGCATCATGGCGTTTTGCCAGGCGAATATTGTTTTCATCACGCAGAAGAGGACAATGAAAATAGCTGGGCACCGCATAGCCAAGCGCACGGATCAATAGCAGCTGTCTGGCTGTACTCTTCAGCAGGTCTTCACCACGAACCACTTCAGTGATCTGCATGGCCGCATCGTCCACCACTACGGCAAGTTGATAAGAGGGAATGTCATCGCGGCGCCAGAGCAGGAAATCAGAAAAATCAGAACCAGCAACAAACTGCTGCTGACCGGAATAGCCATCTGTAAAAGAAATTGTTTCGCCATCAGGAACGCGGAAGCGCCAGCTCACACCGGCTGGTGAGTTGTATTGCGCGGCGGTGTGAATCTTGTTGCGGCAGGTGCCGGGATAGAAAGTTTCATCATCGACTGGGGATACAGTGACTGACTCCGCTCCATGCAATGGCGCTCCGTGCAATGGTTCATGTGGTGCTGAGAGTGCACGCTCCAGATCTTTGCGTGAGCATGTACAGGGGTAAATAAAGCCACCGTCGCGTAATGTGTGCCAGGCTTCAAGATAGAAGCTGCGCCGTTCGCTTTGCGAGTAAGGAGCAAATGCGCCGCCAATGTCAGGTCCTTCATCCCAATCGAATCCAAGCCATCGCAGATCCTCATACATTGCCTGGGCAAATTCGGGCCTGCATCGCTGATAGTCGAGGTCTTCATTGCGGAAGACGAGCTTGCCATGGGCTGTTCGCGCGCGATGCCACGCAACCCAGAAGGTGCGGGCGTGTCCCAGATGCAGAAATCCTGTCGGGGAAGGGGCGAGCCGCCCGCGATAATTTGCAGGCGGCGCTACCAAGAGGAACTCATCTCTACTTTGGCTGGATTGCAACCAGGTTCGGCGGCGCGGGTGAACCATCCTGCTTCACGAAGGTTGTCGGAATCTGCACCTCGTCAGCGCTGGTCAAGAGATTGATGCGATCAACCGTGTTTGTACCACCAACTCCGACCCAGAGGGTGTTGCCGTCCGGAGTCATGCTGCCGGTAAGCGGTTGAGTGGCTGCTCCGGCCAGAGGAACAGCTCCTGGACCGCCTCCTGGAATGGCCGTAAGAATCTTGTTGATACCATCAGCAAGCACGGCAATGTGGGAGTTGTTGGTGGCAATAATGAGTTGATGGGCTGTGATTGGCCCCAGACCAAAATCGATAAACTGGTTGCTATAAGAGACGTTCGGAGCACAATTTGTAAGTGAAATTGTAGTAGGCGGAGTAAGGAACGAGGTGGCTACGGTCTCAACATCCAGACCGGTAGAATCCACGGCCACAATTTCATCAGTATTGAAAGCGGACCCGACCAGTTGAATCGCATTGGAGTTGGTGGGGGGATTGATGGCCTGCTGCGTGTTGTTGCAAGTCGCAAGCACTCTCAAGCCAGCCGAATTTGCTACATAAAAAAATGGACCTGAAGCCAGCGAGGCCACACCAATGCTGTTGCCGCCAATGGTGCCATTTGTCTCTGTAAGCAGAGGAGAGACCACGGCGAAACTTCCATTGTTACCTACGCCAAAGGCTTTAAAGCCATCGTCATTGAATGATGCCGCCACGATGCCGGGAACAATGAATGTGGTGATTGTGCTGGTGGAATTATTGAAGAGCCACAAACGTTGTTCTGAGGGAAATGGATCCACAGGAGCTCCAGTGGATGGATCATTGGCAGAATTGGAAATAAGGGCTTGCGTGCCATCGGGCGATACTGCCAGTACAACGCCGATAGGCACAGGGGTAGCAAGGGTTACAGTTTGAGTAGCGGCACTAAGGATTACCAGCCCATTGTTGGTGCCGATGAAAGCACTGGCGCCATTCCGGGTAAATATCATTGAATTTGGAACGCCAGGCAGTGAAATCGCGGTGCCAACCTTTGGCGGGTTTTGGCTGGCATCAATTGGGATGAGAGGTATTGTCTGTCCGGCTGGCGGAGCAAATGTGCTGGCGGCAAAAACCGTGGTGGAAGTTGGGCTTGTTCCATTCACGGTGACATTGAATACGTTGCTATAAACCGGAATATTCAACCCATCGCCACAAACAGGAGGGGCACATGCTGCAATAATTCCCGCGCCGCCGGGAGATTGAGCGGTCACCAACTCGCCGACCACGGAAGCGATCTGTGAGTTGTTGCTAAGGAGTGTGAAAGGCACATTGGATGTGACACGGCCGTTTTCATCTTGGATGTCAACCTGAAGCGGCTGCGTATCAGTGACGTTCATGTTCTTGGATAGAGTAAAACCAGCGGAGGAATCACCGGCCGCATGGAGCAAAATCACCACCGGCATGCAGGTCTTGAAAAACTGTGCTGGGGAAGATGTGTTGCCCACGCTGGCAACAATTCCCGTGATGCCGCCATTTAGCGCTGTAGCTAAACCGTTGGCGTCGATTGAAGCGACAACGCCATTGCTCGTTGACCAGCTGAAGGCGCCAATCTGGCTGGTAATGTCAGTACCGTTATGAAGGGCATGCGCAACAAACTGATGTGTTTGAGAGATGGAAAAGCAGCCGCCAATCGGATCAACGCTCACCGAGGTGACGGACTCATGCACGGAAACCAGAACTGGCCCGCTCGTGACTCCTGCGGCTGTTGCAGTGACGGTCGCCGTTCCGGAGATCGGATTGCCGGCTGCGTCTGTCCCTTTGCACACAACAAAAACCGAGTCCCAGACACCGCCGCATATCTGCCCTGAAGGAGAGACGGTAACGATACTGGTATTGGATGAATTGAAGGTGAAGGTGGTGGTGACGGCGCCGTTGGTGGAATTGACCGCCGAGGGGGTTACTGTGACGACATCCCCATTCACCAGAGAGACCGTTTGGGGAGTTAAAGCCACTAGTGCGACATTGTTGGTGGTTGAGGAGCTGCCACCACATCCGCTCAATGAAAAGGCCAATACCAGAAACAGAATAGCCCCGGTTACCGGAATCCCCGCCTGGTGCCGGCCAACCATGCTTTTTCCCCGCGTCTTATTAAAGAGCAATTGAATGCGCATAAATATAGAAGAGTGTTCAGTGTAGATTCTTGCGTGGATTTCTTCAACTTGCAGGATGAGATAGGACAGTATCCTTTTATCGCTTCAAAAACGCAGGATGTTTTTGAATTTGGCGGGCCAATATCTTTGACCGCGCTGACCCGGCACTTGATCTAATACAGTTTGTGTTGCCTGGCCAGAGACCCCGGAGCCGGCCATGTTGACGACCTGCGGCCTGCTTGCTATATTAAATAGGTTCTGCGAGTTCAATTTAGCTTGCCTGTAGTGAGCTGTGAGTAGTATCTGCCCGAGGATTTCGGTCCGTTAGCAGGGCTTGCCTCGCTGAAATGGTTCGCGCGACCTTCCCTCAGGAAGGGTATGCGGGCCGAGAGAACGAAACGGAGTGCCCCCGATATCAGGCTCGGCGCCACCGTCGTTTCTCCATCACAGATAGGGTTATCAATACTCTCCGTCCGTTTTTGAGACGGATTTATGGCTGTCATCGTTGCAGCCAGTCTCGCAATGCGGGATTCAGGGCAGGATGGCTGCGTGTATGCCGTAATTTGCCCGTTCAGCAGTGCCAAATAGTTTTTTATCGTGACGGGTGAAGTGCAAAGAGAGCGCTGTCCCGCGCGAATGTAGCACGAGGGCGAAGCAGCGGAGCGTTGCGGAGTCCTTAGGAGAAAAGATGCCGACATTCAATCAGTTGGTCCGCAAAGGAAGAACGGCGCCGAATTATAAGACGGCCAGCCCGGCCCTGCAGGCTTCGCCGCAGCGCCGCGGTGTTTGTACCCGCGTTTACACGCAGACGCCCAAGAAGCCGAACTCGGCCCTGCGCAAGGTTGCGCGTGTACGCCTGACGAATGGAATTGAAGTGACCACGTATATTCCCGGCGTCGGCCATAACCTGCAGGAGCACTCGATTGTGCTGATCCGCGGCGGCCGCGTGAAGGACCTGCCGGGTGTTCGCTATCACGTTGTGCGCGGCACGCTGGATGCGACCGGCGTAGCCAATCGTAAGCAGGGAAGATCGAAGTACGGCGCGAAGCGGCCGAAATAATTGCAATTGTCAGAATTGGCAGTTGAAGACAGACAAAAGTTTTGAGGATTTCAAAAGATGCCACGTAAAGGACATGTTCCAAAAAGAGAGCCGATAGCGGACCCTATTTACAGCTCAACGCTGGTGACCAAGTTTGTCAATACCATGATGTATGGCGGCAAGAAGTCCACCGCGCAGGGAATTTTCTATCAGTGCATGGATAACCTGCAGGCCAAGGGCGGCGATGAGGCCTTGAAGTTGTTCAAGAAGGCCGTGGAGAATGCCAAGCCCATGCTGGAAGTGAAGACCCGCCGTGTGGGTGGCGCGAACTACCAGGTGCCGGTGGAAGTGAATCCGGACAGGCGTACTTCGCTGGCGATCCGCTGGATTGTGAGCTATGCGCGTGAGCGCGGCGAAAAAGGCATGGTGGACAAGCTCACCAATGAATTGCTGGATGCAGCCAACGGTCGCGGCGCGGCAATCAAGAAGAAGGAAGATGTTCACCGCATGGCCGAAGCAAATAAGGCATTTGCTCACTATCGGTGGTAGACGACGATTGCCGGAAATTGCAATCACGATTTTTTAAGAACAAAGATTAGGAATAGACAGTGTCCAGACAGGTCCCATTAGAGCGTTGCAGAAACATCGGCATCATGGCCCACATCGATGCCGGCAAGACCACTACGACTGAACGTGTGTTGTTTTACACGGGCATTACGCATCGCATTGGCGAGGTGCATGAAGGCACGGCCACCATGGACTGGATGGAGCAGGAGCAGGAGCGCGGTATTACCATCACTTCCGCTGCGACAACCTGTTTCTGGCGCGATATTCGCATCAACATCATTGATACTCCAGGCCACGTGGACTTTACCGCTGAAGTGGAACGCTCACTGCGCGTGCTGGATGGCGCCTGCGCCGTGTTTGATGCCGTGCATGGCGTGGAGCCGCAATCTGAAACCGTCTGGCGGCAGGCCGATAAATACCAGGTCCCACGCATTTGCTTCATCAACAAAATGGACAAGATGGGCGCTGATTTTGAGCATGCCGTCGATACCATCCGCAAGCGTTTGAATGCCCGCCCTGTAGCGATCCAGATTCCCATCGGACAAGAAGCAGCTTTTAAAGGCGTCGTCGACCTCGTCGGCATGAAGGCTATTTATTGGCGTGATGAAACTATGGGCGCCAAATACGAAGTGGAAGAGATTCCTGAAGAGCTGAAAAAGAAAGCGGAAGCTTTCCACGCGCAGCTGGTTGAGTCTGTCGCTGAGAATGATGACGAGCTGCTGCATAAATTTCTGGAAGGCGAGACGATTACCGCCGATGAGCTGCGCCAGTCACTGCGTAAGAGCGTAATCAGCCTGAAGCTGTTCCCGGTGCTCTGCGGAACGGCGTTTAAGAATAAAGGTGTGCAGACGCTTCTGGATGCAGTAGTGGACTATCTGCCTTCACCTCTGGATATTCCTCCCGCGGAAGGCGTTGATCCCGACCACCCGGAAAACAAAATGCAGCGCAAAGCCGCTGATAATGAGCCTTTCTCCGGTCTGGCTTTCAAGATCATGGCTGATTCATTTGTCGGCCAGTTGGTGTTCGTCCGCGTGTATTCAGGCCACCTGAAGACCGGTGATGCCGTGATGAATACGACGCGCGGAAAATCTGAGCGCATTGGCCGTCTGCTGAAGATGCATGCCAACAAGCGTGAAGAAATCAGCGAAATCTATGCCGGCGATATCTGCGCCTGCGTGGGATTGAAGAACGTGACCACGGGCGACACGATCTGCTCGGAAAAAGCGCCGATCCTGCTGGAGTCAATTGAATTTGCGGCCCCGGTGATCTCGGTTGCCGTGGAGCCCAAGACCAAGAGCGACCAGGAAAAAATGGGCGTGGCCCTGAACCGCCTGGCGCAGGAAGATCCTACCTTTAAAGTTGCTACCGATCCTGATTCCGGCCAGACCATCATCAGCGGCATGGGCGAACTGCATCTGGAAATCATTGTTGACCGCATGATGCGCGAATACAAAGTGGAAGCCAATGTGGGCAAGCCGCAGGTGGCGTACCGCGAGACGATCCGCAAGCATTCGGAAGCGGAAGGCAAATATATTCGCCAGACCGGCGGCTCCGGCCACTATGGACACGTCAAGCTGCGCATTGATCCCAACGAGATGGGCAAGGGCTTTGAGTTCATCAATGAAATCAAGAGCGGCTCGGTGCCTCGCGAATTTTTCAAGCCCATTGAACAGGGCGTGAAGCAGGCGATGGAAGGCGGCGTCCTGGCTGGATACGAGCTGGTGGACATCAAGGTCACGCTTTATGACGGCAGCTATCACGAAGTGGATTCCGACGAAATGGCGTTCAAGATCGCGGCTTCCATGGGCTTTAAGGAAGCGGCGCGCAAGGCGTCTCCGGTGCTGCTGGAGCCGATCATGAGCGTGGAGGTTGTGGTGCCGGAAGAATTCATGGGCACCATTATTGGCGACCTGAATTCACGCCGCGGACGGATTGAAGGCATTGAGCATCGCGCGGGTTCGCAGGTAATCAAGTCGCTGGTTCCGCTGGCGGAGATGTTCGGATACGCGACGAATATGCGCTCGAACACGCAGGGTCGCGCAACGTTCTCCATGCACTTTGCGCACTATGACGAAGCGCCACGCGCCGTGACGGAAGAAATCATCGCCAAGGTGCAGGGCAAAAGCCCGGCCAGGTAGTTAAATGCCAGCCGGCTCCGAATACGTGATCGTATGGGAGTTTCAGGTCAGGCAAGGCAAGGTCGCAGAGTTTGAAAAGAAGTATGGCCCTGAAGGTAGATGGGCGCACTTCTTTGGCGGTTCGAATGGTTATATACGGACCGAGCTGGTAAAAGATGTGGCGGTTGAAGGCCGGTTTTTGACGCTGGATTACTGGCAGACAGAAGAAGGGTTCAGTCGGTTTAAAGAGCAGCATCTGGCCGAATATGAGCGGCTGGACAAAGAGTTTGAAGGTTTAACGGAACGAGAGACGCGCCTGGGCGCGTTCTGGTCCGGCAAAAGCTGATTCAGTGAAGCTGAATCGCAAGAGTTAGAGGAGCTTTACGCAATGGCAAAGGAAAAATTTGACCGTAGTAAGCCGCACGTAAACGTAGGAACGATTGGGCACATTGACCATGGGAAGACGACGCTGACAGCGGCGATCACCAAGGTATTGTCGAAGCACAATCCGAAGATCAAGTTCCGTTCGTTTGATTCGATTGACAATGCGC
>Ga0210397_10000941_pt1 | contig 18960 bp, 21 predicted proteins | sample IncBWH2OmetaG_FD_160126 | JGI IMG/M metagenome (GOLD analysis project Ga0210397, IMG submission 160126) | Forest soil microbial communities from Barre Woods Harvard Forest LTER site, Petersham, Massachusetts, United States - Inc-BW-H-2-O ...
CCCGGCTGGCGGGGCGGCGGGCTTGCCGTATTGTTGTGCGGATTAACACACCATATGTTTGTGTGCGATATCACACATCAGGGAGACGCACCAGATGGCATCGCGGCTGTACCCGGCCATTCTCGAACGGGCCGAAAAGAAGACCTTCGCGGTCTGGTTGCCGGACTTTCCCGACTGCGTCGCCGCCGGCCGCACGCAGGAGGAGGCGCTCGAGAAGGCGCAAGGCGCGCTGGCCGAGACCCTTGCGGCCTTCGCCGAGCAGGAGCGCGCCCTGCCCGAGCCGACGGCGCTGGCAAAGATCGAAAAGCCGAAGAATTTCCTCGCCTTCGTGATGGTGACGGCGGCGCCGCCCGATCCGTCGGAGCGGGTCAACGTCTACCTGCCCAAGAGCCTGATCGGGCGCGCCGACCAACGCGCCGCCGAGATGGGGATGAGCCGATCGAGCTTCTTCGGCCTCGCCATCAGCGTGGCGCTGGCCGGCGCCGTGGGGCCGGGCGTCCAGCAGGCATGGGGCCGCGCCGTGAAGGCGGGCCTGCTGCCGGCCATGGGCAAGAAGGGGCGCTAAAGTTGATCGGGTTGGATTGAGTCACCTAAAAACCATCATCGCCGTCCTACGCTGTCGCTCGGGGTGAAGGTCTTGGAGGATTGGGAATGCGCAAACTCCTGACTTTGAGCATCAGTCTGGCGATAGTCATTTCCTTTGCGGTGGCGGCATCGGGCGTCGAATGGACACCAGATGCCAAGGACATCGGAAAGTTAGAATCGATTCTAAGGTTATCGAAGGCAGAGCTAATAACTCCAGGCACGAAACCACCCGCTCCGTTGGCGAAATACGCCCGCTTCTATGCCGGGATCACGGTGAGCGGCCACCGGAGGATACGTGGAGCACTCCTTTTGGCTACGCCGCCCGGAATGCGCGTCGTTCCAGAAAAGGATCTTCCCAGAATAATGGATGGTGGCTGCGGGATCATATATCTACTTTATGATCCTGAAACGGCGCGGGTGATCTGGGTCAGGTGCAATGGCCTCGCCTGATTTTCAAACTGTACCACCACCTCGCTCGGACCATACGGGCGACCCATTTTGTTTTCAGGTGAAAAAAATGGGTTGCCCGGACGAGCCGGGCAATGACGGAGTGATTTGGGTATTTTCAAAGCAAATCAACTCTAAACCGCCTTGCGGATCTGCTCGAGGAACCAGGCGGCGCCGGGATCGGGCGCGCCGTCGCGATGGACGGCGTGGACCTGGATGCGATCCTGCAGGAACGGCGCCTTGATGACCTGCAGGCCCAGCACTTTCGCCTGGGACTGGGCCAGGCGCAGCGGACAGGTCGCGATGGCGTCGCTGGCGGAGACCATGACCAGCGCGGTGAGCCAGCGCTGCACCGTGGCGACGAAGGCGATGTCGCGGATCTCCCGGCCTGTGCTGGGGCCGGAGCCGTCCTCCAGGCTGGTGTCGGCGAAGACGTGGCCAGTCTTGCACCAGGCAGCATAGCCGATGCGGCCCTTGACGGTGGGATGGCCGCGGCGCGCCACGACGCAGTAGCGATCCTCGAACAGCAGCGCGCTGACGAGGCCCGGCGGCACGGTGGGATAGCGGCCGATGGCGACGTCGAGCTCGCCGCGGCGCAAGGCATCGAGCGGCGAATGGCGGCTCTGGAACATGACGCTGAACGAGGCCTGGGGCGCGAGCTTGCGGAAGGCGGTGACGAGATTGGCGCCGGCCAGCGCGCTGACGAATTCGGGCGCCACCAGGGTGAAGCGGCGCTCGCTGCGCGCCGGATCGAACCTGCCCGCGCGCGCCAGCGTGGCGCCGGCGAGATCGAGCAGCGCCTCGATGCGGGGGCCGAGCTCCAGCGCGCGGCGCGTCGGCTCGAGGCCGCGCGGCCGGCGGATGAACAGCGGATCGTCGAACAGATCGCGCAGCCGCGTCAGCGCATGGCTGACGGCGGACTGGCTGAGACCGAGCTCGCGCGCCACCGCCGTGGTCTGGCCGCGCCGCAGCATGCCGCGGAAGACGAGAAGCAGGCCGCCGTCGAGGCGCCTGATATTATTCATGTCGATATCGCTCATGAAGCGAATTCAGTAATCGCATTTCGCGCGCATGGCTAGGGTGATTTTCGTTCACCGGGGGCCTGTCATGAAAAATCTCCTGCTTGGGCTCGCGGCCCTGCCGATCCTGCTCGCGCCGGCGCAGGCGGGCGACTGGGGCCAGCTCTACGGCTATGTCGACTGGACCAGCGACTACCGCTTTTACGGCGCCAGCGAGAGCGACCGGCATGCCACCGAACAGGGCGGCCTGCATTGGGCGGCGCCGGACAATTTCTACGCCGGCGTGTTCGTGAGCGGCGTCGACCCCAGGGACTTCCGCAACACCAGCTACGAGGTGGATCTCTATGCCGGGCGGCATGTCTTCTTCGGCGGCAACGACCTGAACCTGGAGGCGCTGTACAGCGTCACTCCCGACAGCGCCGGCCATCCGAGCTATGCCGCGCCGGGGGTGATCCTGCCGACCTACAATTTCTTCGAGGCGTCCGCGGAATTGACGCATGCGTTCGGCGCGCTCAGCCTCGGCGCCAAGCTGATCCTCGAGCCCAGGCCGCAAGCGCATCGCGGTCTTCTGTGGTCGATCAATCCCGCGGCGGCCTACGCGGCCAATGACTGGCTGAAGCTGAGCGCCAATGCCGGCTATCAGGCGGAAGAATTCGGGCCGAAATCCCTTCATTGGGACGTGGGCGCGACGGCGACCTGGCGGCAGCAATGGCTGTTCGACCTGCGCTACTACGCCACCGACCTCAGCCGGGCGAATTGCTACGGCACGAACTGGTGCGCCCCGGCGGTCGTGGCGAAGATCACCTATCAATTCGCCGTGCTGTAGCGTCAGGCGGGCTGCGGTGCGCCGAGCTTGCCGCCGTCGAGCAGGCGGCCCTCATGCAGCACCAGGGCACGGTCCATGCGGGCGGCGAGCTCCAGATTGTGGGTCGCGACCAGCGCCGCAAGTCCTTCGGAGCGCACCAGGTCGACCAGCGCCGCGAAGACGCCGGCGGAGGTCTTGGCGTCGAGATTGCCGGTCGGCTCGTCGGCGAGCAGGATCTTGGGGCGGTTGGCGAGGGCGCGGGCGATGGCGACGCGCTGCTGCTCGCCGCCGGAGAGCTGCGCCGGGCGGTGCGCCAGCCGCTCGCCGAGGCCGAGATGGGTCAGGATGTGCACGGCGTCGCGCTCCGCCTCGACGCGCGGCCGGCCGGCGATGCGCTGCGGCATGACGACGTTCTCGACGGCGGAGAATTCCGGCAGCAGGTGATGCGCCTGGTAGACGAAGCCGATGGTGTCGCGGCGGATGCGGGTGCGCTCGGCATCGGGCAGCGTCGAGGCCGCGACGCCGCCGATGAAGACCTCGCCGCTGGTCGGCGCCTCGAGCAGGCCCGCCATGTGCAGCAGGGACGATTTGCCGGAGCCCGAGGGCCCGACCAGCGCCACCAGCTCGCCCGGCTGGAGCGCCAGGTCGATGCCGCGGAAGACTTCGAGCGTGCCCGTGCCTTGCGGATAGGTCCGCGTCACGGCTTCGAGGCGCAGCGCGTCACTCATAACGCAGCGCCTCCACCGGATCGAGCCGCGCCGCGCGCCACGACGGATAGAGCGTGGCGAGCAGCGTGAGGCCGAGCGCCATCAGGACGACGGCGGTCACTTCGCCCGGATCCATCTCGGCCGGCATGCGGCTGAGGAAATAGATTTCCGGGTTGAACAGCGTGGTGCCGGTCAGGGAGGAGAGGAACTGGCGGATGTTCTCGATATTGGCGCAGAAGACGACGCCGAGGACGAAGCCGAGCGCCGTGCCGATGACGCCGATGCTGGCGCCGGCAATCAGGAAGACGCGCATCACCGCGCCGCGCGTCGCCCCCATGGTGCGCAGGATGGCGATGTCGCCGGACTTGTCCTTCACCAGCATGATGAGGCCGGAGACGATGTTGAGCGCGGCGACCAGGATGATCAGCGTCAGGATCAGGAACATGACGTTGCGCTCGACCTCCAGTGCCTCGAACAGGCCGGAGCTGATCGACTTCCAGGTGAGGACGCGGGCGTAAGGCCCGGCGGCCTGGGCGATGGGCGGGACCATGGCGTCGACCGCGTCGGGATCGGCCACCATCACTTCGAGGCCGGTGACGGTGCTCCCCATGTTGAAATAGAGCTGCGCCTCGTCCAGCGGCATGAAGATATAGGACTGGTCGTACTCGCTCATGCCGATCGTGAAGGTGCCGGCGACGGTGTAGGTCTTGATGCGCGGCGTGACGCCGAACGGCGTGACGTTGCCCTTGGGCGCGATCAGCGTGATCTCGCCGCCCGGCTCGATGCCGAGCTTGTGCGCCAGGCGCGAGCCGATGATGACGCTGTCGCCGCCATGGAACAGGTTGAGCGCCTCGGGCGAGAGCGTATTGGAGACGGTGGTGAGGTTGGCAAGGTCGGCCGCGCGCATGCCGCGGACGACGACGCCGGGCGAGGCGCCGCCGCCCGAGGCCAGCGCCTGGCCGTCGACGATAGGGGCGGCACGGACGACGCCGGCGACGGCGCGGACGCGGGCGGTGACGGCATCGTAATCGGGCAGGTTGCCGCCCATGCCCTGCACGATGACATGGCCCTGCAGGCCGAGGATGCGGGCCAGCAGTTCGTGGCGAAAGCCGTTCATCACCGACATGACGATGATCAGCGTGGCGACGCCGAGCGCGATGCCGACCAGCGAGAAGCCGGAGATGACGGAGATGAAGCTCTCCGTCCGCCGGGCGCGCAGATAGCGCAGCGCGATCATCCACTCGAAGGCGGCAAAGGGGCGCGTGGCCCGGCGCGGCGGCTGTGCAGCCTCGGGCACCGCGCCGATGGCGGCGACAGAGCCCAGATTACTCGATGGTGTGCTCACGCAGCATCCGCGGTGATGGTCAGCTTGTAACCAAGGGCCTGAACGACTTTGTATACCGTCAGGAATCCAGGATTGCCGTCTTTGGAAAAGGATTTGTAGAGGCTCTCCCGACCCAGGCCGGTTTTCTTGGCGATCCTGGACATCCCCTTGGAGCGCGCGATGTTGCCCAAGACGGCCGTGATTATACTGGGGTCGCCGTCTTCAAATGCCGCGTCGAGGTACGCGATGACGTCTTTCTCGGTCTTGATGTGTTCAGCTGGATCCCAGGGATAGGTCTTGACCCTCCCTTCGCGCTTCTTCGTCATTCTCCACTCCTGTTGGCCTTCGCCAATTCGATGGCGGCCGATATGTCGCGATCCTGCGTACGCTTGTCGCCGCCGGCGCGCAGAAGCAGAACCTGCTCGCCTTTGCGCATGTAATAGACGCGGTATCCCGGACCGTAGTCGATCTTCAACTCCAAAACTCCATACCCAAGAAACCGCGTGTCGCCCGGATTCCCCCGCGCCAATCTCTCAAGCCGAATGTCGATCCGCGCCTTCGCGCCCGGATCGCGCAGCTTGGCGAACCAATGGCGGAATTCGGGCGTCTGTGTGATTGTCAGCATTGTATCCTATAGGATACGACAGGTCAAGACCTTCCCGGCGCAACGAGCATTTGCAAATCGGCGCGTTCCTTCTTACGAAACCTGGGTTAACAGAGCAATTCGCGAGCACCCCATGTCACAGCGCGCCCTCAGCGTGTCCCGCATGACCGGCAACCGGTCGAGCTTCGCCCAGTGGTACCAGGCCGTGGTGCGCGAGGCCGACATGGCCGAGCCGTCGCCGGTGCGCGGCGCGATGGTCATCAAGCCCTGGGGCTATGGCGTCTGGGAGGAGATGCAGCGCGACCTCGACCGCCGCATCAAGGAGACCGGGCACGAGAACGCCTATTTTCCGCTGTTCATCCCGCTGTCCTTCGTCGCCAAGGAGGCCGAGCACGTCGAGGGCTTCGCCAAGGAGATGGCGGTCGTCACCCATCACCGGCTGAAGAACATCGACGGCAAGCTGGTGCCCGATCCCGACGCCAAGCTGGAAGAGCCCTATATCGTGCGCCCGACCTCGGAGACGATCATCGGCGACTCGTTCTCGCGCTGGATCAAAAGCCACCGCGACCTGCCGATGCTGATCAACCAATGGGCCAATGTGGTGCGCTGGGAGCTGCGCCCGCGCCTGTTCCTGCGCACGACGGAATTCCTCTGGCAGGAAGGGCACACCGCGCATGCCACGGCCAAAGAGGCGCTCGAGGAGACCATGAAGATGCTGGAGGTCTATCGCGCCTTCTCCGAGGACACGCTGGCGCTGCCGGTGATCGCGGGCGAGAAGCCGGCGAACGAACGCTTCCCCGGCGCGGTGAGCACGTTCTCGATCGAAGGCATGATGCAGGACGGCAAGGCGCTGCAGGCCGGCACCTCGCACTTCCTGGGCACGCACTTTGCCGAAGCCCAGAATATCCGCTTCCAGAACGACGCCGGCGAGCTCACCTATTGCAACACGACGAGCTGGGGACTTTCGACGCGCATGATCGGCGGCGTGATCATGACCCATGGCGACGACGACGGCCTGCGCTTGCCGCCGGCGGTGGCGCCGCGCCAGGTGGTGATCGTGCCGATGCTGCGCGACAAGCCGGAGGACGCCGCGGTGCTGGAATTCGTCGAAGGACTGGCGAGCGCGCTGAAAACCGAACGGGTTTTCGACGAGCGGCTGCGCGTGCTGGTCGACAAGCGCGCGACGAAATCGGCCGACAAGCGCTGGAACTGGGTGCGCCGCGGCGCGCCCTTGATCGTGGAGATCGGGCCGCGCGACGCCGCCAGCGGCACGGTGACGTTCCTGCGCCGCGATGTGCTGCGCGACGGCGACAAGATCAGGAGCCACGCCCTGCCCCGCGACGAATTCGTCGCCAAGGTGCCGGCGATGCTGGTGGAGATGCAGGCCAATCTGTTCCGCCAGGCCAAGGCGCGGCTCGATGCCAACATCAAGACCGATGTGAGGACGTTCGAGGCGCTGGCCGCGTATTTCGGCGCCGGCGTCGACGAGGAGGAGAGCGGCGAGTTCCGCGGCTGGGTGCGCGCGCCGTGGAGCAAGCCCGGCGGTGCGGAACTGGACGCCATCGACGCCAGGCTGAAGACGCTCAAGCTGACGCTGCGCAACGCGCCGCTGGACCAGCCGGCGACGTTCGGGCCCTGCATCTTCACCGGCAAGCCGGGCGTCGAAGAGGTGTTGATCAGCCGGGCGTACTGAACGCGGCCGCAATTGACTATGGCCGGCACCGGGTAGAGCGTGCCCCGCATGACCACGACACGCCGCCTTCAGATCGTCGTCGGATTGCTGCTCGCGCTGGGCCTGCCCTTCTGCCATCTGGACGATCTGGGGCGCAATCACAGCGGCCTCGGCCCGCTCGCCGGCGGCGAAGTCCTGTGGTGGGTGCTGTTCGCCGGCATCCTTCTCTATGTGCTGTTCGTCGAGCGCGAGGCGCTGTCGTCCATCGGCTTCCGGCGGCCGGGCGTCTGGGACATCGTGCTCGGCATCCTCGCCGGCATCGTGATCTTCATGGGAACCGGCGTCATCTTCCAGGTCGTGCTGCCGGCTTTGCACATGAGCCTGACGCGGCAGATGTCGGCGGTCGCGACGCTGCCCCTTTGGTTCCGCATCCTCAACGTCACGCGCGCCGCCCTGGTCGAAGAGACCGCGTTTCGCGGCTATGGCTTCGAGCGGCTGAAAACCCTGACGACGAGTCCGCTGCTGGCCGGAGCGGCGACCTGGGTACTGTTCACCGCGGCGCATCTTTCGTCGTGGGGCTGGGCGCAGGTCATCATCGCCGCCTATGGCGGCCTGGTCCTGACCGGCCTCTATATGTGGCGGCGCAATCTGTGGGCCAACATCGTCGCGCATTGGCTGACGGACGGCGCCGCGTTCCTCCTGCTGCCGCTGCTGACGCGGCCGCATTAGCGGCGCATCACCGCCCCACCGGCACCATGGCGGCGAGCGGGGCGCGGTCGGGGATGGTGTCGATCAGATATTTGATGTCGACGGGCGGCGCGTGGTCGATGCCGCTGCCTTTCACATGGTCGTTCAGTTCGGCCAGATCGAAGCCCATCGACAGGTCGTAGGTGCGGTCGGGCTGGTTGCGCAGGCGCTGCTCGGCGTCGTACCAGCGCTGCTTGGCCTTGCCGTCGCCGCAGCTCTTGCGTTCGTCGCCGTCCGCGCCCCAACGCAGCTCGATGCAGTGATAGGGATCGAAGGAAATCGCGTAGAGCCGGTGCATCATGTCGTCGAAGGTCATGGCGACCGGACGCCGGGCGGAACTGAGATAGGTGATGGTGCAGGCATGGCTCTCCTCGTCATAGGCGCGGGCGAGATCGTCCTTGAGGAAATTGCCGTCATAGACGATGCGCGGATCGCGCTTGACCCAAAGGCCGATCATCTCGGCCATGTCCTTGTAGAACTGCACGAAGGCGGCCTTGATGCGGGCGTCGCGCGACGGCGTGGAATAGGTCTCCCATTCGAGGTTCTCCGAGCCGTAGATATTGTCCGGCAGGCGCTCGGGATGCGGCTTGACGGCGATGCCGTCCTTGAAATCGAGATCGACATACTGGGCACGGTCGTGCAGGTCGTTGCACAGCGTCTTCATCGTCGCTTTCAGCTCGTAGACCGGATTGAAATCCATGCGGCCGCCGCTGACCGCGACGCGGACATATTCGTAGAAGCCGAGCTGCGCGCCATTGTAGAGGTAGCGCGCCTTGGCGACGTCCATCTTCGGGTTCGGCTCGGTGCCGATGTACTGGACCAGCGAAAAATCGGCGATCTGGTCGTTCTCGGCATAGGCGAGACGGCCGCCGAGCAGGTGCCCCGCGGCGTCATGATGGGCGCCGACCAGCTTGAAGGGGCGCCAGTTCTTGAGGCCGCCGCCGAGCCGCATCGGGCTCTGGCCGAACTGCGCGCCGTAGACGCTGCGGGTGATGGTGAAATCGGGATGGGCGTCCATATAGTAGATGCGGCCGTCGGCGTCGACTTTCCAGACGATACCGACATGGCCGTTGACGTCGTAGACGATGGAGCCGGGATGGATGGAGCCGGGCTGCAGCGCCGGCGCATAAAAATCCGACAGCACGCCGCGGCGTTCGTTGGCATCGGTGCGGTAGGTGCCGGAGAACACGACGTCCAGCATGGCGCGAATGACGGCAGGGCCGTCGATGCCGCCGCCGCGGTCGACGATCTCATGGCGCGAGGTGGCGCGGTTGGCGCTGTGGGTGTAGCGCAGATCGCCGCCCTCGCCGCTGACGCCGTCGACATAGCCGAGCGGCAGGCCGTTCTTCCAGGCGTAGTAGCCGCGCAGCAGATAGGGCAGCTTGGCGCAGTCGACGTCGATATCGACGAAATGCTGGTCCGTGACGCGATAGGGATTGGCGGGATCGCGCAGGCAGCTCTGCGAGGAGCTGCAATTGGAGGCGCCGAGCGCGGCGACGAATTTGCCGAAGCCCGCTTCGTCGTCGGCGCTCCAATGATCCTTGGTGATCCGCCAGGCACCGGCGGCATCCGCGCCGGTGGCGCCGAGACACAGCATGATCGTCGCGAGAATAAGCGCGCGCATGAACCCGTAACCACCTGACCCGCCGCCACGCTCCGGGCGGAGCGGGTTCGAGTCAAGGCGTCATGGTTAGCGTCGCGCGGGCGCCGGCGCGGCAGATGGCTCGCAGGCGGGCGCGGTGAGCTTGGCGAGATCGACCGGCGCGCTGACTTGCGGCGCGTGCGGGCCGTGGCGCGGCAGGGTGACCATGACGGTTCCGCGCGGCGCATCGCCGGCGGCCGCCGGCCCTTCGGCGGGCACGACGGCATTGCCGGTGGCGTCGACGCCGGACGCATAATCCGCGCCCTCGGCAGCGGCGGCGCAGGGACCGTCGGCCGGGCCGGCCAGAATCGGGTCGGGACCGGCGGGTTGACGGTCCAAAGTGCCCGCCTGCCCCACGCCAAAGAGGCAGAAAGTGGTCGCGCACAATAAAATTACGCGAACAAGATGCCCGTAACGTTCTTGCGCCAACATCTTCGTGACCTAGCCAGATATTTCGTGACAGCTCTCGCGAACTGCAGTATGAACCTGACCCAATAACAGAACGTAAGGCGCTTTCAGAGCGGCCAAGTTCGGGGAGACTAACCGCTCAAAGCGGGTTGAAAGGCCGGGAAACCGGCCTTTCCCATTTTCAGGACATGCGGCAACCATAGACCCGGCAGCGCGACTCACGGCGCGGGGGCACCGGCATGTTCGAACGGCTTTTCGCCTTGCAGGCGCATGGCACGACGGTGCGGCGCGAGCTCGTCGCCGGCGCCACGACCTTCCTCACCATGGCCTACATCATGTTCGTGAACCCCGAGATCCTGGCCCGGGCCGGCATGGATCACGGCGCGGTGTTCGTGGCGACCTGCGTCGCGTCGGCGGCGACCACGGCGCTGATGGGGCTGTACGCCAACCTGCCGGTGGCGCTGGCGCCGGGGATGGGCCTGAACGCCTATTTCGCCTTCACCGTGGTGCCCGCGATGGGCGGCGACTGGCGGCTGGCGCTGGGCTGCGTCTTCCTGTCCGGCATCCTGTTCGTGATCGTGTCGCTGACGCCGGCGCGCGAATGGCTGATCAACGCCATCCCGCAGAGTTTGAAGCTCGCCATCGCGGCGGGGATCGGTTTCTTCCTGGCGCTGATCGGGCTGGAGAATGCCGGCATCGTGGTGGCGAGCCCCGCGACGCTGGTGACCGCCGGCGTGCTGAGCGATCCCAGGGTGCTGATCGCGGCCGGCGCGTTCGTGCTGATGTTCGCGCTGGCGGCACGCAGCGTGATCGGGGCGGTGCTGATCGCGATCCTGGCGGCGACGGTCGCCGCTATGCTGCTGCACCTGGCGCCGGTGCCGCAGGTCGTGGCGCTGCCGCCGTCCCTGGCGCCGACCTTCCTCGCGATGAAATTCGGCGGCGCCTCGGGCGCGGCGATTGCGATGGCGGTGTTCTCATTCCTGCTGATCGACATGCTCGACACCTCCGGCACGCTGACGGCGGTGGCGCACCAGGCGCGATTGCTGGAGGCAGACGGGCGGCTGCGCAACGCGCGGCGGGCGCTGGCCAGCGATGCGATCGGCACCATGATCGGAGCGGTGCTCGGCACCTCGCCGGTCACCGCTTATATCGAGAGCGCCGCGGGCGTGCAGGCCGGCGGTCGCACGGGGCTGACGGCCGTCGTGGTGGCGGCGCTGTTCGTGCTGGCGCTGTTCTTCGCACCGCTGGCGGGCGCGGTACCGGCCTATGCGACGGCGCCGGCCTTGGTGTTCGTCGCGGCGCTGATGGCCAAAGGCCTCGCCGACATCGCCTGGGACGACATGACGGAAGCGGCACCCGCCCTCGTCACCGCACTGGCGATCCCGTTCACCTATTCCATCGCCGGCGGCATCGGGATCGGATTCATCGCTTACGCGGCGATCAAGCTCGTCTCGGGCCGCTGGCGCGACGTCAATGCAGCCGTGGCGATCATCGCGCTGGCGTTTGGAGCGAAGATCGCGCTGGGCTAGAGGTCCAGGACCTTGAACTGGATCAGTGCGTAGAAGATCACCCACAGCACGGCCGCGATCGCCGTTGCGATGAGCGCCTTGCGGCCGAGCATGGGGTTGAGCGGGGCGCCGGTATCTGGGTCGTGCTCGCCGCCGAGACCGACCGGCAGAAGGCAGAAGAACGACAGGAACCAGCAGATCGGAAATGTGCCGAACAGCGCGACCTCGTGGACGAGGGTGATCACGCCTGTTCCAGCTCCACCAGCGTGCCGACGAAATCCTTGGGATGCAGGAAGAGCACAGGCTTGCCATGGGCGCCGATGCGAGGTTCGCCGGTGCCGGTGATCGTCGCGCCCTCGGCCTTCATCTTGTCGCGGGCGGCGTAGATGTCCTCGACCTCGTAGCAGACATGGTGCATGCCGCCATTCGGGTTCTTCCTGAGGAAGTTGGCGATGGGCGAGTTCTCGCCCAGGGGCTCCAGCAGCTCGATCTTGGTGTTGCCGAGATCGACGAAAACGGTGGTGACGCCGTGATCGGGCTGGGCGACCTCGCCGGAGACCTTGCCGCCGAGTACGTCGCGGTAGACCGCGGCGGCCTTCTTGATGTCGCTGGTCGCGATGGCGACGTGGTTCAGGCGGCCGATCATGGCAGGAGGCTCCGGATGAGTGCTGCACCCAGCTTAAAGCGCGCACGCAAGGCGTCAAAGCGGCTATTTGTCGGGCAGGATCACGACTTCCAGCGTGTCTACCGCGACGGGCGGCTCGGGATTGAGGGTCGCCACAACGTGCGCGAAGCGGTCCGTGTAGGCGAAGTTATAGGCCTGAGAGAGCGGCGACATGGTCGCGGCCCATTGGTTGTAGTTCTTCGGATGCTTAGGCTGGAGGGCGCCGAAGTATTCTTTCAGCTTGAACCAGTCCTGGCTCGCCATCTCGCCGACGGCTGTGCCGGCCAGACGCACGGTGCTGCCGACCGCGCCGACATTGAGACCGGCCAGCAGGTCGCCGACCATCCAGCCATAGATGTCGTTGGCGGGCGGCGCCGGCTTGGCGCCGTCGATCGAGAAATGCGGGTTGGAGCCGTACATGCCGTCGGGCGCAAGCAGCGCATCCCGGCCCAGCCGGATCGTGCGCTCGCCGATCAGCGTGCCGGCGCCAGTCAGCGTGATGTTGAGACCGGCGTCGATGGCGGCGGTGAAGGCATAGTCCTGCGCGCGGGTCGGATCGGTGACGGGCGCTTCGCCGACACCACCGAACCAGCCTTCGATGCGGGCCACGACATTGCCATGCGCCGGCGCGTAGCTGCCCTGCAGGTATTCGAAGTAAGACTCGAAATTGTCATAGGGACTGATCGGCCGGCCGGGCAGCGGCGGGTAGACGCCGGGGCCGATGACGCGCACGAAGGCGCCGGTCTTGGGATCCTTCACATGCGCGGCGCCATTGGTGAGGGCATCGAGCGCCGGTACGACCTTGTCGGTGGTGGACGCCGTCACCGCGGCGACGCGCGTGCCGGCGAGGCCGCCGCGCCAGGAATTGAGCGCCAGCGGAATGCTGAAATAATCGAACGAGGTGGTGTCGGCGACGTCCCATTTGATCGGCGTATAGGTCAGCTCCATCTTGTCGTAGCGCCTGAAATAGTTCGCGTCGCCGGAGACGGCTGGGCTCGGCTCGTAGCCGCTTCTTTCAAACTCCCAGGGCCGGCCGTAGCAGAAATAGATCCGGCCGCCGACGAAGCGGGAGATGCTTATCCCTTTGGGCAGGTCGGAGAGCTTGTACCAATGCGTGTCCAGGTAGCGGCAGAGATGGATCGGTGCGCCGGTCGCCGCATCGGTCGCCGCCAGATCGCCTTTGTCGCCCGGAATGAAGCCGACATGGATGTCTCCGTCGCGGCCGGATGTGTCGGTGAACACCATGTGCAGCAGCGGATGGTCGGCGGGCATAACGCCTACGGATGACAAGGCTTCGACAGAAAACTAAAGCAGAGATCGAAATATCGGAAGACCAGACAAATGCTTTCTTTGTCAGGCCGGCCGGTTCTTGCGGACTTCCACGTCCATCTTGTCTTCGATGATGTTTTCGAGATAAGCGGCCAGGTCGCCGGCCGCCGCCGTTTCGAGCTCGCGCCGCGTGATGCCGATCTTCATCGCTTCGGCGCGGCAGGCTGGCGCGTAAACTTCGCTGGCTTGCCGCTTTTGCTGCTGATGGGGCGCGGCGACGATCTTCGCGTTCGCCCATTCGTCCAGCCATAGTTTCGCATGGTCGCTCATCTGGGCACTCCACCGGTTCGCCTGACCGGCACCCTACCACGCTATATCTGAACGACTTCGACGCGGGTGACCGGCTTCTTGCCCCAGGCGTTTTCGGCGGCCCGGCGGGCGGCGCGGCGGACGGATTCCGCAAGGTCGCGGCCGTCCTCGTCGCGTTTGGCATTGTGGCGCTTGAGCGGCTCGGCGAGGGCACCGCGGATCGCGGCGTGGACCGGCTCGGGAATGCCTTCGATGATGATGCCGGGTTCGCCGGCGACGCGGCCCTTGCCATCGAGCACCAGCGTGATGGCGATCATGCCGGCGAAAGCGAGCGCGCGGCGCTGGCGCGAGAGCCCGGCGCCTTCGTCGATCAGGACGCGGCCGTCCTTGTGGACGCGGCCCGAGGGCACTTCGTCGATGACGCCGGCGCGGCCGGGCGCGAGGCGGATGAGCTGGCCGTTCTCAGGCACGATCGCCTGCGGCACCTGCAGCGAACGCGCCAGGCGGGCATGCTCGGTCTGGTGGCGCAGTTCGCCATGCACCGGCACGGCGATCTGCGGCTGGGTCCAGCGGTACATCTCGGCAAGCTCGTCGCGGCAGGGATGGCCGGAGACGTGGACGAAATGGTCTTCCGAGGTCAGCAGCTCGACGCCGAGGCCGGCAAGCTTGTTCTGCAGCTCGAAGATCGCGATGTCGTTGCCGGGGATGACGCGGGACGAGAAGATCACGGCGTCGCCCTTGCCGAGGCTGACGTTCGGATGATTGTTGTCGGCGATGCGGGCGAGCGCGGCGCGCGGCTCGCCCTGGCTGCCGGTGACGAGATAGAGCACGCGGTTGGGCGGCAGCTGCGCCGCTTCCGCCTCGTCGAGGATCGGCGGGAAGTGCTTGAGATAGCCGGTCTGGCGCGCCGCGTCGGTGATCTTGTGCATGGCGCGGCCGACCAGCGCGACCTGGCGGCCATTGGCTTTCGCGGCGAGCGCGATGGTTTCCAGCCGCGCGACGTTGGAGGCGAAGGAGGTCACCGCGATGCGGTTCTTCAGCGTGCCGATGAGGGCGGTAAGGCTCTCACGGACGCGGGCTTCGGAGCCGGACTCGCCGGCGACCAGCGCGTTGGTCGAGTCGCAGACGGTGGCGAGGACACCTTCGTCGCCGAGCCGCTTCAGCGCGTTGACGTTCGTCACCTCGCCCAGCATCGGCTCGGGATCTATCTTCCAGTCGCCGGTGTGGACGACGACGCCCAGGGGCGTGCGGATCGCGAGCGCGTTGGGCTCGGGAATCGAATGGGTGATCGAGATGAATTCGAGCTCGAACGGCCCGAGCGCGATTCTGCCGGAGAGCGGCACGCGCCTGGGATGCAGGCGATCGGAGAGGCCCGCCTCCTCGAGCTTGCCCTCGATCAGGATCGCGGTGAACGGCGTCGCGTAGACGGGACAGCGCAGCATCGGCCACAGATGCGGGATGGCGCCGATATGGTCCTCGTGCGCGTGGGTGGCGACGATGGCGAGGACGTTCTCGCGCTGCTCGGCGAGGAAACGGATGTCGGGCATGATGAGATCGACGCCGGGCGAGGTGGTCTCGCGCCCGAACAGCACGCCGCAATCGACCACGATCCATTTGCGGTCGTCCGGCGGGCCGTAGCCGTAGGCATTGAAGTTCATGCCGATCTCGCCGGAGCCGCCAAGCGGCAGAAAGACGAGTTCGTCGTCGCGCCGGGGTGTCTTCATTCGCTGGTCGGCTTCGCCTTCGCGCGTTCGGCGTTGCGCGCATGGATCTGGACGAGGCCGCGGATGGTGAGATCGGGATCGAGATGCTGGATCGCCGTGGTCTGCTTGTAGAACAGGTTGGCGAGGCCGCCGGTGCCGATCACGGTCATGGGGCGGCCATACTCCTCCTTGATGCGCGCCACCAGGCCCTCGATCAGGCTGATATAGCCCCAATAGAGGCCGGACTGCATGGCGGGCACGGTGCTCTTGCCGATGACGTTCTGGGTGCGGGCGACGGCGACGCGCGGCAGCATGGCGGCGGCGCCGTGCAGCGCCTCGGCGGAGACGTTGGCGCCGGGCGCGATGACGCCGCCTTCATAGTCGCCATTCTCCGAGACGATGTCGAACGTCGTGGCGGTGCCGAAATCGACCACGATCAGCGCGCCCTTGTAACGCTCATGCGCCGCCACGGTGTTGACGAGGCGGTCGGCGCCGGCGCCGTTGGCGTGGATCGCGATGCCGAGATCGAGATCGGGATCGCCGATCACCAAGGGCTCGCATTTGAGGTATTTGCGGCAGAGCTGGCGCAGGTCGAACAGCGCGGCCGGCACCACGGTGGCGATGATGGCACTGTCGATGTCGGCGAAGGAGAGGCCCTGGAGCTGCAGCAGCGGCTGCAGCAGCACGGCGTATTCGTCGCTCGTGCGCGTGGTCTCGGTGACGGCGCGCCATTCGGCGCGGGTCTCCCTGCCGTCATGGACGGCGAAGACGATGTTGGTGTTGCCGGCGTCGATGGCGAGCAGCATCAGAAGAACACCTCTCCGGCGGAAATGGCGCGCAGGGTTCCCGCGCTCTCGCGCAGCAACAGCGCACCGCTTGCGTCCAGGCCTTCGAACACGCCGTGCGTCTCCTCATGGCTCAGGCGGGCGCGGATGCGGCTGCCCAGACCCGCCGCGCGCGCCAGCCAGGCGTCACGGATGGCGGCGAAACCGTCGCCGCGCCAGACCTCATACCATCTGGCGAACGACGCCGCGAGGTGAAGCAGCGCGTCGTCGGGCGGTGGAACCGCGACGCCGAGCCCCTTGAGCGAGGTAACCGGATATTCGAGGCCTTCGGGATGGGTTGCGAGGTTGATGCCGATACCGATCGCCATCCAGCCGGGCGCCTCGCCGCCCTGGCTCGCGGATTCCAGCAGGATGCCGACCAGCTTGCTTCGGTCGGCCAGCACGTCGTTGGGCCATTTCACCCGGAACTGCGCAGCCGGGGCGAAATATTGAAGCATATCGCAAGCCGCAATGGCGGCGACGAAGGAGAGCTGAGCGCATTCATTGGCGGACTTGCCCGGGCGCAGCATCAGCGTTGCGGCGAGATTGCCGGTGGGCGACTCCCAGCTGCGCCCGCGGCGGCCGCGGCCCGCGGTCTGGCGCGCGGCGGAGATCCAGATCGGACCCGGCTCGCCGGCCGCGGCCAGCCGCTTGGCTTCCTCATTGGTGGAATCGATCGCTTCAAAGGTCTTGAGCGCATAACCCTTCGGCCATGCGGCTTGCGGGTTCACGGGAACAGCGCGTGGGCGGCGGCGCCGGCAATGGCGATCAGCGGCGCCGGGACGAAGACGAAGAACAGCGAGATCGCGCTGGTGCCCCACATGATGGCGCTGGTGCCGTGACCGACGTCATGGTCGAAGCCGCGCCTGGGCTCGTCGAAATACATGATCTGGATGATGCGCAGGTAGTAGAAGGCGCCGGCGACGCTGGCGACGATGTTGACGATGGCCGGCACATAGAGATGCGCCTGCATGGCGGCGCCGAAGACATACACTTTGGCGAAGATGCCGGCGAGCGGCGGCAGGCCGGCGAGGCTGAACGTCAAGGCGCCGAGCGCCAGGGCGAAATGCGGCTGGGTGCGCGACAGGCCGGCGAGCTCGCGGATGTCCTCGACGCTCTCGCCGTCGCGGCGCATGGCGGCGACGCAGGCGAACATGCCCAGATTGGTGACGAGGTAATAGGCGAGATAGACGAGCATGCCCTGGATGCCCAGCTGCGTGCCGGCGGCGAGGCCGAGCAGCGCATAGCCGACATGGCCGATGGAGCTGTAGGCGAGCAGGCGCTTGATGTTGGTCTGGCCGATGGCGGCGACGGCGCCGAGCACGGTGGAGAGCACCGAGACGACCAGGATGATCTGCTGCCACTGATGCATGATCGACGGGAACGGCGCGATCACGGCGCGGATGAAGAGCGCGAAAGCGGCGACCTTGGCGGCGGTGACGAAGTAAGCGGTGACCGGCGTCGGCGAGCCCTCGTAAACGTCCGGCGTCCACATGTGGAACGGCACGGCGCCGACCTTGAAGGCGAGGCCCGCGACCAGGAAGACGAGCCCGAAGATCAGGCCGATATTGGGGCCGGTGCCGGCGGTGGCGGCGGCGATGCCGGCGAATTCGACAGTGCCGGTGAAGCCGTAGATCAGCGAAATGCCGTAGAGCAGCATGCCGGACGACAGCGCGCCGAGGACGAAATATTTGAGGCCGGCTTCGGTCGAGCGCAGGCTGTCGCGGTTGAAGGAGGCGAGGACGTAGAGCGCCAGGCTCTGCAGCTCCAGGCCCATATAAAGCGCGATGAAGCTGGAGGCCGAAACCATCAGCAGCATGCCGAGGGTGGCCAGGACCATCAGCACCGGCAGCTCGAAGCGCTGGCTGCGCTCAATGGCGAAGAACTCCTTGGCCATCAGGATGCACAAGGCCGAGCCGGTGAGGATCAGCAGCTTGACGAAGCGCGAGAAGCCGTCGACCACGAAGGCGCCGTGGAAGGCGCTGGCGCGGCCGGTATGCGTGAAGACAAGGACGCCGGCCGCGGTCATCAGGGTGATGGCGAGCCAGGAGACGATGCCGGTGCTGCGGTCGCCGCCGAACACTCCGACGAGCAGGAGCACCATGGCGCCGACGGCGAGCATCAGTTCGGGCAACAGGACGATCAGGTCCGCCTGGAGGTTCATCTTGCGGCTCCGCGCGCGGCGAGCTGCGGCGCATGGTCTACGGCGAGCGCGGTCTGGTGCTCGGCGATCAGGTTGGCGACCGATGCGGAGGTCACGTCGAACACCGGCTTGGGATAGATGCCCATCGCGATGGTGAGGACGACCAAAGGCGCCAGGATGGCGATCTCGCGCAGGCTGAGGTCCTTGATGGTCATCAGCGCCGGCTTAACGAGGTCGCCGAACACGACGCGGCGATAGACATAGAGCGCATAGGCCGCCGACAGGATGATGCCGGTGGTGGCGAAGATCGCGACCCAGGTGTTGGCGGCGAAGGCACCCAGCATGGTGAGGAACTCGCCGACAAAGCCGCCCGTGCCCGGCAGTCCAACATTGGCCAGCGTGAAGACCATGAAGCAGGCGGCGTAGACCGGCATGCGGACGACCAGGCCGCCATAGGCCGCGATCTCGCGCGTGTGCATGCGGTCGTAGATCACGCCGACGCAGAGGAACAGCGCGCCGGAGACGACGCCGTGGCTCAGCATCTGGAAGATGCCGCCGTCGATACCCTGCTGGTTGAGGG
>Ga0210397_10000942_pt1 | contig 18954 bp, 11 predicted proteins | sample IncBWH2OmetaG_FD_160126 | JGI IMG/M metagenome (GOLD analysis project Ga0210397, IMG submission 160126) | Forest soil microbial communities from Barre Woods Harvard Forest LTER site, Petersham, Massachusetts, United States - Inc-BW-H-2-O ...
GAACCGGGGCTCCTTGCGTTTATGGTGGCGCTCGTCGTGGGCATCGCGGCGGCGTTGGGGCTGCGCCACTATGCGCGCCGGCTTTTGTTCGAGAAGGGCCGCGCCATTCTGGTCTGGCCCTATGTCCTCGCCCTCGTGATCGGCCTGCCGCTGCTGAGCACGCTGATGTTCGGCGCGCCTTTCGTCCTCGAAGTGCCGGTGCTCAAGGGGTTCAATTTCGCCGGCGGGTCCCGTGTCATTCCGGAGCTCGTGGCGCTGACGGTGGCGCTGTCGACCTATACGGCCTCCTACATCGCCGAAATCGTGCGCGCGGGGATTCTCTCCGTGCACAAGGGACAGATGGAGGCCGGCATGTCGCTCGGGCTGTACCGGGGTTCGGTGCTGCGCCTGATCGTGGTGCCGCAGGCGATGCGGGTCATCCTGCCACCGCTGACCAACCAATATCTCAACGTGGCCAAGAATTCGACGCTTGCGGTCGCGATCGGCTATCCCGACCTGTTTTCGGTCTTTGCCGGAACGACGCTGAGCCAGACCGGGCAGGCGATTGAGATCCTCGCCATCACCATGGGCGTCTATCTCATGCTGTCGCTGATCACCAGCGCGATCATGAGCTTCTATGGCTGGCGGCTCGGCAGGAGCCTTGGCCCATGAGCGATGCTGTTTTCGTCCGCAAGGAGCTCGTCCCGGAGAAGCCGGCGCCGGTAAAGACGACCGGGTTCGTCGGTTTTCTGCGTACGCGTCTGTTCAATTCGCCGACCAATATTCTGCTCACGGTCGTGGGCGCGCTCCTGATCTGGTTTACCGTGCTTCCCGCGGTTCAGTTCCTCCTGGTCGACGCGGTCTGGCGCGGCGCCGACCGCACGGCCTGTCTTGCCGAGACCGTCGGTCATCCCGTCGGCGCGTGCTGGCCGATGATCCAGGCGAAATTTCCGCAATACATCTACGGTTTCTATCCGGAGAGCGCGCGTTGGCGCGTCAACCTGACATATGCGCTCGGCGTCGTGCTGCTGGTGCCGCTCCTGATCCCACGACTGCCGGCAAAGGGTCTCAATGCCGGCCTGTTTTTCCTGGCTTTTCCGGTGGTCGCATTTTTCCTGCTCTATGGCGGCGGCCTGCGCGGCTTCGGCGTGAGCTGGACGGTGTCCACGCTCACGGCGCTGGCGGATTCGATCGGCGGCGCCGGTGACGGGTTGATGCGCGCAGGCGCCTCAGTCCCGCTCATCGGATCGCTCTTTTGGGTCCTCGGCAAGGCGATCGCCTTCATCGGTACGGCGGTCGCGTTCGTCGTTTCGCCGCTGGTCTGGCTCAACGGCCAGATTCAAACCTCGGGTCGCCCGGTCTGGGCGGATCTGGCGATCACCACGCTGATCGTCTCGCTGCTGGTCATCACCCTCGGCGGTGGCTTGCGCACCGGCTTTCGTGCGCTGGTTGCGACACTCGCGAGCTTCGCCGGCGTCGCGCTCGTGATCGCCGTGATGGGGCTCGACCGCGGCGGCCTGCCGGTCGTCGACACCAGACAATGGGGCGGCCTTTTGGTGACGCTCGTGGTGGCGGTGACCGGGATCGTGGCCTCGATGCCGATCGGGATTGCGCTCGCACTGGGAAGGCGCTCCACGATCCCGCTGGTCCGCATCTTCTCCGTCACCTTCATCGAGTTCTGGCGCGGCGTGCCGCTGGTCACGGTGCTGTTCTTCGCGACCTACATGCTGCCTTTGTTCCTGCCGGGCAATGTCACCGTGGACGGATTGCTGCGGGCCGTGATCGGCACCGCGCTGTTTGTCGGCGCCTATCAGGCCGAGGTGATCAGGGGCGGCCTGCAGGCGATCCCGCGCGGCCAGGGCGAGGCGGCGAGCGCGCTCGGGCTGTCCTGGTGGAAGACCACCGCGCTGATCGTGCTGCCGCAGGCGCTGCGGCACGTCATCCCCGGTCTCGTCAACAGCTTCATCGCGCTGTTCAAGGACACCACGCTGGTCTCGATCGTCGCGCTGTTCGACCTGCTCGGCAGCCTGCGCGCCTCCTTCACCGATCCAGCCTGGGCAACTCCGTCGACGCTGTTCACCGGATTCGCGTTTGCGGGACTGATCTATTTCGCCTTCTGTTTTGGCATGTCGCGCTATTCGCTGTTCGTCGAGCACAGGCTCAACGCGCACCGGCGCAATTGAGTAGGGACCATGACCGACACATCGATCGTCAATATCTCGGCCCTGAACAAATGGTACGGCGATTTCCACGTCCTGCGCGACATCAATCTCGAAGTCGCCAAGGGCGAGCGCATCGTGATCTGCGGGCCCTCGGGCTCCGGCAAATCGACCTTGATCCGCTGCATCAATGCGCTGGAGGAATTCCAGGAAGGCGAGATCGTGGTCGACAACATCGAACTCGGCCCGAACCTGCGGCGCGTCGACGAGGTCCGGCGTGAGGTCGGCATGGTGTTCCAGAGCTTCAACCTGTTTCCGCATCTGACCGTGCTGGAGAACTGCACGCTGGCGCCGATCTGGGTCCGCCACATTCCGCAGAAGGAAGCCGAAGCTGCCGCGATGAAATTCCTGGAGCGGGTCAAGATCCCGCATCAGGCCAACAAATATCCGGGCCAGATGTCGGGCGGCCAGCAGCAGCGCGTCGCGATCGCGCGCGCGCTGACGATGAATCCCAAGGTGATGCTGTTCGACGAGCCGACCTCGGCGCTCGATCCCGAAATGGTCAAGGAAGTCCTCGACACCATGGTCGACCTCGCCAAAGAGGGCATGACCATGCTGGTGGTCACCCACGAGATGGGCTTTGCGCGCGAAGTCGCCAACCGCGTCGTGTTCATGGATGCCGGTCAGATCATCGAGTCCAATACGCCCAACCAGTTCTTCGCCAACCCGCAGCACGCGCGGACCAAGCTGTTCTTGAGCCAGATTTTGCGGCATTGATGTTCTTGTAGGGTGGGCCAAGGCGCGTCTTCGCGCCGTGCCCACCAGCTATCCGTGCGGTCCGAAAGGTGGTGGGCACGCTTCGCTTTGCCCACCCTACGGGGCGTCACACCTTCTCGAACGGCACGTCGATCTTGGTGCGCCTCTCCAGCCATTCCGGCACCGGCAGGTTTTTCGCGCGCATGAACTCCGGATTGAACAGCTTGGACTGATAGCGGTTGCCGGAGTCGGCCAGGATCGTAACGATGGTGTGGCCCGGGCCCATCGCTTTCGCCAAGCGGATCGCACCGGCGACATTGATGCCGGTCGAGCCGCCGAGGCAGAGGCCCTCGTGCTCGAGCAGGTCGTAGATGACGCGGATCGCTTCCTCGTCGGGGATCAGATAGGCATCGTCGACCTTCGCGGTCTCGATGACGGGCGTGATCCGTCCGAGCCCGATGCCTTCGGTGATCGATCCACCCGGCGTCACCTTCGGCTCACCGTGCTTGAACAATTCGTACATCGCAGCCCCGTGCGGGTCGGCGCAGCCGATGACGATGTCCTTGTTCTTTCCCTTGAGAAAGGCGCTGGTGCCGGCCAGCGTGCCGCCGGTACCGACCGAGCAGATGAAGCCGTCGAGCTTGCCGCCGGTCTGGTCCCAGATTTCGGGCCCGGTCGAATCATGATGCGCCTTGGCATTGTCGAGGTTGTTCCACTGGTCGGCGAACAGCACCCCGTTCTGTTCGGTCCGACGCAGCTGGTCGGCGAGCCTTCGCCCGACATGCTGGTAGTTGTTCGGATTGGAAAAGGGCAGCACCGGCACCTCGACGAGCTCGGCGCCGCAGAGCCTCAGCATGTCCTTTTTTTCCTGGCTCTGGGTCTCCGGAATGACGATCAGCGTGCGATAGCCGCGGGCGCTGGCGACCACCGCAAGCCCGATCCCGGTATTGCCTGCGGTGGCCTCGACCACCAGGCCGCCCGGCGCCAGCTCGCCGCGCTTCTCGGCTTCCAGGATCATCCATTTGCCGGCGCGGTCCTTGACCGACTGGCCGGGATTCATGAACTCGGCCTTGCCGAGAATGGTGCAGCCGGTCGCCTCCGAGGCGCGCTTCAGCTTGATGAGGGGGGTGTTGCCGATCGCCTCGATGACGTCATTCTTGATGATCATGTGGTCACGAACTGCCGCTTTTCTGTGCAAACGGCAGGGACCGTAGCGCATGACAGGCGAAAGTGTAAGTCACGCCTCATTCAGCGCTGCTTTGCAAACACCACTTGGCGGACGTCGATGTTTCCGGACAGGAAACCAGCCTCGCAATAGCTGAGGTAATACTCCCAGAGCCGCTTGAAGCGGTCGTCGAAGCCAAGTGGCCTGAGATCCGGCCATGCTGCGCGAAAGTTATTTCGCCAGGTCGCGAGAGTCTTGGCATAATCTTGCCCGAAGATCCGCTCGCGAATGACGGGAACGCCGAACCGCTCGCCGAGCGATTTCAGGACCTGCGGCGAGGGCAGCATGCCGCCGGGAAACACGTAGCGCTGGATGAAGTCGACCTCGCGCCGGTAGGACTGGAACATGCTGTCCTGGATGGTGATGGCCTGGATGCCCGCCAGTCCACCCGGCAGCAGCCGGTCGCGCAGTTGTGAGAAATATTTCGGCCAGAACTGCTCGCCGACCGCCTCGATCATCTCGATCGAGGCAATCCGGTCGTACTGCTCTTGCTCGTCGCGATAGTCCTGCAGCCGGATTTCGACCTTGTCGTTGAGACCGGCGGCCTGGATGCGCCGCTGCGCGAAATCGCGCTGTTGCTGGCTGATGGTCAGGCCAACGACCTTGGCGCCAAACGTCTTGGCGGCAAATTCAGCAAAGCCGCCCCAGCCGCAACCGATCTCCAGCAGGCGTTGTCCCGGCTTGAGGTCGATCGCCTCGGCGAGCTTGCGATATTTGTTGTTTTGCGCCGCGGTGAGGTCTTCCGTGTCCTCCTCGAACAGGGCCGAGGAATAGGTCATGCTCGGGTCGAGCCAGGCCGAATAGAAGGCATTGCCGATATCGTAATGCGCATAGATGTTGCGCCGTGCCTGGCGCCTGGTGTTGCGATGGAACCAGTGCTGGACCATCTGGACGAAGCGCACCAGCGGCTTGTCGCGGAGCATGGCCTGAATCAGCTCGTGATTGACGCAGAACAGGAGCAGGAACTGCGTCAAATCGGGCGTGTCCCAGTCGCCGTTCAGATAGGCCTCGGCGATCCCGATGTCGCCGCCGTTGATCAGCCGCGATGCAAAGCCGTAATTGGCGAGCTTCATCGCCGCGGCCGGGCCGGGCTCCGCCCCGCCGAGGCGGACCACGCGGCCATCGGGCAGGGTGACGTCGAGCGTCCCCCGTCGCAGCTGCGCGCCAAATCCGAGTGCCAGCCGGACCAGGCGGGGCAGGTCGGCAAGCTCGGTCTCGATGTTGTCGGGCGTTACCGAAATAAAGTTCGGCATGGCAGGTCCATCAACGCTTACGGGCTCTCGGTCCAGGCGCCGCGCGATGGTGGAGCCGAACGGCTCCCACTGGACCAGAGCGCAAACTACGCGCATCAGCCGGCGCTACCCGAATATAAGCGCGACGCTTGCCGCTCGCCAAGGAGGTATCGTCATCGCAGCGCGGTAGCTGCCTTGCTAGCTGCCTTGCTAGCTGCCTTGGGGTCGAGGCGACCGCGAGGCGGTCTCTGCCGCGGCAGCAGGCAGGTCTGGGCATCTGACCGGGCGTGCACCCTTGAGCCACAGCCGCAACGCCTCCCAGTGGATCGCAGCCATAACCTTGAAGGTCACCAGAGGCAGCGCGAAGAAGGCGCCGAGCAGCGCGGCCGAGGTCAGCGCACGGCGGCGGCCGGAGAAGGTGGCCGCGAGCAGGGGACCTTCGCGATCGGTCTCCAGGATGCGCAGCTTGACGGTGTCCTGCGGCGGTGAAATGCGGAAATGATAGCGCATGGCCATCGCGATGAAGGGCGAGACATGAAGCAGCTTGTCCTGCTCCTGGCGGATTCCGGCACACGATATGTCCGCCGCTCGAAGCGGGAGAGCGTAGGCGTGGATCTCGCCAAACGTGTTGCGGACCTCGTAGATGATCAGCGCGAGGGCGCCGTCCGCGCGATGGCAGAAATAGACCGACAGCGGGTTGAACGCGTAGCCGAGCAGCCGCGGATAGCAGAGCAGCCGCACGCGGCCGCCGGTCAGGTCGACGCCGTGCGCCGCCGCGCAGCGTGCGGCATAGGCACGCAGCGATGAGCCGTCGCGGTCGCCATGATCCTTCTCGTGAAAGCTGTAGAGCGCGGCCCGGTTGACGCCGAACAGGGCCGATTGCCGGTCCGCTTCGTCGAGCCGGCCGAGGTCGACCAGCAGGCTCATGACGCGATAGGTGAAGCGATGGCCTACAGGTTTGAGCCGCGCATGCATCACGTCACCGACATAGAGTGCGGCGGCGTCATCGTCATGCGTTTTGGCCGGGTGGTCGCCCATCGCTATTCGGCGGCCTCCGCCAATTCCGGCGGCCCCTCGCGCCATGGCGCGACGGCACCGAGCGCCTCGGCGACCGCAAGTCCGGACTTGAGCCCGTCTTCGTGGAAGCCATATCCGGTCCAGGCGCCGCAGAACCAGGTGTGGCGGGGGCCCTGGATCTCGGACAGCCGCGTCTGCGCCGCAAAGGCGGCAGCGTTGAATTGCGGATGATCGCAGACGAATTTGCCAAAGGTCAGTTCGGGCCTGGGCTCGAACGGCGGATTGAGAGTGACGAAGAGCGGCTTATCCGCATCGATGCCCTGCAGGCGGTTCATCCAATAGGTGACGGCGACATCGTTGGCGGCCGAGCCGGCCGCGGGTGCGCTCTCGCGCTCCCGGCGCAGGAAATTCCATGAGGCCCAGGCCCGCCGTCGCTTGGGCATCAATCTCTCGTCGCGATGCAGATAGACGCTGTTCGGCGCATAGCGGATGGCGCCGAGGATATCCCTTTCGCGGTCATCGGCGTCGACCAGCATCGCGAGGGCCTGGTCGCTGTGGGCCGCGAGCACCACGTGGTCGTAGATCGCGCTGCGGCCGTGGCTGTCGTGCACGACGACGCCGTGGATGGTGCGTTCGATCGATGTCACAGCGCATCCCAGGCGAAGCCGGTCGCGAAAGGCCGCCGTGAGTTTCTCGACATAGGCCCGGCTTCCGCCTTTCACCGTCCGCCAGAGCGGGCGGTCATATTGCAGCAGGCGATGATTGCTGAAGAAGGCGACGAAGCTTTCGGCGGGAAAGTCGAGCATGGCCTTGGCGGGCGTGGACCAGATCGCCGCCCCCATCGGCGCGAGATAGTCGGTCAACAGACGCGGCGAAAAATGATTGCGCCTGAAATAGTCGCCGAGCGTCAACCCGGCCAGCCGGCCCGCCCGATAGTCCTGCACGCTCTGCGTGTTGAAGGTCAGGATGTCGCGCAGCATCCAGAGATAGGAGGGTGACAGCAGGTTGATGGGCTGGGCAAACAGGCCCTTGGCGGTGTCGAGCCAGGTGTTGCCGCCGCCTTTCCATTCGAACAGGCCGTCGTCGGCGGTGACCGCGAAGGTCATGCAGCTTTCCACGGTCTCGACGCCAAGATGCGCGAACAACGCGGTCAGGTCGGGATAATTGACCTCATTGTAGACGATGAAGCCGATATCGACCGCAAGTGGTGTGCCCTGATAATCGATCGTGACCGTATGGCTGTGTCCGCCGGGGCGCAGTTCGCGATCGTAGACCGTGACACGATAGCGATTGGACAGCGTCCAGGCCGCCGCGTTGCCGGCAATGCCCGTTCCGATCACCGCTATTCGCATTCGCTTCCCCCTGCCGCGCACTCCACCGAGATACGGTGCATGGGGGAGCAGGTTTCAAGGCGCACGACGAGGCGATTCGCCGCATCGGCCGAATCTCGTTGGGACGGCGCCGCGCGCCCCCGCATGAAATCTTGGTAAGATTGCGGGCTGACCGGGGCCGCCAGAAGCGCAGAAAGCGTGATAAAATGGGCCCTTTCGGCCATTGATGTTTTGTCGCCACGGTCTGCGAAACATCAACAGCCCAGGGGTAAGAGGGCTGTCCGGGCCCCGGACGTGCCGCTACAATAGGTAACAGAGGGCGGCGCCAATGCGCGCGGGCCGGTGTGCGAATCGGTCTCATGCCGGTGGCGATTCGCATCAGCTGTGATGGGCGGAAGACCGGATGTCTTCCGGCGGAGGATCAAGAATTGAGACGGCCATTGCCGGATCTTGCGCGGCGTTCTCGCGCGTTGCGCCTTCGACGCGCGGCGCGCGGGCTCGCGATGCTCTGCTTGGTTGTGGCCAGCGCGGGCTGCGTCCTGACCCAGGACATTCCGGACCCGGCCCTCGACGTCCCGAGGGCCTATAAGCGCGCCGGCGCCATTGATCCGAACACGCTGCCGGCGATCGACTGGTGGCGCGGATTCGGCTCGCCCGAGATGACTGCCCTGATGGATGAGGCCCAGAGGGTCAATCTCGATATCGCCGCGGCCGTCGCCCGCTTCATTCAGGCCGACGCGCAGGCGCGTCAGGCGGGAGCCGCGCTGTTGCCGAGCCTCAACGGCAATGGTCAGGAAGCCTATTCCCGCACGTCGGGTTCGAGCGCGAGCGGATTGAGCATCGGCGGGCGCGAGGTGGTGAACTATACCGCCTCGCTCAGCGCGAGCTATCAGCTCGACTTCTGGGGACAGAATCGCGACGCGCTGCAGGCCGCCGAGGAGACCGCGACCGCAGACCGATTCGATCGCGACGTCGTCGCGCTCACGACCCTGACCAGCGTCGCCAATGCCTATTTCCAGGTGCTCGCCTCGCAGGACCGGCTGCGGACAGCGCAGCAAAATATTGCGAGCGCCACGCGTGTCCTCGATGCCATCGAGGAGCGGCGCAAGGCCGGCACTGGGACCGACCTCGACGTCGCGCAGCAGGAAAGCGTGGTCGGCAATCAGAAGGCGCTGGTGCCGCCGCTCCGCCAGACGCTCGACCAGAACATCAATGCGCTTGCAGTGCTTGTCTCGCGGCCGCCGGAGAACCTGCATATCAGCGGAGGCTCGCTCAATCACGTGGCGACGCCGCGCGTGACGCCCGGATTACCCTCCGAACTGTTGACCCAGCGTCCCGACATCCGGCGCCAGGAGGCTCAGCTCGCCTCCGCCACGGCCAATATCGGCAACGCCCGTGCGCAGTTCTTTCCGAGCATCCAGTTGACCGGGCAGGGCGGATATCAGAGCTCGGCGCTGGTCTCGCTGTTCCAGCCGCACGCAGCGTTCTTTCAACTGGTCGGCAGCGCGACACAGCCGATCTTCGATGGCGGCAAGATTCTTGGCAATTTCGAGTTCACCAAGGCCAGGCAGGACGAATTGCTGCAGACCTACCGCAAGACGGTGATCCAGGCCTTTTCCGATGTCGACAATGCGCTGTATTCGATCAAGCAGACCACCATCAGGGCCAAACTTCAGCGCGAGGTGGTGGCATCATCGCGGCGGGCCTTTCAGCTGGCCGAGCAGCAGTTGCGGGCCGGAACGGCCGACATTGTGACTGTGCTAATACCCAGACGACACTATTTCAGGCCGAAGACGCGCTATGGCAGGCGGAACTTGCCCGGCTGCTGGCCTATGTCAGCCTTTACCAGGCGCTGGGGGGAGGCTGGGAGCCGAGTATGGAGAAGCCGGCCGATGCTCTTTAATCCGGATTTGAAGGAAGGCGCGAAAGCGCCCGGTGACAAGCTCGCCGTGAAGAAGCGGTCCGGGTTCGGCCGTCGCCTGGTCGCGATCACCGTCTGGCTCTCGATCCTCGCAGGGCTCGGCTACGTCGCATGGATCGCCGTGCAGCAGAGGCAGAACGCCGCCAAGAACAACGCGCGTCCCGATCTTCCCGTTCCAGTGCTGGCGACGACGCCGCGCATCCAGGACGTTCCGGTCTATCTCGACGGCGTCGGCATGGTGCGCGCACTCAACACCGTGACCGTGCGCTCGCAAGTCGATGGCAAGCTGATCGCGGTCAATTTCACCGAGGGGCAGGACGTCCGGAAGGACGATGTGCTGGCCGAAATCGATCCGGCGATCTATCAGGCGCAATTTGATCAGGCGGTGGCCAAGAAAGCGCAGGACGAAGCGTTGCTCGCCAACCAGCGCCTCGACCTGACCCGCTATGAGCAGCTTGCCGCCAGCAATGCCGGCTCGAAGCAGCAGGCCGATACGGCACGCGCCACCGTCGCACAGACCCAGGCGCAGGTGAAAGCGGATCAGGCCGCGATCGACAACGCCCAGGCGACACTGAGCTACACCAAGATCGTAGCCCCGCTGTCGGGGCGTGCCGGCCTGCGCCAGGTCGACCAGGGCAACATCATCCATGCCGCCGACACGACGGGCCTCGTCGTGATCACGCAGTTGCAGCCGATCGCGGTGCAGTTCAGCCTGCCGCAGCAGCAGATCGTTCGCGTCAACCAGGCCTCCGCCAAGGGCGCGCTCGCCGTCGACGTCTTCGGCAATGACGGCGTCACGGTGATCGACACCGGCAAATTGACCGGCATCGACAACCAGGTCGATCCCACCACCGGTACCCTCAAGCTCAAGGCCGAATTTCCCAATGGCAGTTTCCAGCTTTGGCCGGGCCAGTTCGTCAACGTGCGGCTCAAGGTCGAAACGATCGCGGGCGCGGTCGTGGTGCCGACATCGGCCGTGCAGCGCGGCCCGATCGGGACATTCAGTTATGTGATCGGCGAGGGCGATATCGTCTCGGCCAAGCCGGTCACGGTGACCCAGCAGAACGAGACCGAGGCGGTGATCGCCAGCGGATTGTCGGTCGGGGATCGCGTGGTGACGACCGGCTTCGCCAACCTGTCGGATGGCGCCAAGGTCATGGTCGGGCGCGACGATCAGACGCCTTCGGCCGATCTCGCCCCGCGCAAGCGCGGCAGCCGCGGACCGCAGGGCAAGGATGGACAGGGCAAGGCCGGACTAGCCAAGGATCTGAGCAAGGACAAGGATCCGAGCAGGGACGGCCAGGCCAAGGACGAGCAAGCCAAGGACGGGCAAGCCAGGGATTGGCAAGGCAAGGGCGGCGAGCGGCGCAGGCGCAGGGAGCAACCGCAAAGCGAGGGCGATTCCAAGGGGGCAAGCGGATCGGCGCAGGGGAGCGAGCAATCAGGCGGCGGGGCGAAGTCGCAGCCATGACCCATAAGCTTCGATGAGCGTCTCCGAACCATTCATCAGACGGCCGATCGCGACCTCGCTGCTCGGGGTCGCGCTGCTGATCGGCGGCGCGCTGGGCTATTTCGCACTTCCGGTCTCGGCGCTGCCGCAGGTCGATTTTCCGACCGTGCAGGTGACGACGCAGCTGCCGGGCGCGAGCCCGGATGTGATCGCGTCGCTGATCACTGCGCCGCTCGAACGCCAGCTCGGGCAGATTCCGTCGCTTTCGTCGATGAACTCGACGAGCTCGTTCGGGGTCAGCCAGGTTTCGCTGCAGTTCGATCTCAACCGCGACATCGACGGCGCCACGCAGGACGTGCAGGCCGCGATCAATGCCGCGGCCGGCGTGTTGCCGAGAACCCTGCCGTATCCGCCGACCTACGCCAAGGTGAACCCGGCCGATGCGCCGGTGCTGACGCTGGCGATGACGTCGGAGACGATTTCGCTCCGCGCGATGAGCGACATTGCCGACACCTTCCTGGCGCAGCGGCTCAGCCAGATTTCCGGCGTCGGACGGGTCTCGGTGCTCGGCGGGTTGAAGCCCGCGGTGCGGGTGCAAGCCGACCTCGCGCGGCTTGCGGCCTATGGCATCGGCATGGAGGATCTGCGCAACGCGATCGCCGGCGCCAATGTCTCCGGCCCCAAGGGATCGCTCGACGGCGTGCAGCAGTCCTACACCATCGCCGCCAACGACCAGATCGCCGACGCCTCGGCCTACAAGCCGATCATCATCGCCTACCGCAACGGCAACCCGGTTACGATCGGCGATGTCGCGACCATCGTCGACGGGCTCGAGAACGACCGCACCGGCGGCTGGTACCAGGGTACACCGGCGGTCATCATGGACATCCAGCGCCAGCCCGGCGCCAATGTCATCGAGGTGGTGCGCCAGATCGTCGCCGAAATTCCGCGGCTGCAGCGGGCGATTCCGGCCGGCGTGAAGCTCGCCGTCGTCTCTGACCGCACGGTGACGATCCGGGCCTCTGTGCACGACGTGCAGTTCACGCTTGTTCTCAGCGTCGTCCTGGTCACGCTGGTGGTGCTGTTGTTCCTGCGCTCCCTGCGCGCGACGCTGATCGCGGGCGTGGCCTTGCCGCTGTCGCTGATCACGAGTTTTGGCGTGATGTATTTCGCCGGCTTCAGCCTCGACAACCTGTCGCTGATGGCGCTCACGATCGGCACCGGTTTCGTCGTCGACGACGCCATCGTGATGATCGAGAACATCGTCCGGCACATCGAGGACGGCGAGTCGGCCATGAACGCGTCGCTGCGCGGGGCGAGCGAGATCGGCTTCACCGTGATTTCGCTGACGCTGTCGCTGATCGCGGTGTTCATTCCGCTCTTGTTCATGTCGGGCCTCGTCGGCCGCATGTTCCGCGAGTTCGCACTGACCCTGACGATCGCGGTGGTGACCTCGGCGGTGGTCTCGCTCACGCTGACGCCGATGATGTGCTCGCGGATCCTCAAAACCGTCAGCAGCGAGCGCCGCGTGCCCGGGCTTGCGGCCGTCAGCCGCCTGATCGATCGCACTGTCGATGTCTACCACCAGAGCCTGCTGTGGGTACTGGCGCGCCAGCGCGCGACCATGTTCGTGATATCGGCGACGCTTGCGGCAACCCTCATTCTCTACATCATCGCGCCGAAGGGTTTTCTGCCGTTGCAGGATACCGCCTCGATCACGGCGGTGACGGAGGCTGGAGCCGACGTCTCCTTTGCCGAAATGCAGCGCCGTCAGGCCGAGGCGGCCAGCGCGATCAAGGCCGATCCCGACGTGGTCAGCGTCGTCTCCGTGATCGGCGCGGGCTCGGTCAACCCGACCACCAATGTCGGTCGCCTCGTCATGACGCTGAAGTCGCGCGGGGAGCGCGCCGACGACGTGGCCGTGGTGATCGCAAGGCTGAGGGAGCGGGTGGCCGCGATTCCCGGCATGACCATCTATTTCCAGCCGGTGCAGGACGTCCAGATCGGCACGCAGTCGAGCCGCTCGCAATACCAGTACACCCTGACCGGGACCGACCAGGCGCAGGTCGCGGAATGGGCGAAGCAGCTTGCTGGCGAGCTCCGCCGCGATCCCAGTTTCCGCGACGTCTCATCCGAGGCGCTGGAGGGCGGCCTGCGCGCCCAGCTCGATATCGACCGTCAACGCGCCGGACAGCTTGGCGTCAACCTGCAGGGCGTCACCGACACCTTGAACGATTCCTTCGCGCAGCGGCAGATCTCGACCATCTACGGACAGGCCAACCAGTATCGCGTGGTGCTGGAGGCGCTGCCGATGTATCAGCGTGATCCCTCGATCCTGTCAAAACTCTATCTGCCGGGGCTTGCCGGCGCGCAAGTGCCGCTGTCGGCGGTCGCGACCCTGAAGCGGATCATCGCGCCGCTTGCGATTTCGCACCAGGCGCAGTTTCCCGCTGTGACGCTCAGCTTTAACCTGGCACCCGGCGCCGCCTTGAGCGACGCGGTCGAGGCCGTGAAAACCATCGAGATGCGCATCGGCATGCCCGGCAGCATCGTCGGACTCTATGCCGGCGACGCCTCGGAGTTTTCCAAATCGCTCGCCGGCCAGCCTTGGCTGATCCTGGCGGCCATCGTCACGATCTACATCGTGCTCGGCGTGCTCTATGAGAGCTATATCCACCCGATCACCATTCTCTCGACCCTGCCATCGGCGGGCGTCGGCGCCATCGTCGCCCTGATGCTGTTCGGCCAGGACCTCTCGGTCATCGGCCTGATCGGCATCATCCTGCTGATGGGCATCGTGAAGAAGAACGCCATCATGATGATCGACTTCGCACTGGAAGCTGAGCGGCATCAGGGCCTGCCGCCGACGGAAGCGATCGTGCAGGCCTGTCTGCTGCGCTTCCGTCCGATCATGATGACGACCCTGGCCGCGCTGTTCGGGGCGCTGCCGCTCGCGGTCGAGAACGGCACCGGCGCCGAACTGCGGTTTCCCCTGGGTATCTCCATCATCGGCGGCCTGCTGCTCAGCCAGTTGCTGACGCTCTACACCACGCCGGTGATCTATCTCGCGCTCGACCGCATCAACCGGAGGGTCGAGCAGGCGCTGCCGCCGACGCCGGAGCTGCCGGGGCCGCCGGTCGCGGGAGCGACCGAGGGCATCCAATGACGGGGGCGTGACGTCATGGCATCGATCTCCGAGCCCTTCGTCCGCCGGCCGGTCGGGACCACGCTGCTCTCGATCGGGCTGTTCCTGGTCGGCGTCGTCGCCTATGCCTTCCTGCCGGTGGCGTCCGTGCCAAACGTCGACTTCCCCGCAATCTGGGTCGTCGCGACCCGGCCGGGCGCGGACCCTTCCATCATGGCGGCAACCGTCGCAGCCCCGCTGGAGCGGCATCTCGGCGAAATCGCCGGCATCGACCAGATCACCTCGACGAGCACGCTCGGCACCTCCGTCGTCCAGCTGCAGTTCTCGATCGGCCGTGACATCGACCGCGCCGCGCGCGACGTGCAGGCCGCCATCAATGCCTCGCTCGCCGACCTGCCGGCCGATTTGCCGGCCTTGCCACGCTTCCGCAAGGCCAATTCCTCGGCGCAGCCGGTGTTCGTGCTGGCCCTGACCTCCAAGACCATGACGACGGGCGCGATCTACGACGTGGCCGACAGCGTGCTGGCGCAGCGGCTGTCGCAGGTGCCCGGCGTCGGCGACGTCACTGTGACCGGCGCCGACCAGCCGGCGGTGCGGATCGCGCTGAACCCGGTCGCGCTCTCCAATGCGGCCATCGCCACCGACGACGTCAGGCTCGCGATCGTCAACGCCAATCCGCTCGGGCCGGTCGGCATCTTCAACGGCGACCGCTTGAGCGAGACGATCGGGATCAATCCGCAGATGCGCACGGCGGAGGAGTTCCGCAACGTCCTGGTCAAGAGCGCCAATGGCAGCTTCGTCCGGCTCGCCGACGTCGCGGAGGTCGAGGATTCCGTCCGCAACGTTCGCTCGATCGCCTGGTTCAACAAGCAGCCGGCGGTGCTGATCCAGATCACCAAGCAGGGCGACGCCAATGTGATCGACACCGTCGATCGGGTGAAGGCGCTGATCCCGGAGCTGAAGCAGTGGCTTCCCGCCGGAATCGATGTCTTGACGCTGGTCGACCGGACCACGACGATACGTGCGAGCGTCAGAGACATGCAGTTCACGCTGCTCGCGACCGCGATCCTGGTCATGGTCGTGGTGTTCGTCTTCCTGCGGCGCCTGGCGCCGACGGTGGCCGCCGGCGTCTCCGTGCCGCTGGCGCTTGCCGGGACCTGCGCCGGAATGTGGCTCGCCGGCTATTCGATCAACAACCTGTCTCTGATGGCGCTGGCGATCTCGGTCGGCTTCGTCGTCGACGACGCCATCGTCATGATCGAAAACATGTTCCGCAACCTCGAGCATGGCCTGCCGCCCTATGCAGCCGCACGCGACGGGGCGCGGCAGATCGGCTTCACGGTGCTCTCGATCAGCCTGTCGCTGATCGCCGCTTTCACGCCGCTGATCTTCATGGACGGCATCGTCGGCCGGCTGCTCCGCGAATTCTCGTTGACACTGACCTTCGCCATTGTCGTCTCCACCCTGGTGTCGCTCACCATCACCCCGATGATCTGCGCGCATTACGTGAAGGAGACCACCTCGGAGCGGGCGACCTGGTTCGACCGCGTCATCGAAGGATCGCTGTCGCGCATGGTGGAGTTCTATGCACGAACGCTGCGCACTGCGCTCGGCTATCCGTTCCTGACCATGATCGTGTTCCTGGCGACGATCGGCGTGACTGTGCTGCTCTACGCCAAGATCCCGAAGGGCTATTTCCCGGACGACGATTCCGGCTTCATCTTTGGCTCCACGCGGGCCTCCCCCGACATCTCGTTCCAGTCGATGCTGAAGCTGCAGCAGGAGATCGCCGATATCGTCATGGCCGATCCGGCGGTGGAGGGGATCGGCTCCACGCTCGGCGGTGGCGGCCCGGGCGGACCGCCGACCACCAATCGCGGCTCGATCTTCATCAACCTGAAGCCGCCGGAACAGCGCGACCACGTGCCGACCCAGACCGTGATCGACCGGCTGCGGCGCAATCTGTATCGCGTGCCCGGCATCCGGCTGTTCATGGTCGCGGTGGCCGACGTCCGCGCCGGCGGGCGGCAGAGCGATTCGCAATATCAGTACACGCTGCTCAGCATCGATCTCGATCTCCTGCAGAAATGGGCGCCGATCGTAGCCAAGCGCATGGAAACGGTCGAGGGCATCACCGACGTCTCCTCGAACCGCGATCCCGGCGGGCTGCAGCTGACACTCAAGATCGATCGCATCGCGGCGTCCCGTCTCGGCGTGCGGGTGCAGGATATCGACAATGCGCTCAACAACGCGTTCGCCCAGCGCCAGATCTCGATCATGTACTCGCAACGCAACCAGTACATGGTCGTGCTCGAGACCGATCCGAAATTCCAGACCGATCCGTCCAATCTCGAGCGCGTGTTCGTGGCGGGCGCCGGCGACACCCAGGTGCCGTTGTCGGCCGTGGTGCATTACGAACGCGGCCTCACGCCGCTCGGCGTGTTCCACACCCAGTCGCTCATCTCCACGACGGTGTCCTTCAACCTGCTGCCGGACGTGCAGCTGCAGGCCGCGACCACCAATATCCAGCGCGCGGTGGACGAGTTGCACATGCCCGAGGGCATTCGCGGCACTTTTGACGGCAATGCCGGCGACTTCAACAAGACCAGCGGACGGCAGCCGCTTTTGATCCTGTTTGCGCTGGTGGCGATGTATATTGTGCTCGGCGTGCTCTACGAGAGTCTTGCGCATCCGCTGACCATCATCTCGACCTTGCCTTCGGCGGGCCTGGGCGCGCTCCTGGCGCTTCTCATCACCAATACGCCGCTGACCATCATCGCCTTTGTCGGCATCATTCTCCTGATCGGCATCGTCAAGAAGAACGGCATCATGATCGTCGATTTCGCGCTGGAGGCCGAGCGTCAGCACGGCCTGTCCTCGGCGGAGGCGATCTTCGAGGCCTGCCGGGTCCGCTTCCGTCCGATCCTGATGACGACGATGGCGGCTTTGTTCTCCGGGATTCCGCTGGTGATCGCGACCGGACCGGGCACCGAGCTGCGCCGCCCGCTCGGCATCACCATCATCGGCGGGCTGTTCATGTCGCAGATCCTGACGCTGTACACGACACCGGTGATCTACCTGTTGATCGACCGGATGCGGCGACGGCGCGAAAGTCCCGGTGCGATCGTGGCGGCGCCGGCGGAATAGGTTTTCTGCTGTTGTCGCGGCGTCGCGGGCGGCGTATAGCCGACCAATGCCCGAACAGACTGCGACTGAAAACATCGGCGCCGAGGCGATCGCGGAGTGTCCGCGCTGCTTCAAGGGCCGGCCGCTGTGCGTCTGCGACAGCGTGGCGCCGATCGAGAACAGGCTGGCTCTGCTCGTCCTCCAGCATCCGCAGGAGCAGGACAGGGCGCTCGGGACTGCGCGGCTGGCGGCGCTGCATTTTCACAATGCGGTGGTGCAGATCGGCCTGTCGTGGCCGAGCCTGTCCAGGGCATTGGGACGGCCGATCGCAGACCCCGCGCGCTGGGCGATCCTCTATCTCGGCTCTGCCAGCGCCGAGGCGCTGCATGCCGAGAGAGAGGTGATTGCGCTCACCCGCAAGGGCGAGATCGCGGAGCACCAGCGCGCGCTGCTCGAACGCATCGAGGGCGTGGTCGTGCTCGACGGCACCTGGAGCCAGGCCAAGGCGCTGTGGTGGCGCAATCCCTGGATGCTGAAATGCCAGCGCGTGATCCTCAATCCGGCGCGGCCATCGCGCTACGGGCGGTTGCGCCGCGAGCCGCGCAGCGACACGCTGTCGACCATCGAGGCGGCGGGCCTCCTGATCGGGAGCCTCGAAAAGCGTCCGGACATCGCGGCCACGCTGAACGCGAGTTTTGAGCGGATGCTGGCGCGCTATCGCGAGGTCGAGAAAACCCATCCCGAGCTGACGCCGAAGCCGAAGCGGCCGGATCTTCGCCGGCGCAAGCGCGGGTGAGATCGCGCTCCATCGAATTCTGATTCAAACGGTCAAACAGCGAAGAGAACATACGCTCGTATAAGCGCAGAAACTCACGATGCCGGTGGCGTGGCATGCAGGTTCCGATGACGCTGCCGTCCAGCATGTTGAGCGCGGCAAACAGCGTCGTGGTGCCGTTGCGCTTGCGATCACAGGACCCCTGCCGGTCTGGCTCTGCATCTCGTCGTCGACAACTATGTCACGCATAAGACGCCCGCCGTCAAACGTTGGCTCAGGGCGCATCCACGCTTGCATTTGCACTTCACACCACCTCGGCGTCCTGGCTCAACATGGTCGAACGCTTCTTCGCCGAGATCACCCGAAACCGCATTCGACGTGGCGCCTTCAAGAGCGTCGCCGAGTTGAAAAACGCCATCATGCAATACCTGGAAAAGCACAATGCCAACCCCAAACCATTCGCCTGGACCAAGTCCGCTGACAAAATCCTCGAAAAAGTCGCCAGAGCGAAACAAGCGTTAGAGTCACAACACTAGAGATCGCCCGATCGGTATAGCGCACCCACGTCCGTGACCTGCACCGCACTGGCGCATGTGGCCGACGCTCAGTCTCGCCCTCATCTCTCCTTGTCGGTCGCGAAGTGATTGAGGATGTTCGGCACGAACCGCTCCGAGAAGCCTGCGACGAAGCCCCACACGATGGCCTTGGCATTCGCCGCCGCATCCTTCGGCACCCAATTGGCCACAAACCCGTGGAAGTCGTCACAACTCTGATTGGGTGCGCAGATGAAATCAGGGAACAGATCGCCCTTCAGCAGCCCGCCGGCGAAAAGCAGATA